>R11__coassemble_1730_pt1 | contig 11806 bp, 6 predicted proteins | sample R11__metabat2_high_PE_001 | metagenome-assembled genome bin R11 | reverse complement strand
CATCCTTATAATGCAGATAGAAGGTGCCTCTGTTGACGTCGGCAAGCTCGGTTATCTCCTTAACGGAAATGTCTTTGATGTTCTTTTTCTTCATTAGAACAGCGAGAGCGCGTTTAAGCGCAGCGCGTGTCTTCCTTATCCTGCGGTCCTGCGCCGGCTGTACAGCGTCATGTTCATCCTGAACAGCGCTGTGGCCGTTCCGGACAGCGTTCTGTCCATTCTGCCTGTTTTGTTCGTGTTCAGATGAAATATCATTTTCAGTCATGGAATCATTCCCTTTCAGTATGCTTCAAGGATAGTATCTCATAAATGTATTTTTAACTCCGACATCATAATATACATATAATGTGCATATAATATGTATATTATATACAGATAATATCCCGAATATAAAATTTACCGAAAACCTTCACCACAATTTAACAATATATATTTATTAATGAACATTTTCAACTGCAAATGTTGAAAAAAGACCAATTGATCAAAAATTGATTATTGATATTGAAAAGCGCGGTAAATATAATGAATCTATCAGATAAATAGACACGTGTCAATAAAGAGATAAGTGTTTCTTTAAAGATAATGTGATTATTACTTACGGAATTATCACGAATAACTTACGAAATCGTCAAAAAGCTCTTAAGTTTTGTTTAAGAAGATACTTAAAAACATGAGCGGTTTGAAGTAAGATATATAATGCTTTGTCATAGAATTTAAGAATGCGTAAGCGCCAGCTTTATGTGAACAGAGAGCGAAGCGGACCGCGGATAAAGATAAAATTAACAGGGCTGAAGTGGTCCGGCGGGTGCAGAACACAGTTAGAATGCAGCAGACAGACGGAAGAAAGATCCAATGAATTTATTCAGAAAGAAAAAAAAGCAGGAGGAGTTCCCGGAGGCTGTGAAGCCGGTGGAGATCACAGAGGCTGTGAAGCCGGAGGAGAAGATTACTGAAACTCCGGAAACCGACGGGAGTGAGGAGATCACGGAGGCTGTGAAGTCGGTGGATATCGCCGGGGCTTCTGAAGTCACCGAGGATGCAGAGGTATCTGAAACTCCGGAAACCGCAGAAAGAGCAGATACCTCGGAGAATGCAGATATCTATAAGATATTTGATACCTCTGAAATTTCGGAAACCGCAGATGACGCAGATATCTCCGGAACCTCTGAAGATTTTGAAGATTTTGAAGACTTAGGAACCTCTGAAAGCTCCGGAACCACCGAAGACTTCAAAATATTTGAATTTTCCAGAGACTCAGAAGCCCCGGAAGACTCAGAAACCTCAGAAGCCACTGAAACTCCGGAAACCCCGGAAGCCTCAGAAACCTCTGACGAAGACAAGGCGCCTGCCAAAAAGAAAAAATACAATATTGCAGACTTTATAGTCGATTACAACAAGCCGATCGCCATACTGGTAGTCGTGCTTGTTATTGTTAACTTATTGCTTGGCTTACTTGTAAATGTCAACTATGACCTTACCAAGTACCTGCCGGATTATGTTCCGTCAAAGGCAGCCATCAACGAGATGCGTGATATCTTCGGATACCCGGGTACCGGACGCCTCATGCTCAAGGATGTGACGCTTTATGAGGCCAAGTCCTATAAAAATGAGATCGAGAAGGTCGACGGAGTGGACATGGTGCTCTGGTGTGACCTGACGACGCAGATATACTCATCTTCCGAATTTATAGATATGGAAGAAATAGAGGACTATTATAAGGACGGCTGCGCGGTAATGGATGTTACCTTCACCGAGGGTGACACCTCGAAGGTCACACACCACGCCATAGATGAGATAGAAGAGATCATAGGCGACAAGGGCTACATAGTCGGCATGTCTCCGACCAATAAGTTTACAGAGGAAAATGTTGAACGCGAGATGTCCATCATACTTGCCCTCGCGGTCGTAGTCATTTTCATCATACTGCTGCTCACGACGACCTCCTATTTCGAACCCGTCATGTTCCTGTGCGTAATAGGCGCGGCGGTCGCCATTAATAAAGGAACGAATATATTCCTGGGCACGATCTCGTATATTACCAACAATATAATGTCGATCATACAGCTTGCCACCTCCATGGACTATTCGATATTCCTGCTGCAGGCGTATGAGAGAGAAAGGGAGGACGGACTTGACAAGGTTCCTGCGCTTAAGGCAGGACTTATGACCACCATAAAGACGGTGCTGTCCAGTTCACTGACGACCTTCTTTGGTTTCATAGTGCTTATATTCATGCAGTTTACCATCGGCTGGGATATGGGTATCGTCATGGCGAAGAGTATCATCTGTTCGCTGCTGATGGTCATATTCTTCATGCCGGCGCTGCTTCTGATGTGGTCGGACCTTATCGATAAGACAAGACACAAGTCGCTGCTTCCGACCTTCCATGGATTCTCAGTCGTTGTCAGTAAGATAAGCCCGTTTGTCCTTGCTGCGATCATGATCCTTGCAGTACCTCTTTACATCGCGCAGGGCATGAATGATTTCAAGTACGGCCCTGATGCTACCGGAGTCGGCCCGAAGACGGATCTTTACTGGCATACAGAGGAAATAAATGAAAAATTCGGACGTTCGAACCTGATCGTTGCTATCTTCCCGGATGAGGGATATGTTAAGGAAAAACAGCTCTGCGATGAGCTTGAGGAAAAGGATTATGTCAAGAAGGTCATGGGTATGTCGGCATACCTTCCCGAGGGAGTATTTGAAGACATACTTCCGTCCAGCATAACCGAACTTTTCCATAAAGACGGCTATACAAGACTGATGGTCTATATCAAGACCAAGCCAGAGAGCGAGGCCGCGTATAAGTACAGCGAAGAGGTCGAATCCATTATCAAGAGTTACTATGGTGAGGAGAATACCCGTGTTACCGGAAATACTCCGGTTACCAAGGATATGCAGAATATGTTGCAGGTCGACTACACTATGGTAAACAACCTGGCCATGATAAGCATTTTCGTAGTCGTAGCTATCGCCTTCAGGTCAAATGTCGTACCGATAGGCGCGATGATCCCTATTATGGCGGCGATATATCTCAATATGACCTTCCCGTATCTGGCGGGCAATGAACTGATATTCATAGCGTATGCGGTCGTATCGTGCGTACAGCTCGGCTCCACCATTGACTATGGTATCCTTTGCATAGAAAACTATGCGATGCTGAGAAAGACGATCTCCGATAAGAAGGAGGCTGCGAGGAAGATGGTCGAGATAAGCTTCCCATCGCTGCTTACCTCCGGCGGAATCCTTATCTTCTGCGGATATGTAATATATTTCATTTCTACCAGCCCTGCTGTCGGTGAGGTGGGACACCTTGTAGGACGAGGCGCTATACTTTCGGTATTTTTTGTAACTACGCTTATGCCTGCGGTGCTGAGGATCATAGATCCGTTTATCGTAAACACCTTCGATGAGAAAAAAATGCTGGCAAGAGCGTATGTCAGGGGACACCTCGAAGACAGGAGAGTGCGCGCAAAGCGTCTCTGGAACAGGCTTAAGAGGACAGGCTCCGGAGATAAATAACTTATAATAACGCTTTAATGAGCAGCAAAACCGTTATGGCATAGTTACGGCGTAAAAGCTTATGGCATAAAAAGAGTTACGGCGCAAAAGCTTATGGCATAAAAAGAGTTACGGCGCAAAAGCTTATGGCATAAAAAAGGGTTATGACGCAAAATTGGTTATGACATAAAAAGAGTGATGGCGATGAAAAGTAAGAGTTACAGAGACTTAAAAAGAATAATGCAGAGAGGCGCAGCGGCAGTGCTGGCAGGCAGCATCATTTTCAGCAATACAGGACTTATGAATGCCTATGCAGGACAGGCTAAGGCCACTGTCGACGAAACACTCTATCTCAATCTTGACTATTACGGTGATATAAGCAAGGCAAATGTCGTAAAGGGCATCAACTTCAATTCGACGGAAAGCTATACCGATTACGGAAAGTATATCGAGCTTATAAATATGTCCTCCACAGATAAGCCGGAACAGGCTGACGGAAGTGTTACCTGGAAGGCTCCGGCCAACGGCGGCAAGTTCTTCTTCCAGGGAAGCCTTGAAAAGGAAAGCGTGCAGATGCCGTGGAGCTTTGACATTACCTATAAGCATAACGGAGTTGTGACGGATGCCGATAAGATCGGCGGGGCATCCGGGCTTATCGAGATCGATATAGATGCGATCCCCAATAAACATGTTTCCGAGTATATGCAGAACAACATGGTCCTTATGGTCGCCATACCTGTGGACATTTCAGACGTGTACTCCGTAGATGCGCCGGATTCGCAGACTGTGACTCTGGGCCAGTACAGCGGTGTGGCATTTGAGGCGCTGCCGGGCAAGGAAGGGCATTTCTCAGTGCGCCTCGGTACTGACTGCTTTGAGTCCATGGGCGTTATCATAGCCATGTCTCCGGTTACTGTAGGCGATCTTGCCGAGATCAAGGACCTTAAGGAGATCAAGGACAAATTCAGAAACAATACCAATGCCATGCTGGATGATGTCGACGCGCTGATGGATAACATCTCAAGCATGTCCACCCAGCTGGATAAGACCAACCAGATGCTTGATGATCTGGCCAACGGAAAGTCAAAGATCGATGCCAATAAAAACATCATTTTCAATGGCGTGGATGTGAGCCTTGAGGACATAAGAAACCTTACGGCGCTTGTGGATCCGCTTGACACCAACATCAAGACTCTTCAGTGGATGATCTACGATGTCAATAAGAACCTTAACCAGACCGATCAGGCTATGCTGGATGTGAGCGCTAAGATGGGTACGCTCTCCAGCAGGCTCAAGACCTTCGGCAATGACTTAGGCGGCGCGGATGTCAGCCTGACAGATGATCTTGTATCGACAAGCGTAGCGCTGAACGGACTTAAGACCAGCCTTGGAAAGAGCGTTTCCGCGGCCCAGTACATTGCTTCGATCGTCGGAAGCGATTCCTTTAAGAACTCTGCTTCGGATACTGTCTATGGTCTTGTTGTCAGTGAGACCGAATATGAGGAGGAGTACCTTCCGGAGGCTGTTATTGAGGTGATCAACAGCAGCATCCAGCAGCTGAAGGCCGCCTATGGTTCGATTGCAAAGATACCGGATGATCAGCTTACCGGCCAGATCTCCAATATTGCGCATGCCCTCGATCTCTATGAGTTCCTTACAAGCGGTGTGCCAAACGATCCGGCATCTCCGACCGGAACCATCAGCGGAGTATATGTAAGCGGTACAACACTTAAGGCCATTATCGGAGGACTGCAGGCCTACCAGAAGAGCGGTGACGCTTCGAGCTTCGCGTCAGCTGTTACCACTTATGTGACAGGTCTTGTGCAGAAGGGAAAGCTTGATGCCTCAAAAGCAACAGCTATGGTTCAGCTGCTTACCAGTCCGACACAGGGTATACCTTCAAGGATGCTTTCAGATGCGACGGCTGAATCCACTGAGCAGGCTGAACGCTTTGTAAACAGGCTTATCGCGCTTAAGAATGTTGAGACGAGCGCTGAGGCTCTGGGAAATTCCACTGCTTCGGGAAGCACCCAGACACTTTCGGCAAGTGTCGGAAGCCTGAGCAGTTCGCTTTCGGAGACTGCGGCGAACGCACTGAGCATTTACAGCTCGATCGACTACGAAGAACTTGTAAATGATATCGACGGTGTTATGGATGATATCAATGATGTCATGGGTTCAGGCGCCAACGTATCCTATCAGACAGCAAGACTTCTCAACAGCTCGCGTACGCTGATAGCCGATCTGGATTCGCTGATCGGTATAATGAATACCTATTACAATGATATTCAGGATGCTGCGGCCAATATGAGCAATCTGCTTGAGCAGTTTGAAAAGACCTCGGCTGATGCTGTGTCCACCGGCCAGATCCTCAATAATACGCTCAGGGCTGCATCTGCTGATCTCAGCAAGGCCGCGGACGAGGGTATAGAGGTCGGCAGAGAGGCCGTAAGCAATGCCCAGAGCATGATCGAAAATACCAACAATATCAAGAATACCGGCAAGGATCTCAGAAAGACCGTTAATGATGAGATAGACGAGCAGGAGGCTGAAAACAACTTTCTCAACATGGATCCTGAGGCGCCTAAGATATCGCTTACCGACAGCAGGAACCAGGAGCCGACCTCTATCGCCATCATCTGCAGGACCGAGGAGATAAAGGCGGATACTGCAAAGGCTGCTGAGAGCGGCGACGCTGAATTTGCAGCTGAGCAGAGCTCTGTATTTGGCAGGATCAAGGCTGTGTTCACTACGCTTGCCGTAAAGATAAAGAGCCTGCTTGGTAAAGAATGAGGCGACCTGGAAATGAAGAACAGGACCGGAAAATGAAGAACAGGACCGGCATCTGAACTGCCTGGATGAAAATGATGAGCCGGCCGGAAACAGAAGCTGATAAATGGGCAGAATGCAGGGCGGAAATGCATCTGACAGGATGCCGCACAGCAGTTATGCCGGAGATCATACATTGTCGGAATATAGTTGGAACGTGGGTGGAAAAATGAAAAATAACCGCAGAACTTTAGCAGGCGCATCGGCGCTGGCAGCAGCTGCCATTATAAGCGCAGCCTCGGCCGTGCCTGCATTTGCAGCAACAAAATTTATAGATATCAATGTGGACCTTGACAATATTCCGGAGCATTCGGCCGGAGAGGCATTCATGCCTGAGTTTGAGGTAGAGCAGGACGGTATCAGCATTGATTTCGGGGACGCTCCCGAATCAACTGCGAGCCCGCTCATCCCATATACCTGCAACATTAAGATCGTTTCGGACAGCGAGAACCTGGACGATGATCTGCAGATACGTGGAACTGGCATAAGGGCGACCTATGTTGATTATGTGGATGACAGTGAGGCCAGCGCAAGACTGCAGGTTTATCCGTTTTACCGTCTGATAGCTCCGCAGCCCACCGTGGATTACGGCAGTAAAAAGGCCAGCTGGGCAGAGGTTCCGTACGCCGGAAAATATGAGTATGTGATCAGCTACGAGACCAAATCGGGCGCTGAGAAGACAGTGCATGGCACGACAAAGCAGTGCTACGTCAATATCGGCAATTATACCTCGCTGGACGCTGGCGGTAAGGTAGGCATTGCCGTCAGGGCGCTTTCGACCTCTGAGGAGGCCTATGTCAAGGCTGAAGTCGATGACAATGGCGTTGCGCGCTGGGAGGGCATGGAATGGGCCAACCGCTACCGCGTGAGGATCAGCTATAAAAATGCAGCCGGCACTACTACCAAGCATGAGTTTACCGTCGAGGGCACTTCTATGGATGTGCAGGGCTATAAGAATTCCGCGCAGGGCAGGGAATTTACCGTAACGGTCCGCGCGATCCCAAAGACTGAATCTTCAAAGTACTACAATATCGCGCTGAGCGAGTTCGGAACCGCCGGCGACAGAAATGTGGATACTTCTGACTACGATGTGGATAATCCGTGGGAGCTGCTTGCTGACTATCAGGCCGTTGTAGAGGGAGATTTTGCATCCAATATTTCAACAAGCGCCGGGGCAGGTGTTGCCGGTTATATGACCGGACCGTCTTCAAACAATGACGGAACCTGGAACAGAGTTGCCTACAGGTGGCAGTATCTTGTCGGAGGAACACCATATAACGCAGGATGGAAGCAGATAAGCGGCGCCTGGTACTACTTCGATGCGGACGGCTTTGCGCATACCGGCTGGCTCACAGATACAGACGGAAAGATGTACTACCTTGAGTCACGTGTCGGTGCAGCTTACGGACAGATGTATACCGGAACGCACACGATAAACGCTAAGGAATACACCTTCGGAACCGACGGAGCGCTGATCGGGTGAACACATTAAAAGGCGTTTCTGTGGCGATTAAACTACGGTAAAGATGTCCGGAATTATGTGTCTGATTATGTAATTTTCACGAAAGAACATCGCGGCTGCGGTGTTCTTTTTTGTATGCTGCACTTGTACCCGGAACGATTTCGATGCTATCATAAAAACATGATTCAGTGTGCCGGTGAGAATTCCGGTCAGGGCGGAAATTCCGGTCAGAGCAGAAATTCCGGTCAGAGCAGAAATTCCGGTCAGGGTGAGAATTCCGGTCTGACCGAGATTCTCAGTCTGACCGAAATTCTCACCGGCGGCGCACGGACAATATATCAAATCAAAAAACAGTGAGAATAACAAATGGCTATAGAAAAGAAAAGAAGAGTAATGGTCATCGGCCATAAAAACCCGGATACCGATTCCATATGCTCGGCTATTGCATATGCTGACCTTAAAAACCGGGAGAGAGATGAACTGGCAAAGGCAGCTTCATCCGGAAAGCCTGTCGAGAGAGGCGAGCTTAAGCGATATGAGGCCTGCCGCGCAGGTATGTTAAACAAGGAAAGCGAGTATGTTCTTAAGCGCTTCGGCTTCCAGCCGCCCAGACTCAGGCTGGATGTGTATGCCCATGTGAGCGACCTTGACATCCGTACTGAAGTGGGTATTGGTTCAAATACAAGCCTCAGGGACGCGTGGACGACCATGAGAGACAAGGAGATCCAGTCGCTTCCGGTCATCAAAAAGGATGGAACGCTTGATGGAATCATAGCTGTGCAGGACATTGCCATGGCCAACATGGACAGCCTGGATGCAAATACGCTTTCCGAGTCGAGAGTGCCTGTTAAAAACATTCTTAAGACTCTCAATGCCGAGCTTATAGTAGGTGATGAAAATGCCTATCTTGAGAGAGGAAGCCTTGCTATAGGCGCCGGAAGTCCGGAAGCTATGGAAAGCTCCGTAAAGGAAGGGGACATTATCATAGTTGCGAACAGATATGAGATGCAGCTCTGCGCCATAGAACTCAATGCCTCCTGTCTGATCGTATGCCTTGCGCCGACCATCGCCAGAACCATCAAAAAGCTTGCCGAGGAAAACGGCTGTATGATCATCAGCACACCGTACGATACCTATACGACCTCCAGACTTATCTGCCAGAGTATACCGGTCGGCAAATACATGCGCAGAAATGTGCAGACCTTTGAACTTGACGCTCCGTTTGAGGAGGTCAGGGATGTAATGAGCCGTGTAAGGTACAACTACTTCCCGGTCATCAGCGCCGACAATAAGGTTGCAGGTATGATCTCCAAGCGTAATCTTATCGATTTCCGCAAGAAAGAGATCGTGCTCGTTGACCACAACGAAAAGAGCCAGTGCGTGGATGGCATCGAGGATACGGAGATCCTCGGTATCATAGACCATCACAGGATCGGCGATATGGAAACAACGGGACCGATATATTTCAGAAACCAGCCTGTAGGCTGCACCGCGACTATCATCAGGGAAATGTACGATGAGGCAGGTATGGAGATATCTCCGCAGATCGCCGGCATTCTCTGCTGTGCGATACTTTCCGACACGTTAAAATTCAAGTCGCCGACCTGCACGAAAAAGGATGAGCGCACTGCCAGGGAACTTGCGGAGATCGCGGGAGTGGACATTGATGAGCTCAGCGCCTCGATGTTCAGCGCAGGGGAGGACCTTACGGGAAAGACTCCGGCCGAGGTCTTCAATAATGATATGAAGATATTCCGTCACGGTGAGACCCGCATTGCGGTAGCTCAGGGCAACTTCAACAGCCGCAATAATCTTAAAAAGGCAAAGGAGATAGTCCTCAAATACATTGATGAGGCGCTCGTGGACACAGGCGCTGATATGGCTTACTATATCGCAACGGATATAGGAAAGCAGTCAAGCGATATAATATGCGCCGGGAAGAATGCAGAGGAGGCAGTAAGGAATGCCTTTGAACTGGGAGAAGACGTGAAGACGCTTTCAGTGCCGGGACTTGTATCCAGAAAGAAGCAGTTCGTACCCGCACTGCTCGCAGCCCTGTCGGAGTAAGAACCCTGATGTAGAAATCCCGGCTGACGGGATTTCTCAGCCGGGATTTTATATGTTTATATGCAAATGTAGCAGCCGTAAGGCGCGCAGTACGGTGCGCAGAGCATCTCCAGCGCGCAGAGCGTACAGCACATAGTCATGCGGGCGTAACCGGGATTGAACGAGGCGCCGTTCTGCCTGTAGGTTTCGCCTGCACCGCTCATCACATTAAGCAGTTCGCTGTAGACCTGATTTTCAGGCTCAAGCTGAGCTGCCTTTTTTATGTGGTCCAGCGCAAGAACGGTATTGCCGGAGCCATAATTGGCCCACGCGCTCAGATAGTACCATCTTGCGAATCTGTCATCCTCAGAGATACGGCTTAAAATGCTGCAGGCCTCTGCATATCTGCCTGAGTTCATGAGGTTGATGGCTGAGACTACCTCATCGCTGTCGCCGATCTGAGGCGACGGGCGCAGATTTCCGCCACTGTAATAGCTGTTGTAGCCGCCGAAATTACCAAAACCTCCAAAACCTCCGAAACCTCCGAATCCGCCATAGCCGTTATATCCGCCGAATCCGTCATAATTACCGCTTCCACTGTTCCGGCCATCCTGCGCATTTCCGTACCATCCGCTGCCGCCCCAGGCATTACCCCAGCCGTTTCCGTAATAGTTCGAACCTCCGCCGGCGCTGCCGGTGTTCCTGTACTTATCAGGGTTAATGAGCATGTCGTAGGCTTCGTTTATTTCGCTCATTTTGGCGCTTGCCTCAGGATCATCGGGATGAGTATCCGGATGATATTTTTTGGCCTCACGCCTGTATGCTTTTTTGATTTCCTCAGGTGAAGCGCCCTGTTCGACGCCAAGCACCTTGTAGGGATCCTTGATCATGTATTATTTTCCTCATTGTTTATGCGCATCCATATTCCCGAATAGAATATATTGCGGACAAGGTGCGCATCCCTGACGAGCGGAAGCATTTCCAGAGCCGCGGAAGCATTGCCAAGAACGGACATCAGGTAAGGCCTTATGTCATCGGGCTTTTCCGTAAGCGAAAACAGTGGATTTGGGCGGCCGCATTTCAGATCGTCCTCGTAGTCTGTCCAGGCGTCCGCGAGATAAATATAGGCGCCGAGACCATAGCCTACAGCCCTGGCATATGGCAGCCATATGTCATCTTTGTATGCAAATACCGAGGCAAGCAGCTCACCCATGAGGGATGCACCCTTATCAGGAGGCTGTTTCTGCAGATGCCCCGCAGGCGCTTTTGCAGCTTCTTTGCCGGCCGGGCCGGACCCGATATGGTCTGTATGACTGAAAATGTCTCTGCCCGATATGAACTTCGCGTGACCAGCCGTACAATCTGTGCCGACATCATTGCCGGTATATGTATAGCCCTTTTCAACTGCGGTGAGCTCGCTTATACAGCGCTCAATGGTTTCCGACTGCTGCGGATAAGCGGCTGAAACCTTTTTATACGCAGATTTAAGCGCAGCCGCATAGGCTCTGCTTTTTGCGGAGCGGTCATCATTCCAGTCATCCAGCGCTTTATGGTAAGCCAGAAGTACTGTCATATCCGCCGCGTACTCCGTTACACAGTTTACAGTATAATTGTGAATTTTTAAAGGATGAATAAGGCATCTTTCTGTATTTTCGGCTTCGTCGGGCTCATAGAGTGATGAAAAGAAGAGTATCAGAAAGGTGAGATCGTAGCTCAGGGCAAGCCTTGACAGCGCTCCGTGACGTTTGCCGAGAGTACGGCAGAGTCCGCAGTAGACAGATCTGTAGCGTAGTTTTTCTTCGTCTGATAATGTATTCAGGTCAGCCGCAACAAAGCCGAACATAGTGATTTACCCCGCTATCCATATTTGACTGCATCAGTGTGTGTTCACCGCGCCTTTACTGTGCATTTTGACGCAGCTGATCACGGTTCGATGATAATATTGACAGTCATTGGCCGCATTATTGC
>R11__coassemble_1684_pt1 | contig 12035 bp, 10 predicted proteins | sample R11__metabat2_high_PE_001 | metagenome-assembled genome bin R11 | reverse complement strand
GCTCTGACCGGAATTTCTGCTCTGACCGGAATTCTCACTTTCGCGGCATTTCCTTTTTAAGGATCCGGCCGGATATGAGCCTGAAGCACAGATACACAAACAGCATCAGCGCGCAGAACACTGCCGGGCCACCTGCCATACCATAGGCTGCCACGGCTTTTCCTGCTGCTGCAAATGCTGCTGCCGCTCCGACAAGGTACACCGCAAATATAAGCTTCTGCCTGCGCAGTATGACAAGGATATAGTACTGAAGGGATGAAAGCGCGTATATTCCGCCACCCAGCAGGATAAGATAAAGCTCATTCTTAACAGCAATAAGCGCCCCGCCGAGCCTTCCGCCCATCAGCATTTCCATAATGGTAAGCACAGGCGTGCCTATTATCAGCACCGCAAGCATAGCCGCTGCGGTCAGTCCCGCAATAAGTCCTTCCATGACAATACAGTATCTGCTGAACTGCTGCCTGTCCCTTTTTGCATAAGCGTCCGCAAGTCTGGTCATCAGCGGCTTTATAACAAAATTGGCAGCCAGGTAGATGATATTCGCCGGCATGAAAAGTATGGTAAACACACTGTTCGCCTCGTTTCCGAGCTGCGCGTCGACCGCGTATTTTGCAGATGAGAAAATATAGAAATCCAGGAATACCGATACAAACAACAGCACAGTATTCACAAACAGGCCCTTTACGGCATTTCCGTCGGTCTTTCCGACCTCGAAAAGCCTGTTTTCCGTGCAGTGCCTGAATACCAGTATGACGACAGCCTGCATTATCACGCCGGACACTGCCGCTGCCATAAGATTTTTGAAGACGAGCAGACCAATGATGATGGATGAGGCTGAGAGCACCGTCCTTATGAAGAGCTCCATGCCGCCTATATAAAGCTTCCCGCACCTCTGACACTCGCATTCATAGACATCTGCCGCGCCGTCGGCGATCTTATAAAGCGCTACAATAAACACTATCACTGCCTTACGGGCGGTGTAGCTTCCGGTAAAAGACATGAACAGCATATAAACAGCCGCGCAAAGCGCTGCCGCCGCCGATGTGATGATCCGCAGGCGCCTGTACTCCCCGAAGCTGTAGCTGTTCTCCACATCCGTGATGTGAAACGGCCTTATGCCGAAGTAAGCTATAATGAACATCTGCTGTCCAAGCGTTGAAAAGCCGAAGCTGAAAATGCCTCCCTCCTCAGCGCCTGCAAGAGCTATGACAGCCATAGCAAGCAGCATGGAGGAAAGCGCATAGCTCAGGCTTCCCAGAGTATTCCATATAAAATCCTTTGAAAGATCTTTGCCGTTCATTTACCTTATTTCCGATTATTCGCTTTTGTTTCTGAAATTCTGTATGAAGAGTATTGATACCAGCATACGCAGCATGTATTTTACTGCATTTACCGGATTGAGATATGACTCCCCCGCCTCACGATCGCGCACCTCTATCTGCACTTCCCTGACCACGGCTCCGTTTTTGACAAGATACGATATGGTGTCCGGTTCCGGAGCATAGTTAAGCTTAAAAGCAAATTTCTCAATCATGGCCCTGTTGTACATCCTGAGTCCGCAGGTCGGATCGGTCATGACGATGCCTGTGGTAAGCCTTACTGCCAGCTTTATCATACGGCTTCCGAAGCCTCTCATGCCCTGCATCATTTCCTTCTTTTCCGCAAAGCGCGAGCCAAGCACGATATCCGCGCCCTCGCTCATCTTATCGTACATAGGCATGATGTACTCAGGGCGGTGCTGACCGTCGCCGTCATACTGGACAGCGTACTCATAGCCCCTTTCGAAAGCATATTTCATGCCTGTCTGAAAGCAGCCCGCAAGACCCAGATTGACCGGGAGATATACTGTATTAAAATGATTCCGGCGGCATATTTCATCTGTTCCGTCCGTAGAGCCGTCGGTGACGATAACGTAGTCAAGCTCCGGATATGAGGAAAGCTCGCTTATGACAGCTTCTATATTGTCAGCCTCATTGTACGCCGGTATGACCAGAAGTATTTTATTCATCAGCTGCAGCCCTTTTCCTGAGATAATCAAAATACAGAGGTGTGCCTCCGGTATGTATGAAGAGCACCTTGCCCTTTATGCCTCTCCTGTCGATCTCCCTGAGCATACCGTAATACGCCTTGGCAGTGTAGACCGGATCAAGCGGTATGGCATACTGCTTCATCATATCATCGATCAATGCATCAATTTCCGCGCTGCTCCTGCCGTACCCCTCGGAAACGTAGGCGTCCGTAAAGGATATATCATCGTCCTCCGGCACATATGGAAGCCTTCCGCGGCTGAAATCCTTAAGCAGCGCTTTTATGGAAGCCTTGCCCCTCTCGTTGCTGCGCGCAGTAGATATGCCGCAGATCTCGCGCCTGCCGTAATCCCCGCTCATGATGCTTCCCGCAATCAGTCCGCTCTGCGTGGCGCCGGTGCCCGAAGCGTGGAAAATATGGTCAAAGAAAATCGAATTGGTCTTCTCATAGGCCAGGATCTCATCAAATATGAAGAGTGACCCCCTGATAAGCATATATTCATTGCCGGTTCCGCTGCTGCTGCCGTAGACGTAATACCAGTTCTCTCCCCTGTCCTCGGAGAGCGCCATGACCTCTTCGACCTTTTCCCGGACATTGCTTCCGCTGCACTCGAATATCTCAGCGCCGCTTGCTCTGACCATCTGCTCATTGAAAGGCATGAACCCATTTTCTTCTGGATCCTTTTTTATGATGACATAGCATTTGACACCTTTTCTGCGAGCCATATGGGCTATGACCCTGTTGAGATTGGATTCGGCAGAGCCGTAGCTTATCACAGCATCACAGCCGCTGCCGAGTATATCTCCGAAAAGACATTCGGCGATCCTGAGCTTGTTTCCTCCAAATGAAAACGGCTGAAGATCTTCTCTTTTAATATAGATCTCAGCGCCCTTATATCCGGTTAAAAAATAAGTATCTGTCATAAATTCCGCATATCCTGTCTCATTTAATGTACCGCATGTTAACACTCAAAGCCCGGTCGCATGGGCACTTTACCGGACATGGCCCACTTAATGTACCCGCGCGTGAACACTCGCACACTGAGTGGCCGCTTAAGCATACAGAAGGTGTCCCCTGCGGGAACTTGACGGCCGTTCTCCGCGCTTAACAAAAGAGCTGCCGCGTGTATGTAAGCGGCAGCTCTTTGTCTAATATCAAATCAACCCTTTGCTGCAAGCTGTGCCTGTATTACCTCAGGATCCGTAGGATCATAGCACTGAGTGTCAGGTATTACCCAGCTTATAGCCGGTCTGTCCAGAGGTCCCATGACCCACTTGTCATTATAGATCTCGACAGAGGTATTGAGTCCGCAGTTATTGAATACCCATGCAGCATCTCCGGAAAGCATCCTTATGCATCCGTCAGACTGGTTCTTGCCAAGCTGGTTAAAGGTACTTGCCGTAAGATGGTACGAATCCGGCGCTCCATAGAATATGATCGAATGAAGCAGGAAGCCGTCCTTGATACGGAGCAGATACTGGCAATAGATATCATCGTGCATGAACTTCCATCTGTAGTCGGCATAGGTCTTGAAGGTGCCGATCGGTGTGTCTGAGCCAATGGTTACGAGGATAACCTTATATGGGATAATGTAGCCGTTCGAGCCGTCCTTTGTATAGACGGTGAGCGTCTTCATATCCTTATTGATCCTTATCTTATAGTCGCCTGTAAGTCCCATGACAGGCTCAAGATCGGTAACGACCTTACCCGTCTCGTCAAAGTAATACTTATAGTCTCCGATGTACTGCCAGCCTGTAACAGGCACATTGTCCTTGAAATAATACTTGTTGTTTTCGGTATCGTAGCCCCAGCCTGTGTATGCCGAGCCGTCAAATCTTGAGTAGGATACGCTTCCGTCAGCGCCGACTATAACGCCCTCGGAGTTATCGGCAAGCAGATATCCCGAAGTATTATCATTGAAGCTGCAGCCGGTCTTCCAGAGTCTTACCTCCAGAGCCTGTATATACTGATCCTTGCCAAGCGCTCCGGCAGTCTGTCCGTCATGCGCCCAGCCAAGAGATGTACCGTCATTGAGGATGGCCCTGTAATAGAAGTTGTACAGGTTTCTTGTATAACCGTTTATCCTCATCTGTACGGCGCGTACCTTTGCCTGGTCTCCGGAATACGGAGTGATCATCTCATTCATAGCCCACTTGGACCAGCCGTGTTCGTTGGTATAGACTCTGTAGAACACATCTCCGGTTCCGTCCTCAAGTCTCAGCTTAAGTCCGGTAAAGCCGTCTGTAGGGCAGCTGAAGGCCTCCATGTTGGTGGTAAAACCTGCTGTAAGATTGCCGTCAGTCTGAAGCATCTGGACATGAACTGCAGGTACACGTCCCATAACAGGATCCGCCTGAACATGTCCGTCTCCGCCTGCTGCGTGCCATGCGGCAATGCCCGCCTCGGTAAGAGCCTTAAGTCCTATCGGAGCCGAATATATAGAGTCCTTTGAGCTTCCGTCAGGCACACTGAGTATCAGATCTGAAACATCAATCTGCAGACTTTCCCCCGGCGCTCCTGTCAGATCGACCTGATCAGAGCTCGTTGTCCCTGTCTGATCTGAGCCCGGTGCGCCTGTTACCTGCGCAGTATCTGTCTGAACTGCTGTGCTGTCCGCAGTCTGAACTTCCGCCTCGCTTCCCGGAGCGCTGCTTACCTCTGCTGAAGCCGAGTCCGATGCCGGTTCACTCGCAGGAACGCTCGTCTCTGTAGTTGTACCAGACTGCTGGCTCATGATCCATGGTCCGTAATTAGGGTCTGAGTAAGCATATGCAGACATGCTCATAAGCATGCAGGCCGACAGCGCGGCCGAAGCTATACGCTTTATATTGTTTATACGCATAATCTATGCCTCCGTTAAAGCATTTAAAATAAACACGGACTGTAATAACACATCCGAAAGAAGCCGGAAAATACCGGAAAATATCGCAATCATCTGTAGAGTTTACCACAGTTTATCCAAACTGTATCCCTCTTTTATAAAAATGTAAATAAACCTTAAGAGAAAACCGGCAGACGCTGCGGTCAGTGCCGTCCCGTCTCCGTGAGATCATCCCGAAAACTTTCTGTAGGTCTTCTGCAGAGCTCCGTAAACAAACGGATGGTGCGCCTTCAGCTTGAGCAGCCTTCTCTCCGTATCAGGAAGTTCGCCGAGGTAAGCTGCATTGGCAGGATCAAGCACGGCCTCGCGGCTTCCCTCCTTGATATCGATCAGGAACCTGTTCCTCCGTATCGCATCATTGACAGCTGAGCTGTATCTGCCCATTGTATCCCTGTCAAATGCCTCAAAGAGGTCCTTCATCTGCACATAGTGGCGTTCCCACTTCTCCCTGGCCTTATCATCGTCCATGCCGCTTGACCAGGAGCCCCCTGCTCCCATGCGGTACACGCTCATGACAGTGTCGTCATAGTACACATTTCCCTTTGACAGCATGTAGAGCTGAAGAGGGATATCTCCTACCGGACAGTTAAAGTACCACTCCGGCAGAGTCCGCGCATACTCAGTCCTGAAGAACATGGACGCTGTGGGGAAATTGACCGGCTTCGATATCACCTCCGCAGCTGTCAGCTGCCTTGTCTCATGGTACGGGTGTATCTCATCGCTGCTCCTGTAGGCTCCGTCCATGGCAAGCGTCTTTGCCGCATGGCAGCACAGCGCCGTATCCGGATGAGCCTCCATATAGGCAGCCTGGCCGGCGAGTTTGTGCGGATCGCACCAGAAATCGTCGCCCTCGCACATGGCGATATACTTTCCGAGCGCCCTCGGGAAATTATAGACCCCGCTTATATTGCTTATGCCCCTGGAGTACTGGTTTTCCGACTGAAGCATAGGCTTTATGATATCGGGGTATTTTTCAGCGTATTCCCTTATGATGTCCGGTGTAGCGTCCGTAGAGGCATCATCGTGTATGATTATCTCATAGCCGAAGCTGCATTCCTGCTCAAGAAAGCTGTCAAGCGCCTGTCTTATATAGTTTTCATGGTTGTAGGTTATACACGAAACCGATACGAGCGGCATCATACTGCTTCTCCCATCTTTGAAAGCTTCACTGCCTGGTCAGCCGTTATCAGCGATGACACAAGCTCGTCAAGATCACCGTTTATGATACTGTCGATCTTGTACAGCGTCAGCCTGATCCTGTGGTCTGTGACACGGCTCTGCGGGAAGTTGTAGGTCCTTATCTTTTCCGACCTGTCTCCCGAGCCTATCTGCGACCTGCGCAGGTCCGCCTCCGCATCGTGTGCCCTCTGGCATTCGAGCTCGTAGAGTCTTGCTCTCAGCACCTTAAGCGCCTTATCCTTATTTTTAAGCTGTGACTTTTCATCCTGGCAGGAAATGACTATTCCCGAAGGGTAATGCGTAAGCCTTACGGCCGAATCCGTCGTATTTACGCACTGACCGCCGTTTCCGGAGGCTCTGAATACATCCCAGCGTATGTCCTCCGGACGTATCTCCACGTCCACCTCCTCAGCCTCGGGCATGACCGCCACTGTAGCAGTCGAGGTGTGGATCCTTCCGCCCGACTCGGTTTCCGGGACTCTCTGTACCCTGTGGACCCCTGACTCGTACTTAAGCTTGGAATAGGCTCCGTAACCGTTTATCATAAAGGTTATCTCCTTGAAGCCTCCGATACCGTTTTCATTGAAGGATACAAGCTCGGTCTTCCAGCTGTTCTTCATGGCATAGCTGCAGTACATACGGTAAAGGTCCGCGGCAAACAATGCCGACTCATCTCCTCCGACTCCGGCGCGTATCTCCATGACGATATTCTTATCGTCATTGGGATCCTTTGGAAGAAGCAGTATCTTAAGCTCCGACTCCTTGGCCTCCTGAAGCTTTTTAGCGTCGCTCAGTTCCTCCTTTGCCATCTCCTTAAGCTCAGGATCATTCTCAGTCTCAAGTATGAGCAGGGCCTCCTGCTGGGCCCTTACGGCTTTTTTATAGGCTCTGTAGCACATGACTACAGGCTCAATATCCGCCTGTTCCCTCATAAGCTTTGTGAGTCTCTGCGCATCTCCTGTCACGTCAGGAGCGCTGAGCGCCCCGAGAAGTTCCTCGTAATGCCTTTCTATATCATTTACTCTGTCTATAACTGCCATATCATTCTCTGTTCCGCAGTCCGTCCTGCTCTGTTAATGTTTATGCCTTCAAATGCTGCCGTACCACACTGCTTTTACGACTCTATCGTTTCCGCAGAGATCCTTTATCACCCTGACATCACTGAAGCCTCTCGCACTGAGCAGACCGCTTACATCCTCCGCCTGGTCATAGCCTATCTCAAGATAGAGCCTGCCACCGTTCTTAAGCCACTCAGGGCTTTCTGAAGCTATCCTTCTGTAAAATACCAGCCCGTCCTCGCTTCCGTCAAGCGCCGTCCTCGGTTCAAACAGCCTTACCTCAGGCTCAAGCTCTTCTATAACAGCCGTGCGTATGTAAGGCGGATTGGCTGTGATAATGTCAAATTTGTCTGCTCCACGCTCCCCGCAGCTTCCGCCGAAGCACCCGCCGCAGAAAAGATCAGCCTCTGCAAAGCTTATGCCGGATCCTGCTTCAAGTCTTTTTGCATTCGCTTCGGCTACCTTAAGAGCCTCAGCCGATATGTCCGTCCCAAGCACATTTTTATAATGCCCAAGGAGCTTAAGCGCTATGGCAATGCATCCGCTCCCCGTGCACAGATCGAGGACTGAAGCCTCTGCATCTGTATTTTCCTCAAGCACCGTTTCAACAAGAGTCTCAGTATCCTGTCTGGGAATGAGCACATTGCCGTTTACCATGAAAGGATAGCCCATGAACCAGGCCTCTCCCAGCAGCTGCTGCAGAGGGATGCGCTCCGCCCTCTTTTCTATAAGTCTGCCGTACTCCGCAGCCACCGCTTCTCCCGCGGTCTCCCCGCGCCTCATAAGATACACGGAGGTATCCATGCCCGCGGCTCTGCATATAAGTATAAGCGCATCATTGGCAGCATCGGGAACTCCCGCCTCCGAAAGCCGCCCGGCTCCCTGCCTGTAAAGTTCAGCAAAGGTCATATCAGTTCATCCCCCTTAAAGCCCGGCAAGCCTCCGGCCTGTCTCATCCGGCCCGTCCGGGAAATTCTCACTGATATACGCCTTCCAGTCAAAAACGGCCTCCACAGCCGCTATCGCCACCTCTATCATGCTTCTGTCCGGCTCTTTGGTAGTGAGTCCCTGCATCATAAGTCCCGGCTTTGACAGCAGATTTACAAGGAAATTATCGCTGCTGCCCGCAAGTCTCAGGAACTCGTAGCTTATACCTGCAATCACCGGTATGAGAATGATCCTCGACAGAAGTCTCATCGGTATGCTGTCAAACCTGAATACCATGAAAAAGAGGATGCTTATGATCATGACTATGAAAATGAAGCTGGTGCCGCACCTTTTGTGCTCCTTGGAGGACACCGCGACATTGTCGACTGTAAGAGGAAGCCCGTGCTCGATGCAGTTGATGCATTTATGCTCGGCTCCGTGGTACATGAAGGTGCGCTTTATGTCCTCTGTCCTTGATATGAGCAGTATGTAGACAATGAAGATCAGCACTCTCAGTGCGCCCTCTGCAAGAGCCTTTAAAACGCCGTTTCCGACGACCTTTGCCGCAAGCTCGGTGAGGAAGAGCGGAAGCCACATGAAAATGACCAGCGCCAGAGCAAAGGCGGCCACCATGGAAACCGTGACAAGGACCTTCTCCAGATTTTCGCCGAATACCTTATCCAGCCACTTTTCAAATGCCGATGGTTCTTCCTCCTCGTCATCCTCATAAAAGGAGGCCGAATACATAAGGGTATTGAGTCCGAGTATCATCGAATCCGCAAAGCCGAATACGCCTCTTATAAAAGGAAGCCTCGCAAAGGCATGCTTATCCGCAAAGCTCTCATAGGTATCCTGTTTGACCTCTATGGTCCCGTCAGACTTCCTGACGCCCACCGAATACCTGTTCTTATTCTTCATCATTATGCCTTCAATGACGGCCTGACCGCCTATACCGCTGTATTTCATGTATCTTTCCTCTGTACGGAGCGCAGTGTCCGCGCTGTCCGCATGCATTTTCCCGCGCGCAGCCGCTGTTTTCGTTGTCCTGATGCTGCTGTACTATGCTGCGGCAGCTGCTGCGCCGCTCCCGCGACCATCAGCTTTAACTCATGTATTCCGAATACGCAAAGAGACCGAGCTTGTATAAGCTCGGTCCCGCATAGTTGTGCTTTAAACTATTTACCGAAGTTTGCGTACTTCTTATTGAATGCCTCAACACGTCCGCGTGCTGATGCAGCCTTCTCCTTACCTGTATAGAAAGGATGGCACTTTGAGCAAACCTCGACTGTGATAGCAGGCTTTGTTGATCCTGTAACGAAGGTGTTGCCGCAGTGGCAGGTTACTGTAGCCTGATAGTATTTTGGCTGGATATCGTTCTTCATCTCTTCACCTCATTTTCGTGCGGCGATTTCCGACCGCCGTTATTAGCTGTTACAATTTACCATACTGCGCAGTGGAAATCAAGCGGAACTTTTGCAGAAGCTCAAAGAATTTTCGCCGAACTTTAAGCCTGATTCCGTCCCCCATTCGTCAGATTTTACCTCTGCCCGGCAAATATCTTCCACGGAGGCTGTATACCGCATGCCATAATGCGCGCAGTCCGCAGTCACGTAAAGCATAGGCTTGCCATTAATGTAAAGCCATGCCATAATGCGCACAGTCCGCAGTCCCCGGAAGCGCAGCCGCGAGCCTGCAGATCAGAAGAACTTTATCTTGCTCACATACTGCACGAATTCCTGATTGTTTCTCGTCTTTGTGAAAAGATCCAGTACCTTCTCCACAGCATCCTCCGATTTGACTGATGAGAAGGCCTTCCTTATGGTCTTTACAGCGTCCTGCTCCTCCTGAGTGAGCAGAAGGTCATCTCTTCTGGTACTGCTCTTAAGCAGATCTATAGCCGGGAATATCCTCTTTTCAGAAAGCTTTCTGTCGAGCACTATCTCCATATTGCCGGTGCCCTTGAACTCCTCGTAGATAACATCATCCATACGGCTTCCCGTATCCACAAGCGCTGTGGCAAGTATGGTCAGAGAACCGCCCTCACGCATATTTCTGGCTGCTCCGAAGAAACGCTTTGGCATATGCAGAGCTGCCGGATCAAGACCGCCGGAAAGAGTCCTTCCCGACGGAGGAACCACCAGATTGTAGGCTCTTGCAAGCCTGGTTATGGAATCGAGAAGTATCGTAACATCCTTTCCGTATTCGACAAGGCGCTTTGCCCTCTCGATAACCATCTCGGACACTCTCTTATGGCGCTCCGGCAATTCATCAAAGGTCGAGTAGATGACCTCGACATTAGGTCCCACGACCTCTTCCTTTATATCCGTGACCTCCTCAGGTCTTTCATCGATAAGAAGGATGATGAGATGCATGTCCCTGTCCTTGATGATCGACTTTGCCACCTGCTTCAATATAGTCGTCTTTCCGGCCTTCGGCTGGGATGCGATCATGCCTCTCTGTCCCTTGCCTATAGGTGAAAGCAGATCCATGACCCTGAGCGGCAGCGCTGCGCGTTCATCCTTCGCAAGCACTATTTTCTCATTGGGGAAGATCGGAGTAAGATTCTCAAACTGCGGTCTGCGCTCTGATTCTATAACGGGATAACCGTTGATGCTGGTTATATAAAGAAGCGCCGCAAATCTCTCTGTCTGCGATCTTACGCGCCTGTTTCCTCTGATAATGTCTCCGGTCTTAAGGTTGAATCTGCGGATCTGGCTCGGAGCGACATATACATCATTTTCACCCGGAAGATAGTTTTCGCATCTTATAAAGCCGAAGCCCTCGCTCATGACCTCAAGTATGCCGTTTGCCTCAAGTCCGGAATCCAGATTGTTAAGTTCCGGGGAGATCTGCCCTGCGTCGGTTCTTGCAGCAGCGGCCTGTGCTTCAGGCTTTCTTTCCTCTGAAGCGCCTGTCTGGTTCGGCTGCGCAGCGGCATCTTTAGCCTCTGCCGGATCAGTATACTGCTTAACAGCCTCGTTCTGCAGCTTTTCGGCCATTGCCGAAGCCTCGGAAGTCTGAACATTTATATGTGACTTTTCATTTGACTTCTGTGCGCTCTGAGGCTGCTGCGAAGCTGTGACGGCGGCGCCTGCTGCCGCGTTTCTCTGCATGCCGCGCTGATCGGTATTCTGGGCGCGGTTCTGATAATTCTGGCGGTCTCCGTTCTGGACACGGGTCTGGTAGCTTCGGCGGTCTCCGTTCTGCCCGCGGGTCTGATAAACCTGGCGGTCTCCGTTCTGTCCGCGGCCCTGATAGTTAAGGCGTTCTCCGCCCTGACTGCGGGTCTGATAGCCTGACGGTTCGCTCCTTCCCTGCATCTGCGAACGCGCCTGCGTCTGCGGGCGGGCTGCGCTCTGTGTCTGTGCATTTTCCTGAGAATGCTCCGGCTCCCGCTCTGATGTCTGCGCGCGTACGGCTTCGGAAGCCTGTCCCGCTGCCTGTCCGCCGGTCAGCTGAGCCGCAGGCTCCTGAACTCTGCCGGCCTCAGAAGCTTCAGAAGCGCCTGAAGCCGTCTCTTCCTGTGAATGCAGCGCTTCATTTGATTTCTTTAGCTCAACTATATTGCTTGCGGCCATGCTGAGCAGCTCCTGAGGCTTGTTTTCAGGTTTTTTGTCAGCCAGTTCAACAAGCCTGTCGATGATCTCAGCCTTCTTCATTCCGCTCACCTTAAGTCCCTGTCCCCTGGCAAGCTCCTTAAGCTGAATAAGTGTCAGTGTTTCAAGTTTTTCTCTCATATATACCTCTGTATCTGTAATATCTATGTACGCAGTATCTCTATAACTTCTATGTACGCAGTGTCTCTGTAATCTCTGTATATGCAATATCCGTAAAACAGCTAATGTACGGAACCCTCCGGGGCTGCGGCCGCTGTTTTCCGAAGATCATTCCGTAAGCAATTATTCATTTATGCAATCAATTATGTAAATGTAAACCTCGATAAATCCACCATATAAAACTGA
>R11__coassemble_1662_pt1 | contig 12129 bp, 10 predicted proteins | sample R11__metabat2_high_PE_001 | metagenome-assembled genome bin R11 | reverse complement strand
AGGTTGGAGATCTTACCGCATTCATTACCTATGTTACACAGATACTGGTTTCACTGATGATGATCGCCATGATCATACTTCAGTCCTCAAGGGCTACCGCTTCATTTGCAAGAATAGACGAAGTGCTTACGGCAGAAACCGATATTACCGATGCGGCAGCGGCATCGCCTGACAGGCTTGTAGAGCATGGCAGTATAGAATTCCGCAATGTGACATTTTCATATCCCGGTTCAGCAGGAGATCCTGTCCTTGAAAACATCAGTTTTACTGTAAATGCAGGCGAGACCATAGGCATACTCGGATCTACAGGCTGCGGAAAGACCTCACTGGTGCAGCTGATCCCGAGGCTTTACGATGTTTCCGCCGGAGAAGTGCTTGTAGACGGTGTCAATGTAAAGGATTATTCGCTTTACAATCTGCGTGAGGGCGTGGGCATGGTGCTTCAGTACAACACGCTTTTCTCCGGAACGATAAGCGAGAACCTCCGATGGGGCAATGAACAGGCTTCCGATGAAGAGGTGGATGAGGCCGCGGCATCTGCGCAGGCTGACAGCTTTATACAGGGCTTTGCCGATGGCTATGAGCGCATGATCGACCAGGGCGGAACCAATGTTTCAGGAGGACAGAAGCAGAGACTCTGCATCGCAAGGGCGCTGCTTAAAAAGCCTAAGATACTGATACTTGATGACTCGACGTCTGCGGTGGATACTGCAACGGAGGCAAGGATAAGAGAGGCCTTTGCAACCACGCTTAAGGATACCACGAAGCTTATCATTGCCCAGCGTATAGGCTCTGTAAAGGAGGCGGACCGCATTATCGTTATGGACGACGGACGCATAGCAGACATAGGTACCCACAGTGAGCTTATATCCAGATGTGAGGAGTACCGGGAGATATATTATTCACAGGTTGACAGAAAAGAAGAGGAGGGCGCGTGATGGACGAAAAACTCAGATCACAGAGAGAAGCTTCCCTTCAGAAGAGATACGGAAAGCTCATGGCAGCGGCTGCTAAGGGACCGGGTGCCGGCGGTCCGGGAGCAAGAGCAGCCAGAAGCGCGGCAGCTGCCGGCAGCGACAGTTCGAAGCATACTGCTGCTACTGTAAAAAGGCTTATGAAGTATGTGCTGCAGGAAAAGCTCAGAGTCATAACAGCTCTCGCCTGCGTCATTATCAGCAGCATCACCACGCTTGCGGCATCATACATGCTGAGACCTATCATAAATACCTATATAGTTCCCATGCAGTTCGACGCAGCCAATATGGCGGGGCTTTTCCGCTCGCTCATGGTTATGCTTATCGTTTATCTTATCGGCGTTGCGGCAACATACATCCAGTCGCGCATGCTGATGGTCGTAGCGCAGAACTGCCTTCAGACTATCAGGACAGAACTGTTTGAACATATGCAGAAGCTTCCGGTCAAGTATTACGATAAAACTGCAAGAGGCGATATGATGAGCCGCTTCACCAATGATGTGGACAATATCGGCAATATGCTTTCCTCGACGCTCGTAAGCCTGTTTTCATCGGTACTTACCCTGACGGGTACACTCTGCCTTATGCTTTATACCAGCGTAGTGCTTACTGTTGTAACCATCGTGCTTATGCCGGTGCTCATGTTCATTACAGGAAGGATACTCAAGGCTTCCGGCCGGTTCTACCATGAACAGCAGTCCTCACTCGGGCAGCTCAACGGCTATATAGAGGAGTCCATTACCGGACAGAAGGTCATAAAGGTGTTCAACCATGAGGAGACGGCCTGCGAGGAGTTTGACATACTTAATGAAAAGCTGAAAAAGAACCAGCTGCTGGCGCAGTTCTTCGGAGGAGTGGTCGGACCGGTCATGACTGCCTTCACACAGGTGAATTACGGCTGTACGGCTGTAGTGGGCGGCGTGCTCTGTGTACTCAGAGGCTTTGATATCGGAGGACTTACTGTATTCCTTAACTATACAAAGCAGTTTTCACGTCCGTTCAGTGAGCTTTCCATGACCATGACGACGCTGCTCTCGGCGCTTGCCGGAGCGGAGAGAGTTTTTGCAGTCATGGACGAGGCGCCTGAGACTGCCGATGCTGCCGATGCGCATGACGGCTCTGAGATAAAGGGCGATGTCAGATTTGAAAATGTTTCCTTCGGTTATAATGATGACCGCATGGTGCTTAAGAATATCAGCCTCTACGCCCATCCGGGCCAGAAGATAGCCTTTGTAGGCTCCACCGGCGCCGGAAAGACCACGGTAACGAATCTGCTGAACCGATTCTATGACATACAGCAGGGTGAGATAACCATAGACGGCATCAGCATCAAGGATTATAAGCGTGATGAGCTGCGCAGGAATATAGCCATGGTCCTTCAGGATACGCACCTGTTTACCGGTACAGTCATGGAAAATATCAGATACGGCAGGCTTGATGCGACCGATGAGGAGGTCATAGCCGCGGCAAAGACAGCTTCCGCGGATTCCTTCATACGCAGGCTTCCAGAGGGCTACAATACTGTGATCGAAGGCGACGGAGCCAATCTCTCCCAGGGACAGAGGCAGCTGCTTAATATTGCCAGGGCATCGGTTTCGAACGCTCCGATACTTGTACTTGACGAGGCTACGTCATCTGTCGATACAAGGACAGAGAAGCACATTGAGCATGGCATGGACAGGCTTATGAAGAACCGTACGACCTTTGTCATAGCCCACAGGCTTTCCACCGTAAGGGATGCAGAGGCTATAATGGTGCTTGAGCACGGAGAAATAATCGAACGCGGCAACCATGAGGATCTGCTGAAGCTTAAAGGAAGGTATTACGAGCTTTATACAGGCAGGGCGGAGCTTGACTGATGAACGCCCGGCACTGCGGATAAATGCCGTTATATGCCGAAGCAGATAAATGCGGATGCGGATAAATACAGACGAAGAAATAAACCGGCATATGCTGATGTATCTGAAAGAATTTTTCTGAATTTCCGCCATGCAGTTTTGATATGACAGAGAAAGCCGGCATTGTATTTTCTGAAATACAATGCCGGCTTTTGTGATTCTTCACAACAGATTCGTGAAAAATACACCCTAATATACCAAAAAGTATAGTTGACATTTTTTTGTCAATTTTATACAATTTTGTCAAAGATTTAACATCAGTGTGAACTAATTGTCAGAGGCGCAGGCAGAACGGTCAGAGATGATTTCAGCTGCCGTGCAGCAGACCGTCTGCGGTTAATAAAGAGGGCGGAGGCATTTAAAGAAAAACTCACACCGGTGCTGATCATAAGATAGTTTATTATTTCATTAGTTGAAGGCATGTTATATGTGCCTTCAGAACATCAATGGAGGGTGAGACAATGGATTTTGCTTTAAGTAAAGAGCATGAGATGGCGAGAAAATTATTTCATGATTTCGCCGAGAACGAAGTAAAGCCTCTTGCACAGGAAGTTGACGAGACAGAAGAGTTTCCGAGAGCTAATGTTGACAAGATGAAGAAGCTTGGCTTCATGGGTATTCCTATTCCTAAGGAGTACGGCGGACAGGGTTGTGATGTTCTTACATATGTTATGTGTGTAGAGGAACTTTCAAAGGTATGCGGCACCACAGGTGTTATCGTATCAGCTCATACATCACTCTGCTGCGATCCTATCCTTACATATGGAACAGAGGAGCAGAAGCAGAAGTATCTTGTACCGCTTGCAAACGGAACAAAGCTCGGCGCTTTCGGTCTTACAGAGCCTGGCGCAGGTACAGACGCCCAGGGACAGCAGACAAAGGCTGTTCTTGACGGAGATGAGTGGGTTCTTAACGGATCAAAGATCTTCATCACAAACGGTAAGGAAGCTGACATTTACATCATCATTGCTGTAACAGGCAAGGTTGAAGTAAAGCCGGGCAGATTCAAGAAGGAGATCTCAGCATTCATCGTAGAGAAGGGCACACCTGGCTTCAGCTTCGGTACAAAGGAGAAGAAGATGGGTATCAGAGGTTCATCTACCTACGAGCTTATCTTCACAGACTGCCGTATCCCGAAGGAGAACCTTCTCGGACAGCAGGGCAAGGGCTTCGGTATCGCTATGCATACACTTGACGGCGGACGTATAGGTATCGCTGCTCAGGCACTTGGTATCGCAGAGGGCGCTCTTGAGAGAACAGTAGCATATACAAAAGAAAGAAAGCAGTTCGGCAAATCTATCTCACAGTTCCAGAATACACAGTTCCAGCTTGCAGATATGTATGCCAAGGTTGAGGCTGCCAAACTCCTTGTTTACAAGGCTGCACTTGCAAAGATGACAAAGAGCACATACTCAGTAGAGGCTGCTACAGCAAAGCTTTTCGCAGCAGAGACAGCTATGGCTGTTACAACAAAGGCTGTTCAGCTCCACGGCGGCTACGGCTACACAAGAGAGTATGATGTTGAGAGAATGATGCGCGACGCTAAGATCACTGAGATCTATGAGGGTACATCAGAAGTTCAGAGAATGGTTATCTCTGCAGATCTTCTTAAGTAATATCAGCTGCAGCTATCCGGCTGCATTGCTCTGATTGCTTTTGAAACAGTCGTTCCTTCCGAAGGACGGAAGGCATTATGAATAAATAAGGAGATAAGATCGTGAAAATAGTAGTTTGTATCAAACAGGTACCGGATACAAAGGGCGGAGTTAAGTTCAATCCGGACGGTACACTTGACAGAAAAGCAATGCTTGCAATCATGAACCCTGATGACAAGGCCGGCCTTGAGGCTGCTCTCAGACTTAAGGACCAGTACGGCGCAGAGGTTACAGTAGTAACCATGGGTCTTCCGAAGGCTGAGGAGGTTCTCAGAGAGGCTATGGCTATGGGCGCTGATAAGGGCGTTCTTGTTACAGACAGATGCCTCGGAGGAGCTGATACATGGGCTACCTCACAGACAATTGCAGGCGCTATCAGAAATCTTGAGTATGATCTCATCATCACAGGCCGTCAGGCTATCGATGGAGATACAGCCCAGGTTGGTCCTCAGATCTCAGAGCATCTTGGACTTCCTGTTATCAGCTACGCTCAGAACATCAGAGAGGTCAATCTCGATGAGAAGTACATCGTAGTTGAGCGTCAGTATGATGACAGATATCATGTATTAAAGGCTCAGCTTCCATGCCTTCTTACAGCTCTTTCAGAGCTTAACGCTCCTCGTTACATGACTCCGGGCGGCATCTTCGATGCATACAAGAAGGATATCACTGTATGGGGCAGAAATGACCTTAAGGATGTTGAGGATTCCAACCTCGGACTTAAGGGTTCACCTACACAGATCGCAAAGGCATCCGATAAGGTAAGAAAGGGTGCAGGCGAGAAGGTTGTCCTTGATCCTGATGCTGCAGCAGCTTACATTACCGGTAAGCTTGATGAGAAGCACATTATCTGATAGTGGAAAGCGTGGTGAATGATATGAATATAGCAGATTACAGTGGAGTATTTATTTTTGCCCAGCAGGTAGACGGCGTTGTAAGCAATATCGCTTATGAGCTTCTCGGAAAGGGCAAGGAGCTTGCAAATGACCTCGGCGTTGAGGTTACAGCAGTTCTCGTTGGTTCAGACATTAAGGGCGAGGCTGACAAGCTCGCTGAGTATGGCGCTGACAAGGTTATCGTTGTTGATGATCCTGAACTCAAGGAGTACAGAACAGAGCCTTACACACATGCAGTAGCATCGGTTATCAATGAGTTCAAGCCTGAGATCTTCCTTATCGGAGCAACAGCTATCGGACGTGACCTCGGCCCAAGAGTATGCGCAAGGATCCACACAGGTCTTACCGCAGACTGCACAAAGCTTGAGATCGGTGATTTCCCTATCAATCCGGTTCCGGGAAAAGAGCAGCTTCATAACCAGCTTCTCATGACCCGTCCTGCATTCGGCGGAAACACTATCGCTACTATCGCATGCCCTGCATTCCGTCCTCAGATGGCAACAGTCCGTCCGGGCGTTATGATGAAGGCTGAGAAGAAGGAAGGCGCTAAGGCTGTTATCGTTGAGTTCAATCCTGGATTCACACCTAATAACAAGTACGTTGAGATCGAGGAAGTTGTTAAGAAGATCTCCGATACAGTAGATATCATGGACGCTAAGATCCTTGTATCAGGCGGACGTGGAGTAGGAAGCCCTGAGAACTTCAAGATCCTTGATGATCTTGCAGACGCTATCGGCGGTACAGTAAGCTGCTCACGTGCAGTAGTAGATGCAGGCTGGAAGCCAAAGGAGCTCCAGGTAGGACAGACAGGTAAGACTGTACGTCCTAACGTATACTTCGCTATCGGTATTTCAGGAGCTATCCAGCATCTTGCAGGTATGGAGGAGTCAGATCTTATCATCGCTATCAACAAGGATGATACAGCTCCGATCTTCGATGTAGCTGATATCGGTATCGTAGGAGACCTTAACAAGATCGTTCCTCTTCTTGCACAGAAGATCAGAGAGGCTAAGGCTTCAAAGTAATTTCCAAATTCTACATGATTTTCAAAGCCTGTCCGGTTTGACCGGGCAGGCTTTTTTGTGCGTTAAGCCAGGAGGGCGACCTCTAAGCTTCCACAAGGGACGCCTTCGGTGTGCTTAAGCGGTCACCCTCCGGGCAAAGCCGCCTCATACCCGAATGAAAACCGCTGTTCTGACCTGCGCTGAGCAGCTGTCTTAAGGAATCCGGCAGAAAAAACTATTGTTTCTGAAAATGTGCTTTAATATTTGAAATGGTATGTTATAATTTATGGCAACTATGAATAGTTTTCAGTCGTTTTTGCCCTGAAAATTGTTAAGTTTTTTACAGTAACCATGTATAATTTTTTTAAGGGGGTTGAAAAATATGAGCCTTGCTACATTTAAAGGCGGCGCTCATCCTTATGAAGGTAAGATCCTGAGTGAAAACTGCGCAATACAGCAGTTGGATTTCGACGGCGAGTTCGTATTCCCTATGTCACAGGGAATCGGCGCTCCTGCCAAGCCTATCGTACAGAAGGGCGACCAGGTGCTCGCAGGTCAGAAGATCGCTGAAGCAGGAGGATTCATTTCTGCCAATGTTCTGTCTTCAGTTTCAGGTACCGTTAAGGCTGTAGAACCGCGAATGCTGACCAGTGGTTTCCCGGGTCTCTGCGTTGTTGTGGAGAGCGACGGAAAGTATGAGACCATTGAAGGCGTCGGAACAAAGAGGGATTATAAAGCTCTTTCAAAGGAAGAGATCCGCAGCATCGTTAAAGAGGCCGGTATCGTAGGTATCGGCGGAGCCGGATTCCCTACCAATGTAAAGCTTATGCCTAAGAACGACAATGCGATCGATTATTTCATCGCCAATGGTTCTGAGTGCGAGCCTATGCTTACCAGCGACTATCGTCTTATGCTTGAGGAAGCTGAGCGCGTTATCGGCGGCGTTGATGTCTGCCTGCAGCTTTTCCCTAACGCAAAGGGCGTCATAGCTATTGAGAACAACAAGCCGCAGGCTATCGCTCATATGCGTGAGCTTGTAAAGGACAATCCTCGCATCGAGGTCATGGAGCTCCTTACAAAGTATCCTGAGGGCGGTGAGCGTCAGCTTATCAATGCCGTAACAGGAAGATACATCAGTTCTTCAATGCTTCCTGCAGATGCCGGAGTTGTTGTACAGAATGTCGCTACCTGCGCCGCTATCTATGATGCGGTTGCTCTCAGCACACCTCTTATGGAGAAGGTCATCACAGTCAGCGGAGACGCTGTTGCAGAGCCTCACAACGTACGCGTAAGACTCGGTTCCATCTACGGAAGGATCCTTGAGGCATGCGGCGGACTTAAGTGCGAAGCAAGCAAGTATATCTGCGGCGGACCTATGATGGGACAGTCCATGTTCGATCTTAACTGCCCTGTAACAAAGCCTTCATCAGCTATCTGCGTATTTGTTCATGATGAAGTTGCGGAGAATCCTACAACAGCCTGCATCAGATGCGGACGCTGCGTAAACGGATGCCCTGAGTTCCTTGTGCCTCCTATGCTTATGAAGGCTGCAAGAACAAAGGATCTCGCACAGTTCGAAAAGCTTGGCGGTATGGAATGTATGGAATGCGGAAGCTGCTCATACATCTGTCCTGCAAGAAGACCTCTTACCCAGTCCTTCAAGGAGATGCGTAAGCTTGTAGCAGCAGACAGAAGGATCAAGGCTGCTGAGAAGAAGCAGCGCGAGGAGCAGGAGGCTGCGGCAAAGAAAGAAAAGGAAGAGGCTGAGGCTAAGGCCAAGGCTGCTGAGAAAGAGGCTTAAGGGAGGAAGATATGGAAAATAAAGAAACAGAAAAGCTTTATCATATATCCTCGTCACCTCATTTCAGATCGGGGATATCAACAGAAAACCTCATGTATGATGTAGCCATCGCTATGGTTCCTGCATTACTCTGGGGTATTTACAAGTTCGGCTTCAATGCGCTTCTTATCACTGTGCTTACCTGCGCAGCCTGCATTGCAAGTGAATATGTATATGAGTATTTCATGCACAAGCCGATAACCATCATGGATGGTTCAGCGCTTGTTACAGGCATGATCCTTGCGCTCAATATGCCGTCTACCATTCCGGTATGGATGCCTATGCTCGGCGGTGTATTTGCCATTATTGTAGTTAAGCAGCTTTACGGCGGACTCGGACAGAACTTCATGAACCCTGCCCTTGCAGCAAGATGCTTCCTGCTTATTTCCTTCGCAAAGAAGATGACAGACTTCCCTCTGGATGCCATGTCATCAGCTACACCTCTTGCAGCTATGAAGGCCGGCGGATCAGCTGATCTTATCGATCTTTTCATCGGTAACTGCTCAGGTACCATCGGTGAGGTAAGCGTTGTCGCTCTTCTTATCGGCGCCGTTTATCTTGTTGTTAAGAAGGTCATCACTCTCCGTATCCCGGTAAGCTATATTGCAACTGTTGCAGTATTCACACTTATCTTCGGCGGACATGGATTCGATCTTTACTATGTTGCATGTGAGCTCTGCGCAGGCGGACTTATCTTCGGCGCATTCTTCATGGCTACCGACTATGTAACCAGCCCGATCACTCCTATGGGACAGATCGTATTTGGTATCGCCATCGGTATCCTCACAGGACTTTTCCGTATCTTCGGCGGTTCTGCAGAAGGCGTTTCATATGCTATCATCCTCGGCAACATTCTTACTCCTCTTATTGAGCGTGTAACAGTTCCTACACCTTTCGGTACAGGAAGCTATGCTGAGAAGACAAAGAAGCTTATGGCTGAACAGAGTGGTAAGGAGGGCAAATAAATGACAGACAATATTAAAACTGCCGTAACCCTCTTCATTATCACTTTAATTTCCGGACTCGTGCTCGGCTGCGTTTACGGAATCACAAAGGGACCTATTGAAGAGGCTAATAAAGCAGCTACCTATGCAGCTTACGCTGAACTGCTTCCGGGTGCTTCGGATTACAATGACAAGCCTGAGGTAGTTGAGGCAGCCAATGCCGGACTTGCAGGCAAGAGCTACGGCAATGTCACAGTTGACAATGTCGTAGAGGCTGTTGATGGTTCAGGCAGCGCTATGGGTTATGTTGTAACCGCTACATCAAACGATGGTTTCGGCGGCGCTATCCAGCTTACAGTTGGTTATAAGGACGAGGGCGGTGAGCTCAAGTCAACAGGTATTTCCTTCCTCAGCATCGCAGAGACAGCAGGTCTTGGTATGAATGCTACTATCGAGGGAGAGGGCAGCTTCAAGTCACAGTTCGAAGGCAAGTCAGCTGTTGAACTTACACTTGTAAAGTCAGGAAATGCCGGTGATGCAGAGATCGACGCTATGTCAGGCGCGAGCATCACATCAGGCGCTGTTACAAACGCTGTTAATGCCGCTAACTTCGCTGTTGCGGACTGCTTAGGCTGAGAAAGGAGGATCTGATATGAACAATAAATACATTGAGAGAATTTATAACGGAATTATCAAGGAAAATCCTACTTTCGTGATCATGCTCGGTATGTGCCCGACACTGGCAACTACCACAAGCGCGACAAACGGTTTCGGTATGGGTATCGCTACCACAGCCGTACTGATCTTCAGTAACTTCCTTATTTCCGCACTGAGAAATATTATTCCTGACAAGGTTCGTATTCCTGCTTACATCGTAGTTATCGCATCGCTGGTTACAGTGGTACAGCTTCTTATGCAGGCATTCGTTCCGTCTCTTTATTCAACACTTGGTATCTATATACCGCTTATCGTTGTTAACTGTATCATCATGGGCCGTGCCGAGGCATATGCTGCTAAGCATGATCCTGTGCTCTCGCTCTTTGATGGTATCGGTATGGGTCTTGGTTTCACCTGCGCTCTTACGATCATCGGCTTCTGCCGTGAACTTATCGGCGCCGGTTCAGTACTTGGCAATGTTATCATCCCTGATGACTTCCATGTAGGAGTTATCGTCATGGCTCCTGGTGCATTCTTCGTACTTGCATGCCTTACAGCGCTTCAGAACAGACTTAAGATGCCTTCGGCAACCAACCTTTCAAAAGAGGAGAGAGCTGCCAAGAAGAAGGCCGGAGAGCCTGAGGGCTGCACAGGTGAGTGTGGAAACTGCTCACTTCATGCAGAAGAGATCGCTGACAAGGTCACAGAGGCTAAGGCAGCTAAGAAAGAGGAGGCAGACAAATGATCAAGACATTATTACTTATTGCTATCGGGTCTGCACTTGTTAACAACGTTACATTGAGCCAGTTCCTCGGTATCTGCCCTTTCCTTGGAGTTTCCAAGAAGGTTGAGACCGCATCGGGAATGGGCGCAGCAGTTCTTTTCGTTATCGTTATCGCATCGACTGTTGCATCATTGATCTACAAGTTTATTCTTTTCCCGCTTGGACTTTCCTACCTTCAGACCATCGTATTCATCCTTGTTATCGCAGGTCTGGTACAGTTCGTGGAAATGTTCCTTAAAAAGAATATGGTAAGCCTTTACCAGTCACTCGGTGTATTCCTTCCTCTTATCACCACCAACTGCGCGGTTCTTGGTGTTGCGCTTACAAACGTTCAGAAGGATTACAGCATAATCGAGTCTATCGTCAACGGCGTTGGCGTATCTCTCGGATTCCTGATCGCTATTGTGCTTATGGCAGGTGTTCGTGAGCAGATCGAAGGAAATGATGTTCCTAAGAGCTTCCAGGGCTCGCCGATCGTGCTCATAACAGCAGGTCTTATGGCCATAGCCTTCTGCGGATTCTCCGGACTTATTTAAGGGAGGGCTTGGAAAATGGAAATGTCAGCTGTAATTGCGGCGGCCGCCGTTGTCGGTATCGTCGGTATAATAGTAGCTTTGATCCTCGTATTTGCCAGCGAGAAGTTCAAGGTCGAGACTAATCCTGTTCAGGAGTCCGTAAGAGGACTTCTTCCGGGCGCTAACTGCGGCGGATGCGGATATGCAGGATGCGATGCCTGCGCAGAGGCTATTGCCAATGGCAAGGCTCCTGTAAATGCGTGCCCTGTTGGCGGACCTGCTGTAGCTAAGCAGATCGCTATCGCTATGGGACAGGACCCTGATGCAGCAGGCGCAAAGGAGATGGTTGCATTTGTAAAGTGCGCCGGAACCTGCGATGTTGCAAAGAAGAAATATGATTACTATGGTATTGAGGACTGCAACGCTCTGAGCGTTGTTCCGGGTGCCGGAGACAAGGGCTGCGAGTTCGGATGTATGGGCTACGGCGCCTGCGTAAAGGCCTGCAAGTTTGATGCTATGCACATTGTAGACGGTATCGCAAAGGTAGACGAGTCCAAGTGTACCGGATGCCAGGCCTGCATCAAGACCTGCCCTCAGCATATTATCGACCTTGTTCCTAAGGGACAGAAGTATAAGGTTACCTGCTCAAGCCATAAGCGCGGCAAGGATGTTATGGCAGTCTGCGCATCAGGCTGTATCGGATGTACACTCTGCACAAAGCAGTGTAAGTTTGACGCTATCAAGATGGATAACAATGTAGCTGTTATCGATTATGATAAGTGCGTTGGCTGCGGCGCTTGTGCTTCAAAGTGCCCGAAGAAGATCATCCGTCTTATTGAGCTTAAGTGATGACCAGATTCACAGTTAAATAATTAACGATAAAAAGGCGCCTTATGGCGCCTTTTTTGTATCAGATTTGTATTGCAAAAAAAACACATAACTGTATAATTAAACACGAAGGA
>R11__coassemble_1567_pt1 | contig 12635 bp, 8 predicted proteins | sample R11__metabat2_high_PE_001 | metagenome-assembled genome bin R11 | reverse complement strand
CGTTCTTGAGAAACCTTTCCGTAACTACTATGCTAAGGCAGAGCGTATGGAAGGCCAGACAGGTGAGAACCTTATGGTTATGCTTGAGTCAAGACTTGACAATGTACTTTTCCGTCTCGGATGGGCCCGTACACGTAAGGAAGCTAGACAGATCGTTGACCACAAGCATGTTCTTGTTAACGGTCAGCAGGTAAATGTTCCTTCATACCTCATCAAGGCCGGCGATGTAATCGAGATCAAAGAGAAGCATAAGTCATCTCAGAGATATAAGGATATAATGGAGATCACAGGCGCACGTCTTGTTCCTGCATGGCTTGAGTCTGACAAAGAGAATCTTAAGGGCAAGGTAGTTGAGCTTCCTAAGAGAGAAGCAATCGACGTTCCTGTTGACGAGATGCTTATAGTCGAGCTGTATTCTAAATAATCTGTAGTTGATCATTTGAGGAAAGGAGAAACGAGTGTTAGAATTTGAAAAACCTAACATCGCAATCGTAGAGATTTCCGATGATAAAAGATACGGCAAGTTTGTTTGTGAACCGCTCGAGAGAGGCTACGGCATAACTCTTGGCAATTCACTCCGCAGGATCATGCTTTCATCACTTCCGGGTTCAGCAGTAAGCTGCATCAAGCTTGATGGCGCTCTTCATGAGTTTTCATCACTTCCGGGTGTGAAGGAGGATGTTACTGAGATCGTTATGAATATCAAGGAGCTGCATATCAAGAACAACAGCTCCGATAATTCACCGAGACAGGCTTATATTGACTACGAAGGTGAAGGAATAGTCAGAGCATCTGATATCCAGGTCGACGGCGATATAGAGATCACAAATCCTGATCATGTTATTGCTACACTCAGCGGTCCTGAGGCAAAGCTCAATATGGAGCTTACCATCGTAAACGGACGCGGATATCAGGGCGCAGACAAGAACAAGTCAGAAGACCTTCCTATCGGCAGCATCGCTATTGATTCAATATTTACACCTGTTGAGCGCGTAAATATGACAGTTGAGAATACACGAGTAGGCCAGCAGACCGACTACGATAAGCTCACACTTGATGTTTACACCAACGGAACACTTGCACCGGACGAGGCAGTAAGCCTTGCAGCCAAGGTGCTCAGTGAACATTTGAAGCTTTTCATCGATCTTTCTGAAAATGCCCGTACCACAGAGGTTATGGTAGAGAAGGAAGAGGATGAGAAGGGTAAAGTACTTGAGATGAATGTTGACGAGCTTGAGCTTTCAGTCCGTTCCTACAACTGTCTCAAGAGAGCGGGAATCAATACCGTTCAGGAGCTTTGCTCCAAGACACCTGATGACATGATGAAGGTGAGAAACCTCGGCCGCAAGTCACTCGAAGAGGTACTTGCAAAGCTGAGCGAGCTCGGACTTTCACTTAACAATCAGGACGAAATGTAATATACCGGTCCGGCTTTTACCGGCATGGTATCAAGCTTATCCCCGTTGATAAGACCATAGGCACAACAAGGAGGAAACTAACATGTTTTACAGAAAATTAGGTAAGACTTCTTCTCAGAGAAAGGCTCTTCTGAGAAACCAGATCACAGCGCTTCTTTATCATGGAAAGATCGTAACAACCGAAGCAAGAGCAAAGGAGATCCGCAAGATTGCTGAGTCACTTATCGCTCTCGGTGTTAAGGAGAAGGACAACTACGAGGAAGTAGTTGTTAAGTGCAAGGTAGCGAAGAAAGACGCTGACGGCAAGAGAGTTAAGGAAGTTAAAGAGATCGACGGTGTACAGAGAAAAGTAACTGTATATGATGAAGTCGAGAAGACAATCAAAAAGGATAAGCCTTCAAGACTTAACGCACGCCGCAAGATGCTCAGTGTTCTCTACGATGTAACAGAGGTTCCTGTAAAGGGCGCCGGCCGCAAGAAGAACACAAAGGAAGTTGATCTTTGCGCAAAGATCTTCGATGAGTACGCAGCAAAGTATGCATCAAGAAATGGTGGATATACACGTATCATCAAGATCGGACCACGTAAGAGCGACGCTGCAATGCAGGTTGTACTCGAGCTTGTATAATGTATTGATCGGAGGGGCACATTGTTATGTGCCCCTTTTGTATTCATATAAGACAAAATTTTGAAGGGGCCGTATGATAAAAGAAAAGCATTTATTTACATCAGAAAGCGTTACAGAGGGACATCCGGACAAGGTCTGCGACCAGATCTCGGATGCGATACTTGACGCGATACTTGAGCAGGACCCGATGGGCAGAGTTGCCTGCGAAACATTTGCAACTACCGGTATGGTCACGGTAATGGGTGAGATCACTACTGAGGCCTACGTTGATATACAGAGAATAGTAAGGGATACAGTCTGTGCCATCGGCTATGATAACGGAGACTGCGGCTTTAACGGAAAGACCTGCGGAGTGCTTGTCAGCATTGATGAGCAGTCAGCGGATATAGCGCTTGGCGTAGATAAGAGCCTTGAGGCTAAGGCCGGCAATACCGATGAGGCTGAAAATACCGGCGCAGGAGATCAGGGCATGATGTTCGGTTATGCCTGCAATGAGACTCCTGAGCTTATGCCATATCCGATCATGCTCGCGCACAAGCTTACACAGAGACTTGCAGAAGTAAGAAAGAACGGTACTCTTGCATATCTCAGACCTGACGGCAAATCCCAGGTAACAGTAGAATATGACGAGGACAACAGACCTGCAAGGATCGAAGCTGTCGTTATCTCCACACAGCATAATGAAAATGTCACTCTTGAACAGATAAGAGCGGATATAAAGCGTGAGGTCATCGAGGCAGTAATACCTGCCGATATGGTCGATGAGTCTACAAAGTATTTCATCAATCCGACCGGCAGATTCGTAATCGGCGGACCACAGGGTGATACAGGCCTTACAGGCAGAAAGATCATCGTAGATACCTACGGCGGATACGCGCGCCACGGCGGCGGAGCATTTTCAGGAAAGGATCCGACAAAGGTCGACCGTACGGCAGCCTATGCTGCAAGATACGCAGCCAAGAATCTTGTAGCTGCGGGACTCTGCGACCGTGTTGAACTTCAGCTGAGCTATGCCATCGGAGTGGCTGAGCCTACATCTGTAACCGTCGATACCTTCGGAACAGGCACAGTCAGCGACTCAGTGCTCAATCAGGCTGTGAGAAAGGTATTCGATCTGAGACCTGCAGGCATGATAAAGATGCTTGACCTCAGGAGACCTATATTTAAGCAGACCGCTGCTTACGGGCATTTCGGGCGCACGGACGTCGACCTCCCATGGGAGAGGACCGACAGAACCGAGGCGCTGAAGGCCGCAGTTGCAGAACTGGTTTAAGACGGTAGTACAGCCCCGATTGCATTGTCACATATTCGTAAGAAACCGAACGGAATTTGTAAATTGATTATCAGTATACCGAGGTTATAATTTAAGAGTATCTGTATGCTTGGGTATATCAGACGCATTATCAGCTGTGTATCAGGCATATTATCGGCTGTAGAATCAGATGAGTATCAGCTGCATTACCAAGCTGCAGAATCAGATGTGTGTCAGATGCATTATCAGCTGTGTATCAATTGCAGTATCATTGCGGGGTTTATTATGAAAAAGGCAGTCAGCATTCTAATATCGGCGATCATGGTTGTGATGTTATCCATGACATCCCTTGCGTACAGCGAGAGAACTTCGGCCATACCATCTGTAAGACTTGTTGTTGAAGCTGACAATCTCAGCCTTGGCGATGAACTCGGAAGCGATGCCTTAAGCTATATTTCCTGTACCAGCAATGATTATTATTACATATCGGATGCGGTATGGCTCAATGATGTCACCTATCTTAAGGTCGGCGATGAGCCGAGGATGAAGGTATATCTGGCAGCGTACCCCAAGGAGAACTATTTCTCAAATTACTCTGTCACTTACCTTTTTACATCATCCTATACCACGAGCAATGTCCATGTAACAAAGGGTACTGTTGAGTCGGCTGCGAGGAGAGATTCGGGCTATATGCTTGAAGTAACTCTCAGGATAAAGCCTGTAAAGGGCCAGTATGACCCGCCTTCATCAGTTTCCTGGACCGGAGAAACCGGCGTAGCGGTATGGGATTCTGTTGAGAATGACTCAGGCTATTATGATGTGTACTGCTACAGGGGTTCTTCACTTGTGAAGAAGCTTGTTGCATACCATGGCAATTCATATAATTTCTACCCTTATATGACCAAAGAGGGCGAGTACACATTCAAAATAAGGACCGTCAGTCCTTATACATCATCGTCTTCGGAAAGCTATGACAGCGACAGCTCCAGTGGAACCAAGTCAGACTGGGTCGAGTCTAACTCGATAATAATCGACAAGACACAGGTGTCCGACGGAACCGGTCAGACCACTGCCGACGAGTATGGCGGAAACGCATCCATATTTACACCTGCCGGAAATACCAGTTACCCTAACGGAACGGGCTCTGACAATGTGGCCGGCTGGACTTCACAGGGCGGATATATGTACTTCAGATATCCAAATGGCGAGTATGTAAGGGATGGCTGGCTCAAGCTTAATGATGTGTGGTACTTTTTTGACGCCGAGGGACACAGGCTTTACGGCTGGCAGGAGGATAAGAACCATAACTGGTTCTATCTGGATACGACCAGCGGCGGCATGAAGACCGGCTGGCTGCGCGACGGACAGTACTGGTACTACCTCAACACGACCAAGGACAGCTTTGAGGGTGCGATGATCTCAGGCTGGCTGGAATATAACGGAAAGAAGTATTATTTTAACGAGAGCGGCATCATGGTGACCGGCTGGTACCAGATCAACGGAAACTGGTACTATTTCTATCCGCAGGGCTCAACGGAAAGCCTTTATGGCTATATGGCCACTAACACCAAGATCGGCGATTTTAATATAGGCGCAGACGGCACCTGGCGCTGATATATGGCAGGAGCAGTCAAATCTTGTGCTGATGATAAAAGAAGCAGACCGTACGAACAGCGACGTTCGTACGGTCTGTTTTTATCTTGTACTGTTTTTAATACCGGCGGAAATACCGATGAAATCGAGAGGAATGCGGAAATCATCGGTAGAAAAAGCGCCGGTAATGTCCGGGAAATCAAAAGAAAAAAAGCTTTTTGCATTTATGAATAATAAAAGGCTGTTGATGTGATGATTTGCTTCAGATTTGCTGCAGTTTTGCTGAAGATTTGCCGGTTTGATGATATATAAATATTGTTTTTTACCAAAGCAGTATGGTAAAATATACATATCTATATGTAGCTGTAAACGTTCTTATGCAGACGGGTTGATACGGACAGGTTCGTACAGTTGAGTCTGACTTGTACTGACATATATTCAGGCGACTCAGAAGGTTCGGAAGATTCAGGCGACTCAGAAGATTCGTACGATTCAGAAGATTCAGGCGACTCATATGAATCATATGATTCAGACAGCTGGACCTGTACAGCAGCCCGCAGGGCATAGGACACGATTATCAAAAGGAGAGAAAGATTATGGGACTTATCAAAGCGTTAACCACCGCAGTAGGCAAGGGACTTGGAGATCAGTGGCTTGAGGTTATCGAAGCCAGTGATATGAGCGACAAGACAGTCTTCACAAAGGGCGTGCCTGTAAGAAGTGACGGCTCCAACGGAAAGGGATCAACAGATATCATTTCAAATGGTTCCAAGATCCATGTTCAGCCTAACCAGTTCATGTTCCTGGTTGACGGCGGCAAGGTCGTAGATTATACATCAGAGGCCGGTTATTACACAGTCGACAGCTCATCAGCTCCATCTCTTATGAACGGAGATTTCAAGGATACACTTAAGGATGTATTCTCACGTATCAAGTACGGCGGAACAAACCCTCAGAAGCAGAAGGCATACTTCATCAACCTTCAGGAGATCAAGGGCATCAAGTTCGGTACACCGTCACCACTTAACTATTTTGACTCATTCTACAACGCTGAGCTTTTCGTAAGAGCGCATGGAAACTACTCCATCAAGATCACCAACCCGCTCCTCTTCTTCGAGCAGGTTATCCCGAAGAACTCAGATCATGTTGACATCGATGATATCAACGAGCAGTATCTCAGCGAGTTCCTTGAGGGCTTCTCAGCAGCGCTCAACAACCTCTCAGCAGAGGGCGAGAGAATTTCCTTCCTTGCATCAAAGGCTCCTGTACTTTCAAAGCACATGCAGACAGCTCTTGATGAGGACTGGAATCAGAACCGCGGATTCGAGATCGATCATGTTGCAGTAGCATCAGTAAGCTACACAGACGACAGCCAGAAGCTCATCAACATGAGAAACCAGGGTGCTATGATGAGCAATGCAAATATCCGCGAGGGATTTGTACAGAGCTCTATCGCATCCGGACTTCAGGCAGCAGGCTCCAACACCAACGGCGCAGCAGCAGCATTCATGGGCATGGGTATGGGCATGAACGCAGCAGGCGGCTTTATGGGTACAGCCTCCAACAACAATATGCAGGCAATGCAGATGCAGCAGGGACAGCAGCCTCAGCAGATGGCTCCTCAGAGCGCAGTAGCAGCAGGCGGCTGGACATGTGAGTGTGGAACAGCCAACACAGGCAAGTTCTGCGCTAACTGCGGAAAGGCAAAGCCGGCACCTGCAGCAGGATGGACCTGCTCATGCGGAGCAAGCAACACAGGCAAGTTCTGTTCAGAGTGCGGAAAGCCAATGCCTGTATCAAACGAATGGACCTGCGAGTGCGGAACAACTAACACGGGCAAATTCTGCTCTAACTGTGGTAAAGGACGTCAGTAATGGCTGTATTAACCTACAAATGTATCAACTGTGACGGACCGGTTTCCTTTAACGCCAAAAAAGGAAAATATGTATGTGACTACTGCGGTTCGGCATTCACAGAGGAAGACTTTAAGAATTTCAATCCTGCAAGCGCACAGGAGAGCTACGAGGAGGGACCGGCATCAGGCGATGTCGGCGCTTCCGACGGCGTGACCGGAGCTGCAGGTTCAGATGCTTCGGGAGCAGCGGGCTACGGCACTTCAGCCGCAGCAGGAGCTGCATCCGGCGCTGCATCAGGTACTTCAGCTTCATCGGGTTCAGCATCACAGCCGGCCAAGATGAAGACAGCTGTATACAACTGCCCTTCATGCGGAGCGCAGATCATGACAGACGGCACGACAGCAGCATCAATATGCTACTTCTGTCACAACCCTGTTGTGCTTTCGGACAGACTTACAGGTACAGATGCGCCTGAGATCGTGGTTCCTTTCGAGATCGACAATAAAAAGGCCAAGGAGATATTCAAGGAGTGGATCGGACAGCATAAGTACGTTCCGAAGAGCTTCTACAACGCCAGCCAGGTAGAACTGCTCAGCGGTGTATATTTCCCGTACTGGATCTACAACTGTGAGGTCGACGGAAAGGTTGCGGGCCGAGGCAACAAGGAACGCACCTGGGACGAAGCAGGCATGAGGCATACCGAGACAACGGTATACAGCATTGCCAAAGAGGGCAGCATGGACATTAATAATGTTACCCGTATCGCCCTCAACAAAGCCAGCAAGGTACTCGTAGAAAGCGTTATGCCTTTCGATATCAATAAGGCAAAGCCTTTCGGCATGGGCTATCTGCAGGGCTATGTAGCAGAGATAAAGGACATCGAGAAGTCAAGCATGGAACAGGAGGTTACTGACGAGGTAAAGTCCTACGCAAAGTCACAGCTTGAGGCGAGCGCATCCGAGGGCTACAACAGTACACAGTTTGAAACCTCTGATGTAAAGATCAGGAACGCAAGCTGGAAGTATGCGCTTATGCCGGTATACACACTGACCTACCATGACAGAGGCTCGAACAAGCTTTACTATTTCTCGATAAACGGTCAGACAGGAAAGACCTGCGGAGAGCTTCCGACAGATGATTCGGCTATCAAGGCGCTCTTCTTCAAGATCTTCATACCTGTATTTATCGTGCTCATGCTTATACTATTCTTCTTTATGTGAGGTGCGCGCTGATATGAGTATATTTAAGAATATCAAGAATATTAAAAATGCTGTATCCGCAAAGCATATTATCGCGCTTGCAGCTGCCGCAGTCCTTACTGCAGGCATGACCCTCACAGCATTTGCAGTTGACAGCTCGGCCCTGAGCTCTGCAGCATCACTCAACCTTTCAAATGATCCTGACAGCAGCATGTCGGATTTTAAGGCGCTTTATGCTGACGGAGTAAGAGTATTTGATGAGGGACAGCTGCTTTCGGATTCCGAAAGAGCTGATATCCAGTCAGCTGCGGAAAAGTACATAAACAGCTATAAGATGGATATATGTGTGCTGACTGTCAATGACTATGCCGGCATGGATATAGGCGAGTACGCTGATCAGATATATGATGACGGAGAGCTCGGAGTCGGAAGTGACGACTCAGGTTCGATGCTTGTCCTCAATATGAATGACAGCGGCGTATATATTACCACAGCAGGTGATACCATCCGCTATATAACCGATGACAGGCTCGACGACATCTATGACAGCTATATAATTCCTTCACTGCAGTCCGGAAATGTGGCAGCTGCACTTAAGGGTTATGTGGACGGAGTAACAAAGTACACAGAGGCAGGCATTCCTTCCGACCAGCAGAATTACAACACGCAGACCGGAGAGATCGATAATTATGCGGGAGATTACAAGGAAAAGAAATCCTTCTTCGCTTATGTTATCCAGGCCATTATTTCAGCTATTGTAGCGGCTATATCGGCCTTTATACCTACCAATTCCATCAAGAGCAAGTATGCCATGAAGAGCGAGAAGGCCCAGGCTGAGAATTTCAAGCTCGCCTACAGGTCTGAAGCCGCATTTAAGTTTGCAGAGGGCGCAGCTCAGGCAAGACTCATCGACAGGCAGGTAAGGACAGTGCCTATTCCTAAGCCTGTTAAGAGCAGCGGACCATCCAGCGGACACGTATCAAGCGTGCACACAAGCTCGGGCGGTCATGTTCATGGCGGCGGCGGAAGAAAGTTCTGATCCCGGAAACCGTTTGGTACTCATATGCGATTGAACCTGCGTTTTAGAACACCATAGCTCATCCGGATCTGGCAGAGCTGACAGTTCACTCGGATCTGATAGCAAATGACAGTTTATCCGGTCAGACAACGACTGGCAGTTCATCCAGATCAGACAGTAATAGACAGTAATTTAAGAGACTCCCTGTGGCAGATGTAGCCATAGGGAGTCTTTTTATGTTATAATCGCCAAGTGGGTCTATGATATAATCATCCAGCGGGTTTAAGCTGCGGAATCACCAGGTGGGCTTATGCTGTAATAACTCAGAAGCCTTGTGTGGTGGTCACCCGGCGGAATACAACGATAATCCCCGGGACTGTTTAAAATGTAATCGCCCGGGAAGCAGGTGCATTTATGGATAAAAAGGTACTTATATTAAGAAGCATACTTGAAAATGGTTCGGTTACCCAGAGGGAGCTCTCTGGGATACTGCGCAGTTCGCTGGGAAGCACCAACAAGCTGACTGCGGAACTTAAGGCGGAAGGATTGCTGAAGGAGAAGTGCGGAGGCATGTCTGATGGCACATCTGAGAGCGCAGTTCCTGAAGCAAAAACTAAGGCTGCCCAGCCGCACCGCAGGCAGATGCTTGAGGTCACACCATCAGGATTAGATTACCTCAAGCCATACCGCACCGAAAAAGCACTGATCCTCTCAGCCGGCTTCGGCTCAAGATTTGTGCCGCTGACCTACGAAACACCAAAGGGACTGCTGAAGGTATTCGGAGAACCCATGATTGAGCGCCAGATAAAGCAGCTGCATGAAGTCGGAGTGACTGACATAACCATCATGGTCGGCTATCTCAAGGAAAGCTTCGAATATCTGAGAGACCTTTACGGAGTAAAATTTATCTACAACCCGGAGTATTCTAAGAAAAACACACTTTCCACGCTGTGGCACGCCAGGGAAGTGCTCAGGGAAAGCAACTGCTACATACTTAGCTCAGACAACTGGCTGCGCGAGAACCTGTACCACAGCTATGAAGGCGGCGCATGGTACTGCGCGGCGCATTCAGACGGACCGACGGCAGAGTGGACGCTAGTGTCCGACAAAAAAGGCCGCATCACAGATACCTACCCGGGCGGTCGCGACTGCGACTACATGTACGGTCCGGTGTATTTCTCAAGAGAATTCAGCCGCAGCTTCCTGCCGGTGCTGGAGCATTACTATGAGATACCAGGAACCGAGCAGTACTACTGGGAAAATGTCCTTATGGAGATGCTGAACGGGACTGCCGTGAAGCGTATAACCGCATACTACAGCGCTGCCGAGGCAAAACGCTGCTGCAGAGAGCCTGAGATGTATGTCAATCTGCAGGAGGACGGCATAGTTTACGAGTTCGAAAACCTCGAAGAACTCCGGCATTTCGACAGCAAATACATCAACAACTCCGAATCACCGGTAATGCAGCTTGTAAGCCGCGTATTTGGCGTGCCTGAGGGAAAGATAGAAAACATTAAATGTCTTAAGGCCGGCATGACCAACAACTCCTGGCTCTTCACCATAGACGGCAGCTCCTACATATGCCGTATCCCCGGCAAAGGCACGGAAAAACTTATAAACAGGCGCCAGGAAAAGGCAGTATTTGACGCGGTTAAGCCGCTTGGCATAACCGAGGAAGTAATATATTACGACGCGGATACAGGCTACAAGATATCACGCTTCTATGAGGGCTCAAGGAATGCCGATCCTGCAAATGAAGCTGATATGCGCGCCTGCATGCAGAAGCTTAAGGGCATGCATGAGTCGGGAGTAAAGGTAGCGCACAGCTTTGATATAGACAGTATGATAAGCTTTTACGAGGGGCTGTGTATGGATGAGACCCCGGGCGCAGCAGAGCTTTATGACGCAGTGCCGTTCATGGATTACCGCAGCGTGCGCCCGATGCGTTTCGGACTGATCAGCTTCATACGTAGCTGCAGCAGGCGCGAAGTGCTTTCACACATAGATTCGGTAGCGGATAACTTCATATTTACAGATGGAGTTGACAAAGAAAGCGCAGAGCGCGATCTTGAGGCGCTCAAGCTTATCGACTGGGAATACGCCGGCATGTGCGACATTTATATAGATATAGCCATGTGCGCGATTTACTCATATATGGACGAGGCTGCGGCGCTTAAGCTTATGGAGTATTACTTCGGAAGGGAAGCCGCAGAGGAGGAAAGAAAGCTCGTATTTGCCTACATGGCGCTCGGCGGCCTGCTCTGGTCACTCTGGGGCGTATATAAGGAAAAACTCGGAGTCGAATTTTCGGACTATACTCTGAAAATGTATGCATATTTTAAAAACTACGGGAAGAAGGTCATTGACGCCTGACTGAAATGCAGATGTGAGCGTTTGAAAGCGCAATGTAACAAAAAGTACTGAAAATGTAAGAAAATCTATATTTTTATGTATGGAATATGTTGTATAATATCTCAAAATAGTCTACATCTTGTGGAGAAGGAGCAGACAAAGATGAGAAAAGCTGGATTTTTCTTTGCGGCAGCAGCATGCGCGGCAATGCTTATGGCAGGAACGGCGTACGCGGATTGGCAGCATGACGCAACAGGATATTATTATCTCAACAACGGATCAAAAGTATCGTCCAACTGGCTTAAGATGGGAAACAGCACGGACGGATACATTTACTATTATATGGGCGCTGACGGCTACATGACGACCGGCTGGAAGCAGATCAACGGAAGCTGGTACTACTTCAATGAAAACGGAACCATGGCTACAGGCTGGAAGCAGGTGAACGGAGCCTGGTACTACCTCAATCCTACCACGGGAAAGATGACTACCGGCTGGCTCGGCATCACCGAAAACAATGACAAGGTATACTATTATCTTAAGGAAGACGGTACTATGGCTACCGGCTGGAGAAACGTAGATAATGTATGGTATTACATGATGGATACCGGCGTTACCCTTAAGTCACAGTGGGCAAGGATCAGCGGAAAGTGGTACTATTTCAAGGCAAGCTGCGCTATGGCTACCGGCTGGGTTCAGCAGAACAATATATGGTACTACCTCAGCACAAGCGATGGCTCACTGCTTACGGGCTGGCTTAAGGACAACAGCACCAACACAGAGTACTACTGCGATCCGTCGACCGGAGCTATGGCAGTCGGCTGGAAGCAGATCGGAAATGACTGGTATTATTTCCAGTCAAGCGGAGCGCTCTACAGAGGCTGGATCAACATAAGCGGTACATATTATTACCTGCAGTCAGACGGTAAGATGGCAGCGAACACAACACTTGCCATTAATGGTATCAATTATACCTTTGCGTCAAACGGCGCTTATACGAGCCAGAGCTCGACAACGTCAAGCTCATCACCTGTATCGGCTTCAACAACATCGACCTCGGTCGGACCGGGCAGTACTTCCAATATTAACGGAACTACTTCCTCAAGCGCTGTCATAACCAGCGTAAGCGCACCGTCCAACCTGACTTCAACATCAACTTCAAACACGAGCACTGTAGGACCGGGAAGTACAACGACAACAACTACGACATCGACAGGCGTGTCTTCAACAACAGGCCCTGGCGGAACAACTACAAGCTCAACTGCTAGATCAACAACGGCAACACCGGGATCTACCGATGCAACAACAGCAAGCACTAG
>R11__coassemble_1496_pt1 | contig 13069 bp, 8 predicted proteins | sample R11__metabat2_high_PE_001 | metagenome-assembled genome bin R11 | reverse complement strand
TTGTTAAGCCCTCTCTTTTTCAGGTAATTTCCGTTTACCGGTTCTGTAAATGAATAAAGTCCGTAATCCCTGAATTTATCATCAGCCTCATCTCCGCTCTTGTCCTTGACATACAGATGCACAAAGCTGATACGGGTGCTGAACATGCCCGGTATATTTCTCATCAGATCAAAGCAAAGCTTATTGGTAAAGCGGTAAGGGTCACTGAAGCACTTGGAAAGCACCAGAGTCTTCATGCCGTTAATGCTTCCCTTGTTATTCATTACATTTATACGGTAGCTTTTCTGCGGCTTCTCCGAGGCTTTGCTTCCCTGCAGGCGGACCATAACATTGGCAGTGATATCCCCATAACCAAAGCTGCCTTCTATCGGTCCATCCTCATCGCCAAGCTGCATAACAGCCTCACAGTGGTACGGTTCGAGACCGTTTTCCTCATAAAAGCTCATGACATTGTCATTGATCTCACTCCAGGTATGTCTGGTGTCGCGCGATGCTGAGCCGCGCCCTATGGTAAGATAGATCACCCTGACCTTATTTTCAGCCTCAGCCTCGCTGTCATCGGTATATAAGGCCTGCAGATCAGCGACATTAAGGTCATTGTCATCTGTCTTTGAATAATCATCGTCCTCAGTAATTATGGCATCAGCGCTGTCTGCGCTGCCGCTGTCCTTTCTGATTCCACAGCCTGAAAGCAGGGCCGCCGCGCTGATGCAGAAGCATGCTGCTGTAAGGATATGCAGTTTTCTTAGACTTAAGTATTTCATAAATAATCCACTTTTTATTTTGCCGCGTATCAGTCTGTTACGACTGCGGATGCATTGCCTTCTTCATCGATTTCAAACTCATAACAGCCATATACCTTGCTTCCGCCATGCGACACATAATCGAAGCAGTCTATCGTATATCCGCTGCTGTTGGTCGCCTGAACCTTAAGATAGTAGGTACCCGGTCCGTAAAACGGGCACTTGAACAGCGGAGCATTGAGCCCGCCTTCCTCATAGAGAACATTTTCAAAGTTATAGTCTGTCGCAAGCTTTACGCTGTAAGTAACATTTTCGTCATTCGGGTCATAGGATACTCCCCACGTAAATGACATCTCATTGTTTTCCAGCTGAGGAACATCGATATAAAACGGCCACGGCCATTTGAGGCTTTCCATATAGATCTTGTAGTTATTATCGACCTCATAAGGGATGTCCGCAACCAGCTGCTCCCATCCGGGCTGATTATCATGAAACAGTGATGTTGAGCTGTCAGGATACTTATAGTTATACTCTCTTGCTACCGCTGAAAATGCCTCTGCCTTTTTTTCTATATTTTCCCGGGTCAGATAATTATCCTTAAGGTCATTAATGGCTGCCGTCAGGCCATCCACATACTTCTGTTCCTTCATCATACGGGAATAAAAAGCCAGCGCTGTATATTGGGTTATACCCCGCTCCCACGAACCTCCTTCATGGTAGCCGCGGTTTTCGTTGAACTCATGCTGGAATGAAACATCCATATCCCAGTTAATGAAATACAGCTTCTCCGAGTTCTGAGGACTGTAGATAAACTGGTTTCTGGCGCCTGTATCATAATTGCCTATCAGTATCTGGAAGGCATAGTAGTAATAGAGATTTTCCAGATTAAAGTGTTTGCTTACTATTTCATCGATCGGTATGACGTAGTTGTTGATTTCATTAAGGATGCCCTGCAGCTTGCTGATGTCCTTATTGCCTTTGGTCTCAAGGTAATAGCTTATGGAGTCCGTATCATAGTCCTCATCGGGATCTATATTCATGATCTCATCATAGAGGTTCCACTCAAAGAAATTAACCTTGTAGAGCTGTGCGTTTTCATCGAGTCCGTGCGCCTTTAAGTATCTGTGGTTGACCTGCTCCACCATGGTATAAAGCCCGTAATCCGCATAGCCGTTTTCGTCATATGGGATCTCCCGCTCGGAAAGCACGTGCCCCTGTTTGTCAATATCACTGGTGCCGTTTAAGTTTTCTTCGGTAAATTTAGTGCCTGTGGGATCTACCGGTATACCACCTGTTTCATCCTTTACAAAAAGATGTACGAACTGGGTCCTGCCTCCTATAAGCTGAGGTATGTCTGCTGCCAGGCTGTAGGCAAGCTTGTTGGTAAATCTGAAAGGATCCTGCTGGTGCTTATTCAATGCCAGCGTACGCTGTCCCCTGAAGAGCCCCTTATCCTTTTTTATGCGTATTTTATAGTTTTTCTGTCCGTACTCCGTGGAGGTCTGTCCTCTTATCTGGACTGCAACGTTCGGTATTTCTTCTCCGTATCCGAACGAGCTTTCATCCAGGCCGTTTCCTGTCTCGTCTATCTTAAGAAGGCCCTCGACATTATATCTGTCGATTCCGTTTTCATCGTAATAATCAGCAGAATATGTGTTGACCTCTGCCCAGCTGTGGTCGGTACCATCAGCTGCATTGCCCCTCGATACCGTAAGATACATATTTATGACAGATGCATCATTGGTATCCGGATAAAGGTCCTGATTATCATAGATATTTGCATCGGTATCTGTGTACTTGGCATACTCATCCGTATTGACATCGGCTGCAGGGGTCTGTGTATTCGCTGCTGTTTCTCCGGAGCTTTCACTTTCAGATTTATTTTCTTTTTCGCCGCCCGTTTCGGCTGCTTCTTTATTTATTTTACTGCAGCCCGGCATCAGCGCAAGACAAAGGAGCAGACATACAGTCCGTATGATATGTGATTTCTTTATCACTTGATCAGTCCCTCCTTCATGGCCTCGAGCTTTGCTTTCTTCATAGCCTTCTCTTCCTTTTCAGCAAGCCTGTCCTCATAGAGATCATCGAGCCTGTCTGCGATCCAGGCCAGCGGACCGTGGTCGCTTACAGGTATAATGCTCTGCTTTGATAAGAGGAAGTAAGGAAGCTTCTTAGAGTACCAGTTGAGTCTTATTACCACAAACAGATAGAAGGCCATCGCGCCCGCAAAAAATCCCATGCCGAAGTAGTTGACATTGCCGTACAGGATCTGCCAGATGTTGCAGCCTGTGCTGAGACTCATAAATAAAAATGTGCCTATGGCTGCTCCTGTATAATCCTCAAAGTACAGAAGCAGAAGCATGCACGAATTGGCTATAGCGTAGCTTCCGTAACCCACGCACAGAAATCTGAATACACCGAATGACAATGCTGTCATACCGAGCGGAAGCGCCTCCAGCACAGGTGTGCCGAGTACGATAAAAAGCACCGAAGTAAATACCTGCTTGTGGCTCGCATAGGTAAGCTGCTGCCAGAGCACGTCCAGCATTTCCTTTCCCGCCTGCTCTATGTCAAGTATGGACCCTCTGTCATTAAAAAGTCCGTAATAATTGCTGTATTTGGGGTAAAACTCTACCTCCACTGAGGTTACAAAGTTTACTGTCGTGATCAGCAGTGAGAAAAATGCAAATACCGCCGGCACATCGTACTGCGGAGCCCCGTAGAAAAGTCCCTGTACCTGCACTCTCAGCGGTCCGAAGTACATGATGATAAGGTGTGAGAACAGACCGATATTTACAAAACCTCCCGCAAACACCAGCTTACGGTATCTGTCAAACCACCTGAGGAATGAAAAGTTGCTGCCCTCTGCCTTCGGGAAATAATCCAGCAGAAGCTTATGATATCTGCAGGCAAGTATGCCGTAGGAAACTATCATGCTGAACAGAAAGGTCTCAATACGCACATAACCCAGCATGACAAATACAATGGCAAGAAGGAAGCCCAGCAGCAGGGAAATAGTATATGAAAGCACTATGGACTTATAGTCCTTGATAGCCGTCATGTAGATCATCTCAGTCCAGACTATGATAAGCACCAGGGCAAACCACAGGCATAACAGCTGCTGCAGGAAGGTGATTCCAGCAAAATGAAGGAAAATGCCATACCCGACCGTGCAGATAACCAGCATGATCGAGACATTGCCATAGAAGGACGGCATGATCTTTTCATCCTTCTCCTCATAAAGCATGTCAGCTATATATCTTGTTGAACCCATGTTGAACCAGCTGGTCACAGTTAGCGATACCAGCAGACTGTAGGTAAGCATACAGTTAAGCAGCTCCCTCTGATGCCCCGGAAGGCCGGCAATACGGCCGAGTAGAGACATGCAGACGAGCAGGATAACACCCAGGAGCATCGGTCCCGTAGTGATTATTCCCGCATAGCCGTAAGCCTTGCACAGATTAAATATTCCTTTTTTGCTGAACAGCCTCTTAAGGCTGAAGCCTATGCCTGCCACCTCTTGAACACCTCATCGTAAGTATCGCGGTATTTGCGCATCATATCCTCATGGAGGAAATATTTCTCAACTCTTGCCTTACCGGCCTGGCCCATATGGTAACGCTTTTCATTCATCAGACTCATCTGTACGATGGCATCAGCCAGAGCCTGTGGATGCATCGGCGGAACGCAGTACCCTGCCGGTCCGAAATCATCATCCTCGGCAACTTTATTGATCAGCTCCCTGCAGCAGCCGACATCTGTCGTAACGCACGGCCTGCCGGCTCCGAAGGATTCCAGAACTGAAAGCGGCATGCCCTCCGAGATAGAGCTCAGTATGGTAAAGTCAAATTCCTGCATGTGCTCCAGTACATTGATTACACCCATGAATGTGATATCCTGCACCTGCAGCTGCTCAACAAGAGCATGGCATTCCTCCGTGTACTGCGGATCATCTGCCGGTCCTGCGATCCACAGCCTTATCTCCGGCGCCCTTTTCTTGGCCTCGGCAAAAGCATGGATCATGGTCTTGACATCCTTGATAGGCGCGATCCTCAGTATCGCCCCGATATCTATATAGCCATTCATGACCTTCGGCGGTATCTTTGAAAACTTATCATAATGAATACCGTTTCCGATATATCTGCATTTGGAAGGCTGACAGCCCATGTCTATCTGTATCTGTCTGGCTCCCGCAAACAGGCTTGTGATCATAGTAGCCCTGTCATAAGCGCCGTCCGAAAGCATATAGAAGAATCTTACCCAGAACTTTTTAAAGGCAGCATTTACCCATCTCGCGCGGATGATCTCCTCCTCACGCTCTCTGGTATAGATGCCGTGTTCGGTGATCATATAAGGCACATTGTACACATAGCTGCCCAGTCTCGCGAGGATACCGGCATAGCCTGTTGCGATTGCATGGTAAACGTCAGCCTTAGGTACTTCCTGGTTGATTATATGCAGTACCGGCAGAAGCATGGATCTTACCGTATGGAACAGATCTGAAAATGCTGTATACGGATATTCCTCCTCACAAAGCTGGGTAAGCAGCTCAAGAAAGTACTTGCTCATCAGGAACGATACCGGTTCAATATGCTTTTTATTGTACATATTGAACAGCACCTCCCAGTCAGGATGATTGCAGTTTATAAAGTCCTTAAGCGCTTTAAGCTCGATCGGGGTAAAATGATACTTATCCTTCGGCGCCTCAACAGGCTTAAGCGCGTCCCCTAAGAATATCTCGTGTACCTCGACAACATTGGCCGGAAGCTCATATTTAAATTTTCCTTTATTGTCCGAGGTGGAGCCAATTGCCCATACTACAAATTCGTGCTCAGACATGGCCTGCATGTACTGATGTATCCAGGAGGAAACGCCTCCCGTAACGTATGGGTAGCAGCCCTCGAGAATAACGCATATCCTCATAAAGCGTACCTTTTACTTAGTCACACCGATCTCGACATGATCGGCATTGGCCTTTACAAGATAAAGTCCGTCAGCCACTTTGGTTATTTCTCCGTTGGTAATGCCGCCCGGCTTACTGCCTTCATTGAGCCTGAGGAAAAACCAAGCCTCATCCTTGAAATTCTCCAGATCGAGAATGATCGTGTCTTCCTTTTCCTGCCTGTTCAATTTGATAAAATCATAACGCTGCACAGCCGCCGCAAGCTCAGAGCCTGTCAGGTTTCTGATATCCGGCGCCGACGAGTACAGCCAATCCGTAAGCTTTTCAAGTCTGCTGAACATCTCCTGCCAGCCAAGCTCCGCGCCTCTGTCCTCATCCAGCACATCATCAGGATGCTGGAAATGTGTATTGACGAAATGGAAGTTAAGCTCTGAAAGCTCCGCAAAGTATACATAATCATCCAGAACATATCCGGAAATGATTCGCGGCGTATTGACCATGCCGTCATCGGATACATTAAATTCCTGATCAAAGGCAATATCACCCGGCAGGTATACCGACGCTATCGACTTAATGCCCGGAAAGTCCTTTGCCAGCATTTCCCTGCCTTCAGGCGAAAGGATATTGGAAGGCGGCACATATACCTGGAAATCCTCTTCCGGATACAGCGATCTGCAGAAGTCCTGCAGCTCTGCGAATGCATCATGCATCTCCTCATAGCTGTTCCACTGCTTATATGTATCGTACAGTCCGCGGTAGTTCCAGTTCTGCAGTACAAGCGGCATATGGTTGTAGCCGTGGAAGCCTATCTCACCGCCGTCGCTTAAGAGCATGTTTCCGAAGTAATGGTATCTCTCAAGATCATCATTTCTGGGGAACACTCCGGAGATCTGGTCCGAATACAGTTCTATGACAAGACCGGTGTATTTGATGCCGTGTCTGACGGCCAGATTGTATATATCATTCCACCAGACCTGAGTGTAAAAGTCCTTGATCGTAAGATTGTAATCCCTGGTTATATACTGAGCCTCACCGCTCGGTACCGGTGACGGGAAGTCATCGATAAAAAATGTCGAGCCGTTGATTACAGGATAAATGCAGTAATCATCCATAAGACTGAAGCCTGCAGCGTAAAAGCCTCTTGCGCCTTCTCAAGAAATCCCAGGTTCATTACCACGGCGCAGCCGCTTCCGGTATTCTTTCTCCATATAAGAGGAATAGGATACTGCTCATCAGTCTCGAGATAAACCTCACAGCCATCGGCAAGCGACAGTGAAAGTCCCGAATCGTAGGCATCTGTGACAAGGAATTCATGTCCCTCGGAACCAATCATAAAATCCTTAGCGAACCTGAATTTCTTTACCGTTGCAAAGGTACCTCCGCAGTCCCTGATACCCAGTACGTCAAACATACCGGCAAAGCTGCCGTTGTAGTCCGGAGGAAAAGCCAGCATCAGATTGCCGCCGTTTCTTACCCACTGCTTGATGGCTCCGATATCGTTTTCGAAATGCTGATAATGTGAGACGCAGAGGATGACCTTATCATATCTTGCGATATGCTGAGGCTCAAAATCCCTGATTTCCATGGTCTCATAGCCTTCCTTCATCTGCTCAAGTATCTCTGACATGAAGGTAAGGCCGGTTTCACCGTTATCGTCTCCCTGCTCATAGATGATCAGCGTGCCGTCGCCTACGCTTATATCGCTGAAATCAGCTGCAAGCTTTACTGAACTGTCGACCCGCGTATCAGCCTCTTTCCCGAGCTTTTCATGAGCATTTTCCGGGATCTCCGCGATAAGGGAGATAGACTCAGGCCTTATTTCATAGATAACATTGCGCTCAACCATATAGAGTACAAACATCATGGCGCAGAAAATAAGCGCCGTAGCCAGCAGTCCGGTCATGGCAGGAAGGCTGAAGCTCTTCTTTTTTAAGGCCTTCGGATTTTTGTGCTCCTTCTTCAGTTCGAACAGGGCATCGGCCGCAGCTTCATTGACAGAGCTGCCGTCAGACGCCAGTTCTTCTGCCAGCTCCTGTTTACTGCTCTGTCCGGCATCCGGCTTAGCTTCCTGCCGGCTCTCCACCGGGGTATCCTGTTTGATATCAGGCTTATCCGTCTTATCAGGCTTAGTTTCCCGAACGGTATCCTGCTTATATTCAGTTGTCAGATTTTTTTCGTTATCTGCCATTATCTTCAATATCTGCTGTCCTGCTTCAGCGCAGCTTCCTGCAGCTGTTATTCGGTCCAGAACTCCACTATCTCACGTCCTGTCTGGGACAGGTGTATCTGCTGTCTGTTTATTTCATGAACTGCGTCGAGGATGCCCTGCCTGTCATGCTTCAGGGCGCAGCACTGTATCTTGAACAGATATACGCTCTCGCGGTCCTGCCAGCGTGTCAGCATTTCCTCTACGTCATGCGACATAGCTTCCGCATCCTTTAGTTTAAGATCAGTGTCTGTTTTTTTGTACCACAGAGACCAGTTATCGGGGCTGTCCTTAAGTCTTTCCTCCAGTATATCTCTGTAGTTATACAGCTGTGCCTCAAGCGCGGAGCCCTCCAGCATGCCGCTGCTGATATACTGCTCAAGCAGACGCTGGTATGCTACCTTGAGAGTGACATCGTCAGGATCCTCCTGGCGCTCCCTGATAAGCTTCTGGAACTTGATATCGTACTCCTTCTGCAGCTCGACAAGAGCCGTAACAGCATAATGCACGACCTCGGTATCATCATTGGTCTTGGCATCGGTAAGCTGTACCACATACTCACTCGGATTGGTATAAAGCACATCCATGATCAGGGCGCGCTTGGTCGCCGAGTCATTAAGTATCAGCGCCTCAGATATCGGTACGATCTGATCAATGTCGTCATCATTCTCCTGTATGTTAGCGTTGATATCAAAAAGCACATCCTTCATGAGATCGCGGCGGGTGTCATAATCATTGACTACCAGAGCCTCATTAAGAGGAACAGCTTCATTGTCATCATCGTCCAGCTTGGCGCTGCGGCTGATCTCATCCGCCTCGAGCTTTGCGAGCTCGACCTCGGCGTTCTTTTTCTGCTCTCCCGCGTACCTTACCGACTGCCTGAGCATCATAACAAAGCCGAAAACAGGCAGCATCAATTCGATAAATATGGCTATATAATGGCACTTTAAAATATGCAGCTTACGGAGAAGCCACGTAATCAGGACTATGATCAGATGTAATATTAAAAGTAAAATATAGAGATACATAGCCGTACGATCAAAGCCCCTCTATAACATCAAATTCAACACCGTTATCCGCAAGACGCTGTCCTACAATGCCGTAGGTCTTGGAGTTTGCCTGGGTCAGTACCAGATAGATAACATCATTTTCATCGGTACCCAGGAAGTCGCTCTGGCGCACCATCTTCTTAAGGGAGCGCTCTATATAATCCTTATCCTTTGACTTAAAGCGGAATACCGTATAATCGGCAATACCCTGCGCCGCCATGTTTTCCTGAATCTTAAGCAGCTCGCTGAAGTATCCCGGATAATAGATCTGTGTTCCCGGATAATACTTCTCGTCTTCAATGGCCTCCTGGTAATCCAGCGCCCTGATAAATGAAAGGCGGACCAGATTGCAGAGGATGGAGAACAGGTTGACATAATAAAGTCCGAGCTGATCGGAGCTTACCTCCCCTATCGTGATCAGTACACGGATCTTGCCGTCATCTGCAAAACCGAAGGCATACATAGGCATATTCTCTATAAGCTCGGTGTTTTTCCAGGTCTTTCCCGTTACGACCACATCGTACACAGGCTTGACATCGGAAAGAGACAGGGACTTGGGAAGCTTGTTTAAAAGCTCACTCGAGCTCGCCACAAGACGTCCGTATTTCTGCCAGGAGTCTACTGTATAGATGGCAATGCTGTGGTTATTGAGGATCTTTTCAAGAGTCAGGACACCCTTCATGAATATCTCTGACGGCTGCGCCGAATCAAGCCTCTGTACCGCGTCAAATATCTTTCCGAAGCTGTCCTGATAACCGAGGATCTGGCGCTTATACTCTCCCTTGTTCTTGACCAGCGAATTGTAGACCTTGTTAAGGAAGGAATATTTGTCGCGCAGCAGTCCGTTTTCAGCTTCAACAAAGCTGAATTTCTTTTTAAGATTGGAATGGATATAACCGGTAATGGAGCCTGTCATCAGGTATATGGCAAACGGGAACCAGTTTTCGATATTGTAAAAGAGCATGGTACCGGTTGTGCCTGACGATACAAACGCAAAAAACATCGATATGCACTCCAGTATACCTGCTATGATACCCAGTGACATACCGTGGGTCGTACCCATGATAAGCACGTAAAACAGTCTGATATCGACATATCTGAAATAGACGGAATCCTGTGTGATGCGCACAAGAAACTCCGCAATAATAAAGAACACTATAAGCTCTATATATTTAAGAGCATACTTCTCAATATGCTGCAGGGCCGAGCCTATGAGCTCTCCAAATGAATAACGCTGCAGCACTCTCTTACAGTACTCAGCATAATAAATGCCGATATTGTCGATCACAGGATCGGCGCAGCTGAAGCCGTAATTTTTCCTGAGTTCAATGCTGTAATGCTGAATATCCGTATAATTAAGCTGTTCCTCATATACAACCGAAACATTCTCCTCAAGCTGCGTAAGTCTGTTTTCAAGTTCCTCATAATTGTGCTGGTAGCCCGAATTGACATTGTATGCGGCTGACTTATCCTGAGTTTCCTCAGTAACCATGATCAGCAGTCCTATAAGCTCGGTCAGGCTGATAAAATCCACCTGCATTTCAGGGCGTGTAGGAAGTGAGACCACCTCCCCTTCCCTGATATTGTAGAAGATACGGCTCAGTGTGTTATTATCGCTCTGCGAATCTGCCAGATACGGAAGCCTCAGTGTGATCAGCTTTGTCTCAGCAAGCTGCGCGAAATGTCTCGCAGCATCCTCGATCTCAGCAGCGCAGTACGCCTTGTTGGATGCATAGTTTTTATTGATTATATGGCCGCTCATGCCGTACTGCGGCTGGAAGTTCAGACTCTCCAGTGAGGAAACCATGACTACCTTGCTCACTTCATTTCGCTCACAGGCCAGCATGATCTGGTCAAGCTGTTTGAGTTCGTCATTCAGGCCGTCTCCGCCATCGACATAGCCGCTGATGTACCAGATCGCGTCTATGGAGTATGCGTCAAACAGCTGATGGAACTTCTCGTCCAGCGGCGTGATATCATAGTAGCTGATATTTCTGGACATGGAGGTCTTAAATGAACAGCTTCCGGCAACTACTATCTGAAAGGACGCAGAGGCCAGATTAAAAAGCTCTTTTGTAAAGAGTCCTGTATTGCCGCAGATAAGTACAGTAGCAACCTGATTATCTAATTTTTTCTCTTCTATACTAGCCAAACTTATGCTTCCTTATTATCTTAACTTCAGCGGATGTATGCGGGATACCCCGTTTATCTGTCCGACTGTCTTTTTGATCATATTTACAATATCACCGGTTTATCTGTCAGGATCATTCGTCGATCATCTCTGCCAGTTCCTCGGTCTGACCGGCCATGACCTCTCTCGCTATAGGCAGAAACAGTTCAAGCATGTCCGGATCGAACTGTGTACCCTTGCCGTTTTCAAGCTCGCGCATAATGATCTCTTCATTCATCCTCTTACGGTAAACACGCGATGAATTCATAGCGTCGAACGAATCAGCAATGCTGATTATCCTTGCTTCAAAAGGTATCTGATATCCCTTAAGCTGGTAAGGATAGCCTGTGCCGTCAAAACGCTCATGATGGTAGATGGCTCCGAATGAGGCCTTAGGAAGAATAGCCAGATCCTTGAGTATATCGCCTCCTATAACCGTATGGTTCTTAATAAGTTCATACTCCTCATCCGTCAGCCTGGAGTGCTTATTGAGCACCACGTCGCTCACACCGATCTTTCCGATATCGTGCAGCAGCGCTATCTGCTTAAGTTCCTCCAGTTCGATATCCGAAAGCCCAAGCTTCCGCCCCAGCATAACGGAATATTCGGCCACTCTCGCCGAATGCCTCTGCACATACTTATCTCTGGCATCGAGCGCATTACTGATAGAGAGGATCATCTGTGTCATAGATGACATAAAGTCCGCATACTGGCTGCGGTTGCGTCTGTCACTCTTTCTCTGCATCATGGCCGATTCCTTATGCTTGTGCAGGCCTATAAGGAAAATCGTAATAAATACAAAAATTCCGGAAATCAGCATATACGTCCTGTCATCAAGGCTGTAAGCCGTGCCTGCTGCGCTGCCGAGTCTCGTGAACATAAACAGGGCCATAACAGCCAGCACAGCCATTGATGAAAATGTACCCGACTGAAAATCACAGAACAGGATCAGTATTACCGGGGAAAGCGCTGACAGTATCAGTAATCCGGTGCCTCCGATATGCATATAGAACATATACGCTGTGATAATAGGCAGCATTATGCAGAACAGAGTACTTGAAAAATCCGGTCTGTGATAATATGAATCAAACAATGTACTTAATAAAAAGCTGATGCCCAGGATAACGGCTGCAACTATATATATCAGCTTATCCGCAGTCCCCGTCTTATAAGCAAAATAATAAGAGACCCCGATGAAAAACAGCTCGATCAAAAGGAAAAGCCTTTTTACAAAGGCATATTTCCTTGAATAATCAGACATTGGGGTCTTGACTAAAAAATATTTTATAAACAGTTTTAATTGTGAAGCGTTCATCTGGTGTTATCTGCTTTTATCAGTCTTTATCAGTCTTTGCCTGATCTGCTGCCATTGCCGTCTTTGCTGCCATTGCTTACAGCGCCGTCTTTAATAACGCTGCTGTCTTTGCCTGCAGTATTGTCTTTAATATCACTGCTGTCTTTGCCTGCAGTATTGTCTTTGCTTTCCATGCTGTCAATATTGTCCTTGAGCAGATCCAATGGTTCAAACGGGAGCAGCGATGAAGTATTTTCCGGCATGCTGTCAACGACCTCACCGAATCTGGCGTAAACTTCTCTCATCTGCTTCTGCACAGAATCCACATAGCCTGCATAATGCATAAGCTTATATGCGGAAAGCTGCATGCTGTTTTCAAATTCCTTTGCCTTTCTGGCCATCTCGGCTTCGGCATCGATCTTATATTCAGCAGCTTCTTTTTCAGCCCGGCGTTTCGTTTCTTCAGCCTCCGCCTGAGCCTTAAGCTTTGTCTGTTCAGCCTCCTCGGAAGCAATCTTCAGTACCTTCTCAATAGCCTCATAGCTGCGGGCTTTATCCTGCTGTATCTCCTGAAGCTCACCGATCGTCTTAAGATATTCAGCCTCTTTTGCATCAAATTCAGCTGCTCTGGCGTCAAGTTCAGCTGCCTTGGCCTCATACTCATCACGGAGACCGGTCTCACGGAGCTTATACTCGCTCTCAAG
>R11__coassemble_1481_pt1 | contig 13138 bp, 7 predicted proteins | sample R11__metabat2_high_PE_001 | metagenome-assembled genome bin R11 | reverse complement strand
GCTCTGACCGAGATTCTCAGTCTGACCGAGATTCTCAGTCTGACCGGAATTCTCAGTCTGACCGAAATTCTCACTCTGACCGAAATTCTCACTCTGACCGGAATTTCCGCCCTGATCGGAATTTCCACTCTGACCGGAATTCTCACTCCTCGCCTAGCAGACACACGGCAAGGCGGACACCGTCTGCGGCGGCTGAAGTGATGCCTCCCGCATATCCGGCGCCTTCGCCCGCTGGATAAAGTCCCCTGATATTTGACTCAAATCGCTCGTCACGCACAATGCGTACAGGTGAAGAGGTCCGCGACTCAATGCCGGCAATGACAGTATCATCGCTGTCGAAGCCCTTGATCTGCCTTGCAAACGCAGGCATACCCTCCTCAATGGCCGAAGCCATGAAATCCGGGAGGATGCTCCTTACATCCGCCGGAACTGCGATGCCCTTAAAGCTTACCGGGAAAGCCGTATCTCCAACCGGTGAAGCCTCCCGGGCCTTAAATTCCGCAAATGTCTCGTACGGTATGCAGCCGTCGGTAAGGCTGTAGGCCTTTTTCTCGATATCCCGCTGCAGATACATCCCGGCAAGCACATCGTCAGAACCAAAGTCATCAGCATTTACATTTACAATAAGCGCCGAATTGGCCGTAGCGCTGTCGCGGTCATGCATACTCATGCCGTTGACTGCAAGCATGCCCGGCTCAGAGGAGGAATTGATGATATAGCCTCCCGGGCACATACAGAAGCTGTAAATGCTCCTGCCGTCCTTAAGTCTGTGTGTAAGCTTATATGAAGCCGGTCCGAGTATCTCCTGCTTTTCGCTGAGTCTGTCGGCACCGTACAGGGCCTCGTCAATCATAGCCTGCGGATGCGAAGCTCTGACGCCCATTGCAAAGCTTTTCTGCTCGAGCCTGACGCCGCGGCTTTTAAGCATTTCGAATGTATCCCTGGCGCTGTGGCCGGCTGCCAGTATCACTGTGTCAGCAGGCATGAGTTCCTGCCCGCGCTGCCCGCGAAGCGAACTGAGACTGATTGCCTTAACCCGGCCGTTTTCGATAATTATATCATCAAGTCTCGTATTAAAGCGGAATTCACCGCCGCACGAAATCACATATTCACGGATATTTTTTATTATGCCCTTAAGCGCATCCGTGCCGATGTGCGGTTTCTGGTCAACGAGTATATCCTCGTCGGCGCCGAATCTGACAAAGGTTTTAAGCACATAGTGGATATAACTCTGCCGCCCCTTAATCGAAGTGTTGAGTTTTCCATCTGAAAATGTTCCGGCTCCGCCTTCGCCGAACTGAACATTGCTGTCTGTATCAAGCCGTCCGGACTCATGGAAGCGTTCTACCTCTTTAGTCCGCTCGTCAACATTTGAACCACGCTCAATAATAAGAGGCTTCAGACCGGCCTCAGCAAAGGCAAGCGCAGCAAAAAGCCCGCACGGACCGCATCCGATTATTACGGGGCGAAGGCCGTGTGCACCGCTGCTTTCCTTACTGTCAATGTTTCGTGTGCATTCAGAGTTTTCAGCGCTTACTGCATTTTCAGAGCTGTCTGTGCCTCCGGTGCTTCCGGTTAGATCAGCTCTGGGAATGACTACCGGTGACTCAAAAGAAATCGTGATATTGTTGTTTCTGAGCGCTTTTACAAATGCCGTTTCGTTTTCCTGTCCCGGACCGGCAACGCTGTCCTTAAGCTTAAGGTCAACGGTATAAACGAAAAGAATATCATTCTTATCCCTTGCGTCAATCGACCTTCTGACGATCTTAAGCTTTCTTAAAGCATCCGGCTTCAGCTTAAGAAGCCTCGCTGCCGAAGCCTTTACCAACTCGTATTCTTTATCTCTGTCCCTGCCGACCCTGAAGATCGACCGCTTAATCTGATTGATCCTTATCATCGTATTACCATCTATGGAAATTTTCGCCAGCCTGAGAATTTTGCTCTGACCGAGATTCTCAGTCTGACCGGAATTTCTGCTCTGACCGGAATTTCCGCTCTGACCGGAATTTCCAGTCTGACCGAAATTCTCACCCGGCGGCGGAACTTCCGGCGATAAAGCCGGTACTCCAGGCCCACTGCAGATTGTAGCCTCCGCAGTCTCCGTCAACATCTATAAGCTCGCCTGCAAAATAAAGTCCCTTGCAGAGCTTTGATTCCATGCTTTCTTTATCGATTTCATCTGTCGGCACTCCGCCGGCGCAGGTCTGCGCCCTGCTGAACTTTGCCGACCCGTTAATACTGAAGCGCATGCCCTTAAGCAAAGCTGCGATCCTTGCGCAGGTCTCGTTTGCTGCGCCCCTGCTTTTAACCGGCAAATAAACGCCATCCGACAGTTCTTCAGAAAAGCCTGCTGTAAATGTCCCAGCCTTAGCTTCACCTATCACTGCTTTGCATACCACCTTGGCAAGACCAGAAGGAAGCGAAAGCTTAAGCATATCCTCGAAGTTCCGCCCGCTTTCTCCGGAAAGAACGGCACATCGCTTGATCATCCCAACAGTCTCATCAAAGCTTAAATCCGGCAGAAAATCTACCGTCAGCGTAAGTCTGCAGCCGTTTTTCAATGCAGCGGCATATCTCGAAAAATTCATGACAGGTATGCCGGATATATTATTGCTGTTGAACTGCACCTCACCGCGCTGAGTAAAGCTGCCTGCATCCTCAGCTTCAAGCGTCACGGTACAGTCATGTCTGATACCTTTAAGCAAGGCAAGAGCACAATCCGCAGAATGCAGCGCACATAAAGCAGGCGTAAATGTCTTAAAGCCATGTCCCAGCTGCCTTATCAGCGGATATACTGAGGAGTCTGAGCCGGTTTCAGGCGCAGCGTTTGAACCGGCAGCTATGATGAGTTCATCCGCTTCAAATGTCCCTTTGTCTGTGAAAATGCTGAATCTGCGCAGACATTTACCTTTCACATAACTTTGCTCAGCCGCAGCCTCAGACACACCGTCATCATCCGCTGCAAAGCAGGATAAGCTGCTTCTGCCTGCTGTATCAGGCTCACTCAGACTATGTTTATCGTTTACGGAAATGCTTTCGGTATTCACTCCAGTGACAACACGGCCGTTAAGCCGTTCGATCCCGTAAAGCAGCGCATTTCTTATTGAAGCAGCCTCACCTGACAGAGGATAAATATACCTAGCATCGCTGAAGCGGTATCTTTTCTCTGTATGCTGCACGCCCAGGCCCTCAAACAGCCCGAGCGTATCTTCATAACCAAACATTGAAAGAACCGATTCAATAAAGCTGCGGTCACCACTATAATGCTCCGGAAGCATTTCGGAATTGGTAAAATTGCAGCTGCCGTTTCCGGTCAGAAGCAGCTTGGTTCCGGGCTTATCTGTATGCTCAAGCACAGTAACCTGAGCCCCATGGTTTAAGGCAGCATATGCGGCCATAAGTCCCGCAGCACCGCCGCCGATAACCACTATTTTATTTACAGATGAATCCTCATTCCGCAAATTACATCTCCTGCCGCGTATTTATCAGCATTTTCAACATATAAACATCACATGAGCCTCAGCCTGGAAGCAATCGAGTAAAGCGTCCGCCCCATCGGCATTTCGATAAGTTCTTCCTTTGTAAATGCCCTCAGCAGCAGAAGCATTATCAGATAAATGATAACCGCCGCCCCGATAGCAGGCATAAGTGCGATCAGAAGCCCTACACGGCCCTTAAGCAGCTGCTGTGGAAGCAGGATACTTATAAGCAGGTAAATGAACATTGCGGCGACGCCCATAACAGCCGACGCAATGAGCGGCGCAATAAACGTCTTTTTAAAGTCCGAATGAAATTTTACATGCTTATGTATGCAGATATCATTAAACAGGCTGACTACTGCGGCAAAAACGATATTTGCGATTATTACCGCGTAAAGGCTGAGCCTGCAGACCAGTATAAGCGCAAAGAGCACTCCTATATGTATGATCAGCGAGAGCGCTGAGTTGATAAGTGGCTCCGTAAGATGGCCAAGCCCCTGAAGTATGGCATTTGTGATCGTAGAGAGCGAGAAGAAAATTATCGCTATCGAACCAAGTCTCAGTACATTTATCAGGGTTGCATTATCCTGACCATGATAAAGCAGATTGCATATCGGATCAGCCAGAACGGCCATACCGACAGCAGCCGGGATCGCTATGAGCATTGTAAACTGTATGCTGAGCCTGATCTTCGTCACTATAAGTCTTCTGTCCTTCACCGCAACAGCATTCGAAAGAGACGGAATGACAGATGAACTCATCGAGTTGGCTATGGCGACAGGTATGTTGAACAGTATCCTGTACTCACCGAACACACCCCACAGCAGCACTACTGACGCCGCCATGCCTATGCGGTTCATGGCATTGCTGAAAATGAAGTCGTCAAGCACGGTGCTTATATTGTATATGGTGGAGCTCACAAGTATGGGGAGCAGTGTCAGAAGCAGTGTCTTCATCACTGTTCCATATGACTCGGTCCTGCGCCTGCTCTCAGCACGGCTTCCGTCCGCGCGTAATGCGCCTCTGTCTGCCGGCACTATGGTTCTGCCGAAAATGAGCAGCATTATTATAAAGAAAATAAGAGCTGTTGCTGCTCCAGCACCGGTACCGATGGTTCCTCCTGCAGCTCCGAATGCATAGCTGTATTCAGTCTCGCTGTACACAATATTCGACCTGAGGCCGTAATTGAACAGCAGATATGCCATGACTATGGAAATAACTGCATTAACTACCTGCTCGAAGATCTGTGAGACAGCCGTGGGTACCATGCTGCCGGTTCCCTGGAAATATCCCCTGAGCACGCCGAGATATGCCATGATCCAGATGGTTGGCGCCAGCGTTTTAAGAGCGTATTCGCAGAACGGCTTGCCAAGCATGACGGCTATCCTGCTGCTTCCGAAAAACATCACCGCAAACATAGCCCCACCGGCGAGCGTAGCGTAAAGCAGCGCTATACGGAGTACGCGTTTGACATCCTCGTACCGGTTATTGGCCAGCCTTACCGATATAAGCTTTGATATGGCGAGTGGCAGCGAATAAGAGGAAACTATGAGCAGAATATTGTAAATGCTGTAGGCAGAAGTGTAGTAGCCATTGCCCTTAGTACCGATAATATCAATAAGCGGTATGCGGTAAAACATACCGATGATCCTGCATACAATGCCGGCGATGGCTAAAATGCTTCCCTGTACAATGAAGTTGTGCGCTCCGTTCTTCTTCTGACCGGACTGCGCTCTGTCATTACGCTGCGCAGTGCGGGTTCCGCCAGCATGCTGAGCCTGGCGCATTGAGTCGCTGTACTGCCCGGCGCGGGTTCCTTCACTGCGCTGAGCGGTACGGATCCCGTCATCATGATATCCGGCGCGGGCACCTTCACTGTGAGGTCTGCGTGTATCTCTTCTGTATCTTGAATTTTCCTTTTCTGAATCCATAGCCCTCGTATAATAAAATGTGAAATTGAGAATTCAGGTCAGACTGAGAATCTCGGTCAGAGCAAAATTCTCATCTCCGGTAGCCGAGCTCGTCGAGTATCTCGCGCTGCTTTGATTCCATGACAAGCCGCTCTGCATCTTCCATGTGGTCATGTCCCATCAGGTGCAGCATACTGTGTGCGCATAGAAATGCCAGCTCGCGTTCCACGCTGTGGCCATATTCTTCTGCCTGGGCATAAACATGGTCGATCGATATAACAATGTCTCCGAGGCAGAGTTCGCCTGACTCAGGGTCAAACAGCTCGTATCTGTCATCAAAGCCTTCAAAATCAGAAGGCTCGTCATAGTCTACAAGCGGAAAGCTGAGTACATCTGTGCTTCTGTCAATGCCTCTCTGCTCCGCATTTATCTCATGAATGGCTTCATCATCCGTAAGAAGGATCTCAACAGTGCATTCATAAGGGCATTTTTCATGGTCGAGTGCCCCTACGACAACATTGTTGAGGATCTCCTCATAAGCCTCCGGAAGACTGCCCTCGTATTCATTTTCTATATTGATGGTCATCTTATCTCCTGAATATTACAGTCATTACAGACCATGATCCTTTTGCAGCTGTAAGGAACAGAAATTTTATTAAATCCGGTTGCCAGTATCATGTGCTGATCAGCTGCAACCAGCTGCATTCAGTATCTTCTGCGTTCTCCGTGATCCCGGTAGCCGGCCTGCCCATGATGGTCGTCCCTGTCCCTGAAGCCAGACCTGCCGGACTGTCCGCTCCTGGCATCATTTCCCGGCTTCTTATCGGTGTGCTTTGCTTCATACTCCTCGTATGCGCGCACGATCTTCTGAACGAGCGGATGTCTTACTACATCAACGGCAGTCAGGTATGCAAAACCGATATCGTCTATACCCGAAAGAACCTTTACAGCAGTTTCAAGACCGGACGCCTGCCCCGCCTCAAGATCCTTCTGGGTAAGGTCTCCGGTAACGATGACCTTGGATCCGAAGCCTATACGGGTAAGAAACATTTTCATCTGCTGAGGAGTGGTATTCTGAGCCTCGTCCAGTATGATATAGGCGTTGTCAAGGGTACGTCCCCTCATATAGGCAAGAGGAGCGACCTCGATAAGGCCCTTTTCGGAATTAGCGAGATATTGCTCAGCTCCCATGATATTGTAAAGCGCATCGTATAAAGGCCTCAGATAAGGGTCTATCTTCTGCTGAAGATCTCCAGGAAGGAAGCCGAGCTTTTCGCCGGCCTCTATAGCAGGTCTGGTAAGTATGATGCGCTGCACCTCTTCCGCCTTAAATGCCTTGATAGCCATAGCCATTGCCAGATAAGTCTTTCCAGTACCGGCAGGCCCGATGCCGAAGGTGATCATCTTACTGCGGATCAGGTCGACATAATTCTTCTGTCCGACAGTTTTCGGCTTGACGGGCTTTCCCGTAATGGTCCTGCAGATAATGTCTTTATCAAGCTCTACAAGCTCTTCTTCCTGGTCGTCCTCGCAGAGTGAAAGCATATAATCCACCTGCTGCTCTGTAATATCATTGCCGTTAAGACTGAGCTCCAGAAGGTTCTTAAGGCAGCTTTCCGCCTTTCTTACAGACTTGTCCCCGCCTTCGAGGTGCACGGAGCCGTTCCTCTCGGTAACGCTTACATCAAGCGCCTTTTCAATCTTTTTAAGGAAAATGTCACAGCTTCCGAATATATTTTTTATATGATCCGAGGAAACCTCGTTGAAGATATCAAGATTCATTTGACTCCTGTAAAAATGTATTACGATAAAACGCTTGGGCAAAAGCATGAATCACGGATATTAAATAACGAATATTAAATAACAGCATCCCTTCTGCAGCATAATAAATAACGGCAGCCATTCAGCAGCGCATTAAATAACGGCGCCACTTCTGCATTTGCAGAATAAAATACCCGCGATCAAAAAAACGGTACAAACCAACATGCCGGATGCACATATTTACGCCGCAAAAGCTGCAAATGTACATCCGGCTGAAATTACTGTAAATTATCTGATCATGCCGGCAGCAATCTCAGATGCCTTGGCAAGGGCTGCATCGATGCCTGACGGATCAGAACCGCCTGCCTGGGCCATATTAGGCTTTCCGCCTCCGCGTCCGTTAACGAGCGGAGCAGATTCCTTGATAATGCTTCCTGCAGCTGCGCCCTTCTTAACAGCGCTGTCTGTAGCCGCGCAGAGAAGGCTTACCTTACCGTCTATAACAGCAGCAAGCACAACGACTGCATCGCCCAGCTGGTCCTTAAGCTGGTCGGAAAGATTTCTCAGCGCATTGACATCTGAAGCCTCTACCTTTGTGCAGAGTATCTTTATGCCGTTTACATCCTTAGCGGCAGCCACAGCGTCCTTAACGGAATCGCCGGCAGCCTTGGATTTAAGAGCTTCATTTTCAGAACGAAGCTTTTTAAGTTCATCCTGGAGAGATGCGATCTTTCTGGTAATGTCAGCTGTCTGTGTCTTAAGAAGCGCGGCAGCTTCATTAAGAAGCTCCTCCTCCTTCTTGTAGTAAGCAAGGAGATTGTCTCCGGTAAGCGCCTCAATACGTCTTACGCCGGCAGCGACACCAGCCTCACTGAGTATACGGAAGGAACCGATATTGCCTGTATTGGCAACATGAGTACCACCGCAAAGTTCTGTGGAATCACCCATCTTTACGACACGTACCTCAGCGCCGTATTTCTCACCGAACAGAGCCATAGCTCCTGTCTTACGAGCCTCGTCCAGAGACATGATCTGAGTGTTTACCTCATGTCCTGCGGCGATAGCGCTGTTGACGATCTTCTCGACCTTAGCAAGCTCTTCCTTTGTCATAGCCTGGAAATGCGTGAAGTCGAAACGGAGTCTGTCCTTATCATAGTAAGCTCCGGCCTGCTCGACATGGGTGCCGAGAATGCTGCGGAGAGCGTTCTGAAGAAGGTGTGTTGCGCTGTGGTTTCTGGCTGTGCTGTTTCTTACAGTCTCATCGACCTGCATGGAAACCTGCTGGGAAACACCGAGCATACCGCGTGTCATAACACCGACATGACCGTATTTTCCGCCGTCAAGGTGGATGGTTTCCTCAACCTTGAACTCGCCGTCCTTATTGCTGATAATGCCGCAGTCGCCGATCTGTCCGCCCATTGTAGCGTAGAACGGTGAAACATCTGTAACGATAGTTCCTCTCTGTCCCTCTGTAAGAGCCTCAACGACCTCTTCATCTGTGGTAAGAGCTGTGATAGAGCCCTCAGCCTGAAGCTGATCGTAGCCAACAAACTTAGTTGTAAGAGCCGGATCAAGCTGGTCGTATACTGTAACCTCTCTTCCTGTAAGTGAGGTATGCTTTGACTTGTGGTCGCCGCGGCCCATGGCCTTCTGCTCCTTCATGCTCTCGTCAAAGCCTGCTCGGTCTACTGTGTAGCCCTTCTCCTCAAGGATCTCAACTGTAAGATCGTAAGGGAAACCGTAGGTATCGTAAAGCTTGAATGCATCCTTGCCTGCAAGCTCCTTTGAGCCGTTCTTTTCCATCTCTGCAACCATCTCATTGAGAATGGACATACCGGCATCGATGGTTCTGTTGAACTTATCCTCCTCGCTTGCAAGGACCTTGAGGATCATAGCCTCCTTTTCCTTGAGTTCAGGATAACCGTCACAGTTAAGTTCAATAACGCGTTTAGCCATATCCGGCATGAAGTCGCGTGTGATGCCGAGCTTCCTTCCATGTCTTACCGCACGTCTGATGATACGGCGAAGCACATAGCCTCTTCCTTCATTGGAAGGCATGATGCCGTCTGAGATCATGAAGGTGCTGGACTTGATATGGTCTGTAAGTATACGAAGGCTTATATCCTTCTCATGGTCTGCGTGGTAAACAACGCCTGAAAGCTCAGCTATGAACTCAAGTATGGCCTTGTTGGTGTCCACTGTGTAGATGGATTCCTCATCCTGAACTACCATGGCAAGACGCTCAAGTCCCATACCGGTATCGATATTTTTCTGGATAAGCTCGGTGTAGTTGCCCTTGCCGTCATTGTCGAACTGTGAGAATACGACGTTCCATACCTCGATATAGCGGTCGCCCTCGCCGCCCATGACATCCTCAGGACCATTGCCCCATTTCTCACCGCGGTCATAGTAGATCTCAGAGCACGGACCGCAAGGACCTGTGCCATGCTCCCAGAAATTGTCGGCCTTGCCGAATTTGTAAATGTGGTCGGCAGGAACACCGATCACCTTGTTCCAGATCTCATAAGCCTCATCATCAGCCGGAGTAGTCTCATTTCCCTCGAATACTGAAGGATAAAGTCTTGACGGATCAAGTCCGACCTCCTTTGTAAGGAACTCCCATGCAAACGGAATGGCCTCCTTCTTGAAATAGTCTCCGAAGGAAAAGTTTCCGAGCATCTCGAAGAATGTGCCGTGACGCGCTGTTTTGCCTACATTCTCGATATCGCCTGTACGGATGCACTTCTGGCAGGTGGTGACCCTGCGTCTCGGCGGGATCTCCTGTCCTGTGAAGTAAGGCTTCAGCGGCGCCATACCCGAATTTATAAGCAAAAGTGAATTATCATTGTGCGGAACCAGTGAAAAACTGTTCATCTTAAGATGTCCGTTGCGCTCGAAATAATCGAGGAACATCCTTCTGAGCTCGTTAACTCCTCTTTTCTCCATATAGAGACCTCTTTCTATAATCAGGGCAATGCCCGTTTATCTTATCTGCTGGAAATACGGCATCCAGTCTATTATAAATAATCTTTGTTATTTTTCAAGATATATTCAGTATTTATATCAGCGCTTCCCCGCTACCTCACCCTGTTTTTTGTAGATCGAATCTGCGCTTACGGCTGATCTGACGCTTGAAAGCGGGTAAACATTGGTATTGCGTCCGATAACGGTACCGGGATTCAGCACGGAGCCGCAGCCGACTTCGACGTTGTCGCCCAGTATCGCTCCGAATTTTTTCCTTCCGGTCTCTATGTCACCGTCTTCAAAATGAACATTTACATTTTTCTTATCGCTCTTGACGTTTGAGGTAATGCTTCCGGCGCCCATATGCGACTTATATCCGAGGATCGAATCCCCTACATAATTGTAATGCGGCACCTGCACATTATCGAAAAGGATGACATTTTTAAGCTCGGTGGAATTTCCGACAACACAGTCTGCCCCGACAAAGGCCGAACCTCTGATAAAGGCGCAGTGTCTCACTTCTGTGCGCGGTCCGATGATGCATGGCGCTGCGATATAAGCCGAAGGAAATACCTTCGCGGTCTTATGTATCCACACATGCTCGGATACTTCGGTATATTCATCAGCGGAAAGCCTGCTTCCGTATTCAATGATAAAATCGCTGATAAGCGGCAGTACCTCCCAAGGATGCTCTGTTTTTCTGAAAAGCTCAGCAGCCTCTGTATGGTTAAGATCAAGCATCACCTGGTTTAATGAATCACATTTTTTCATGATATCCTCTCCGACGGACAGCCTGCGCCGTACATCATTTAACTATATTACAGGCCATTCGGCCCATATTTATATATTTTTGACTATTCGATGGTTAAAGTTTTACCTGGACCGCGTATAACTCAGACGCGCTGCTTTGCTCCTGCGCCGCCGCGTACTCCGGTCTTAAGATTCTTAAGATGTATCTCCTTACCCTTAAACTCGACTACCGGATCCTCCGTTATGATCTCCATGCCAAGAGCAACGGCATCCTTGGAAAGCTTTATGGACCTTACTCCCTTGGAATTCTTCTTCATGACAGGGACATCGTCCAATGCGAATCTCAGGAAATATCCGTTGTCAGACCAGACAGCAAGAGTGTTGCTTCCTATCTCTCGCACGGTCTGAACCGCTCTGAGTCTGTCTCCTTCTTCAAGCTTAGTTCCGACAACAGTCTTATTGGCTGTTTCAAATTCGTTAACAGGCACCTGTTTAATGAGGCCCTGCTCCGTAAGGAACATAAGGTTGCAGTCCTTCAGTTCTTCAACGCAGCAGACGAAAATGATCTCCTCGTCTGCATTTTTATAATTGGAAACATTGTCGACCGGGATACCTTTGTCCTTAGGCTTTTTCACCGGTACATCAGTGGTCTTTATCTGATACATGCTGCCCTTATCGGTGAAGAGCTGGATCCTGGTATCGGTGCTGCAGTGGATAATGTATTTCTGTTCTGCCTCGACTGTTTCCCTGTTTTTCTCAAAAAGCGCTTCATCGAGGAGCTTGCAGTAGCCAAGTCTGTCCATGACAAACTCACATGGCGAAACCTCAGCCTTCTTTTCCTCGATCACAGCCTCACGGCCGTCCTCGATAAGTGTCCTGCGCGGGTAGCCGTATTCCTCTTTGATACGCATCAGATCGGATTTGATCATTTCCTCACGCTTAGACCTGCCGTTGATTATGGATGTATATTCTTTTATGGCCTTCATAGTGGCCTTGTAGTCCTTCTGAAGCTGCATCAGTTCAAGACCGATGAGCTTATAGAGGCGCATTTCAAGTATTGCGTCAGCCTGTCGCTCGGTGAATCTGAGGTGTGACGCGTCCTCACGGAGAGAAGCATCCTTGAATATGATTTTGTCCGTAATGCCCTTTGTAAGGCAGTCCTCAGCATCCTTGCGGTTTTTGGCGCCCCTGATGACTGCGATGACAAGGTCGATGATGTTGCAGGCGGTGATAAGTCCCTCCTGGATCTCACGCTTATCCTGCTCCTTTTCAAGAAGCGCCTTGTACTTACGTTCAAGTATCTCATGCTGAAATCTGAGCCATGCGGCAAGTATCGCGCCTAAGCTCATGACCTCCGGACGTCCGTCTGATATGGCAAGCATATTTACGCCAAAGGTATCCTCGAGTCGAGTTTTTTTGTAAAGAATGTTTGTAATGCGTTCGATGTCCGCATCCTTTCTCAATTCCAGGAAAATGCTTACACCCTCCTGGTTGGAGGCATTTCCGATATCAGTTATCTCGGGAAGCATCTTGGACTCGACAAGCGCGGCAGTATCTGACATGAATTTGCCGATACCCTGGCCGATCATGGTGTAAGGAATCTCTGTCACGACAAGCTTGTCCTTCTGGGAACGCTTCTCCGCAGGCTGAAACTCAAGCTTTCCCCTGAGTTTAAGCTTTCCTGCGCCGGTCGTGTAGATTTCCTTAAGTTCTGATTTATTGGCAATGATGCCGCCTGTAGGAAAATCCGGTCCCGGCATGATTTCAAGCATCTCATCGATGCTCATATCCGGCTTGTCGACATATGCTGCGCAGAGGTCGCAGAGCTCGGAAAGATTGTGGCACGGTGTCGAGGTCGTCATACCGACAGCGATGCCCTCCGATCCGTTAAGCAGGAAATTCGGGATGCGCACAGGCAGTACGACAGGTTCATCTTCGGTGTTGGTATAGGCCGGGATAAAATCGACAGCTTTGTCGATATCCTGCAGAAATACTTCGTCTGTAAATTTGCGCAGCTTTGCCTCAGTGTATCGGTACGCAGCCGCTGAATCACCTTCTATGGAGCCGAAGTTTCCTTTTCCGTCAACAAGCGGCACGGAACGCTTGAAATCCTGGGCCATGACTACCATGGTCTCGTATATTGATGAGTCGCCGTGCGGATGGAAACGGCCCATGCAGTCACCTGAGATACGGGCCGACTTCATTTCCTTTTTATCATGGTGAACTCTGAGATTGTCCATATCATAGAGGAGGCGCCTATGAACCGGCTTAAGG
>R11__coassemble_1478_pt1 | contig 13149 bp, 10 predicted proteins | sample R11__metabat2_high_PE_001 | metagenome-assembled genome bin R11 | reverse complement strand
GCATGAAGTATTCTCCATGACTGAGCAGGTAAATGACTTCACAGGAGTACGCGACTTCGAGAAGGCATAAATGCAAAGCTGAAATAAAAAATGAGAATTTTGAGAATTTCCGTCAGACTGAGAATCTCGGTCAGACGGAAATTCTCATTTTGAGCTTGCCTTAGCGGTCACTCGACGGGTAAGCACATTAAGCCCCGGATTATAAAACAATTGGCTGATAGAACAATGGTTTTATATGAATTATACAATGCGCGTTCAGATGATTTGTGATAAAATCGATTCCGTGGATTTTTTATAGTAGAGCAGCTACGATTTTATATAATAAATGGAGAATGCATATGGATTACGCAAAAGAGTCCCTTCGCCTTCATGAAGAGTGGAAGGGAAAAATCGGTATCGTATCAAAGGTACCTGTAGAAACCAAAGATGATCTCAGCCTTGCTTACACTCCGGGCGTCGCACAGCCCTGCCTTGAGATCCAGAAGGACATTGACAAGTCATACGACCTTACAGGAAGAGGAAATCTCTGCGCTGTAATTACCGACGGAACAGCAGTACTCGGTCTCGGAGACATCGGACCTGAGGCAGGTATGCCTGTTATGGAAGGAAAGTGCGTGCTTTTCAAAGCATTTGGAAATGTTGACGCTATCCCGCTCTGCGTAAAGACAAAGGATGTCGATGAATTTGTAAATGCAGTATATCTTATGTCTGGCTCATGGGGCGGTATCAACCTTGAGGATATCTCAGCTCCGAGATGCTTTGAGATAGAGAGAAAGCTTAAGGAAAAGTGTGATATCCCGATCTTCCATGATGACCAGCACGGAACAGCTGTTATTACTCTCGCAGGTCTTACCAACGCCCTCAAGGTCGTAGGCAAGAAGAAAGAGGATGTAAAGATCGTTACCAGCGGAGCAGGCGCTGCCGCTATCGCTATCGTAAAGCTGCTCCTTTCAGCAGGCTTTAAGCATGTTACAATGTGTGACCGCAAGGGAGCTATCTATAAGGGACGTGACGGTCTCAATTGGATCAAGGAAGAGATGGCAGAGGTCACCAACCTTGAGAGAAAGGCCGGAAGCATAGCAGACGCTCTTGTAGGAGCAGACGTATTTATCGGTGTTTCAGCTCCGGGAACAGTTACCACAGAGATGGTTAAGACCATGAATAAGGATGCTATCATCTTTGCCTGCGCCAATCCTACACCGGAGATATTCCCGGAGGACGCAAAGGCAGGCGGAGCAAAGGTTGTATCTACAGGACGAAGTGATTATCCTAACCAGATCAACAACGTACTTGCATTCCCGGGTATCTTCAGAGGAACCTTCGATGTAAGAGCTACTGATATCAACGAAGAGATGAAGGTAGCAGCTGCTGAGGCGCTTGCTTCACTCGTTTCTGATGAAGAGCTCAGCGAAGACTACATCATCCCGAGAGCATTTGATAAGAGAGTAGGACCTGCAGTTGCCAAGGCTGTAGCCGAGGCAGCAAGAAAGTCAGGAGTAGCCCGTTTATAATAATTGATCGGCGGCGCATAAGCGCTGCCGCAACCTTCAGGCAGACAATGGCGTTTTGCATTCCATGGGTGCAGAACGCCCTTTTAAGATATGAAGCATTTTAGGAGAATAACCAATGGTAATATGTGACAACATCAGCATTTCGGAAAACGGACACCTGCTTTTCGCAGGTCAGGATACGGTGGAGCTGGCCGCAAAATACGGAACTCCGCTCTACCTCATGGATGAGGACAAGATACGTGAAAAATGCCGTATCTATAAAAATGCCTTCAGGAAATATTTCGGTGAAAATGCTGAGGTCCTTTACGCAAGCAAGGCATGTTCATTCCGTCAGATATACAGGATCATGGCTGAGGAGGATATGGGTATAGATGTTGTTTCAGCCGGGGAAATTTATACGGCTAAAACAGCGGGCTTCGACATGTCGAGGGCATGCTTCCACAGCAACAACAAGACCGACGAGGATGTCGCATTTGCCATGGACAACGGAGTAGGCTGCTTCGTATCTGACAATGTCGAAGAAGTCATGGCTATAGAGAGGGAGGCTGCAAAGCGCGGTATCGTACAGAAGATACTGCTTCGCATCACTCCGGGCATCGATCCGCATACCTATGACGAGGTTGCGACCGGAAAGGTGGATTCCAAGTTCGGAAGCGCCATCGAGACCGGACAGGCAGAGGAAATCACGGCATTTGCCATGAACCAGCCGCACATCGATCTTGCCGGCTTCCATTGCCATGTAGGCTCACAGGTATTTGCAGAGGATGTGTTTGAGAGAACCGTTACCGTTATGATCGAGTTTATAGCCGGAATGAAGAAAAAGCTTGGCTATATAACCAGAGAACTGGACCTTGGCGGCGGATACGGAGTCAGATATGTTGATTCGGACCCGTACCTTGATATCGATGCAAAGGTATGCAGCGTTGCTGCCGCTATGGAAGCAGCCTGTGAGAAGTATGATGTAGAGTCACCTCGCTTCAGCATGGAGCCGGGCAGAAGCATAGTAGCGGATGCAGGCATGACGCTTTATACTGTCGGAACCGTTAAGAAGATCCCCGGCTATAAGAACTATGTATCAATAGACGGAGGCATGGGAGATAACCCGAGATATATACTTTACGGATCAAAGTACACCTGCCTTGCGGCCAACAGGATGTCTGAGCCGTATACATTTGTATGTTCTGTAGTAGGACGCTGCTGTGAGAGCGGAGATATCATCCAGGAAAATGTAAAGCTTCCGGACGATATGCGCAGAGGCGATATTGTTGCAGTCTGCACCACCGGCGCGTATAATTATTCCATGGCATCCAATTACAACAGGCTGCCAAGACCGGCTGTTGTGATGCTTAAGGGCGGTGAAAGCTATATCGCGGTAAAGAGGGAATCACTCGAGGATCTGTGCATAAACGATCTTTGATCCGGTTTAACTGCGCCGCGCGGAAACGGCGAATTTAAGCCTGATAAATAAAGCTGTTAAGAAAGGCAGTTTATGTACCAAAATGCGTTTGACCTTAAGGGAGGAAGAACTATGGCTAAGGAAAATGCTGATACAAATGCAAAAATCAGAACAGGTGAGATAAGGGTAACGCTCAATACTGAGGAGCCGATATGGATGGACAGAAAGAGAAAGACCATATTTGCCCTTCCGTTATCCTTCACCAAATATACACTGACACCATCGAAGCTTATCGTTGAGTATGGCTTTTTGACAAAGCATATGGATGAGATCCGCCTTTACAGAGTAAAGGACATCAGCTACAGCCAGAGCCTGGCTGAGCGCATCGGCGGTACCGGAACACTGCAGCTTGTGTCAAGCGACGCTTCCATCCCGAAGATCGAGCTTCTGCATATTAAAAATGCAAAGACCGTTAAGGATGTGATATCACAGGCAGTAGAGGTTGCAAGACGTGAGAACGGCGTACGCACCTCAGAGCTTGTAGGCGGAGCAGGGATGCCGGCGGGAGGAGCAGGACATTTCGAGGGAGACGGATGCGAGCACGGACATGAGTCGCTTGGACCTGAGATCGTACCTGATTTCAACCACAACGGCATAGATGACAGAAAAGAATAAATGTGATCTGTATTATAGAAGCAGTGATTTGAAAACTGCGATGAGCAGGATCACGGCCGCATTTGCGGCGCAAAGCCGGCTTTTTTTAGTATGGCCGGGATCCTGCGGCCGCACACGATCCGGAAGGGCAGATGCGGCTTGCGACGATATGGAGGATGTTGGCATGGAATATCGTATAGAACATGATTCAATGGGCGAGGTAAAGGTTCCCGCGGATAAATACTGGGGAGCGCAGACCGAGCGCAGCCGCAACAATTTCAGGATAGGCGTGGGCCTTGAGACCATGCCTAAGGAGATCATCAGAGCATTCGGCATACTGAAGAAGGCTGCTGCTATGGCAAACAGCGAGCTTAAGCCGGAGAAGATGAATGCGGAAAAGCTTTCGGCTATCGTGACTGCCTGCGATGAAGTGATCAGCGGAGCGCTTGATGAGCATTTCCCGCTTGTAGTATGGCAGACCGGCTCTGGCACACAGTCCAACATGAATGCCAACGAGGTCATAGCAAATCGCGGAAATGAGATCGCCGGCAGCAGGATACTTCATCCCAATGATGATGTGAACATGTCACAGTCTTCTAATGACACATTCCCGACTGCTATGCATATAGCGGCTGTGATAGCTCTCGAAGACAGAGTCATACCTGCAATCGATGAGCTCACCGCGACATTTGAACGCCTCGAGGCTGAACACGCCGATGTCGTAAAGTCAGGCAGGACACATCTGCAGGATGCAACACCTGTAAAGTTTTCACAGGAGATATCAGGCTGGCGCACAAGCCTTGAAAGAGACAGGGAGATGCTGGTATCTGCTCTTCCTTATCTTAAGCAGCTTGCACTCGGCGGCACAGCTGTAGGAACCGGACTCAACACTCCGAAGGGCTTTGCCGAAGCAGTTGCCGGCGCTGTATCAAAGATAACAGGCAAGGAGTTTGTGACCGCGCCTAATAAATTCCACGCGCTTACCTCCAAGGATGAGATCGTGTTTGCGCATGGCGCGCTAAAGGCGCTTGCCTGCGACATGATGAAGATCGCCAACGATGTAAGATGGCTTGCATCAGGTCCAAGAGACGGCCTCGGTGAGATACATATTCCTGAAAATGAACCGGGCTCCTCTATTATGCCTGGCAAGGTCAACCCTACACAGTGCGAGCAGGTGACCATGGTAGCTGTACAGGTCATGGGAAATGACACAGCGGTCTCCATGGCTGCGAGCCAGGGCAACTTCGAACTCAATGTTTTCATGCCGGTATGTATATACAACTTCCTGCAGTCAGCAAGGCTGCTCGCGGAGTCGATAATTTCCTTCAACAAAAACTGCGCGGTTGGTATCAAGGCAGACAGAGCGAAGATGCATGATAATCTTCACAATTCGCTCATGCTTGTAACTGCGCTCAATCCATACATCGGCTATGAAAATGCAGCTAAGGTAGCAAAGCATGCCTTCGCTGAAAACATTTCACTGAAGGAATCCTGCGTTGAACTGGGCTTCCTTACAGCAGAGAGATTTGACGAGGTATTCCATCCGGAAGAGATGGTGTGATCCGGCGGCGCAAAAACACCTGTGTTATTGGCAGTTTAGTGTGCTGTTAAATGACATAACACTGAGCTCAGGGTGGATATATTGGCATGATAAATTTGATTTTTATACTTAGTTTTACAGGTACGGTGGCATTTGCGGTTGCAGGTGCCATCAGTGCTATAGAGAAAAAACTGGATATTTTCGGAGTAATACTGTGCGGCTTTGTTACAGCCACAGGCGGCGGCATCTTCAGGGATATACTGCTGAGCAAGACCCCGCCCTCGATATTCACCGACTATCTCTCCATACAGGCATCGCTTGTTGCGGCGCTCATGACATTTATTATGGCATGGGCCATGAAAAATAGCTTTGAGTCCTTTGTCGATAAAATCAACGGTATCAATAATGTTTTTGATGCGGCTGGACTTGGCGTTTTTTCGGTGGTAGGCACAAATATAGCTATACAGCACGGCTTTGTCAACAATGCCGTATTTGCGGTTTTTCTCGGAGTGGCGACAGGCTGCGGAGGCGGTATAGTACGTGACATGATGCTTTCGGAGATACCGGCCGTGTTAAAAAAACGTATATATGCGCTTGCATCCATCGTGGGGTCATTGGTGTATTATGAAATGTCGGTTAAGTTCGGATTTTCGGAATTGACTTCAACTATGACCGGCATCATACTGATATTTGTAATACGTATGCTGGCCTCCAGATACCACTGGAATCTGCCGAGGGCTATATGAACGCAGCACCGGGACCATGCACCACATCAACCGGACAATGCAGAACAGGAATAGTGACATCATGACAGTTACAGACGAACTTAAAAACAGACAGGAAACGCTCTGGCTCAATCCGGACATGGAGGGCATGGAGCCCAATACAAAGATCAATGGCTATAGTTTTGTACATATGCGGGCCGCGCAGAACAGATTTATGAGATTTCTGCCCTATATAGCGGAAGCCTTTCCGGAAACAGCGGCGCGCAAAGGAGTCATTGAATCAGGCCTCTTACGTATCCCGGAGATGAAGGAATATCTTAACAGCACGGGGGCAGGTATAAGCGGAGAGGTTTTTCTTAAGGATGACGCGCATCTGCCTATAGCAGGATCTGTTAAAGCGAGGGGAGGCATCCATGAGGTACTTAAGCATGCTGAAATGCTTGCCCAGAAGCATGGTATGCTCCTGCCAACCGATAACTACTCTAAGATCAACTCGGATGAGTTCAGAAGCTTTTATTCAGACTACACTATACAGGTAGGCTCTACCGGCAACCTGGGTATAAGTATAGGCCGCACGGCCGCGCGTATGGGCTTTAAGGTGATAGTACATATGTCGTCTGACGCAAAGGAGTGGAAGAAACAGCTTTTGCGCAGCGAAGGAGTAACAGTCAGGGAATATGACGGAAACTACAGTGAAGCTGTTGCCTGCGGACGCAGAGAATCTGAGGCTGATGAAAAAAGCTATTTTGTAGATGATGAGAACTCGGAGGATCTTTTCTTTGGATATGCGACAGCTCCTCTGAGACTGAAGGTCCAGCTCTACAAGGCAGGGGTAAAGCTTGACAGGGAACATCCGATGTTTGTGTATATACCATGCGGAGTAGGCGGAGCGCCAGGCGGTATAACCTTCGGACTTAAACAACTGTTCGGAGACAATGTACACTGCTTCTTTGCAGAGCCGGTCGAGGCACCGTGCATGACACTGGGTATGGCCACCGGAAAGTTCGATGACATATGCGTGCAGGATATAGGTCTGTCCGGAAAGACAGCAGCTGACGGACTTGCGGTAGGAAGACCTTCGGGCCTTGTATGCTCGATCATGGAGCCACTTATGTCGGGTTCTTTTACAGTAGAGGACAGCAGACTTTTTGGGTATCAGCAGAAGATGCTGGAGCTTAATAAGCTTTTCCTTGAGCCGTCTGCCTGCGCGGGCTTTAAGGGACTTGAGGATATAGAAAGAGCCGGGTCAAAATGGGGAGAGTACCTTGACAGCAAGGGACTAAGACCATATATGGGCCAGGCAACGCATATCGTATGGGCTACCGGCGGCGGACTCATGGAAAAATACGGAGTCTGAGCAATAAATCGATCGGAATTGTGCTAATATGCATCCTACGAGGTACCGGGCTTGTACCATAAACCTCGTTACAGAGACCCCACTGCCTGAAGGCGGTGGGGTCTCTCTTTACTCTATAAAAGTCTTACACAGCCCTGCTGATATAAGCTACGACATTATCGTAGCCGGCGTATCTGTACAGCCGGGCCTTATCGGAGTCTGAAAGGCTGAGCATATCTGCCATAGTGTTTATCTCATAGACTGTATACTTCGGCTCTGTATATGTGTGCAGTTTAAAGAGAGAATTTTCGGATGGAGTAAGGGCGTCATCCAGATCAAACAGGTCGAAGACTTCATCACTGTCGCTGAATACCTTTTCGCTGAACCAGTCAGGCTGGGGGATGAATGTACGCGGGCGTACTTTATCTTCCAGCTTGCTTAAAAAGAAGATCTCAGTTCTTTCGCTCAGCAGTGAGAGCGCATCGTCCAGATCAGAACTGCATAAAGGAATATCGTCTGCCCAGGACATGACAAGGTCCCGGAATTCTTTTTGCGCCTGGACTCCGAAAATGCTTTTAACGCGGTGGGAGTACTTCTCCAGAAGCGCATCCGCATACTCATAAAAGCTGCAGGTATCCCGGCTGCTCATCCTCTTTACCGTCTGTCCTTTTTCTGCCTGTCTCTTAAATGTAAACATATCTATCCTGCCTTATCTGTTGATATATCGTGCCGCCGGAAGCTGTCACAGCTTCTTAAGTACGTGCCTTGCCACGCCCTGTATCTCTATGGAGTCGTAATACTGGTCGGGCATCGAGTCGTTTTCGGGGTGGAGTATGACTCTGCGTGAAGCCCTGTCGAGATACATGCGCTTGAGCGTCGTGGTCTCATTGTCCACCAGGGCAACCACTATATCGCCATCGCGAGCCGAGCGTGTCTTCTCTATAAAAACATAATCCCCCGGGCTGATACCGGCATTGATCATGGACTCGCCGTCAGCTATGAGTATGTAAAACTCGCCCTTCCCAAGAAACTCGCGGGGGATAGGTACGTATCTTGAAATGTACTCCTCCTCAAGCTGCGGAAGTCCGCAGGAGACTGTGCCCGCTATGGGAACATTGACTGAGGCAAAGGACATACCGTCTATCATGTCCGTAGAGATATCACCGTCCCTGTAGCTCAGCATGCGCTCCTCATCCATCTCTATCAGATAGTTCCTTGTATTGCTCTGGGTCGTACCGATGTGTGCTGCTATCTCTCTGGTAGACGGCGTGCGCCTGTTGGAGTAGAAGAAATCATTGATATAGTTCAGTATGCTGTTTTTCGTTTCCTGACTTTTGTGTCTCATGATCCCGCCTTATCCTGTCTGATACCGTCTGACAAAGCTTAATTTCGCTGTTATACTCTAAATGGTTCAACTGAACCATTTAGAACTATGAGTATCTTAACACCATACTGCGATGAAATCAAGGTGTAATTTTAAAATAATTATCCGGCAGACATAAGATATAAGACACATGAGCAGGACGGCCGCCGGGCCGTATGGCGAATGCTTTTTACGGATGCTGCTGAACAGGTTCCATCCTGCCCACTGGCCAAACTGTCGCGAATGCCCCTTACGGATGCTGCTGATTATCTGCATTTCAGATAAAAATGCATACACTCCGAAAAACAGATGAAAAAAATGCGCACATTCTGCAAAACCGGTGGATAAAAATTCAATTGTATGTTATATTGACATTTGGTTAGTTGAAACTAACATGATGTATCTGTTTTTGCCGGGATCATATTATGATTGCATTTGAATAATCTGTGATAGCTATGCCTTTTCGCAGTCCCCTACCTATGCGTTAGACGTGACTAACATAGTTAGACGATGCAAACATATGGCGGCCTGTATATTCATTGAATGAACAAGCGCGGCCGTGGGACATTTTCATGTGAAGACCGGCTTGAGCGGAAAGTCATAACATAGGAACAGCTGTATAAGCGGAAAGCCGGAACACCGGAGCTATTGTAAAAGAGGAACACCCGGACACCGTGATATCGGAGCATCTGTTTTACAGTCAATTTAAGAGCGATATATTATAAGGAGATCAGCTATGGCAGTAATGAGACCATGGAAGGACCAGACTCTTCCGGGATGGGAAGGGTTTGAGGGACGCATCTGGAAGGAAGAGATCAACGTCCGCGACTTTATTCAGAAAAACTATAAGCCGTATGATGGTGACGAAAGCTTCCTTGAGGGACCTACAGAAGCAACAAACAGGCTCTGGGGCAGGCTTCAGGAGCTTCAGAAGGAGGAGCGCGCAAAGGGCGGAGTGCTCGACTGCGAGACGGAGATCGTTTCCGGACTCACGGCTTACGGACCGGGTTATATCGATGAGAGCATGAAGGACCTCGAGAAAGTGGTCGGTATTCAGACGGACAAGCCTCTCAAGAGGGCATTTATGCCGTATGGCGGCATAAAGATGGCAGTGCAGGCCGCCGAAACCTACGGCTATACCATCAATCCGGAGCTCAAGAAGATATTTACGGAATATGTGACTACTCACAACGACGCGGTATTCGGCGCGTACACCGAGGAAATGCGCCTTGCCAGAAAGACACACGTGGTTACCGGACTGCCGGATACCTACGGACGCGGACGCATTGTCGGAGATTACAGAAGAGTGGCCTTCTATGGCATTGACAGGCTTATACATGCAAAAGAAATCGAGAGTTATATAAGCGGCTGCGGAAACATGTATGACGACATTATCAGAAAGCGCGAGGAGATAAGCAAGCAGGTCAAGGCGCTTAAGGAAATGAAGGAGATGGCGGCTTCCTACGGCTATGATATCTCGCTTCCCGCAAAAAACGCGAGAGAGGCTGTGCAGTGGCTATATTTCGGATATCTCGCCGCAATCAAGACACAGAACGGCGCTGCAATGTCGGTAGGAAGAATATCCACCTTCCTGGACATTTACATCCAGAGAGATATGGAGCGCGGACTTCTCACCGAGGCTGAGGCGCAGGAACTTATAGACCACATTACCATGAAATTCCGCATGGTGAAATTTGCGCGTATTCCTTCCTACAACCAGCTTTTCTCCGGAGATCCGACATGGGCTACGCTGGAGATCGCCGGAACGGGCCTCGACGGGCGCAGCATGGTAACAAAGACGGACTACCGTTTCCTGCATACCCTTGAAAATATGGGACCGAGCCCGGAGCCTAATATGACCGTGCTCTACAGCTCGAGGCTGCCGGAGCATTTCAAGAAATGTGCCGCAAAGATCTCGATCGATACAAGCTCTATCCAGTATGAAAATGATGACGTCATGAAGCCTGAGTGGGGCGATGATTATTCGATCTGCTGCTGCGTATCGGCTACCGAGACCGGCAAGGAGATCCAGCTTTTCGGTGCGCGCGCAAACCTCGCAAAGGCGCTGCTGTACGCCTTCAACGGAGGCTTTGATGAGAAGCACCGCATCCAGTGTGGCCCGAAGATGGAGCGCATCACATCGGAATACGCCGATTATGATGAGGTAATCGAGAAGTTTGACTGGTGGATGGACTGGCTTGCGGACATTTATGTAAATGTGCTCAACCTTATCCATTATATGCACGATAAATATTATTATGAGGCTGCGGAGATGGCGCTCATAGATTCAGACTGCAGAAGGTCCTTCGCGACAGGCATTGCCGGATTCTCGCATGTCGTTGACTCCCTCAGCGCTATCAAGTACGCTAAGGTTAAGATCATCCGCGACGAAGAAGGCATCACAAAGGATTTTGAGATCGAGGGCGATTTCCCGCGCTATGGCAATGACGATGACCGCGCCGACAGGATCGCTGTATGGCTGCTCAGAAACTTCTATGATAAGATCAGACGCCGCCATACCTATCGTGATTCGGAGGCCAGCACCTCGATCCTGACTATTACTTCAAATGTTGTGTACGGTGAGGCTACCGGCGCTACTCCTGACGGAAGAAAGGCCTATACCTCGTTCGCTCCGGGCGGATCGCCTTCCTACGGAGCTGAGCAGAACGGACTTCTTGCATCGCTCAATTCGGTAGCGAAGCTGCCTTACCACTGGGCGCTCGACGGCATTTCCAACACTCAGACCATCAGCCCTGATGCGCTTGGACACAGCCTTGAGGAGAAAAAGACCAATCTTGTGCAGATCCTTGACGGTTACTTTGACCAGGACGCACACCATCTTAATGTAAATGTGTTCGGCACAGAGAAGCTGCTTGACGCTATGGAGCATCCCGAGAAGGAGGAGTACCAGAACTTTACTATCCGTGTATCGGGCTATGCTGTCAAGTTTATCGACCTTACCAGAAAGCAGCAGCTCGATGTTATCGCGCGTACCTGCCACAAAGTGCTGTGAGCAGGGGATATCGGTTACAGCGGCTGATGGATACGTTATTCACAACCGGATCCGCACCATTATCGGGTATCGGTTACAGCGGATGATGGATACAGGCAAAGTGCAATAAGATGAATTGCGGCGAGTTATACGGCGAGTTATACGGCGAATTATGGAAGGCGGGGAATTGCATTTGAGATGAGCACGGGATATGTTCATTCGCTTGAGACCTTCGGACTGGTTGACGGTCCGGGGGTCCGCTGCGTTATATTCATGCAGGGCTGCAATATGCGCTGCAGATACTGTCACAACCCGGATACCTGGCGGATATGCGGCAGCAGTTCCGGACAGGCCGGGGATGGTTCGGTCCCGGAGGACTATGGTTCGCATCAGGCAGGCAGCGATGCCGGATGCGTCGGAAGCAGATCGGAGCCGGATGGCGGAGGCTTGCGCCGGGCGGGCGAGGATTTGTGTCCGAAGGCCGATGCCGCCGGCAGCGTCAGAGAGTACGGTCCGCAGGAGCTCTTCGAACGCGTCTACAGGTACAAAAACTACTGGAGAAATAACGGCGGGATAACCGTGAGCGGCGAGGCGCTGCTTCAGGCGGAATTCGTGACTGAATTTTTTACGCTTGCAAAGACAAAAAATGTCCATACGGCGCTTGATACCTGCGGGCAGCCGTTCAGGGAGGATCCGGAGTACCTCAGGGCGTTTGACAGACTTATGGAGGTCACAGATCTTTTCATACTGGACATTAAGGAAATGGATGACGCAAAGCACTGCAGCCTGACTGGACATTCCAATAAAAATATCCTTCGGATGGCGGAGTATCTTTCTGAGCATGGGAAGGATATGTGGATAAGGCATGTGCTTGTGCCGGGACTTACGGACAGTGAGGATGGGCTCCGTCAGCTGGCGGATTTTATGTCCGGACTTAAGACGGTAAGACGCGCGGAGATCCTTCCGTACCACGCCTTCGGTGTCTACAAGTGGGAGAAGCTGGGTTTGGATTACACGCTGAAGGATGCCCGCGTGCCTACAGATGAGGAGATTGCGCGGGCGGAGAAGCTGCTCGGCATACGGAAATGAGCGCGGTCAGCGGCATTTGCAGAAAATATCCGCAGCCGTCGCCGGAGTGAAGGCCAGCCGTCGGGCGATACTGATGATCGGGATGCAGACAGCCGGCTCTGAAGGACAGGGCGCCGGCTGCGGATACAGTGGGTCATGAAGGAGGAGGCGGAAAAGGAGCGTGACGCTGATGTCAGCGCTTGTAGCTGACCTCCATGAGGCAGAGCCCCTTGCCGGGAACGAGTACTCCGGCATCGCTGCGCAAGCCTTCCTCAAATATACGGCTGATGCTTTCCGGATTGCGTTCGCCGATACCGACCTCAAGCAGAGTGCCGGTCATGATGCGTATCATATTGTAGAGGAAGCCGTCACCGTAAAAATCAAATATTATTTCATCTCCTGAGCGGGAAATGCCGATGCGCGACACTGTGCGCACTGTGGATTTCCTGCTCTTTTTAAGTGAGCTGAAGGGCAGAAAGTCATGGGTGCCGCACATGAGCTCAGCGGCTTTCTGCATGGCGGAGATGTCAAGCCTGTGCGGGAACTGGTACATATATTTGCGCT
>R11__coassemble_1462_pt1 | contig 13248 bp, 13 predicted proteins | sample R11__metabat2_high_PE_001 | metagenome-assembled genome bin R11 | reverse complement strand
GGGCAGAGTATATAGAAGATGTTTTCCAGCATATGCGGATTGGAATTGTCATAGCCGGTCTTCTCGGATCCGGCCATCGGATGTCCGCCTATAAATACATTTTCCATATCCAGCGACTGCACGGTCTTAAGGATCTGCGACTTTGTGCTGCCGACATCAGTAACAAAAGCGCCTGCCTTAAGCAGCGGCTTCACTGCCGAAAGGTAATGCTCATTATATTCCACAGGGGTGCACAGAAATACTATATCACACTCCGATATATGGGCATCGTCAGCGCCTGTAAGGATAACATCGACTATCTTCTCACTGCGCGCCTTCTCCAGGGTCTCGCGCGTACGCATGTATGCCATGATCCTGCAGTCAGGCTCTGCTGCCTTAAGTCCCTTGGCGATCGCCCCGCCAATGAGTCCCAGTCCTATAAAGCAATATGTTGCTGCCATATTGTGATCTCCCAAAATTTTATTGTATGCCGCTTCCGGTAATGCGCCGTCTGCGATCATACTTTGATGTTAGCTGATTTGAAATCCCTCTCGAGTTCTCTCTTCTGAGCCTTTTTAGCCATATCCTCGCGCTTGTCGTAAAGCTTTTTGCCTCGGCAGAGTCCGACCTTGACTTTAACCTTCGGACCCTTGAAATAGACCTCAAGCGGAATAAGTGTATAGCCCTGCTCGGTTATCTTGCCGCTGAGGCGGTTTATCTCCTGCTTATGCAGAAGAAGCTTTCTGGTACGAAGAGGGTCCTTGTTGAATATATTTCCTTTTTCGTATGGATTGATATGCATGCCTATCACATATATCTCACCCTTGTCAGCTCTGACAAAAGCCTCCTTTACGGAGCAGTGTCCCATACGTATCGACTTGACCTCAGTGCCGTAAAGTTCTATACCGGCCTCGTAGGTCTCGTCAACAAAATAATCATGATAGGCTTTTTTATTATTTGCTATAAGCTTGATACTGTCTTTTCCCATAATATTACCAATCTGTATATAGTAAAGCTTCGGCTCCCGCCGCGGGCGCTTCTTACTCTGCTCTGTATAAAAAAAAGCAGCCTTACGGCTGCCTTAAGCTTTTACTTCATCAGGATGTTAAGCACAAGCGCAAGTATGAAAAATACTACCGTACCGATCTTGGTGAATTTCTCAAGCGCGCCTTCCATAGTGCGTCCCTTTATCTTGCCCCAATAGCTGTCAGCCATACCGCCTATTGAACCAAGGCCCTGTGTGTTGCCCTCCTGCATAAGAATAATAGCTGAAAGAGCAATACCTAAAAGTGTAAAAATAATAGCCACAAAAATAGTCATAACAAACCTTCCTATCATCAACAGACTTATCTGTAAAATACATTAGCTAAATTACTATAGCATACCGAATCCTAAACGTCAATGAGAATTTCGGTCAGACCGAGATTCTCAGTCTGACCCGGATTCTCAGGTGCTGAGGAACGCCCTGGCTATGAGCAGATCCTCCGGCGTGGTTATCTTTATGTTGCGGTAGTCTCCGCTCACAAAGCGTACGCGGCAGTCTGTCATGTTTTCGACTATTACTGCGTCATCCGTAATGGTACGCTCATCAGGGTGGTATTTTTCAATGGTCTCAAAGAGCTTTTTATAGGCCTGCTTTATCAATGAAAAAGAGAAGGCCTGAGGCGTCTGTACCTGCCACAGATTGCTCCTGTCCAGCGTTTTCACGCAGAAGCCTTTTGAATCCCCGCTTTTAATCGTGTCCTTGACCGGCACTGCAGCCACGCAGGCCCTGGTCATGACCACATAGTCGCAGATCCTGTCGATAAGTTCATCGGATATAAGCGGTCTGGCCCCATCATGTATAAGCACATAGGAGGTATTTTCAGGAGCTGCGGCAATGCCGTTATATACAGACCTGAAGCGCATATCCCCGCCTTCGACAATATTGCGTACCTTTCTTATGTTGAATTTGAGACACAGATTCATGGCGTAAGGGATCTCGCCCTTTCCGACCACAAGCACTATCGAGCTTATATATTTGTTAGCTTCAAATGCTTCCAGGCTATGTATGATCACCGGCTTTCCGCAAAGATCCATATACTGTTTTTTTACTCCGGATTTCATCCTGGATCCGCTTCCGGCCGCGAGCACCACCGCCGTAAACTGAGTTATATTCTCCATACTGCTCCTTATCGCTTAAGCCGCCGCATTATTCCGGCAGATCATTCCGCATCGAACCATCGATCATTTCACTCCGGTCATTAACCCGGTTATTTCCTAAGATCATTTCCCGCAGGTTACCCCGGCATTTATTCATACCGGCTGTTCTGCCGCATTATTCCTCATCGAGTCTGAGGTTAGGTCTGGCATTGAGATCCGTCCCCGCAAGCTTTCCCGCAAGAAAATCATGATAACCTGCTGCCGCGATCATCGCCGCATTATCCGTGCAGTAGACAGGCTCCGGATAGTAGCATTCGTATCCGTATCTGCCGCACTCTTCCTTCATATGTGCGCGCAGCATCGAATTGGCGCTTACGCCACCGGCAAGGGCGATTTTTCCGATACCCGACTCCTTAGCATAAGCAATCGCGCGCTTCACAAGTGAATCGACAACATTGTACTCAAACGAAGCCGCAAGGTCAGGAACATTTATCTCCTGTCCCATCATATTGGCCTTATTTATATAATTGAGCACCGCTGATTTGAGTCCTGAAAATGTAAAATCGTAAGGATGCTCCCTGACCTCCCCGTAAGGGAATTCAATAGCGTGAATGTCTCCGCCCGCGGCAGCCTTATCTATCTTCGGTCCGCCCGGATAGCCGAGACCTACAGCCCTGGCGACCTTATCGAAGGCCTCTCCGGCAGCATCATCCATGCTGCGGCCTATTATCTCATAGTCGCGGTAATCCCTTACTACAGTAAGGTGCGTATGCCCGCCTGAAACTATAAGACAGATGAACGGCGGCTCCAGCTCCTTATTGGAAATGTAATTGGCCGCAACGTGGCCCTTTATATGATGCACGCCTATAAGCGGCTTCTGCGCGGCATAGGCGATGGCCTTAGCCTCCGATACTCCTATAAGCAGCGCACCCACAAGTCCGGGTCCGCTGGTGACCGCAATGGCATCTATATCCTTAAGTGTCAGGCCCGCATCCTTAAGAGCCAGTCTGATAACACCATTGATATTTTCCACATGGAGTCTGGAGGCGATCTCCGGCACAACACCTCCGTAAACGGTGTGCACATCTATCTGTGACGAAATGATATTTGAAAGCACCTCTCTGCCGTTTTTCACGACAGCTGCGGCAGTTTCGTCGCAGGAGCTCTCTATTCCCAAAATAAGTATATCCTTATCCACCTTTAATCCTCAAAGCTCAGGTCGGCCTGCATGCCGTCCTTACCGCATATAGCATTCGGAAAAATTTTTCTTACCTCATCAAGATAAAGCTTCGGCTTCATCATCGATGGACTGTAGTGCGTATACCACATCTGCTTAGGAGGTATCTCAGCCTTAGCGGCAAGCGACGCCGCCTCCTGCATTGTCATATGCTTGTTCGTGACAGCCTTTTCCTGGCTGTCCGGATCTCCGTACATACCTTCACAGATGAAAATGTCTGCGTCCGAAGCTGCACTTACTATATTGTCACAAGGGCGCGTGTCAGTGGCATAAGTGACCTTAAGTCCCCTGCGTTCCGGTCCCATGACCATCTCGGGTCGGTATATCCTGTGTGTCTTCTTATCCTCAACGGTTTCACCATGCTGAAGCGCATTCCAGAAATTCATAGGGATATCGTTTGCTTTAGCCGCCTCGACATCGAACCTGCCCTTCCTCGGCACCCTGAAGCTGTAGCCGTAGCATGGAATATTGTGTTTTACCTTGTAGGCGCTGACAATGTACGGTCCAAGTCTGTATTCCTCGTGATTCTGATCCAGCTCTATAAATCTGAGTTCAAACGGCAGCTCCGGAGCAATGCATCTGAGCGACTTAACCACGTTGAAAAGTCCCTTGGGGCCTATCATGACCACCGGCTCAGTCCTTTCGGAATTACCCATGGAGAGCAGCATGCCCGGAAGACCGGATATGTGGTCTGCGTGATAATGCGTAAAGCACATAACATCGATCGGCTTCGGTGACCAGCCAACCTCCTTCATGGCGATCTGTGTTCCCTCACCGCAGTCCACCAGTATATTTGAGCCGTCGCACCTCAGCATGAGTGAGGTGAGCCAGCGATTTGGCATCGGCAGCATGCCGCCGGTTCCAAGTAAACATACATCTAACATAATTACCTCTGTATTCTGTCTTTTAAGTATCGGACGATCCTGCCCCGGATGACTGCGCCTCCGGCCGGTTTTCATTACGGCATTTCTCACCGTCCACCCGGTATCATATACCTGTGGATCATTCACGCAGTTCCTTAGCCATGATTATCGCATCCTCTTTCGGATTGCTGTAATAACCGTATCTCCTGTGCGCCTCGCGGAGCCCGTATTTTTCATACAGTCGGACAGCCTGAAGATTGTGTTCACGCACCTCGAGCATCAGCGAAGGGCATCCGGCTTCGGCAGCCTCCTTCAGCAGGCGCTCCATAAGCGCCGAACCGATTCCCTGGCCCCTGCAGCACTCATCTGTTCCTATCAGCAGAAGCTCCGCTACATCAAGCGTACGCAGCAGCGCAAATCCCATAAGCCTGCCGGAAGTCTCATCCACAGCAGCAAGGCATATATCGTAGCTGTTGTTAAGATTTTCTGCAAATGTCTCCCTGCCCCATGGGGACTCAGGGAATATCCGCTCATCAAGCGCGGCCAGTTCATCAAGCTGTTCTTTTTTTACTTCTGCGATCATCATATCTGCCACCGGTGCATAACATATTAAGCAAATTTACAATCGTACCTTAAAGATTATCGAAAATTTTCCTACCGGGCATCCTCATTTCTTAAGCTGAGCAGTTCTGTCTGCCGGTACCTTCTCTCCCCTGCCGATCTTTTTAAGACTGTGCTTTCCCGGATCCTCAAGGATACCGGCCTGCATCTCACGCTCCGCCTGCGGCTTTCTGAGATAATCCGGCGCAAAATCATCCGAATTCATCACTGTCCGGTCAAAGCAGTCCACTCCGTCGGCGCCCTTTTCCTTAAGAAGCTCCTCTGTAAGTCCGTTTCTGCTCATCCAGTTTGTAAATGCGATACCGCCAAGCACGGCGACAGATGCCGCGCGCTGTCTGTTGTTTTCCGCTGTTGCAAAAGAAGGCTCTGTTTTAAGTTCCGCAATGATCGTCTGCTCATGCACAGGAACACCGTCTCCCAGAAAGACGAAATCAGGACAGCATCCTGTCATGCCGGCGTCTGAAGCATATTCGGCATATTCTGCATTTTCAGCGCCATCTGCATGACCCGCATATCCGGCATTTTCCGTATTTGCAGTATTTTCTGCCCGTTCCGCGCTCTCCACGCCTCCATTACCGCCCGGCAGGTCTTTATCGGCCACAGCATTCAGCATGGCGATAAATTCATGAATGTCGCGGCCGGCCTCCGGGATGATCTCAAGCCCGTCTCTGTAGGCTGCGGAGTAGACCTGTCCGCGCCTTGCGTCCATGATCGGGCACACAATTGTATGCTCATCCCCATGGACATTATAGCCCATAGCCGCAAGTGACGATACCCTGATGATCGGAAGGTCTGCTGCCAGCGCAAGTCCCTTGGCCGTTGCCGCTCCTATCCTCAATCCTGTAAATGACCCCGGTCCTGCCGAAACAGCTATGGCGTCCATATCCTGCACGGTCAGCTTAAGTATGCCAAGCAGCGCCTCTATCATAGGCAGAAGCGTTTCCGAATGCGTCATTTTATTATTTACAGTATACTCACCCAGCAGCCTGTCATCGCAAAGCACTGCTGCCGATGCTGTCAGTCCTGATGCCTCAATAGCCAGTATTTTCATATATTATGTAAACCTCATCCAAATTCCTGTCAGGAAACCGTTATGATTCTGTAATCAAAGCCCTTTTCATTGCATCTCCCGATATTGATCTTCACAGCTGATGCCGGGATAAGTTCCTCTATAAGTTCGGACCATTCTATAAGGCAGACCGCATCCGCGCCCAGATATTCATCAAAACCAATCTCGTACATCTCGTCCGGGTCTTCTATCCTGTATACATCAAAATGATAAAGCTTCAGTCTTCCGCTGTCATATTCCTTAACTATATTGAAGGTAGGGGATGTGACCGGCTCTGTTATGCCAAGTCCGGCCGCAAAGCCTTTTGCAAATACGGTCTTTCCGGCACCGAGATCGCCATCCAGGCAATAGATGTCTCCCGGCTGCGCCTTGGCAGCCATGTCTGCCGCAAGCTCCCATGTTTCCTTTTCAGAATTACTTTCATATACCATCAGATGATCTCCCTTGGCACCGCGGAAAGCTCCGCGGCCGGCCATCTATACGATTATAATTTAATATCCATTCTCTTGCAAGCTTTCATGCCCGGTGGTATCATTAACGGGTATGAAGCTTATCAGTAACAATAAAAATACCGGACGTACCGGAAGACCCGGTGCCAACAATATCAGTGAGGAACAGTTTTTCGCCAACTCCGGGCTCATGCTCGGCATCACAGGCCTGCTTCTGGCTGTTTTCTATATGCCCGAAGGCATGTTCTACGGATTCTTTGCCGGAGTAATGGCCGTTGTACTGGGTGTTCTCGCAAAAACCTCAGACCGGCACGTAAAAAGAGCAGTACCAAGCATCATCATCGGCATTATCACTGTCATGTTCAGCTTTATGGTCTACTCGAGCCTCCTTACCATCTATGCAGCGCTCAAAGATCCTGTTGCCGGACCTCAGTTTACACAGCTTTTTTCAGAGCTTCTTTCACAGTACGGACTGTCCATAGAGGATTTCTCAAGGCTCATACAGATCAGCTGACGCACAAGGTATCCTTACAAGGCATATTCTCTCAGCTCGGGTTCTTGCTTTCCGGCCCGGCATTTTCGCGTATCTGCCATCTGCTGCATTCACATTACCTTAAAGATATATTTTAATTATGATAAAGCTTATAGTCAGTGATATAGACGGAACCCTGATACGGCACGGACAGCTGGAGCTTCCGGCCGGCCTTTTTGATGAGATCCGCAGGCTTAAAAAGCTGGGCATCACCTTCTGCCCCGCAAGTGGAAGGCAGCTTTCCAGCATGCAGAAGCTGTTTGCGCCTGTTTCGGATGAACTCTATTACATCTGCGAAAACGGCAGCATCGTCTATGGTCCGCAGATCTATAAGTCCGCCATGGACCGCAGCGATGTCATCGCTCTTGCGAATGAGATCCTCTCCATGCCGCTCTGCGAAGTCTTCCTTTCCGGAAGCAACATGACCTACCTTATCCCGAAGCATGTCAGGATGGCGGCCTACACAGAGCTCTACATCCGCAATAATTACAAGGTACTTGAGAAGCCCGAGAATATCCCTGAGGACATCATAAAGGTATCCGCCTTCTGCATTTCAGGCGAAGAATCTGAGTTCTTTTATCCTTACAGCGGCAGGTCTGTGCTCGCTGACAGCGGCTTCCGCAAGCAGGCGCTTTCAGACACCGACACATCCGTCCCCGGCTGGCATATGATAAAAAAGGGAGACACTCACGAAGCGTACGCCTCTCTTCTTTCCGAATGGGGCAGCCGCTACAATGTTGTCGATGCCGGCAACTCATGGGTGGATGTCACCGCCTCGAGCAAAGGCCTTGGGCTTGAAAGACTCAGCACTGCGCTCGGCATCAGCCGCGATGAGATCATGGCCTTCGGTGACGCTGAAAATGATCTCTCCATGCTGGAGTTTGCCGGTCACCCTTATGTTATGGAATCAGGCATAGAGCTTCTTAAAAACAGATTTCCGATGCACTGCGGCAATGTCATTGAGGTATTGTCGGAGATCCGCGGCTGAGACATTTCCCGCCGGATCATCAGCTGATTCATTGAATCTGTCCGGACAGCACTGCTGCCATATTAATGAGGGCTATATGAAACTCAATAAAAGAAGATTCATTGAATCTTCCCGGACAGTACTGCTGCCATGCCGGTATCACGCCGATATCACGCCGGTATCACGCCGTCACAGTGCTGCATTAACATTTACATTAACCTATCTCATCGGCAAATTTCCGTTTATCATCTCCAGCTTTTCTATAAATGTCCTGTGGTAATGTGTTGAGACATAGAAAAATCCAAGCAGCAGCGCGATCTGCGGGGCCATCATCACAGCCAGAAATCCGAGCACGCCTCCAACCAGCGGTTTTGATGAAATATATATCCTTGCGAGCAGCATGACCGCAAGGAATCCGAAACAGAGCAGATATAAAAATGCGCATATGCCCAATGTCTGCAATGCATTCTGCAGCCTCTCATCTCCAAGCGGTGTGACGTAGGTGTAATTGTAGCCCATAAAAAGCAGCAGAGCCAGAACGCCTGTCCACATTGGCGGATAATAGTAAAGCACCGACTTCGGCCTGCTTACCGGGAAGCGCAGCTTCTTAAGCAGAAGCAGGCTGACTTCAAAGATAATGAAGCCTCTGAGCGCTCCGGTAATGACAAGCGCTATCTCCAGCAGCCTTTTCAGATAATCTGCAGTAAAGATGTCCGTGGGCATCTCGACTCCGGACTGGGCCATGGCCTGGCTGATGATGTCCTGCATCTCGGCAACATCGGTATTGAGGTCGTAGCCGTACAGGAATGACGAAACGACTACCGAACCGATCTCACCGACTGCCGATATCAGCATGACGATGAACAGTGTCTTAGTCGGATCTGCTTTGTTGTAAAGCATGCCTCCGAACACAAGTCCTACCGTTATCTGCATGACCGCGCTGAATATTGAGGTAGGATTTCCAAACAGCACCGCCATGAGCGTCATTGCAGCAAACACCGGCATACTGCTCTTCCAGCCGTACTGGACTGCATAGGCGATCATGGGTATAGGAAACATAAACATAAATGTTACCTCTATCATGCTGCCTGTCTGTCGGTTCAGGAAGACCAGCACACCGAAAATGGCGGTCATCATTGCGCCCATCGTAAGCTTTAAAGTATTTTTATTCATAGCTGCAAATCTCCGGTTACAGATAAACAGAAAAACTGCCGTTCATGAAAGTACAGCTTCATGCGCGGCAGCTTAAGTCTAAGCGTTTCTTAACTTATTCGGAATCAGCGACTCTCCTGTCCGGCTTTCCGAGCTGAACCCATCTGAGGTATGCCGTGATAAAGTTATCGATCTCTCCATCAAGCACTGCCTGTGCGTTTCCGGTCTCTTCTCCAGTACGGACATCCTTTACCATAGTGTACGGCTGAAGCACGTAGCTTCGGATCTGTGAGCCCCAGGCTATCTGCATTATGTCTCCGCGGATATCGGAAAGCTTATCTGCATGGGCCTGCTGTTTGAGTATGTAAAGCTTTGAACGGAGCATCTGCATTGCCTTATCTCTGTTCTGGAACTGGCTTCTCTCCTCCTGGCAGGCGCATACGATACCTGTCGGGATATGCGTGATACGGCAGGCCGAGGAGGTCTTATTGATATGCTGTCCGCCTGCTCCCGATGATCTGTAGTAATCAATGCGGAGATCCTTCTGGTCGATATCGATCTCAATGGTATCGTCCAACTCAGGCATGACGTCGCAGGATATAAATGAAGTCTGGCGCTTTCCCTGGGCGTTGAACGGCGATATGCGCACAAGTCTGTGTACGCCTGCCTCTGATTTAAGCAGTCCGTAAGCATTTTCGCCTTCAACAGAAAAGGTTACGCCCTTGATGCCGGCCTCGTCGCCATCCTGATAGTCCAGCAGCTTTACCTTGAAGCCGTGCTTTTCACACCATCTCATATACATACGGTAAAGCATCTCGTTGAAATCCATAGCCTCTGTACCGCCGGCGCCTGCTGCCAGCGCTACGGTAGCGTTATAGCTGTCGTATTCACCACTCAGAAGAAGCGATGTGCGGATCTTTTCAATATCAGTCTTAAGCTTGTCAAGGCTTTCCTTAACCTCCGCAGCTATCTCCTCGTCATCCTCTTCCATGCCCATCTCGATAAGCGTCTCGATGTCATCATACTGGGAATTGAGCGAATCAAAGGACTCCACACTGTCCTTCATGGACTTGAGATCCTTCATGATCCTGGTGGATTCAGCGGCATTATCCCAGAAGCCCGGCTCCTCCATCTGGCGCTCCAGCTCTACGATACGCTGCTTTTTATTGTCCAGATCAAGAGAGGATTCGATCTCCTGGATAGGCTGACGCTGCGCGCCAAGCTCAACTTTATAGTTATCTAATTCTACAATTGCCATATATTACCCCATGCTGTGCCTTAAAGGCAGAAATTTGCTTAACAGTCCGAATAACAGTCCGAATGATCATCCTATGGTACACCCTGTTATGCTGTCAGCTGAAATCTATCTTCTCGCCCGGCTTTGCCATCCTGCCATGACACTGCTTGAATTTCTTTCCGCTTCCGCAAGGACACGGATCGTTAGGATAGATGCGTCTTACCTCACGCTTTACAGGAGCCTTCACGCTGGAATCATCACGGTTTGTACCTGTGATCTTTGCTGCCGGCTCACGTTCAACCTTCTGCTCGATCTGGATGCGGTAAAGCAGCTTGACTGTATCTTCCTTGATTGCGGCTGACATTGCCGCGAACATGTCATAGCCTTCCTTCTTGTACTCTACAAGAGGATTCTTCTGGCCATAGCTTACCAGTCCGATACTCTCTCTGAGCTGTGCCATATCATCAATATGGTTCATCCACTTCTGGTCTATTACCTTAAGAAGGATAACACGCTCAACCTCTCGCATCTGCTCAGGGTCTGCGAACATGGCCTCCTTATCCTCATAAAGTCTGAGAGCCTGCTCCTTAAGCAGCTGCTTAAGTTCATCCTTGCGCATGCTCTTAAACTTCTCATCGTCTATCTGTACCGGCTTAAGCGGTATTACAGGCATAAGAAGCGTATTAAGCTCCTTGAGATCCCAGTCAGCTGAAGGCTGATCCTCAGAAATGGTCATGTCGACAGCATTTTCAATAATATCCTGAGCGTAGTTTACTATAACGCTCCTCATGTTGACGCCGTCAAGAACCATGCGGCGCTCCTCATAAACGACATCACGCTGCTCGTTGTTGACCTCATCATATTTAAGAAGCTGCTCTCTTATGCCGAAATGGTTGCTCTCTATCTTCTTCTGGGCGTTCTCGATAGCCTTCGAAAGCATCTTATGCTGGATCTCCTCACCGTCCGGCACTCCGAGCTTTTCAAACATGCTCATAAGGTTCTCCGAGCCAAAAAGTCTGAGCAGATCATCCTCGAGTGAAAGATAGAACTTTGATTCACCCGGATCGCCCTGACGTCCCGAACGTCCTCTGAGCTGGTTGTCTATACGCCTTGACTCATGTCTCTCGGTACCTATTATCTTAAGTCCTCCGAGAGCCTTAGCCTCATCGTCAAGCTTGATATCCGTACCACGTCCTGCCATGTTGGTGGCAATGGTTACTGCGCCGTGCTTTCCTGCCTCGGCAACGATCTCAGCCTCACGCTCATGGTACTTGGCATTCAGCACCTTATGAGGAATGCCTCTTCTCTGAAGCATGCCCGAGATAAGCTCTGAGGTCTCGATGGTGATAGTACCGACAAGCACAGGCTGGCCCTTTCTGTAAGCCTCTTCCACAGAGTCGCATACGGCCTTGTACTTTTCCTTCTTTGACTTGTAAACTGCGTCATTGAGATCCTTACGGATAACAGGGAGGTTGGTCGGAATACAGATAACATCCATGCCGTAAATGTTGCGGAACTCCTTTTCCTCTGTCTGCGCTGTACCTGTCATACCGGCCTTCTTTGCGAACTTGTTAAAGAAGTTCTGGAAGGTTATGGTAGCAAGCGTACGGCTCTCTCTCTTGACCTTGACATGCTCCTTGGCCTCGATAGCCTGATGCAGTCCGTCCGAATAACGTCTGCCCGGCTGGATACGTCCGGTAAATTCATCAACGATAAGTATCTCATCATCCTTGACAACATAGTCCTTGTCCCTGAACATGGTGTTCTGGGCGCGGAGCGCAAGGTTCATGCAATGCTGCAGCTCGAGATGCTCAGGATCCGCAAAGTTGTCGATCTGGAAGAACTCCTCGACCTTTTTAATGCCCTGCTCGGTAAGGTTGACCGTTTTTTCCTTCTCATCTACTATAAAGTCTCCGGTCTCCTCGATCTCTTCTCCGAGGATGGCATTCATCTTTGAAAATTCAGCTGAGGCCTCGCCTCTCTCCAGTCTGCGCGCGATGACATCGCAGGCCTCGTAAAGCTTTGTGCTCTTGCCTGCCTGTCCTGAAATGATAAGCGGTGTTCTTGCTTCATCGATAAGCACGGAGTCCACTTCATCGATGATGCAGTAATCCAGGTTTCTGATAACGAGCTGTTCCTTGTATATGGCCATGTTGTCACGCAGATAATCAAAACCAAGCTCGTTGTTGGTAACATATGTAATATCGCAGGCGTACTGCTTCTGGCGCTCCTTTGAGTCCATAGCGTTAAGGACTACTCCGACCTTAAGTCCGAGGAACTCGTGGATCTTTCCCATCCATTCCGCGTCACGCTTAGCCAGATAGTCATTGACTGTGACTATGTGTACGCCCTTTCCTGCAAGCGCGTTAAGATATGCCGGGCAGGTTGAAACAAGTGTCTTTCCTTCACCTGTCTTCATCTCGGCTATACGTCCCTGATGAAGTACGACTCCGCCTATGAGCTGTACACGGAAATGTCTCATGCCGAGTACTCTTGTCGAAGCCTCTCTTACCGTGGCAAAGGCCTCAGGAAGAATATCATCAAGTGTCTCGCCATTGGCAAGGCGCTCCTTAAATGCCGGAGTCATAGCCTTGAGCTCTTCATCCGACATAGCTGCAAATTTATCGCTTAAAGCCTCTATCTTATCAACGATAGGATAGATGCGCTTTAATTCTCTCTCACTGTGTGTTCCAAAAATCTTTTCAGTAATGGACATACTAAATCTCCAATCTAAACTCAGTCCGTATAATATTAGCACTCGAAACCCTTTTAAGCAAGGACAGCCGCCATATTTAACAAATTCTTCATAGTTCCGCGCCGGTGAGAATTTCCGTCAGACCGAGATTCTCACTCTGACCGAGATTCTCACTCTGACCGGGATTCTCACTCTGACCGGGATTCTCACTCTGACCGGGATTCTCACTATGACCGAGATTATCACTCTTACCAGGATTCCCGCTATTGTGAAGTAGTAAATTTTATCAAGGAAAACCTTTTTTA
>R11__coassemble_1445_pt1 | contig 13409 bp, 10 predicted proteins | sample R11__metabat2_high_PE_001 | metagenome-assembled genome bin R11 | reverse complement strand
ACAGCGCATCAGGCCTTCGGCGGAGCAAAGCAGACAGGCACAGGACGTGAAGGAATCTCTTATACGCTTAATGAGATGACACGTACAAAGACTATTGCCTTTGCGGGAATCTGGAACGCATAAATCAGGTTACATATACTCCTTCAAAAAAACATAAAGTAAGCGGAAAGCGCCGGAGCGATATTGTATTGTCCGGCGCTTTCTGCGTTTTAAATGTTAAATACTGACAATGACTGACGTGTCAGAAAAAATGCACAAAACAGCACCATGGTTTATTGGAATCCTTCGGATTTTTTACACATTTTTATAATATTTTTGCAGTATTATATTAGTATGATTACTGATATTATTAAAGCATAAAGAAATTAGGATTTCCGGAAAGGGGAAAAAGATGAATGCCAGTTTGTTTGTTGAAGTGCTGATCAATGGTATCTGCCAGGGCTCGATATACGCACTGTTTGCCATTGGATATGCGCTCATTGTAGGTATTGTCGGCATGGTTTCGTTTACACATGGTGAGGTCATCATGATCGGAGCGTTTACAGCGTATTTCTTTGCAAATGTATCCGGCAACATTTTCCTCAACATTATTGTCTGCTTCATTTCGACCGGCATACTTGGCATAATCATCTACCATGTATGCTACCACAGGTTCCTGGAAGCTCCGAGACATATCTCACTGATCTGTACGATCGGCATGAGCACGCTTCTTCAGAACCTCGTACAGGTATATGTCACAACAGCAACGGTAGGTATGCCGAAGCTGATTCCTTCAGGACATATAGAGATCGGGAACGTCATGATCCAGTACTACCAGATATGGGTAATGGTCATTGTAATCCTTCTCTGCGTTGTGCTTTCCTACTTCATGAACAACACCAAGCTTGGCTGCCAGCTCAGAGCAGTCAGCCAGGACAGAACCGCATCTGCTCTTGTGGGCATCCCGGTAAACAGGATAACGATGCTTGGCAATGTGATCGGCTGCGGCATAGGCGGTGTAGGCGGACTTCTCTACGGAATCTACTACAGCTCGCTTTCAGCGACGATGGGAGGCAATGCAGCGCTCAAGACCTTCTGCGCATGCGTAGTCGGCGGACTTTCGAACATAGTTACCTCGGCTGCCAGCGGACTTGCAATCGGTATATTTGAGAATTTCGGCGTGACCCTTACCACCTCAAGCATGAGAAATATAGTTGCTTTCGTGTTCGTAATAGCAGTGCTCCTTGTTAAACCTGAGGGCTTCGCAAGCAAAGGAGGTAAAAAGTAATGTCTGAGAAGATAAGCGCTTTCACCAGAAAATACAGGCTTCCCCTTCTTATAATCGGGGCTCTGATAGTAGCGGTAATACCTGTTTTCAACAAGAGCAGCTATCAGCGCGGCATCATCACCAAAATGATGATATACGCGACCTATGCAACATCCCTTAATGTTATCAACGGCTTCAGCGGACAGTTCACACTGGGGCATGCGGGCTTTATGTGTGTCGGAGCTTATACCGGCGCGCTGCTTATGACTAAGCTCGGAGTAAGCTTCTGGATCGCCTTTCTTGCAGGCGGCATCGCTGCATCGGTATTTGCCATCCTGGTATACTTCCCGACAAGAAAGCTTTCTGGAATGTTCCTTACACTTGTTACCATGGCCGCGTCTGAGATCATCAGACTGATCGCACTTAACTGGAACAGCCTGACAAACGGTTCGAAGGGAATCAAGGCAATACCTGCTCCTGTATTTTTCGGAATCAAGCTCAGTACTAAAAACGGCGGATTTTACTATCTGATATTCATCATCCTTATCATCTGTCTTTTCTGCACCTCAAGAGTGCTTAAGTCCAGGGTGGGAAGAGCTTGGATCGCTGTCCGCGAGAATCCGATAGCAGCAAGCTCACTGGGAGTAAAGACCGGTACCTACAAGATGCTTAATCTTATGTACGGAGCCTTCTGGGCAGGACTCGTTGGCTGCTTCCAGGCAAGCTACATGATGTTTATAGATCCGACAATGTACACAACTACAGAGACCTTCAATATCCTGTCCATGACGGTTATAGGCGGAATGGGAACTCTGGTAGGACCTATCGTTGGATCGGTTGCAATCAATATCATTACTGAGGTATTCCGTTCAGCAGAGCAGTACAGAATGATCATTTACGCTCTCATACTTATCGGCATGATGTGGATCAGACCTCAGGGAATCGCCGGATCGAGTGATGATTCCATTGCCGGCGTGACACCTAAGAAAAAGAAAGCTGTTAAACCTGTATTAAAGGAGGCTGCCAAATGAGTGAGATAATCCTTGAAGGAAAAGACGTCTGCAGATATTTCGGCGGACTTAAAGCAGTCAATAAAGTCAATATGCAGGTTGAAAAGGGCGCTATTTACGGAATAATCGGACCTAACGGAGCCGGAAAGACAACGTTCTTCAATCTTTGCGCCGGCTCCTTCCCCCTTACATCCGGAGAAATATGGTTTGACGGACAGAACATAACGAAGTTTGATTCAGTGGAATCGGCTAAGGCAGGCATCGCGAGGACTTTCCAGAACCTGCAGCTTTTCAGGAACATGACAGTTCTTGAAAATATAATCGTAGGCTTTCATCTCAATACCAGAACCAATATATTCGATGGCATTTTTCATACTCCGGCCTATAAGAAGGACGAGAAGTATGCGAAGGAAGAAGGCGAGAAGCTGCTTGAAAGCCTGGACCTGATCCAGTATAAGGATACGCTTGCTAAGAACCTTGCTTACGGAACACAGAGAAAGGTAGAGATAGGCAGAGCTCTTGCGCTTAAGCCGAAGGTGCTTCTGCTCGATGAGCCGGCAGCCGGCATGAACCCGATGGAGACACAGGAGCTTTCTGACTTCATAAAGAAGATCAGAAACCAGGGCATTACTATCGTAGTAATTGAGCATGATATGAAATTCATCATGAATCTGTGCGAGAGGATACTGGTGCTGGATCATGGCGAGAAGCTTATGGAGGGAACGCCTCTGGAGGTTTCAAGAAGTGAGGCGGTAGCCGAAGCGTATTTCGGAAAAGGACTTATAGCTAAGAAGGAGGATATGCCAAATGCTGCAGATCAATAATCTCGAAGTAAGCTACGGAAATGTTACGGCAGTCAGAGGCATAAGCATAGATGTTGCCGACAATGAGATCGTTTCACTGATCGGAGCCAACGGAGCAGGCAAATCCTCTACACTTATGGCCATTTCAAACCTTGTTCCGAAGACAAACGGAAACATCATTTTCAAAGGCCAGGATATCACGGATATGCGCGCGGATAAGATAGTAAATCTCGGTATAGCGCATGTGCCTGAGGGAAGACATGTTTTCCCGAAGCTTTCCGTAAGGGACAATCTGTTTATGGGCAGCCTTCCGGCCGGGAACATTTCCAAAAAAGAACTGGAGGAGCGCATTGAAGCGCAGTACGCGTTGTTCCCGCGTCTTAAAGAGAGAAGAAACCAGATGGCAGGTACTCTTTCAGGCGGAGAGCAGCAGATGCTTGCCATATGCCGCGGCCTGATCAGTGATCCTTCCCTGATAATGCTGGATGAGCCTTCGCTTGGACTTGCGCCGATCGTTGTAGAAGAGATATTCGAGCTGATACTTAAGGTAAGAGATCAGGGGAAGACGATTTTGCTGGTTGAACAGAATGCGGCAATGGCGCTGCAGATATGCGACCATGCTTACACTCTTGAACTTGGTACGATAGCTATCAAGGGAACAGGTAAGGAACTTCTGGAGAGCGATGAGGTGCGCAGGGCCTACCTCGGTATGTAAATACAGATAGACATATACACGCGGATATGAGTGCGTAAATAAGCGCAGATAAGTCTGCGGACAGGCGGGCATGAAAAAATGTATGTAAAATGCTTAGGCATTTACAGATAAATAAGTAACTTTCGGGCATAACGTCCGGAGCCGGTGCAGGGCTTTTCTGCACATCCTATAAAAAGGAGAGGAACTATGAAAAAATTAGTATCATTGGCAGCAGCATCTGCACTTGTACTTGGTACTCTTGCAGGATGCTCATCAGGAAGCAGCGCTCCTGCAGCCACAACTGCAGCAGCAACTACAGCAGCCGCAGCAGAGACTCAGGCAGCTGCAGCAGAGACAAAGGCTGAGGAAACAACAGCCGCAGCCTCAGAAGCTAAGGATCCTATCTGGTTCGCACTCGTTGCGCCTCTTACAGGCGGAGCAAGCCAGTATGGTCTTGAGCAGAGAGCCGGCGCTGAGGTAAGAGTTGCAGAGATCAATGCAGCAGGCGGTATTGACGGACATGAAGTTAAGTTCGATGTATTTGACTCAAAGAATGATGCAACAGAGGTAGTAGAGATCGCTCGTCAGATCGCTGAGAATGACAAGTACATGTGGGTACAGGGCGACTTCTCAAGTACAGACTGTATGGCAGCTGCTCCTATCTATGAGGATGCAGGAATCGTTCAGATGTCTTCATCTGCATCGGCATCAGCATGGTGCCCGATGGGCAACCACCAGTTCATGGGAGGTTCAACACAGTTCGCTGATGCAAACTTCATCACAACCATCGCCATCAAGAAGTATATGGGCTACAACAAGATCGCCGTTCTTCATCAGAACAACGAGTCAGGTACCTCAGCTATGGAGAACATCCAGAAGACAGCTGACACAAACGGACTTGAGATCGTTTCAGAGGAGGCTTTCGAGGTAGGAGAGACAGATTTCTCATCCATCATTTCAAAGCTTCGCCAGACAGATGTTGAGTGTATCGTTGTATGCGCTAACTATACAGAGGCTTCAGCTGCTATCAAGCAGGCGCGTGAAGTAGGCTGGGATATTCCTTTCATGCTTTCAGCATCATCAGCTTCTGACCAGATCATTGAGATCCTCGGTGACCAGGCAGAGGGCGTATATGCAGATGAGAACTTCAACCGTGGTATCTATGAGGATGCACAGTATGCTGACCTTCTTAAGAAGTTCGAGGAGACCTGCGGATGGACAATGACAATGTACGGCGCACTTTCCTATGATACATGCGGAGTTCTCTGCAATTCAGCTGAGCGTGCTCTTGCAGCAGGCGGACTTACAAGAGACAGCTTCCGTGACTGCCTTGAGGCTACAAAGGCTTCTGATTTCGAGGGAATCTGCGGACCTTTCGAGTTCAACGAGGATGGATCTCTTGACAGACTTTACCTTCTTATCCAGGTAGAAAACGGCAAGTGGGTAGATAAGACAGACTATGCTTACGATGATAAGTAATCACTGAATAAAGCACTGAAAAAAACAAGTGATTGCTGAATAAAACTCAGTAAAATTGACCGCGGACGGTTACGGACGGATAAATAATAAACCGGGACTGTCCGGTCAGAACAAAACAGTATAAAAAACACCTTATAAGAAGATCCCCGCAATGCGCCGAATTAAGCGTATTGCGGGGATCCTGTCATACAGCCGGGCGGTAAAACGGAAAACGCATGAGCCGGACTTAGAGCGAACTGCGGTACTCGGTAGGTGTCCTGCCTGTATACTGTTTGAACATTTTGGCAAAGTATCTCGGATCCTGCATGCCGATAGCACTGCATATCTCGTTAATGCGGTTGGCGGGATCCTTCAGCAGCTCCATGGCTTTTTCCATGCGCACCTCGTTTATGACAGTGACTGTTGATCTGCCGGTCTCTGCTTTTATTTTTGATGAAATGTAATTGGTGCTGCATTTAAGGTAATCGGCTATCTTGCTGAGTGAAAGATCCGGATCGGCATAGTTGTCATCGATATACCGCAGGCACTCCCTGGTAAGCTGTGAATACTGCTTAAGGCTGTTTTCACTGCCGGCTGAATTGAGAGCATCCCTCACAAGCTTAAGCAGGACCGCTCTCGCTGATTCCGGTGAGTTTATCTGCTGCAGTTCCGTTAAAAGCATTCGTTCCGTAGTCTCCATCCTCTTTTTAAAGCCCTGTTCATTCTGAAGAATGGAAAAACGCTGGTAAATATACCATATGCGCCGCGCAGCTTCTCTGAAGTCAGGCGGAGCGCTGCTGCACAGACTGAGTCCGGAAGCAAATCGGAGTGCTTCATCGGCCTCACCGTCCCGGATCAGGTCGGAAAGCTTTGAATAGAGACGGCTCTGTTCCTTTTCGTATTCAGGATCCACAGGCGCCGCACTGTCGGTGAAAATGTCCGGAAGTGAGGGCTCCTGTGAACTGCCGTATTTTTCAAACCAGGCGTCATGCAGGCGCTTCAGCGTTTCTTTAAATTCCCTGAGATTAAGCGGCTTGAGCAGGTACTCAAATACAACATCATATTTAAGAGCTCTCTGCGCGTACGAAAACTCATCGTAGGCAGATACGATCACTACAAGGACCTTCTGCTTTGAAGCGCTGATTTTTTCTATGAAATCAAGCCCGTTGAGCTCAGGCATCATAATATCGGTAATGATTATCTGGGCGTTGTACTCAGCTGCAAGCTCCAGAGCCCGCTGACCGTTTTCTGCGCAGCCGACTACTTCATATCCGAGCTTATCCCAGGGGATATTGTCCCTGAGCCCTTCCCTTGCAAGTCTTTCGTCATCTGAAATTATAAGCTTAAGAGTGTTTTCCATGACAGATCACCTCGATCATGTTGATTTATTGCGGATTTCCTATGCTGAGCCGCTGGATCCGGCATGGGAAATCTGCAGATATATTTCCAAAGTGTGTGTTAAGCGGTAATGGATGCGCAGCCAATGCTGAACTCAGCATAGGAAATGCCGTTTTCAACCCTGAAGGAAAGCGCCGCTTCAGGACCGTAATGCTTTATCAGGCGGTCATTAACATTTTTAAGACCGTAGCTTTTTACCTCTTCATCGGATGCCGGGTGCAGCCGTGAATACATTTTGTCCGTGTCCATAAGGTTTCCGTTGTTGGATACGGAAAAACATATGCGGTCTGCTTCTTTATGTATATCGATGGTCAGAAGCCCGGTAAAGCTGTCTATGCCTTCAAAACCATGGATGATGGCATTTTCAACGAGCGGCTGAAGTATCAGCTTGATCACGGGCGTATCAAGCAGGTCTTCATCGACCTTGAACTCCGCATTGAAAAGGTCTTTAAAGCGTATCTGCTGAATGTATATATAACCCTTGATCTGCTCGAGCTCATTCCTCAGAGGTATGATGTTAATGCCGTTGTTAAGCGAAAACCGCAGCATTTTCGACAGCGCAACTACTATCTCGGAGATATCGTCCGCGTCATATTTCATGGCCATCCAGTTGATTGAGTCCAGTGTGTTGTAGAGAAAATGCGGATTGATCTGCGCCTGCAGGCTTCTGAGCTCAGCCTCCTTCTCTCTTATGCTCATATCATAAACACTCTGCTTAAGCTCATCCCTTGTCCTGATAAGCTCATTGAAGCTGTCAAACAGAAGCTTTGTTTCATCCTTGTAGCCCGGTTCCGGCTCAGTAAGCGCAGGAGCATTGACATCCATTTTACGTATCTGCCCGGCAAGCTGCGTCAGCGGCCTGGCTGCATGATAGGAGATGAACAATGTCGTGCAGGCTGCTATTATGAGAATGATCAGTCCGCCTGTGATTATATTTTCACGAAGCCTTATGTTAAGCTCTGTACTTTGAGGATCCTTTACCTGGACTGCAAGCTGCCAGCCATTCATCAGAGGCTCTATGAAAACCATTTCGTATTCCTTTGAACTTATAAGGCCGCTTAGACCGGTAAGATCGGTAAAATCCTTAATTTCTCCGTTGTATACTGTCTTTTCAAGATCAAAGCTGCGGTTGAGAGCCGGGTATATGATGGAATTGTCTGCGTCAAGAAGGAAGACGGTTCCGGAATTGCCGGTATTTACGGCGTTCATTATCCTGGTGTAGCCTGACAGGCTCAGATTGATATCGGCATATCCAATGATCCTGTCTGCGTTTCCGGCATCGTAGATGACCTTCGAAAGGATGATGCGCGGACCGCTGGAGTTGAGCATCAGATTCCAGGCGAAGCTTTTCGGCTCTGACATAGCGCCCTTGAAATATTCCTCAGTATATAGTGTATCATACATATAGCTTCCGTCTGCGGAAAGCTTATAGGTATACCCATCGGGAGTCACGGCATAGAAGCTGATGAATCCGCCGCTCAGTCTGCCGTTATAACGCTTAAATGCTTCATCGATGCCGGAACTGAGTCCGTCTGAAAGATGGATTACGGAGCCCGTGTCCTGAAGTCCGGCGCTGCCTTCGGGGACACCTGATGCAGAAAGCGCTTCAGGAAGTTCTTCAGAAAGCGCCTCTGAAAATGTCTTTGAGATTACCTCCGCAGGTTCCTTCTGATCAGTCAGATCATCGCAGAAGGCAGAAAGGGACTTCTGGATGGAGTCGTCTACACAGGCCTCCAGCAGTACGGAGCGCACCTGCCTGAAGCTGTTGTCGATCTCCGCTGAGGCTGAGGATACGGACTGGTAATGAGTCTCGTACATATGCTCCCTGACGAGTGTATTATTAAGCTGGAAAACGCACAGCATTGTAAAAATGAGTATTATGCTGAAGGCTAATACGAACAATGCTGAAAGCTTCTTAAAAAGCATGGCTGCTCCTTGCTGAAATGAATAATAAAATATTACTGATATTCTAATCTAACTTCAGAATATTGGCAATAAGCTGAATGTTTTATATGAAGACAGATGTAAACAGGAAATTTCCTGATAATGTTTCGGGAAATTTCCCACATTTTCAGGAAAAATCGGTTATAGTAGCTTTGAACAGGTTTTATATGAGCAGACAGCGAAGTGAATCACAAATATCTTTGATGATTGGAGTACAGAGGGAAAAGCATGACTGGTCTGATTATTTTTTCAGGTACTACAGAGGGAAGAAGGCTGGCTGAGGAACTGGCTGAAGCAGGGATGCCGAGTACAGTATGTGTGGCTACGGAATACGGCTCCGAGGTTATGCCGGAAAATAAGCTGGTAGATGTGGTTAAGGGTCGCATGAACGCTGAGGAGATGGAGCGTTTCTTCAGGGAAAATTACAGTACGGATAAGACCCTTGTCATAGATGCCACGCATCCTTACGCTTCAGAGGTATCAGTCAACATAAAAAAGGCAGCAGAAGCCTGCGGTATAAGCTATATAAGACTTGTAAGGGCAGCGGGAGTGTGCGCTGGGACAGGCGGATATACAGAAGTAAGCTGTTTTGAGAGCGCAGCTGAGTGCGCCGGGAGCATCAAAGCGCTGGTGGATCAGCCGGGCTTCAAAGGAAACATTCTCCTTACGACCGGAAGCAAGGAGCTGGGTGTATATGCCGCAGATGAGGCTGTAAGAAGCCGGCTTGTCGTAAGAGTGCTTCCCGCCGCGGAAAGTCTGGAGCTGTGCCGCCGTTTTGGACTCACGGGCAGACAGATAATAGCCATGCAGGGACCATTTTCAGTTGAGATGAATGAGGCTTTGATCCGGGAATTCGGCATAACAGCACTTGTCACAAAGGAAAGCGGGGCAGGCAGCGGATACGCTGAGAAGCTTGAGGCCTGCAGACGTACCGGCACGAAAGCGCTTGTCATAAGAAGACCCGCCGAGCAGGGACTGAGTTATGAGGAAGTGCTGGAACTGATAAAGCAAAGAGAAAAAACGCTGCCTTGAGGTACCGGGTTGATCTATGGCGAGGTGCGGGAAGACAGATCCTATGTCCTGCGGGATGCGGATATCATTTATAATGTGGCGGGAATATCATTAACATGCAGTAATGAAGCAGCGGAGGAGATCACATATTGAATACTTTATATATAATCGGCGCAGGCATGGGAAATCCGGATCTGCTCACGGCTGCAGCCGTAAAAGCTCTTAAAGAAGCCGATATCATATTTGGCTCCGAAAGGCTTATAAACATGGTTGCGGACGCCGGCCTGCACAGATCCGGTGCCGAGCTTGCCCGGGAGTACAAGGCTGAAAGGATATGCAGTATATTGGCAGAGAAAACGGCGGAGATGCAGAGTGAATTGACTGCAGCTGCTCTTTTCTCGGGAGATACCGGCTTTTACAGCGGTGCGGCAGGACTCAGAAATCGTATAAGCAGTATGGGGAAATGTATATCCGGTGCTGTGGAAGCTATAGAAGATGCTGCAGGACGGGATGACGCCGCCGGATGGGATGTCAGGGTCATACCGGGAATCTCATCGGTTTCTTATCTTTCATCGAGACTTGGCATAGACTACAGTGACGCGCGCATTTTAAGTACGCACGGCAGACCTGAAAGAGAATGGAAGCACGAACTGCTTACTGCATTGGAAGGCTGCGGGAAAATCTTTACGCTCGTTTCAGGCCGCAGGGACATTAATGAGATCGGCAGGCTGATATGCGGACTTAATGACGGAAAATGCGGAAGGATCTATGCCGGACGCGCGCTGTCATATCCTGACGAAGTTATCCTTGAAATGTCTCCGGAGGAATGCGCAGAACTTGCAGAAGAGGGAATGTATACGCTTTGCATTGTGAATCAGAAAGCCGGGACCGGTGCCCGGGAGACTGCTGGTGATGCTGAAATGCGTAAGAACACAGGCAATGCTGCAGTAAGCGCATCCGAAAATATGCCGGGATATGCTTATGGATATGTTTCGGGACCTGAGGATGATGATTTTGTCCGTGGAAGCGTTCCGATGACCAAGCAGGAGATACGCCATCTGTCTGTTGAAAAACTCAGGCTGACAGCTGGTTCAGTCCTGTATGATGTAGGCTGCGGAACAGGCTCAGTCGGTATAGAGGCTGCATTGAAATATCCTGAAATCAAAGTTATCGCCGTGGACAGAGATCCTGAAGCAGTGGAACTTACCGGACTTAACGCTGAAAGGCTTGGCGCAGGCAATATTGAAGTGATCGAGGGCGAGGCGGCTGAGGTCCTGAGTTCTATAGCAGCGGCATACGGAGCAGCAGGGCTTCCGGTTCCGACACATGTGTTTATAGGAGGCAGCGGCAGAAAACTTGAGGAACTGCTTACATGCATAAGCCGGCTTTCAGAGTATCGGAAGAGTTGCGCCTGGCAGCAGGAATATGCTGTACAGCAGAAAAGCGACAGGCCGGGAAAACATGATAAAACTGACGCGCCGGCGCCATGCAGACCCGACGAATCTGATAAACATATAAGAGTGGTAGTAAACGCAATAAGCCTTGAAACAGTCTCTGATATCACAGCATTGCTTAAACATATAAAACATGAAGATCTGGAGATCGTCAGCGTATCGGTAAGCAGAATGCGGGCAATCGGATCCCATCATCTGATGATGGGTGAAAATCCGGTGATGATAATCTCCTTTGACATATAAGGCAATGAAAAATGTGCTGCTTTCGGGCAGAGAGATAATCTTTCGTAAGGTGCGTGAAGAAAAGCATCGAAACACCGGCAGCTTAACAGACAATAATATATGACAGGAAGAATAATGATCGCTTCGGTAAGAAGCGGGAGCGGAAAGACCATGTTTACCTGTGGTCTGCTTAACGCTCTGAAGAAAATTGAGAATTCCTGTCAGACAGAGAATTCCTGTCTGGCGAAAATTCCTCATAAAGTAATTGCTTTTAAGAGCGGACCTGACTATATAGATCCGATGTTTCACCGCGCGGTGATGGGAGTTGAAAGCACCAACCTCGATGCTTTTTTCTCAGACGGAGAGCAGATAAGGGAAATATTCAGAAATGCCGCAGCCGGAAAGGACATTGCCATTATAGAGGGAGCAATGGGTATATACGACGGTGTGACAGTCAGTTGTGAAGCCGGAGAATTTTATAAAGCAGGAATATCGAAGGAATATAAGGGAGTAAGAGAAAGCGGAGAAGTAAAAACAGCTGAAGCAGCAAAACCAGCGTTAAATGTGGATAGCGCAGTTATGAAAAAGAGCGGTGGAGCTGCAGAAACAGCCGGCTCGGCGTACGAACTTGCATCGGCGCTTGATTGCCCGATCATCCTTATCTTTGATGCTAAATCCTTCGGACAGACCCTGATATATGCGCTCAACGGCATACTTGCAAATGATAAGCACGGACTTATAAAGGGCATAGTATTGAACCGGATATCCGGAAGCTTTTATGAAAGCATCAGGGACAGGCTGCCGGCGGAGCCGCTGGGGTATATACCTGTAATGAAGGATATCTGCTTTGACAGCAGACATCTGGGCCTTATACAGCCTTCTGAGATCGTGGATATCAATAAAAAACTGGACAGGATATCGGAACAGATAGAAAAAACAGTAGACCTTGACAGACTGCTTCAGATAGCTGCATCAGCTGCTGAAATGCTGCCGTCTGTGAGGGATGGGCATGAATGCTCTTATGCTGAAACAGAAACAGAACCAGAACCAGAGAAGCGTGCTGAACGCATTGAAACACGTGGGAACTTCGGAGGCTTAGTAAATGCCTGCGGTATCGCCAATGGAGCCTTCTGCAGCAAAACTGCGGCTCTGGATTCGAAAGCTGTGCCGCGTATCGCATACGCTTATGATGAGGCGTTCAATTTCTATTACAGGGAAAATCTGGAACTACTCAGAAAATACGGAGCAGAGCTTGTGAAATTTTCACCGCTGCATGATAAAGAACTTCCAAAAGACATTTCAGGTCTGCTTATTGGCGGAGGATATCCGGAACTCTTTGCGGAAAAGCTTGACAGAAATGCAGCGATGAGAGATAGTATAAGGTCTGCCATAGAGGCAGGCATGCCGTCAGTCGCAGAGTGCGGGGGCTTTATGTATCTGCAGGAACGGCTGATAACAGAGGACGGCAGAGCCTTTGATATGGTTGGCGCGGTGCCGGGAGAAAGCAGATTTACAGGAAAGCTGCAGAGATTCGGATACGTTATCATCAGGGAAAAAGTACCGCAGTTTATTAAAAAATCTTCAAAATACGCAGCAACGGCAACAGGCACAGCAGCGGCAGCTTCCGCAGTTCTTAAGGGACACGAATTTCATTATTATGACAGTGATAATAACGGGAATTCGGCTGAAGCTGTTAAAGTTTCAACAGGCAGAAAATACGACTGTATCATTGCAGATGATACGCATTTCTGGGGCTATCCGCATTTATATTATCCGTCATGCCCTGCATTTGCGGAAAGCTTTGTGCATAAATGCAGGGAGTATGGAATGAAATCAGGGAATAAAACCGCGGAATGATCCGTAATATCTCAAAAATGTACTTTTGACCTCAATATCATAACATTGGATCGCTGAACAATGCTGCCGGAAAGCAGAGGTATATATGAAACGAATCACTGAAAATCCAATAATACAGGTTGTATCGCTTTTACTGCTCTTCCTGCTGCTGTTTATACTGTGTGAGGCGGCATCTGACATATTCGATGCTGTATTTCTGGATAATATACTGCCGGAGGGTGACGCCTGGTCAACAGCGCATATATACCTTTCATTTGCGCCGGAAGCGCTTGTTTTTCTGCTGTACATGTTTATTTCGCGGAAAGACAGGCC
>R11__coassemble_1414_pt1 | contig 13576 bp, 4 predicted proteins | sample R11__metabat2_high_PE_001 | metagenome-assembled genome bin R11 | reverse complement strand
GCCTGAAGCGATGGAATCGGTACTTGCAAGCGTCGGAAGGATGCAGCAGGGCTTCATGGATGAAAATACCTATCTTTGGATCCATCCGACGAAAGGCGAACGCTATGTGCGCTGCGGGGGAACCGCTGAAAAGGTAGATGGCGGCTTTATTCATCGCGGTTATCATTATGATGTAGATATTCATGTAAGGGATGAATTGAAAAAAGCGGAAATTGCCCGTCAGCAGAAGGAACAGCTAAATGAACTCCTGAAGATCAGAGAGGATGACGCAATCCAGAAACTGCTTAACTCCATTATTCATATGGCGGACAAGGCGCTTATTACTACGATCATGGAGAAAGTTGCTGCCTATTATCAGGCAGATCGGTGCTACATCTTTGAAGAGGACACTACCGGAAAGTACATTTTCAATTCCTACGAATGGTGCGCCCCCGGAGTGTCACCGGAGAAAGACAACCTGCAGGAGGTTCCGGTGGAAATGATGGATCCTTGGGTGGATCAGTTCCAGAAGCAGGGCACCTTTTATCTGTCCTGTGATGATGAATACGCCAAAAAGGAGCCATTTATTTATGAGGTACTGGAGCCGCAGAATATCCGAAGCCTCATGGCAGCTCCAATGATGGAGGCCGGCAAAGAGATCGGATTTCTGGGTGTGGACAATCCAAAGGCAAATACAAACCATAAGCCGTATCTGTCGATAGCTGCCACAGCTGCGTACCATGAGCTGCGCTCCATGCGGGATAAGGAAAAGCTGGAGCAATCTATGCGCCGTACTGCTCAGATCCAGGCAGCGCAGATCGAGGAAACCACACGTTATAATAAAATCATTGAGGCCATCAGTTCAGAATACGCCTCACTTTTCCTGCTCAATGCCAGGACAAAAACCTATCGCGTGATCCGCACTAATTCCATAGGCCATGCATTAGCTGCAGAACATACCAATGCAGAGGAGGGACTGCGTCACTACATCGATACCTGTGTGGTTCCGGAGGATCGGGAAAAGATGTATCAGGCCTGCACGATCTCCTATATGAATGAAGTGGTACCGGAGACAGGCATTTACTCTGTCAATTACAGACAGATAGATAAGATGAAAAATCCACACGGACAGCTGAATATTGCCAGAGTCAAAGCAAATGATGATGACATTTATTTTGTTGTCGGGATCCGTGATATCACACAGATGGTGAAGAAAGAGCTTGAGGCGCAGCATGCCCTGCAGGAGGCCTATGACGCCGCAGAGGCTGCCAATCATACCAAGAGTGACTTCCTGCAGACCATATCCCACGATATCCGCACACCTATGAACGGCATCATTGGCATGACCGCCATTGCCGCAGCGCATATCGATGATAAGGAACGTGTGCAGGACAGCCTGCAGAAGATCACGGCAGCCAGCCGTCACCTGCTGGCGCTGATCAACGAAGTACTCGACATGAGCAAGATCGAATCAGGTAAGGTTTCACTTTCAGAGGAGGAATTCAATCTCTCTGACCTGATAGACAATCTGGTCACCATGGTAAGACCTCAGATCGATGAGCATAAGCACCATCTGACCGTCAATATCCGGAAAGTCGAGCATGAGCTGGTTATCGGTGATTCACTGCATATCCAGCAGGCCTTTGTAAACCTTATGGGCAATGCCGTCAAATATACTCCTGACGGAGGCCGCATAAACCTAAGCATCCGTGAGATCCCATCCGGGCAGGACAAGGTCGGCTGCTACGAATTTGTATTCAAGGATAACGGTATAGGTATGTCCGAGGAATATCTCGCGCATATCTTTGAGCCATTTAGCCGCGCTGAAGACGGACGCATCAGCAAGATCCAGGGAACCGGCCTCGGCATGCCGATCACTAAAAACATCGTCAACATGATGGGCGGCGATATCAGGGTCGAAAGCAAACTGAACGAAGGCTCAACATTTACAGTCACCATATTCCTTAAGCTTCAGGACACAGACGCAAGAGACAATAAGAAATTTGCAAACCTTTCGGTACTCGTAGCTGACGATGATGAGATGAGCATGGAATCCGCCGTTGACATCCTGGAGGATCTCGGCATGCAGGCCGAGGGCGTCCTCTCAGGCGAAGCAGCGCTTGACCGCGTCGTTATCCGCCACAATGATGGTCTGGGTTATAATGCGATCATACTTGACTGGAAGATGCCGGGCATGGACGGCGTGACGACTGCCAGAGCCATCCGCGCGCAGGTCGGAAATGACGTACCGATCATCATCCTCTCCGCCTATGACTGGACAGATATCGAGAGCGAAGCCAGGGCCGCCGGAGTCAATGCATTTATCAGCAAACCTCTCTTTAAGTCCAGACTTGAGCGGGTCTTCGACGAACTGACAGGAAGCGCACAGGAAACAGATGCAGATAAATCTCCGCTGCAGGACCTTGAAAATATGGATCTCTCCGCTTACCGCTGCCTGCTGGCAGAGGACAATGAGCTGAATGCTGAGATCGCCATAGACATCCTCGAGGAGACCGGCATGAAGGTCGACCACGTATGGGACGGCGCCGAGGCCGTGGAAGCTGTAACCACCGCAGAAGACGGAAAATACGATCTGGTACTCATGGACATCCAGATGCCGAGGATGAATGGAAATGACGCCACCCGCGCCATCCGCGCATCAAACCGCAAATACTGCAAGACCGTGCCGATCATAGCCATGACGGCAAATGCATTTGCAGAAGATGTGCAGTCCGCTAAAACCGCCGGCATGAACGAGCATATTGCAAAGCCGATCGATCTTAAGGTACTCGCGCGGGTACTTGACAAGTGGCTTCTGAAATAAAAATGCTTCTGATCGTAAGTTCTGACACTACCAAGTCATAAACAGCATTAAATAAGAAATACTTAATGAAATAACCGGGGGAATCAACTTGAAAAATAAACTGTTTTCGTTAAAAAACGGATTTTTCTGCATTGTTGTCTTTATCATCCTCTATCTGACGCTTGGCGAGCTTCTGCTGCCCACAGACCATCCGGAGCACGATTATTTCTGTGAGCTTTACCCCGGAGCCTGGACTCAGACAGACACAGACGGCACCGAGCGCGCGGTGGATATCCCCGGTGAGCTCACCTCACAGGACGGACACTGCATTACCATACACAGCACTCTGCCGGATGACATAAAGCCCGAGTCCTGCTTTATCTTCCACTCCAGCAAACAGGATGTGGAGATACTTATCGACGGACAGTCACGCGCTGTATACAGCGCAGAGGGAGCCCGCCTGTGCGGCGGAACCAGCCCCAATTACTATATCTTTGTGCGCCTTAGCGATGCAGACGCAGGGAAGACCGTCACAGTCAGCACCTCCAGCATCGCCACCTACTACGGAAGATTCGACAGTATCTGGTACGCCAGCGAGCCCGGCTTCTGGCGTTATATGTTCAGCCAGCAGGGCAGCGTCTTCATCACCGGCATCATCATGCTTATCATCGGCCTTTCCGTCGTGGCAGCCAGCCTGGTCCTTCAGACCATCTATAAAAGCCGCGTAAAGACCGCATCCGCCGGACTCGGAGTCGTATTCGTGGCCGTCTGGATCATCTGCAACTCCGCCTTCCGCCAGCTTATTTTCCCAAATATAACCGTGATCGGCGATGTGGGCTACCTCATGGTACTCGTCATGCCCTACCCGTTCCTGCGCTACATGGACCAGCTGCAGGACGCGCGCTACCGCAGGGCCTACAGCATCATGGAAATCATCACCGTGCTGGACTCCGTTCTGTGCATCTTTCTGCACGCGTCCGGCATAGCGGAATTCTTCAAAACCTTTACACTTATGGCGCTCGTCATGTTTGCGTCAGTCCTTCTCATATTTGTGACGCTCGCCCTGGATCTGGTCCGCGGAATGATCAGACCGTACGCAGTCTCCGCCGCCTCTTTCGTACTGATCGGCATAATGGCTATTCTGCAGGTGAAGGACTATATGCAGAAGGGAAGTGCCTTCAATATCACCCCCGCCGGCCTGGCTCTGCTGTTTACACTGGTACTGGCTGTGATCAACACCTTCAACGACCTGACCGCCATGCAGCGTGAAAAAGAACAGGCCCGTACTGAGTATGATATGCGCACCAGCTTCCTCAGCAACATGTCCCATGAGATCCGCACACCTATCAATGTGATACTCGGCATGAATGAGCTGATCCTCAGGGAGAGCAGGGAAAGCCATGTGCGTACTTATGCAGGCGACATAAGCAAGGCCGTGGGCATGCTCAGAGACCTGATAGACCGCATACCCGAATTTTCCGACACCGCGCCCGAAAGCAATGCCGCAGACACAGCAGGCGCGGCTTCTGACTCTGTTTTCGTAGCTGCAAATGCGGCTGCTGCGAAGGGTGCGGCTTCATTTTCCGGAGTCGCAGCTGCCTCAGTTCCGGCCGCCGGCACCGGAAAATCAGTGAAAGAGCAGACCGGCATTACGAAAGCAGCGGATGAGCGCAGTACCACTGCCGCTTCAGCTGCCGATAAATCCACAGCCCTGACCGCCGGTCAGACAAAGCCGGCAGACGGACATGATAATGCTGCTGCCCCGCGCATCCTCATAGTCGACGACATCAACATGAACCTGCGCGTATTCCGCAGCCTCCTTAAGCGCGAAAAGCTTACCGTGGACACAGCATCCAACGGAAACGAAGCCCTTAAGCAGTGGAAGCAGCAGAAATACAGCATGGTATTCATTGACTGCAGCATGCCTGACATGAGCGGACTCGCCTGCGCCAGCGTGCTCCTTGTGAACCGCTCCTACAACCCGGAAGCGAAGCTCATCCTCGTGACCGAAGCAGGAGACCCGATCGATAAAGCACAGCTTAACGCAGCCGGATTTGCAGACAGCTTCAGCAAACCATTTAAGGAAGATGAACTTAAGTCGCTGCTGCGAAAGCATATGTAAGCAGACATAAGACAAACGAGCAGGAAGACCATAGCCCGTATTGCGCATGTTTCTTACAAATGCCGCTTGATAATTACACTCAGATAATTTTACGAATGCGCTTGATAGATACACTCAGATTAAACCCGGAAAGCAGGCCGTTTATGAATATAAAAAAGCACCTATACCACATTTTCAGCATTACAGCCTCTGCGATAGCCGCAGCGGTCTTAAGCGCAGCTGTCACGGTGGCTGCCTGTCCTGCGGGCAGCATAGCCTACGCGGATGAAGCGGACCCCGGACAGCAGTACTATGTAACATTGTTTGATTCGGCTGACGGACTGACCTCCATCGAGGTAAATGCCATCGCCCAGACATCAGACGGATACCTTTGGGCAGGAACCTACTCAGGTCTCTACAGATATGACGGAAGCAGCTTCTCCAGGCCAAAGCTCGGAGAAGGAGTGACGATCACCAGTGTAACCGCGCTCCTTGTGGACAGCAAGGGCGGGCTCCTGATCGGCACCAATGACGACGGCATCTACCGATACGACCCGGCAGGCGGCAGCATTGTACACTATACGAAAGCGGACGGACTGTCCTCAGACACCATCCGAAGCCTCTGCGAAGCAGCTGACGGAAGCCTGTACGTCGGAACGGCAGGCCGCCTATCCGTAATCGGCAGTGACGGAAGCATCAGCAGCATCGACGAAGAAAAAACCGTCTATACCAATGCTCTTGCGGTGGGGTCCGACGGCACACTGGCAGGTGTTACCTATGCCGGCGACCTGTATTTTCTTGAAGACGGCCATATAAGTTCTGTCTATCCGTACGAGCCCTCCCAGACTACCTACTACTATTCGCTGTGCAGCGGTCCGGACGGAAGCTTCCTTGCTGCGACAGACGGATCTGAGATCTACAAGGTAAGCCCCGGCATGGAAGCCCCGGTCCTCTTTGCCGACCTCGGAAGCACCACAGGCATAAACTCACTGGCAGTGGAAACAAGCGCAGCCGGAGAAACCGGGGAAACAGGAGAATCGGGCGAAGCTGCAGAAACAGGCTATTTTGTCTGCGCAGACAACGGCTTCGGACTGCTTGGCGCCGACGGAAGCTATACAGCGCTTGAGACCGAACAGTTTGACAGCGTCATCACCTGCGCCCTGCGCGACCGCCAGGGAAATCTCTGGTACGCCTCAAACAAGCACGGACTCTGCGTACTCACCGCCAACCCATTTAAAGACATCACAAAGCTTTCTTCAGTAGGCGAGCACGTAGTCAATGCCGTGCTCAAGACCGGAGACGGACTTTATATCGGCACAGATGACGGACTTTTCCTCGTGGATGAAGAAAACTACCATGAGAAAAAGACAGAGCTTACCGCCCTCCTTGAAGGCATCCGCGTAAGAGGCGTCATGGAGGACAGCAGCGGAAATATCTGGATCAGCACCTACAGCAATACAGGCCTCGTATGCCTGAAGCCCGACGGAACGATCCGCAGCTACAATGAAGCCAATGACGGAACCAACGGCAACAGATTCAGATTTGCCATGGAGCTTTCGGACGGAACCATTGCCGCAGCCGAAGCCAACGGGCTCACTTTTATCAAAAACGGCCGCGTAGCCGGTACTCTCGGACAGGCGGACGGACTTCAGGTCCCTCAGATACTCAGCCTTGCGGAGCGTCCGGACGGAAGCCTCCTCGCAGGCTCCGACGGCGACGGAGTCTATATTATTGAAAATGGCGCCGTGACCGGCAGGATCGGCAGCGAGGAGGGGCTCGGCTCGCTTATAGTCCTGCGTATAGTACCATGCGAAGGTGACTATCTTTACGTAACCGGAAACGGACTGTACTACGGACAGGCGGACGGAACCATCAGGCGGCTTGAGCATTTTCCGTATTCCAATAACTACGATGTCTGCCTGCTTCCCGACGGGACAGCCTGGATCAGCGGCAGCGCCGGCATATATGTCGTAAGGACTGACGAGCTTCTGTCCGATGAGGACTACAGCTATCTGCTGCTGAACTCCTACCGCGGACTCGATACCTCTCTCACCGCCAACGCCTGGAATGAACTGGACAGCGATGAGCAGCTGTACCTCTGCTGTTCTTCCGGCGTGCGCTGCGTTTCGGTTCCTTACATAAGCAATGGAAATGCAGATTACAATATCCTCGTAAGCCGCGTTACCGGAGACGGAGCCGAGATCACAGCCGACGAAAAAGGAACCTACCGTGTTCCCGCAGGGGTCAACCGTGTGGAGATCACGCCGGCCATACTCAACTTCTCCATGTCCAATCCGCGTGTACATGTATTTCTGGAGGGCTTTGACGATACGGGCGTAACGCTGTCACAGAAAGAGATGACAGGCATCGCCTTCACCAACCTGCCCTACGGCACCTATACGCTGCGGATACAGATACTCAAGGATCTGACGCGCGAGGTCGAACAGGAAGCCGCGCTGACCATCGTAAAGGACGCAGCATTTACAGAAAGACCGTCCTTCCAGCTGCTCATGATCATACTTTTTGTGCTCTTCCTGTGCTTCCTGACCTGGTCTGTGAGTCAGTCACGTTCGCTTGCGGTCATCCGCCGGCAGAACAAGGAGGTCCTTGCCGCGCGCGATGAGGCTGAGGAAGCCAACCGCGCAAAGAGCCGCTTCCTCGCAAGGATGTCGCACGAGATCCGTACACCTATCAACACTATCCTCGGCATGGACGAGCTGATACTCAGGGACAATCCGGACGGACCTGTGGGCCGCCGCGCCATGGACATACGCCAGGCCGGAAGCAGCCTGCTTGCCATCATCAATGACATGCTGGATTTCTCAAAGATTGAGTCCGGCATGATGAACCTGGTCGAAGAGGATTACAATACCGTGGACCTTGTTTCCGACCTTTCCCGCACCTTCACGGAGCGCGCACGCATCAAGGGGCTGGCGCTTAAGACAGAGATCGACCCGGAGCTTCCTAAGAGGCTTCACGGAGACATCATCCACCTGCAGCAGATCCTTACAAACCTGCTCAGCAACGCTCTCAAATATACCAACGAAGGCAGTATCGCCATGAGGCTTAAGCTTGCGGAGCGCGCCGATGACCGCTGCACTTTGCTCTGCGAGGTCGAGGATACCGGCATAGGCATCAGGGAAGAGGACATGGACAAACTCTTCGGAAGCTTTGTGCGTCTGGACGAGGAGCGAAACGCCCATATCCAGGGAACCGGTCTCGGCCTTGCCATCACAAGCGAGCTCCTGGAGATCATGGGAAGCGAGCTGCTGGTGCAGAGCGAATACGGAAAAGGCAGCCGCTTCTTCTTTGAGATAAGCCAGCTGATAAAGGACGGAGACACCGTCGGCGAGACAGCGCTTCAGGACGATGCCAATGCACCTGCCCCGCTTGGCGCCGGAGCTCCTTATATCGCTCCTGATGCCAGAGTGCTCGCTGTGGATGACAATGAGATGAACCTCCGCGTACTGCGCGGGCTCCTGGACCGCCTGAAGCTTTCACTGGATACGGCGGGCAGCGGTGAGGAAGCCCTTAAGACCGCTAAGGAAAAGGCCTATGACCTGATACTCATGGACCACATGATGCCGGGCATGGACGGAATCGAGGCATTCCACCTGCTCCGCAAAACCGACGGGCCGAACCGCGAAACCCCTGTCATCATCCTTACTGCCAATGCCATCGTAGGCGCACAGGAGCGGTACCTGTCCGAGGGATTTACAGATTATCTTTCGAAGCCTCTCACAGGAGAAGCGCTTGAGAATATGCTGCGCAAGCATCTGCCGGCCGATAAGATACAGGAGCCGGATGCAGCTCCAGCTGAAGATGCAGCTGAGGCGCAGGACACCGACACAGGTGTGGATGCGGGTTCTGCAGCCGCAGCCGGAACAGGCGCTGGAATCAGCGCCGCAGCAGGTACTATCAACAAAACTGACACAGCAGCAGCCCCGGCTGCGGCCACTACCACGGCTGCCGGCGCTGCAGCAGGTACAATATCGGCCACGGACACAGGCGCCGGCGCCGCAAAAGGCACCGATTCTGCTGAGGATGCAGCCAGAAAAGCGGAGGCCGACCTCATTCACAGCAGGCTTAATAAACCGGACGCCCGTGAACTTAAGCCCGCCTACAGTGTGCTTGCTTCACTCAATGTCAATAACGGCCTGCGCTTTGCAGGCTCGGATCCGGAATTTTTCGATGAGATACTGCGCATGTACCTTGATGAAGCCGAAGAGCATCAGTTTAAGCTTGCGCAGATGTATACGGACGGCGACTGGAAGAACTACACTGTCCAGGTACATGCCCTTAAGACCAACTCCAGAAACATCGGCGCCGACACGCTTGGCAGTGAAGCCGAACAGCTTGAGTATGCGGGGAAAGCCGGAAACCATGACTACATAAAGAGCCATCACGAAAGCACAATGGAACTTTACAGGCAGGTGCTTTGTGAGATCCGGACGTATCTGGATGAGATAGGGTGAAATAGGGTGAGATAAACTGAGACAGGCTGACAGGACATGATGAAAAAGCATTAAACCAAGCCTGCGGAGACAGCAATCTGAAATATGCATATACAGCAGGCGTAAAATGATGATATAACGATATTGTTATCAAACGCTGCTTAAGCACAATACGGTGAACACTATGAAAAAAATACTGATCGTGGATGACAATAACATGAATCTTAATGTCGCAAGGCGTATCCTTCAAAAAGAAGGCTACAGCATCGAGAGCGCAGGCGGCGGAAAGGAAGCGCTGGAGAGGCTTGACTCCGGACAGCTGCCCGACCTGATCCTGCTGGATATAATCATGCCTGACGACATAGACGGATTTCAGGTTATGGAGAAGCTTCGCGCCGATCCAAAGCTCTCAGACATCCCGGTCATCTTTCTTACCGCAGAGCGCGGCGACGAAACAGAGGAAGCCTGCTTCAAGGCGGGAGCATTTGACTTTATCTCCAAACCCTTTGTTCCGGCGATCATGGTCCAGCGTGTACACAGGATCATGGAGCTGCAGGACTATCGAAAAAATCTTGAACTTATAGTACAGCAGCAGCTGCAGAGCATCACAAGGCTGCAAACAGATATCATACTTTCCATGGCGAACCTGGTCGAGAGCAGAGACGGTACGACCGGCAACCATGTACGCCGTACCAGCAGCTACCTTAACTATCTCGTGGAAAAGCTGCTTGAAAAAGGCATGTATAAGGATATACTGACACCGGAGTATACAGACTATGTCTGCAAGGCAGCGCCGCTGCACGACATCGGAAAGATCGCAGTGCCTGACATGATCCTGCAGAAGCCGGGACGTTTCACCCCAGAGGAATATAAGGAGATGCAGAAGCACTCAGCAGAGGGCGGGCGCCTGATCCAGAAGAACATGCGCAGCCTTACTAACAGGGAATTTGTGGATGTAGCGGTAGATATGGCCACCCATCACCATGAACGTATAGACGGAAAAGGATATCCCGATCATCTCCACGGAGATGAGATACCATTTTCAGCGCGCCTCATGGCCGTGGTGGATGTATTTGACGCCCTTACCAGCAAGCGCCAGTACAAGGAGGCCATGCCATACGAGCAGGCGGTCTCCATAATGCTCGAGGGCCGCGGAACGCAGTTCCAGGCTGATCTGGTAGATGCTTTCCTGAGCGACCCGGAGCAGCTTCAGAACCTGCGCGACAGCATGAACCCGGAGACGTAAATCACGCAGAAACTTATTTATGACGAAGCATAACCGGGAAATGCAGGAGTACATACTATTAGATATGCGAAAGCGCGCAGCCATATGAAGCGTAGACCAACGCTTACCGACTGCGCGCTTTATATTGATTGCACCACTCTCACAGAGCAATCGCTCTGATTTTTTACAAATCTTCCATTGCTCAGTTTATCGGGACACGATCCTCACCCGCTTCCCTGAAAATGCGATCCCCAGCTTAAAGATTTGCTTTATGCCAAGTTCTTTCAGTTCTGCATCATATCGTTTATCTTCTATCTGCTGCAGAGCATCCTCTGCATAAGCTTCCAGATCACTGTCACTCAGCTTATCCTTCCACTTGAACTCCATGATGATGCCCGGATGCTTATCTATACGCGGGAACATGGTGATATCATATCTGCCATCACCCGATTCCCTGTTCGACCTGATGCGGTACTGATCATCCATCATGGCGATCAGGCCAAGCACTAATCCATGATAAAAAGCCTCTGCGCCGCCATCATAAAAGCTTACAGACCGCTCCATATAGTCGGAAATCGTCCTCTGCAGCTTGACGTAATCACATGCATACAGGCTCTCGGTAATCCTGTCAGCTGTCGTTTTCTCAATAGCTCCTATCTGCATCAGATGGGACAGTATCTCGCTTTTATATACTGCGGAGATCTCCTTGTTCGGGATAGATACCTCGCACATATAGGACCCGTCCGGCTGCAGTTCCTTTTTCGGTGCCTTCAGGTATCCGGCCATAAGCAGCAGACTGAAGATATGGTCCGGATTTTCCGCAATGTCCCTGTATATAACATTCTGGCTGATCCTCGTGATCACCCGCTCCCTCTGAAACAGCGAATAAAGCTTTTCTGAAATATCATCTCCGGCATCATGAAGCACATCCACCAGGATCTCATTTCTGCCTGTATTTACCCAATAAGCCTGCGGGATACATTTCTTAGATATATAGCTGATGACTGACCAGGGATTGTATATCTCCTCCTTTCCGAAGATATAGCCGTCGTACCAGTCCTTCAGTTCCTCCGTCTTATCTTCCCTGCCATAATAGCGCAGTATGTCATGTACCTCTTTCCCGGTAAAGCCGAAAAAGCGATCATAATCCTCATCCATGATCGTGTTTACATTGAGATTATTCAGCCCGCTGAAAATGCTCTCCTGAGCGATCCTGAGTATCCCGGTCATAAAACCGTAAGACAGATTGGAATTATCCTTAAATGCGCCTGAAAAGAAAAGCCTCATAAATCCGGTGATCTCATCATAGAAATCCTTAGCATAGCCCTCCTGAATCGGTGTATCATACTCGTCAATGATGATGATCGGAGCAGTCCCGTAATGCTTTTTCAGCATACCTGACAATCGCTCCAGTGCAGAAGTCATCTCGACAGGGCTCGCTTCCTTTTCAAGGATCTTAGAGAAATATTCCTTTTCATAAGAAGCCAGCTTATCACCGGTCAGAAGCCCGGAGTGCCTCCCGTACTCCGCCTGCAGCAGATCCTTTATCTTATCAAGCGTGGCCTGCCAGGAATCAAACTTCACATCCTTAAAAGTAAGAAAAATGACCGGATATTTTCCCTGATGCGATCTGTATGCCTGGCCACACTTCCAAATGGCCGTATCCCTGAAATACTTCTCTGTATCCTCATCCGATATTTCAAAAAAGACTCTGAGCATATCCATGTTCAAGGTCTTTCCGAACCGCCGCGGTCTGGTAAACAGTGATACGAGCTGCTTCTGATCCAGAAACTCCTTGATCAGCAACGTCTTATCAACATAATAATACTCCGACTTTGCCCTCACATAATCGGAGATGCCGATAGGAAGAGGCTTGAGGTCCTGACCCATGCTGTGCTTGATATATTTCCTGCTTGTCACGCGTCCGTCCGCCGGCTTATCCGCATCATCCGGAATCTGCCAGCACTTGCCTTCCTTAACAGCGCCCGGAATCTTACCATCCTTGCACCAGGCGTTCGCCGTACGCTCCGCAACTCCCCATTCCAATGCTTTTTCCCTACATGCCTTCATATGCCGCCGTCCCTCTTCTGCAGATTTTCGATCTGCATATCATTTCACACTGCAGACTCCTCATCTGTGGATCATTTCTTACCGCATATTATAGCATTTATTCCGCATATTATCAATAATCGTTGATTTTATACGGAATAGTTCTGCGATATCCTGCGCCGTCAGCTTCAATAAAATTTTCAAATGCGGCCTTGCACCATTATCATGTTCATTATCTGGTCTATATTTCCCCGTTTGGTACTTTTCAGGCTGCTGAACGCTTTATAAACACTTTCACCTTATCGTATCCCATCCAGGCTCTTAAGCCATATCGCTGCGCAGGCGTCCGTCGGCATGCGGAGGTCTCCCCTCGGAGAAAGCGCCACGCTTCCGACCTTCGGGCCATCCGGCAGACAGCTCCTCTTGAAATGCTGCGCGAAAAATCTCTTATAGAACGATCTCAGCCATTTAAGGATAAATTCGTCATCGTATACACCTGCAAATGCGGCCTTTGCCAGCCGGAATATCTTGTCCGGACTGCTGCCGCAGCGCAGCATATGGTAAATGAAGAAATCATGCAGCTCATACGGGCCGACCAGGTCCTCCGTCTTCTGCGAGATCTGCCCCTTTTCAGGCGGAAGCAGCTCCGGCGAGACCGGAGTGTCCAACACATCATAAAGGGTAGCGGAGAGCTGCCCGTCCTCCGTTGTGTCCGCAAAATACTGCACCAGATATCTGACCAGGGTCTTCGGGACCGAAGCATTGACAGCGTACATGGACATATGGTCGCCGTTGTAGGTCGCCCAGCCGAGCGCCAGCTCCGACAGATCGCCGGTGCCGATGACGATGCCGCCGGTCTTATTGGCAAGGTCCATGAGCAGCTGCGTCCGCTCCCTCGCCTGGCTGTTTTCATAGGTCACATCATGGCAGTCCGGATCCTGCCCTATATCCTGAAAATGAGCCTG
>R11__coassemble_1367_pt1 | contig 13924 bp, 8 predicted proteins | sample R11__metabat2_high_PE_001 | metagenome-assembled genome bin R11 | reverse complement strand
TACATATTGTTGCTTGTGAGGTAAAACATGGGAGCTCAGGACATTTTATTTAAAGATTCAGAGGACATATGGGAGCAGCTTTATCAGCATCCGTTTGTCCAGGGCATAGCCACGGGTACTCTTGACGAGGATAAATTCCGTTTTTATCTGTGGCAGGACTACCACTATCTCTTGAACTATGCGCGTATTTTCTCCATGGGAGTTATCAAGTCTACAGGAAATGAAAAGGCTATGCGCGCGTTTGCTTTCAGCGCATATAACGCTCTGTATGGTGAGATGGAGATACATAAAAGCTATATGGCGCGCTTCGGAATAACTGAAGACATGATCAATCAGGTCAAGCCGTCGCTGCTCAATACTTCATACACCTCTTATATGCTGTCTGTAGCCACAGGGGAAGGACCTGCTGAAGTCGTGGCAGCTATCACTCCGTGCGCTCTCAGCTATGGACACCTTGCCAGACGTATGGTTAAGGACTATCCGGATGCGGCAAAGCATCCGCTGTTCGGAGAGTGGGTAGACAGCTACGCTTCCGGCAAATACGCAAAGGCCAACCGGGAACTCTGCGCTCTGCAGGATGAACTGGCTGCAGGTTATACCGATAAGCAGATCGCTCATCTCTCTGAGATATTCAGGACAGGGTCACTGTATGAACTTAAGTTCTGGGAAATGGCCTGGAACAAAGATATGAACTGATCTTAAAAAAACTCCTGCCGGATATTTTGCGGTATCCATGGCAGGAGTTTTTTTGATTTGATAAAGAGTATGGAATCTAAGCCTTCGGCGCAAATTCCAAATGTACGGAACGCAAATCGGGCATGAAAGGCGAAGCCGCTGCCCGATTGTTAATCCCGGAGAACGACCGCCAGGCTTCCGTAATGGATGCCTCCGGTACGCTTAAGCACTTGCTCGACGATCACGGCTCTTCCTGATCAGTCTCCAGCTCGTCTATGACCTCATTCAGGCTGTCAAGGTCGATCGTGATCTCTCCATTATAGATAGCCAGCCCATAGCTTCCCTCCAGCGGCTGCATAATATAATTCATATCGTTTTCGATCTGATACGCGATCAGCACCCTGCGGATCGGATCGATCATCACATATTCACGAACCCCTGCCGTGACATATTTCTGAAGCTTCAGGCTCATATCCTTTTTCTTTGTCGAAGGGGACAGGACCTCAAGCACAAAATCCGGGGCGCCATAATAGACCCTCTTGAGTATCTTATCCCTCTTGCATACAATGATCACATCCGGTTCAACAACAGTGCGGTTATCACAGTCCAGCTGCACACCGATAGGCGAAATGAACACGCGGCAGCTGCCCTTCCTGGCGCGGATCTGCATAAGCAGTGATGCGTGTATCTCACCGGCGATCCCCTGATGCACAAATGTAGGTGGCTCCATATCGTAGAATCGTCCGTCGATAAGTTCCTTTCTTACTTCATCGGGAAGCGCAAAGTACTCCTCTATGGTGTGGTTGTCTTTACCATCCTCGTAGTACGGAACCTCCTTCACACTGTACGCAGCGCCGCTTTCGCACAGCTTGAACTGCTCAGCATTGCAGCTGTATACCTCCGGGGAACCCTGTTCCTGATATACAGCCGACTTGCCCTTTGCTATGCTTTCATCGGCAGTGAGTACGCGCTCTATAGCTGCCAATGTTGACGGGCGTGGATTCTGCGTACTTCCATTGAAGATCTTGGTAAGGGTCCCCTGCGGAACACCGGAATATGATGCCAGCATCGCAATGCTGTAGCCGCGCTGATCTTTAACACGCTTCATTTCTTCAATAGTCATATGTCTGTCTCTCCTTTCAGTAAAAATTCCCCAAGTCTGTGTACAGGCCCGGTCTAAGTAAAAAATAATATATACCTGGGACTGTAACACCGGATTATCACTGATCATCTGATACAAATATACCACTATTTACCATATATATCCATAATAAACCATATTATTCCAAATGCTTGTCCAAATTGAACAATGTTATTCAATAAGATTTTTACAATCTTGAAAAAGAAGATGCATGAATTTATAATGTGATATTAGGGTCAAAAGGTCTAATCACACTTCGTGTTTGCACGAAAGTGTGATTATGACATTGAGACCCGCTCCTCATGAGCAAGTAGTGGGGTAGGGGCCCCATGAATTGCGAATAGGAGCGAGGATTGTGGAAGCACGAAGTGCGGAACAATCCGTAATATCTCAAAAATGTACTTTTGACCACAATGTTATAATGTACAGTGTGCGCCCATTTCAATGGGCTTTTTAGTGTAACAATTTTTCGGAGTTTCAGTTTTAATTCAGACTTAATTAAGTTTTATAAGGACGGTTTTGCTTTGTTGGAAAGCATGGAAAACGGTGAGATCACCGGTAATCAGTATAAAGTAGGTATAGATATAGGCTCGACCACGACCAAGATGGTAGTGGTTGAAAATGATAAGATAGTTTATTCGGAGTACAGGAGGCACAATGCCGCCCAGATCGAGAGCGTAAAGGGAGCTCTGTCGAGGCTTAAGGAGATGTACCCGGAGGTCAGGATCAGGATCGCGCTGACAGGTTCGGGCTCAAAGCCCATAGCCGAGTGCATGGATGTTCCGTTCATACAGGAGGTCGTGGCTAATTCCATAGCGCTTAAGCAGACCTATGGGGAAGTCCGCACTGCAATCGAGCTTGGCGGACAGGATGCCAAGATGATATTTTTCTCAAGGGATCCCGGCACGCACGAGCTGAGGGTATCGGACATGCGCATGAACGGAAGCTGCGCAGGAGGAACCGGCGCCTTCATCGATGAGGTCGCAACCATACTCAAAACTCCTGTAGAGGAATTCAACGCACTCGCGGCAGAGGGAAGCTGCGTATACGATATCTCGGGACGCTGCGGAGTTTACGCAAAAACCGATATACAGCCGCTTTTGAACCAGGGAATAGCCAAGTCGGATCTTGCGCTTTCCTCCTTCCACGCCATAGCCAAGCAGACTATAGGAGGTCTGGCGCAGGGACTGGATATCGAAAAGCCGGTAGTATTCGAGGGAGGACCTCTTACCTTCAATCCGGTGCTTATAAATGTATTCAAGGAGCGCCTGGGTCTTACAGAGGAGGATACTCTCATACCCGAGCATCCTGAAATCATGATCGCTTACGGCGCGGCTCTGTCGCTGGACTCAATGTTTAAGTCAAACAGGGACGATCATTCGGTAGACGCTCTTATAAACAGGCTTAAGCATAATAAGATCAGGGAAAATGCTGCTGACACCAGACTTTCACGGCCGTTCTTCGCAAATGCAGAGGAGCGGAAGGAATTTGAGGAAAAGCACAGGCTTCCTGCATTTGAATGGAGAAAACCGGGCGCCTGCGCCACGGTAAATGCCTATCTCGGTATAGATTCGGGAAGCACTACAACAAAATTTGTCCTCATCGATGAGCATGAGGAGATACTTGACACATTTTACGCGCCTAATCAGGGAGATCCCTTATATGTTGCAAAGGACGCGCTTCTTAAGGTACGCGATAAATATGAAAATGCCGGCGCAAGCCTCAATATTATCGCTGCCGGCTCCACCGGCTATGGTGAACTGCTCTTCAACAAGGCCTTCGGTACGGAGTGCCATGTTGTCGAAACGGTAGCGCACGCGAGAGCAGCGCAGAAGTATGTCAAGGATGTAAGCTTTATCCTTGATATCGGCGGCCAGGATATGAAGGCTATCTGGGTGGATAACGGCATAATCACCAATATCCTTGTCAATGAGGCCTGCTCCTCAGGCTGCGGCTCATTCCTTGAGAACTTTGCGTCCTCACTCAATATAAAGGTCGAAGACATAGCAGAAGCAGCATTTTCATCACCGGCGCCCGCAGCGCTCGGAAGCCGCTGCACTGTGTTCATGAACAGCAGCATTATCACGGAGCAGAGAAACGGTAAGGGCTCGGGAGACATAATGGCCGGCCTCTGCCGTTCGATCATTGAAAATGTTTTCACCAAGGTAATACGTATCTCGAATATCGACAGCCTCGGAAGCTGCATAGTCGTGCAGGGAGGAACCTTCCGGAACAATGCTGTGCTGCGCGCTATGGAGCAGTATACGGGAAAGGATATAGTGAGGGCACCGTATCCGGGCATTATGGGAGCCATCGGCGCCGCGCTTATCACAAAGGAGAGATATGAGGCCGCCGAGGCTTCTGGCAAGCCTGTGAAGCAGAGCTTTATAGGCCTGGACGCGCTTGAGGATTTCTCCTATACCCAGGAGAGCAACCTTACCTGCCCGTTCTGCCAGAACAGCTGCAAGAGGACCATTGTCAGATTTTCAAACGGCAGCTCCTGGATCACGAACAACAGATGCGAGCGCGGTGAGATACTCGGTGACCCTAAGGATGCGGCTGTCAGGGAAAAGCTTAAAGAGGCAAATGCCGCAAGGGATAAGGTCCCGAACCTTTTCAAGCTGCGTGAGGAGCTTCTGTTTAAGGATTACCCGATAGAACAGCTGTCACAGGAGAGAGGCATTACCATAGGTATGCCGAGGGTGCTTTCCTTCTGGGACAATATGCCGTTCTGGAACGCGTTCTGGAGATCGCTTGGCTTTGAGATAAAGCTTTCGCCAAAGAGCACGAGAAAGATTTATGAGAGCGGGCTTTCGGCGGTGACCTCCGATACGGTATGCTTCCCGGCAAAGCTTGTGCACGGACACATAAGGAGCCTTGTAAATGCAGGCGTTGACCGCATTTTCATGCCTTCCATTACCACTGTAAAGTCTGAGAATACAGAGAAGACCAGCGAGTCCATGTGCGCTGTTGTCAAGGGCTATCCTATCGTCGTAAGGAATTCGGACAATCCGCTCAACCGATTTGAGGTGCCGTTTGGCTCGCCGCTGTTCCACTGGCATGAGCCGGAGGACAGGGAGCGCCAGCTTATCATATATATGCATGACCATTACGGCATCGAAGCCGGGCCCACGAAGGCTGCCATAGCTCTCGGGGATGCTGCGGAAAAGCAGTTCCATGAGGAACTTAAAAGCGCCGGGCAGAAGGTCATAGACGAGGTCAGGGCTGAGGGAAAGTATGCCATAGTGCTGGCATCGCGCCCTTATCAGAATGATGCGCTTGTAAACCATGACCTTCCACAGATGTTCACAAAGCTGGGTATACCGGTGCTCACTGCGGACAGTGTTCCTGGAACCGAGGACATTGACCTCAAAAACATGCGTATCGATGTGGTAAACAATTTCCACGCGCGTATGCTTTCAACGGCTATTATGGCTGCGCAGAGCGATTATCTGGAGTATGTGCAGATAGTGAGCTTTGGCTGCGGACATGACGCATACCTTTCGGATGAGATCATCCGTGTTATGAAGGACATCTCCGGCAAGATACCGCTTGTACTGAAGCTGGATGAATCAGACATACAGGGACCTCTGCGTATAAGGGTCAGGTCATTTACTGAAACCGTCAATATGGGCAGACAGGCCGGAAGAAAGCTGGAGTCAGAGCCGCTTCCGGATCCGTATCCTGTCAAGTTTACAAAGAAGTCCAAGGAAAAGACCGTGCTTGTGCCTAATACCTCGCATGCGTTCTGCAGGCTTATGTCTGCGGCCTTCCGCAAGCAGGGCATAAAGGCCGTGCCGCTGGATATCGGACGTGAGGAGGCCATACGCCTCGGAAAGCAGTATGTGCACAATGACATATGCTTCCCGGCGCAGATAGTCATAGGTGAAGCCCTTGCGGGCTTAAGGAGCGGCAAATACGATACTGACAATGCAGCCATAGCCATGGCCAAATATATAGGAGACTGCAGGCTTACGCATTACGGCGCGCTGCTCAGAAAAGCGCTTGATGACGCGGGCTATGCAAATGTTCCTATACTTACCAATGACGATACCGATTACCATGATCTCCATCCCGGCTACAGGATGAATCTGTATTCATCGGTCTGCATTGCCTTCGGCCTGCCCATGATAGACGCTCTTGAGGAGCTTTTAAGGAAGATACGTCCTTATGAAAAGGAAGCCGGCAGCGCCGACCGCGCCTTCGAAGAGGGCATGGACCTGCTGATAGAAGGACTTGATAAGGGAGGCATCCCGGGTCTGAGACGCGGCTTCAAAAAAGCCATAAGTATCATGAATAAGGTTGAGTATGACCGTTCGGTGCTTAAGCCGAGGGTACTTATCGTAGGTGAGTATCTGCTCAATTTCCATCCGGGAGCCAACCATGATATAGAGGCGTACCTTGAGAAGAATGGTTTTGAGATAATTGAAGCCAAGATGACCGATGTCATACAGAAGACCTATTTCTACCAGTACAGTCAGGTTAAGGAGTACCATATTAAAAAGAGCTTTAAGGACAGGGTATGGCTTACCGTGGCCAACCGTTTCTTTGATATGGCGCATGACGTGACCAATAAGATCGCCGCAGTGCATCAGCTCTTTGAAAAGGCTCCTAAGCTTTCCGAGCTTGCAAAGGAAAGCGATGGCATCATTCCGCATACTTTTGATGCGGGAGAGGGCATACTCATACCGGGAGAGATAATACACAATGCGAAGCATGGCTGCCGGGCCTTTGTAATACTGCAGCCGTTCGGCTGCCTGCCAAACCACGTGGTGGGACGCGGCATTTCGAAGAAGCTTAAAGAAATGTATCCGGATGCGCAGATACTTCCGCTCGACTATGACCCGGATGTAAGCTTTGCCAATATAGAGAACCGTCTGCAGATGCTTATCATGAACGCAAAGCAGAATGCGGAGAAGGAACCGGAACAATGAGAGAATAGGAGCTGCGAGAGGATTTGAACATATGACCTGCCGTATATTTGTCACAATATGCATAATAATGGCTTTATTTGACGCGGTAATATCCTACAGGGCATTCCGTCAGAAGTCGCACACAGGCAATATGCTTGTGGGCGTGCTTCTTGCTGCGCTGGGCGTTGAACTGACATACATGGGCAGTGCGCTGAGCAGTACGTACTTCTTTTTTTCTTTTTTCTCAGCGCTGTACTTTTCGCTTATAGATGTGATGCTGGTATTTCTGGTCTTGTTTATGATCAATTATACCAACATTAACAGGCTGGTCTGCCGGGTATTCGTAATCGCTGCGGCAGTCTATGGTATTTTCGATATTGTGGTGCAGATCATGAATCCGTACAGGGAGATATCCATCCACTATATCGAGCGGGATACAGAATTTTCAAGGTTTATGTTCGATATGCTTCCGCTCTACAGGATGCACCTCAGATATACCTACGTACTGGTAGCCGCTGCCATAGCTCTCATAATCTGGAAGATAATCATAGTTCCGCACGGCTACAAGATACAGTATGTGTTCCCGGCGCTCGGCATTCTGCTGCTGGTGGGTGTCAACGCTATGTTTCTCTTTGCACCGATCATCACAGCCTTTAATTTTATCGATTATTCCGTACTTGGCTACAGCGTGGTCGGAGCGCTGCTCTACTGGTGCGCTTTTGAGTATCCCTTAAGAGGTATGTCGGACAAGATGCGGCGCCTGGTCATGGACAATGTTTCGCAGGGCGTCGTGCTCTTCAACTACGAAGACAAAAAGATCATGAATAACAAGGCGGCTCAGGAGATGCTTGATGCCGAAAGCCTCAGGTACGGTACCGGCTTTAAAAGCTTCTGCGCCCGATACGATATCCGGCTTAACAGAAAACAGTCCAATAAAAAGCAGTCGCTGCTCATGCACAATCTAAGCGAGATGGGGCTTTCCATCCAGTGCGACTACAGACCGCTTTTCGGCAATGACAACAAGGTCATCGGCAGACTGATGATGTTTACGGACATCTCAAGTGATACGGATCTTGTTACCGGCTTTATAAATTATCATGTTTTTGAAAAATTCATATCGGATCAGGAGTCACAGGCGCGCCAGAACGGCATTTATATAATATGCGACATCAACGATATGCATACTATAAATGAAACAGGCGGCTGGGATGTCGGCAACAAGGCGCTTGCCAAGCTTGCCGAGATCATGCGTGAGACGCTGCCCGGTGATTCGCTGTTTGTAAGAGGAAACGATGCAAAGCTGATAGCCGTAAACGGTACGCTGGGAGAAGCTGAGGCTGTTGAATGCCTTAACAGTATACAGAAGAAGTTTTCGGAGGTGCGTATATCGGGTATCAAGATGGGCATGCAGTACGCGCTCAGCATGTCGGGCGGCGGGCATGGCTTTGAAAAGGCGGCATACAGCGCGGAGCAGTCACTCAGACAGAAGAAGCTTATGGACCGGACCTCATCGCATTCGGGCCTGCTCATTTCCCTTATAAAGACACTTGAGGAGAGTGATCCGACGACAGAGGCGCATGTAAGAAGGACGCAGCATCTCGGCGCCGTGCTCGGTAAGCGGATCGGGCTTACGGACGCTGAGATAAGCAAGCTTTCGCTGCTCTGCATTCTGCATGATATCGGAAAGATCACCGTACCTCTTGAGATTCTTAATAAACCAGGCAAGCTGAATGACGAGGAACGCAAGGTCCTGCAGACACATGTAAAAAAGGGTTATGAGATCGCCAACAGTACCTATGAGCTCAGGGACATTGCGGATATGATACTTTACCATCATGAAAGATGGGATGGAAAGGGCTACCCTATGGGCCTGAAGGGTGAGGAGATACCTTTGCTTTCCAGAGTTATCAGCGTGGTCGATTCCTATGATGCCATGACAAGCAACCGCTGCTATTCCAGAGGCAAGTCAAAGGGATATGCAATAAAGGAGCTGCAGAGGTGCGCCGGCACACAGTTTGACCCCAATATTGCAGAGGCGCTGGTGTCGATCCTTGAATCACCCGGATGGACTGAGATTACAGAGGGAGACCTCAACGCAAGAAGTGAGAATGCCCAGAAGGTAAGGGATGCCTTCAGGCCTGCCTTTGGAATCGAAAATGCCATCACTGACGGAGAAAATGTTTCCGAGTATGTCCGCAATGTTGAGCATTCGCGCTACTATCTGGATGAAAACAATAATATTACCAATATTGACGATGAATTTACGGAGATAACGGGTTATACTGAGGAGGATATCCGTGAACGCAAGCTTAAGCAGACAGACCTTATTCCGGAGCCTGAGCGTGAGGAATATACGATGACGGTCAATGCCCAGCTTGCAAAGAAGAATACGGTATTCCTTGAGCACAGGATAGTCTGCAGGAACGGAAACATTATCAGAGTGCTGTGTCTGGGACGCTATTACTATGATTCTGCGTATATGAATTGGCGCAGCGAGATAAATATTACGATTGCGTAATTATTGCGGCGGTAAGGAATGCTGCGCTTGTAATGGATACTGCAGTTGTAAGAAATGCTGCGCTTGTAATGGATACTGCAGTTGTAAGAAATATTGCGGCGGTAAGCGGATATTCAGCAGCTGGCGCAATAAAAAATATAGAAGGAGAGATTTATGGAATTTTTAGGCGGTATGTTAGGCGGTATTGTTATTCAGGGTGCGCTGTCAGGCGTGCTTTCAGCCATCGTGGTACTGATTATATGTCTTATAGTGACCAGCATCCTGATGAAGGTAGTCAACGCTCTGCTTGAGAAGAGCAGACTTGATAAAACGCTGACGCATTTCTTTTCAAAGGGAGCTGAGCTGCTGCTCAGAGCGCTCACAGTAATCATCGTAGCAGAGACACTTGGCATTCCGACAGCATCGCTCGTCACTGTCATGGGTGTTGCAGGTCTGGCTCTGTCACTCTCGCTGCAGAATATCCTTTCCAATTTGTTTTCGGGAATCACTCTGCTGCTTACCCATCCGTTCAAATCGGGCGACTATGTTATTGCTGCCGGAAATGAGGGTATTGTCAGAAACGTCAGCCTGTTCTATACGACTATGGACACTCTTGACAATAAGCTGATAAGCATTCCAAACAGTGATGTTATCGGTGCTTCGGTTAATAACTTTTCAACCCAGCCGACAAGAAGGGTCGATTTTGTATTCGGCGCTTCCTATGACAGCGCGACAGAGGATGTTTACGATGCCATAGATGACGCTATCGCTTCAGATGACAAGATCCTTAAGGATCCGGCTCCGTTCAGGGCAATCATCGAGTACAAGGACAGCTCTATATCCTATGTTGTCCGCGTATGGTGCAGAAATGCCGATTACTGGGATGTATATTTCCATATGAATGAGAAGATCCGCGAGACCTTTAAGAAGCACGGCGTAGAGATGAGCTACAACCATCTCAATGTTCATGTGGACCAGGCAAAGTAAGTCTTGCGTGCAGCAACGCCTGCTCAATAGTTACAAAAAGGAAATAAACGCAAAAACAGCTGCCGTAATGGCAGCTGTTTTCACGTTAATTATTTCATTTCTTAAAGGGGAGAAATGTTTTTATGAATAAGATATGTGCGCCATGATGTGCAATTCATAAACGGCATATCCTTCATGCAATATTATTATAGCTTTACGATAGTTTTTTGTTAATGGCAAATATGTAATATTTTGATATGACAGTTTGTTAAAATAATGTCATATTACACAAGAATCCGTGCCGCAGAGTGCGCGGCGAAGTGAGAATTCAGGTCAGGGTGAGAATTCCGGTCAGAGCAGAAATTCCGGTCAGAGCAGAAATTCCGGTCAGAGCAGAAATTCCGGTCAGAGTGAGAATCTCGGTCAGACGGAAATTCTCAAAAAGAGATCCTGCTTAAAGCAGGACCTCTTTACGATGGAGCTGCAGCCTGAAGCTTATTACCGAGGCGGTGATAATGATCAGCCCTGCAGCGAATTTTACTATGCGTTCGTACTTTTCGGCATCCGGCAGGAAGAGCGGAAGCACTGAACCGATCAGACCTATGATCAGGGTGCCGATGACGGCGATGCCGATATTTCTCTTTGTGACAAGCTTTTTAAGCGGGATGTCCGGAAAAATCGTCTTCAGCGTGAAGATGACAGAGGCAAGGACCAGAGCGGCGGTAAGAAGCCAGGTAAGCAGCGTACCGGCAGCAGGTGAGAGCACACTGTTCCTGGTAACTGCCGCAGCGCTTGTCAAAGCAGTGCCGATCCCCCAGAGAGGGATGCATACAAGACCGCGGACAGGCGCAGGGAGCATCATCAGCAGACGCCTGAACGGATGCTTCTTTTTGTCTTCGTCATCGTCCTCCTCATCCTCTGCGGCAATGTAGATATCCGCATCGGGCATTTCGTCCGCCATGCGTATGACGGCCGGCGGACTGTTGTGAATGTCGCCGCTTTTGACTATATCTGCCGGCCCTGTAAAAAGACCGCTTACTATAACGCTGGCGGCTGCAGCCATGGCAGCAGCGGAGGCCAGTATCTTATGGGGAATCTTCATAAATATATTCCTCGCACTATTATGCACTATCTGACCTGGCCCTCGCCATAGATCACATACTTGCTGCTGGTAAGCTCCTCAAGACCCATAGGCCCTCTTGCGTGAAGCTTCTGTGTGGAGATGCCGATCTCGGCGCCAAGCCCGAACTCGCCGCCGTCTGTAAATCTTGTCGAAGCATTTACATAAACGGCCGCAGCGTCGACAGCATCCAGAAAATGCTGCGCTTCTGTATAGTCATTCGTCACTATGCATTCGGAATGTCCGGTGCCGTGGTCACTGATAAAATCAACGGCCTCAGCAGCATTTTTGACAATGTGCACGGCCAGAATGTAGTCGCCGTATTCGCTGTCCCAGTCCGCCTCAGCGGCAGGGACACCGCGCTTTCCGAGAATACTGAGCGCAGCTTCGTCGCATCGGAGCTCAACATTATGCTTGTCGAGGAGAGGCACGGCTTTTTCAAGAAAGGCCTCGGCGACATTTTCATGGATAAGCACGCACTCGGCAGCGTTGCAGACGGAAGGGCGCGAGCATTTGGCATTGAAAAGGATTTCAGCGCCCATATCCAGATCCGCGCTCTTATCGATGTAAATGTGGCATACGCCTTCGCCGGTCCTGATCACGGGAACACTGGAATTGGCCGCAACTGAGCGTATAAGCCCGGCACCGCCGCGCGGAATGAGCACATCGAGGTAGCGGTTAAGATGCATAAGCTCATTGGCAGAATCACGGCTTGTATCCTGCACGAGTGAAATGCAGTCCTCTGGAAGTCCGGCCTCCTTAAGCGCTGCGCGCATGATCTCAGTGACTGCGCGGTTTGAACGGATGGCCTCTTTTCCGCCCCTTAAAATGCAGACATTGCCTGATTTGAGACAGAGGGCAGCAGCATCTACGGTTACGTTCGGACGTGCCTCATAAATGATGCCGATGACTCCGAGAGGCACACGGCGCCTGCCGATAAGCAGTCCGTTGGGACGCTTTACCATCTTATCCATTTCACCGATAGGATCCGGCAGAGCGATTATCTCGCGGACGCCTTTGGCAATGCCTTCTATGCGCGGCTCAGTCAGTCTGAGCCTGTCAAGCATGGAAGCTGAGATGCCGTTTTTTTCAGCCTCTGCGCAGTCCTCTGCGTTTGCGCTCAGCCATTTGTCCTTATTTGCGACTATCGCCTCGGCTATGCACTGAAGCGCTTTGTTCTTTTCATTGGTTCCTGCGCAGGAAAGTCTGCGGGAAGCCGTTTTTGCGGCTGATGCCTGTATCTCAAGTACTGTCATGGATCGTTTCCTCAATAAATTAGTATTTCTGCGTTTTTAATTTTCGCTTTTACCTGATGTTCGGATTTTATATTTATTCCGGCATTTTACAGCCGGAATCACAGCGCCGCGGAATCACAGCGCCGCGGATCACAGCGTCGAATAAAATCTTGTGCCGACAGGCTTTTCATCAAGAATATCATACAGGTTCTCTATGCGGTCGCTGTTGGTGATGACAAGATCAAAGCCTGAAGACATGGCGATCTTCGCGGCTGCGAGCTTTGTCTGCATACCGCCTGTACCGCGGCTCGTACCGGCGCCGCCTGCCATCTCCATGATCTCAGGAGTGAGCTCGGTCACACCGTGAAGCAGTCTTGCATCTGGGAACTGGCGCGGATCTTTGTTGTAAAGTCCGTCTATGTCACTCAGTATGACAAGCAGGTTCGCCTGGCAGAGCTTTGCTACGATGGCTGAAAGCGTATCGTTGTCACCGAGCACCTTGTGCGTGCCGGTCTCGATCTCTGCGGCAGATACCGAGTCATTCTCATTGACTACCGGAATGACGCCGAGCTCCAGAAGAGCTGAAAATGTGTTGGAAAGGTGCATTGCGCGGTCCTCTTCGTCCACATCGTCACCGGTAAGAAGTATCTGGGCTATGGTTCTGTTGTACTCCGAAAACAGCTTGTCATAGATGTGCATCATGCTGCACTGTCCTACGGCGGCGGCAGCCTGCTTCATGCGCAGCTCCTTCGGGCGCTCGCCGAGCGCAAGCTTTGCCGTACCGATGCCGATTGCGCCGGAGGAAACAAGTATGACCTCATTGCCTGCCCCCTGAATATCGGAAAGGACCCTTACAAGAAGCTCCATTTTCCTTAAGTCGAGCTCTCCGCTGTCATGCGTCAGAGTGGAGGTGCCGACCTTGATTACGATTCTCTGTTTATTAAGCATATAAAACTCTCTCATGTATCTTACATCTGATGATCCGGGATATAAGCGGTATGCATGACAGCATACAGGAATCCATCCCGCATATCACTTATGTCCGCTGAATAGTTACGATTGTATCACAGAATTATGTATGCGTCATGAAAAATTACGTCTGACCGTAGTCTCTTATAGCAAAATTTCTTACCGGACCTGGCGGCCCTGGACGGGCCCGGACAATTTTATGCGTTGAAGTACTGATAAAAGACTTGATGAGTATCCGTAAATCTGATACATTAGTAACTATTCGGAAAGTGTAAATATATAAAACAGCGACATGATCAATGGCAGAGAGGTGTCAGATGAAGACAATAGAGGTAAATGCTTCCAAAAGCTACAATGTATATATAGGAAACGGGATAATGTCAGAGGTCGGTGAAAGACTGAAGACCG
>R11__coassemble_1292_pt1 | contig 14340 bp, 8 predicted proteins | sample R11__metabat2_high_PE_001 | metagenome-assembled genome bin R11 | reverse complement strand
ACTTCGATGTGCAGATCGATGGCATCAACCTTCTTGATACAGCATTCTGATCTTTGTAAGAACAACAGAAGCGAAAGCCGATCAGAATTTTTTGAAAAGTTCATAAGATCATCTTATAAAACGGGGATTGCTCAGGCAGTCCCCGTTTTTGTATGCAGAAGAAATGAAGAAAGAAGAAATGAATCGTGGAATCGTTTAAAATTACTATCACAGCTTTAAAAAGATGTGGTACAATAATCCATAACTATGTGTTTCTGCGTATTTTCTGAAAGTAAAGAGTGGAAATAAGAGTAAAGGTAAAAACATTACAATGAAGTAATGAGTAAACTAAGCAGCTATCGGAGGAAGGTTATGAAAAAGTCCCGGATATGTACAGCACTATTAATGACATCACTGTTAATGTCGGCAGCATTGACAGGCTGTGGTTCCGCAACAGGCTCCCAGAGCGCGCAGTCACAGACAGCTGCAAAATCTGAAGAAAGCAAAGCAGACACTGCGAATGATGCCAAGGCTGAGACTTCGGCGGCTTCCGCAGAAAACCAGGCTTCAGGCGCTTCAGTCGCTTCAGGAACAGGCGCGGAGTTTGTACCGGCGCTCGATACGGGTGCCGAGCTTACCATTAATTTTGTCGGAGGCTGGGGGAATTTCGAGGCGCTGGATCAGGTAGCATTGGATTTCCAGAAGTATTATCCTGATGTCGAGATCGCATACAGCAAGCTTGACGATGTTAAGGCGGACATCTTAAACCGTTTTGCTACAGGCGAAGGTATCGATATATTCATGAACGATTACTGGAAGTTCAAGGAAGAAGATTTCGACACACTCAAAGAATACGCAGAGGACCTTAACGAAAGCGGCATCGATCTCTCAAGCATAGACCAGAACCTTTTGAAGGTCTATGACATTGACGGATATCAGGCAGAATTTCCGTTATACAATGCCGTATTCGGATACATGATAAATGAGGATATATTTGAGTCTGTCGGAGTCAGCGTTCCTACGACATATGAGGAGCTTAAGGACTGCTGTGAGAAGCTTATGGAAGCAGGCTACGAGCATCCGTTCTTCATGCATGACAGCTATAATAAAGTATGCTTCATGCCTTATTACTGGCATCTTATTGATGAGGGAAAGGATCCGGAAGCAGCATTTACAGAGATGATAAATATGGCAGAGGAATTCAATTCGCTTCCGTATATCTATGATGTTACCGGAGAAATTGAGGATAACTACAATGCTCTTATCCTCCGATTCTTTGAAGGTGATGTACCGATGGCTGCCATAAGCACTACCAACTTTTCGGGAACAAAGAAGCGCGAGGCCAAGTCCGAGAAGTTTACAGCAGAGCCATTCAAATATGATTTTGCCCAGATCGCTTTAACGGATGAGCCTATGGGACTTTACGAGAATCCGCTTGCAACGCTTTATGTAGGCGTTTACAAGAACTCACCTAATCTCGACTATGCCAATGAGTTCCTTCGCTTCATGTATTCGCAGGATGAGATGAAGATCTTTGAAAGGATCAAGAATCAGCCTGTTGCGGATGCAAATGTCGGATATGAGGATTTTCCGCTTCTTGAAAAGCTTGAAAAGGTCACAGGAAACTGCAGTACGAGGGAAAAAATCAGGATACAGTATGCCGGACACGAGGCTATAAAGAAGTTCAAGGCAGGAACCGACAATGCTGAGGCGTGGGAAGCTTTCAGGGAGTTCCTTAAGTAAGTGTCTTAAGTAAGTATCTTAAGTAAGTTCAGACGCAAATCAAAAAATGTATCGGTTTCGTGCTTTGGCTGTGCAGGAGTAATTATCTTAAGTAAATCCGGGCGCGAAAAGGAAGCGGGAATGGTTTTCGCTTTGGGCGTATGCTTTGGATGCGCAGACAGGAGATTGTTTTAAATAAAGAGCAAGTGTGGATTGAAAGGATGTCTTTTAATGAAGCGTTTTGCAATCGTACTATTTAATATTTTAGCAGTGTCGGTCGTAGCAACGGCCGTAATCTTCTATGCGCGGCAGAACAAGCTCAACTCGGCTGAACAGAGCAAGGAAAACTTTTATGATACCACTGTCATTCTTGAAGAGATAGCAAGCAACTATCTGGAGGACTCGCAGAAAATCCGTGATGGCTGGAGCAGCATGATAAATTCAGGCGAATTTACCATGGAGCAGGCGATAGACCAGCTTTCATATATGGTCACAAGCGAAGGTGTCATGGCTCATATTGTCTGGGAAGACAGCCTTAAGGGTCTTTCGACCGTTGGCAAGGCTTCGGATCCGTATAATTTTGATGTGGATTATTCAGACAGGAGAGCATCTGTATTTCCGGGTACCTTTGAGACGGATGGCATAAACATAACCAATCTTTATTCCAATCCTACAAACGGCGCTTATGTAGTAGCCTTCTGCGACAGGGTCGAACTGCTTAATGAAGAGGGAGAGCATAAAAGAGCACTGCTTATGAGGCTTGTGCCTGTGAGCAGACTCAATGAGAGATGGACATTCCCAACGCAGTACGGGGATGAGGCTTCGGTGGCTCTCATTAACAGTGACGGTTCATATGTCATTAAGCCGGGATCCATGAAAAATGAGTCTTTCTTCAGCTATGTCTATTCCTTTAATCAGGGAAAAGTAAATGAGGAAGAGCTCCGGAAAGACATGAATGCAAATGCCTCCGGATCATTTACAGCTGACGACAGCAAGGGAAAAGAGACATTTTACGCTTACAGACATCTTGATAAAAATCAGGAATGGATACTCGTTGCGGCAATTGATGCGGATAAGCTGACAGGCAGTGATATAGACTGGACAGTTCCGCTTATCATCCTGATTTCGCTTATGGCTATTCTTGTGCTTGACATCGCATTTTTTGCATCTGTCAGAAGGAATGAAAGGGCGGCCGAGGAACATATGCATGAGCAGAATTCCATCATAGCGGTTCTCGCTCATGAGTACAGTACGATGTTTCTTCTGGAGCCTTCAAGCGGTAAGTGCGAGCTGTTCCGGACAGACAGTGTATTTGAACGTGAGTCGGGAGCAAACTTTCCGAAGGTCTGCTCATATGAGGATATGTTCAGAAATTATGCCGACCATTTTATAGCCGAGGATGACAGAGAACGCGTAAAGAGCGCAGTCAGCATCGCTGCTTTAAATGAAAAGGTGCCGGAGACAGGTCTGTATTCCGTCGATTACAGGAGAGTGCTTAACGGAAAGACCGATTATTATCAGGTAAGCTACGGACGTGTTGAAGAGGGAAGCCATAAGGCCAAGATCGTTCTCGGACTCAGAGATGTTACTGAGATCGTAGAGAAGGAAAAGGAGCAGGAAAAGCTGCTGACCAATGCTCTCGCCGCAGCCCAGCATGCGAACAGGTCCAAGACGGTATTCCTCAACAATATGTCGCATGACATAAGGACCCCGATGAATGCGATAATCGGATTTACAGCTCTGGCTGCGTCCCACATTGACAATAAGGAGCAGGTAAAGGATTATCTTTCAAAGATCGCCACATCGAGCGATCATCTGCTCTCTCTTATAAACGATGTGCTTGACATGAGCCGTATCGAGAGCGGTAAGGTAGTCATCGAAGAAACCGATGTACATCTTCCGGACATACTCCATGATCTGAGGACTATCATCCTTCCTAATGTTACCGCAAAGCAGCAGGATCTGTATTTTGATGTAGTCGACATCAGAAATGAAAATGTTATTACCGATAAGCTCAGACTTAACCAGGTGCTTCTGAACCTGCTCAGCAACGCCATCAAATTTACCAGACCGGGCGGCACGATAAGCGTAAGAGTTATCCAGAAGCCTCAGGCACCGACCGGATACGCGTCATTTGAATTCCATGTCAAGGATAACGGCATAGGTATGTCAAAGGAATTCAAGGAGCACATATTCGAGGCCTTTACCAGAGAGCAGACCTCAACGGTAAGCGGCATACAGGGAACCGGACTCGGCATGGCGATAACCAAGAACATCATAGATATGATGGGCGGCTCCATAACCGTGGAGAGTGAAAAGGATAAAGGCTCTGAGTTCATTGTTTCCCTGGACTTCAAGATAAGCGCAAGCGAGACTAAATACGAAAAAATAGAGGAACTTCAGGGCATGCACGTGCTCGTTGCGGATGATGATTCCAATACGGCGATAAGCGTAAGCGGTATGCTTTCAGATATAGGTATGCGTCCTGACTGGACTCTGTCGGGAAAGGAAGCCGTGCTGAGGACCCAGGTCGCTTTTGACCAGAATGACAGCTACAGCGCTTTCATCATCGACTTCCAGATGCCGGACCTTAACGGCATAGAGACAGTGCGCAGGATCCGGCGTATCATAGGCGATGAGAAGCCGATCATCATACTCACAGCGTATGACTGGTCATCATTTGAAGATGAGGCTAAGGAGGCCGGAGTTACGGCATTCTGCTCAAAGCCGATATTCATGTCTGAGCTCAGGGATGTGCTTTCCCGTCCGTTTGCGGTTAAGGAAAAGGCAGCTGAGGCTGCGCCTGAGGAAACTGATCGGGTAAGCTTTGAAGGACGTAAGATACTGCTTGTTGAGGACAACATTCTCAATCAGGAGATCGCCCAGGATATACTTGAGGATGTCGGATTTGAGATAGATGTTGCTTCAGACGGAACTGAAGCTGTAGAAATCATGGAGTCAGCGGCTGCCGGTCAGTACGATCTTATCCTTATGGATATACAGATGCCGCGCATGGATGGCTATGAGGCTACAAGACGCATCCGCGCCATGAAGGGAAGCTTAGGAGAAAGCATTCCTATATTCGCGATGACTGCGAATGCTTTCGATGAAGATAAAAAGAAGGCTGTGGAAGCCGGTATGAACGGACATATAGCCAAGCCGATCAATGTTGAGACTCTGCTTGAGACCCTGCGGGGGACTCTGGCAGACAGATAATGAATCGCATACTGTCTTATGCAGCCGGCGGGCAGATGACGAAGCAAAGGCTGGCTTATGTAATCAGCGGACTGCAGCAAAGCAGTTTTATGCAGACAGCTGACAGATAATGAAGCAAATGTAGTTTTATGTACAGAGAGGAACTTGCCTTGGAAAATCAGGAGATAGCGGTACAATTTAAAAACATAACCAAGACATTTGGTAAGGTTACTGCCAATCATGATGTGAATATGTGCATTTATAAGGGAGAGATCCTTTCGCTTCTGGGAGAGAACGGAAGCGGAAAGACGACTCTTATGAATATGCTTGCGGGTATTTACTATCCGGATCATGGCCAGATATTCATTAATGGTAAAGAGGCCGTAATCGCATCGCCGAGAGATGCATTCAGTTTTGGTATAGGCATGGTGCATCAGCATTTCAAGCTGATAGACGTATTTACTGCGGCAGAGAATATCGTTCTCGGACTTGAGGGCGGACTTAATATTGCTGAGGCTAAGATTAAGATCAAGTCTATATGCGACAGATACGGCTTTGAGGTGGATCCGGATCAGAAGGTCTACAATATGTCTGTTTCGCAGAAGCAGACGCTGGAAATCGTAAAGGTCCTTTTCAGAGGCGCCGAGATACTTATTCTCGATGAGCCTACTGCCGTGCTTACACCGCAGGAGACCGATAAGCTTTTCGCGGTCATGCGCAATATGAAGCAGGATGGCAAGTCCATCGTTATCATTACGCACAAGCTGCACGAGGTTGAGGCGATATCCGACCGCGTGGCGATACTGCGCAAGGGCGAGTACGTCGGGGAGATGAAGACCTCCGAGACCAATGCCCAGGAAATGACGGACATGATGGTAGGGCACAGCGTTACGCTCAACATTACCAGAAACGATCCTGTTGACCCTGAGCCTAGGCTTGTGGTCGAGGGACTTACGGTGCGCGACGGAGAGGGCATAGTAAAGCTTAACAATGTTTCATTTACCGCAAACAGCGGCGAGATCCTGGGTATAGCAGGCATCTCGGGCTGCGGACAGAAGGAACTGCTTGAGGCTATCGCAGGCCTGCAGAAGGCTGAAAGCGGAACTATCACCTATATCAATAAGGAGGGCGTATCCGAGTCTCTTCTTGGCAAGGATCCGCTTGAGATAAGCAGGATGGGTGTCATGCTTTCGTTCGTTCCTGAGGACCGTCTCGGCATGGGACTCGTTGCAAACATGGACCTCACAGACAATATGATGCTCCGTTCCTTCCGTATAGGCGGTACGCCGTTCGTAGACAGGCAGACGCCTAAGTCGCTGGCGCAGAGAGTTGTAAAAGCGCTTGAGGTAGTTACACCGAGCATCGCAACTCCGGTGCGTAAGCTTTCCGGCGGAAATGTGCAGAAGGTACTTGTCGGCCGAGAGATATCGTCGTCTCCGACAGTCCTTATGACGGCTTATGCTGTGCGCGGACTGGATATCAATTCCTCTTATGAGATATACGATCTTATCTCTAAGGAGAAGGAAAAGGGCGCTGCGGTTATATTTGTAGGAGAGGATCTGGATGTGCTTCTGGCGCTCTCAGACAGGATCATGGTTCTCTGCGGAGGCCAGGTCAGCGGTATTATAGACGGAAGGACTGCCGATAAGAATCAGGTAGGACTTATGATGACTAAGCTTGGAGGTGGAGAAAATGAATAAAAACAAAGAGTCATTGATCCACATTTCCAAACGCGGGGATGTAAGCTGGCAGATGGCCTGGGGCATAAGAGCCGCGGCCATAATACTTGCGCTCATTCTCTGCGGCGTGCTTACGACAATACTTACCGGACTCAATCCGGTTGAAGTTTACGCTACTATGATTAAGGGAGCGTTCGGTTCGGCGAGAAAATCCTGGATCACCTTCCAGAATGTTGCCATTCTCCTGATCATTTCCCTTGCGCTTACTCCGGCGTTCAAGATGCGCTTCTGGAATATCGGCGGTGAGGGTCAGGTGCTTATCGGCGGACTTGCTTCAGCTGCCTGCATGATCTGTCTTGGCGAGAAGCTGCCCAATGCCGCTGTTATCGTGCTGATGATCATATGCGCTCTCGGAGCAGGAGCTGTCTGGGGACTGATCCCGGCGCTCTGCAAGGCTAAGTGGAATACCAATGAGACTCTGTCGACTCTTATGATGAACTACATTGCGACTCAGCTGGTTGCATTCTATGTAGTTGTATGGGAGGTTCCGAAGGGCTCAGGCAAGATTGGTATTATCAACCAGAACAGCAATGTCGGCTGGCTTCCGAACATTTTCGGATCAAAGTATCTGCTGAGCATTGTGGTTGCGCTGATCATTACTGCTGCAATGTATATTTATCTTAACTACAGCAAGCATGGCTACGAGATATCAGTTGTCGGAGAAAGTGAGAGGACGGCCCGCTATGTCGGCATCAAGGTCGAGAAGGTCATTATCAGGACAATGCTCCTTTCCGGCGCTCTCTGCGGTCTTGCAGGTCTGCTGCTTGTAGGCGGTATAAACCATACTGTTACCACGACTATTTCCGATGGACAGGGCTTTACGGCGGTTATGGTTTCATGGCTTGCCAAATTCAACCCGGTGACCATGGTATTTACGAGCTTCCTGATCATTTTCATGGACAGAGGTGCGAGCGAGATATCCACTGCCTTCGGACTTAACCAGTCCTTTGCGGATATCATGACGGGCATCATACTGTTCTTCATCATCGCCAGCGAGTTCTTTATTTATTACAGGATAAAGTTCCGCTCGGGGGACAGCGCGGAAGATAAGAGCGCTGCTGCGGAAACTTCAGTAAAGGAGGAAAAATAAATGTTTAATTTTGCTACATTTATCCCGAGAGCCGTAGGCCAGGGCATCCCTCTTCTTTACGGAAGCACAGGTGAGATAATCACGCAGAAATCCGGAAACCTCAACCTTGGTATTCCCGGAGTTATGTATGTAGGCGCGATAAGCGGCGTTATAGGTTCATTCATGTATGAGCAGTCAGCGGCAGGGGCAGGACTCAATCCTGTGCTTGCAGTAGCAATACCGCTTGTATGCTCGCTGCTCGGTTCATTCCTGATGGGTCTGCTGTACTGCTTCCTGACGGTTTCGCTGAGGGCTAACCAGAATGTTACAGGTCTTGCGATGACGACCTTCGGTATAGGCTTCGGTAATTTCTTCGGAGGCTCACTCATCGCAATATCAGGCGCTGATGTGCCATCGATCGCGCTTTCGGAGACCAGCTCATATTTCAGTAAGACGCTTCCTATGGCAAACAGCACAGGGCTTTTCGGAAAGCTGTTCCTTTCATACGGCTTCCTTGCGTATGCGGCGATCATTATAGCTATCGCGGCGTCCCTTATACTTACACGCACCAGAGTAGGACTGCATCTGAGGTCTGTCGGTGAGAATCCGGCTACCGCCGATGCCGCCGGCATCAATGTTACGAAGTATAAGTATGCGGCTACCTGCGCAGGCTGTATGATTGCAGGACTCGGAGGACTCTACTACGTTATGGACTATGCCTGCGGCGTATGGTCCAATGACGCGTTCGGAGACAGAGGCTGGCTTGCTATTGCGCTCGTTATCTTCTGTATCTGGAGACCGAATGTCAGCGTGCTGGCGTCGATCCTTTTCGGTGGACTTTATATCCTGTATCTCTATATTCCGAGCGGCATGGACCACATGGAATATAAGGAGCTTTACAAGATGATCCCTTATATAGTAACTCTCGTCGTGCTCATCATTACCAGCATGAGGAACAAGAGGGAGAACCAGCCTCCTGCAAGTCTGGGCATCCCTTATTTCCGAGAGGAACGCTGACGGAAAAGGAAAAGCAGACGATGTCCGGATATGGGTCAGCGGCTGATATGCAGCTGATATGCAGCTGTCAGATCATGGTATATGGGACATCTGCGTATATGATGCGGCTTGTGCAGCCGGCCGGGCGCGTATGCGGCTGCATGGAACGGAGAACATTATGAAGTTTTATCTGGCTCCGCTTGAGGGGATAACCGGATATATATACAGAGATGCATTGCATGAATTTTTCGGAGAAGGCGTGAATAAATATTTCACGCCTTTTCTTGAGCCTCATATCCATAAGGCGAACCTCAATCATAAGGAGCTGGCCGATATTGATCCTGCCAATAATGCCGGGCAGGTGCTGATCCCGCAGATCCTTGCAAATGATGCTGAGCAGTTTCTTTCCATGGAGGCGGAGCTGCGTGAATATGGCTATGAGGAACTTAACTTAAACCTTGGCTGCCCGTCGAAGACTGTAGTTTCGAGACACAGAGGCTCAGCTTTGCTTGCGAAAGACGAACGGGAACGGCTTGAACGTCTGCTCGATGGCATTTACAGCGGAACAAAGGGCAGGGTGTCAGTGAAGACTAGGATAGGCTATGAGGATGCGGATGTGTTTCCGGAGCTTATTGAGATCTTCAACAGGTATCCGATCAGCGAACTGATCATACACCCGAGGACGCAGACCGAGTATTACCGTGGGAAACCGCATTATGAGGCTTTTGAGTATGCGGCCAGGCACGCGGCTGTCCCTCTTGTCTACAATGGAGACGTGTGCAGTCCTGAGGATTACGGGCGCATAACCGGGATGTTCGGTGGAGATACTGTGGCAGTAGGTTACGGAGATGCGGCAGCAGGCACCGATGGCATTGCTGCCGGAGATGGGAAAATCAGGTCGGAAGCCTATGCTGCGGCAGAAGGAGTGAAGGCTGAGTCAGGGACCGGAGCCGCGGATGGAAACGAAGGAACAGGCAGCTGTCGTCTGTCGGCCGTCATGATAGGCCGCGGAGCCATAGGGCGCCCATCGCTCATAAGAGAACTTGCCGGAGGAAAGCATTTTGAGAAGGCTGAACTTGAAGGCTTCCTTGAAAAGCTGCTCATGACCTACTATGTCCGGTATAACGGCGAAACACCGGCGCTCCACAAGATGAAGGAGGTCTGGACATACCTCATAACAAGCTTCCCGGGCAGGGAAAAGGAATTTAAAAGGCTGCAGAAAACCAGGCGCATCGAGGAATACCTGGCGCAGGTCCGCGAGATCCTGCAGTGAGAATTCCGGTCAGAGTGAGAATCTCGGTCAGAGCGAGAATCTCGGTCTGACGGAAATTCTCAGTCAGCCGGGAAGAAAAAAGGCGGTGAAATAAGATGTTTGGAGCAAGAGATAAAATGACCGGCGCGCTTATAGGCGTATGCCGCGCGATAGATGGAAACCAGAGCATGATCATGGAAGATACGGACAGGCTGATAGTACAGGGCCTGTCTGCGCTGCTCGCTATTCACGAGAGCGGCAGCGAGGTCTTTTCACAGCTTACTGAAAAGCTTCACGCAGAGAAAAACAGGATAGTCCCTGATTGCAGCGTCTGCATGAATCCATGCGGGCACAATGACGATCCGGATATGGACGGAATATGGAATGCTGAAAATGAAGTCAGCGCCCTTAAATCTGCGCTGCTTTCATGCATATCCGAAGCTGCAGCGCATATGCAGGCAGCAGCGCTTCCGGCTTTTCCGGCGGAGGACATGGTGATATTATACAGGGCACTTTTCGCAATAGGCGATTACAGTCGCTGTGAAGACCTGCTCCCGCTGCTTATCGATGCAGACGAATTGAAACGCAAATATATATCCGTATGCTGAAGTAAAGCCGTTTCCGTATCCGGACCAAAGGTCATAATGCGAATGTTCTTTACATATGCTGTTGAATGGTTACGGAAAAGTAATATAAATTAAATAAATATAAAATCGGAGCTATACGTTTGACATCAGCAGAATATCCATGATAAGCTTTATTCACAAACAAAGATGTAATTGCTTTTGGATCCCTCCCGCAAAGACATTAGGTCAAAGATGACCGATCCGAAAAGCGCATGATAAAAAGGCTGCAGTCCGACAGGACTGCAGCTTTTTCAGGTGGTCAGAGCAGAAATTCCGGTCAGAGCAGAAATTCCGGTCAGAGCAGAAATTCCGGTCAGAGCGGAATTCTCGGTCAGAGCGGAATTCTCGGTCAGGGCGGAATTCTCAAGGCTGCTCCTCGGGTTCAGCCTCCCGCGCCTCAAGCTCCGTCTTCAGCTGTGCCCAGACCGCATCGGGGTCGGCTTTCACCTCGTCAGGCCCAAAGAGCAGCGCATAGTAGTCCGTGTTCATAATGGAGGTGCACATGAGTATGCGCCCATTCACAATAGCGTTGACGGTCTTTATGTATTCCTCCTGATCCTCCTCGGAGATCACAGTATCCTCATCGGGATAGTACACATGCTTCCTGGTGTCGTATTTTCCCTCTCTCGTTATCCAGCTCAGATTATTCCAGAATACCAGCGGCTCAGTCTCCGCAAATACATCCCTGCCGGGCAGCAGCCGCGAATCAAACTCTACGCCGAAAAGATTGGACACAGTAGGCAGGATGTCAAGGCTCATTGTCGGCTCTGAGATCTCACACGCCATATCCTTAAGCTCATGCTCCAGACATCCGGACCATATCACAAGCCCTGATTTATCCTCATTCCAGTAAAGCGCATCACTGCACTTGATAAGGTCATTGATATAATCCCTGTCATTGTGCCAGGTCTGCCCGTTGCCAAGTCCATACGGATAATGGTCCCCGGTCATGACTATGACCGTATCATCGGCAATACCGGCCTCCTCAAGCCCATCTACCAGCGCCTTCAACGCACTCTCAAGCTCCATCTGGTAGCAGATGTAATACTTCGTTTTCTCATAATAATCATCGCCGACAGCAGCATTTACAGTATCGTAATACTTTCTGACATAAAGACTGTTCTTCTCATAGGCTGCATGCCCGCTGACAGTCATGTAGTAGACGCTGAACGGCTGATGGCTGACATAGGCCGGAAGCGTCCCTTCGATCATCTCAGTATCGGTCGGATAGGAATGTCCGCAGAACGCGTCCAGGTGCTTTCCGCTTGCAAAAAATGCATCATACCCAAGTCCCTCATGGGTCAGATTTCTGCTGTAAAAGGTGTGCGAACCATTGTGGAACGCAAGACTGAAATATCCATGCCGCTGCAGCTGGTTTCCCATGCTGAAATAATGATTGTTCCCGGCAATCTTGATCATGGCGTCAGCGCCTGAATTACTGTCGAGCCCTAGCAGCATGGAGAGCTCGCCGGTCGAAGTGCTGCCGCCCCAGGACGGCTGGTAGTAGTCTGAAAAATATATGCCATTGTGAGTGAGGCGCCAGATCGTCGGGGTAAGCTCCGGCGAGATAAACGCATCGCAGTAGGATTCAGCGCAGATCATGATCAGGTTTTTACCGCTGAAAATGCCTGTGTAGCGGTTCTTTTCAGAAGGCGCCAGAGTCTCCAGATAGTCCGAAAGCTGTGAGACTTGCTTCGAAGCCGATTCATGAGGGAAGTTTATATCCATGACATTGAACTTGGGGACAGGTTCAGGTTCAGAAACGGGTTCAGTCACCAAAACAGGCTCGTTCTCAGGTTCCGGTTCCCTGGCGGACTCGGACCCCTGAAGAGATTCCGCATCAGATTCTCCGGCGTATTCGGATCCTTGAAGAAATTCTGCCCCGGACTGCTGGTCGGATCCGGGTATTCGAACGCTTTCCGATCCGGAACCATCAGTGGCCGCATCGGCAGCAGCTGATTCTGAAAATGCATCTAGCGAAGTTTCCAAATCTGCACCGGAAGAACCTGCAGAAGAAAATACAAATCCTGATGCAGATGCTGAAAATGTTCCTGAGGCCTGTCTGTCTTCATTTGAAATTCCGGTCAGGGATGCGAACACAGAACCTGCGCTGTCATCTTCAGCGTGGTGGAAGATACCTGCCGGCAGTTCCGGATCCTGCAGCGTGTCCTGAACCTCTTCAGAATGGTAGAACTTTGCCAGTCCGTCTTCGCCAACACTGCTGAGTTCGTCAAAGGAATCCGCCGGGATCCCTGTCACTGAGTAATGGAAATGGAGAAAAGTCGCTTCACACAGACCAAACTGCTCGACTGCATTGTTAAAATTATACTGTGAAGTATATACCGGCGCGGATGAACCGGACAGAACAGCCTCGGAAGCAGCAAAGTGAAGTATGAAAGAAAAAAGCAGAAGCACAGCGGCCTTAAAAAGCGCCCCGCATGCGCCGACGTCCGCTTTTTTCAGAGGCACTGACCATCTGCCATCAGCTGGATTTTTTAAAGACGCCCTGCATGCGCCGCCGTTCGGATCTCCCGAAAATACAGGACATACTTCGCCAGCCTGCCCCCGTTCCTTATGGCCGGCCGGCTTTTTAAGAAAAGTGATAACATGCGTCCGTCTGATCAGGTATGCCGACAGGCAAAGCAGCGCCGGCACGGAAAATATCAGGAATCTTACGGCTCCGATCGCTATGCCGGACAAAAGCTCATCTGTGTACTGCCGGGCAACATTTCCAGCGCCGGAAAACAGCGCCGACGGAGAAAAGTACATGCTGAAAATGCTCCTTACGACGCTTTCAGTTGTGAAATAAAGCGCGATAATCACGAAGACCGGGACAGAGATCAGAAACTGAGCAGGACTATGAGAGAAAACGGAAACAGCTGCCGGATCGCGTTCTGAAGTGAGACTGGAAGCCTGTTCAGCTGCAACAGCTGAGCGTGTACACCGTGTATCATCCAAAGATGAATGAACAGACGATGAAACAGGCTGACCTGTATGCTGAGACTTAGTGGAAAAGGATAAAATAAGTTGACATAATGCATAAAAGAAAGCCCCGATAGAGGCACTGAAGGCCGCACTGTACATCAGGACAGGCTGCACATCAGCAGTACGGCTGAAAAGCATAAGAATTATTTCATTGTATATCAATGATAATATAATCAGCATTAAATCAGTCCTCAGTATATCGGATACATAGCATAATATTCAGAAAAATCATTTCCGGCCGCAGGCAGAGCGCTCATCCGGTCAGAGCAATCGACCGGTCAGAGCAGTCATCCGGTCAGAGCGCTCATCGGTAACGGCTTTCAGCGTATCGAATACAGCCAGACTTAATAATAAATTAAACAGGCAAAAAAGGCAATTATGTGAATAATTTCCTGCTTATAGAATGGTTAAAAAATGGTAAAAAATGAGTTATAAATCTGCAGCGAAACACTGCAGCCTGCTAATGGGAGCAGTCAGAAAAATGTCAGAAAATGAACTTGTATTTTTGACACCAGTGTAAAATAATTGTGGAAAAACAGAAATGAGAGATTTTTGACAAAACACTTGACATATATCCGCAATAAGTGATAAAAATCGTATATATATATTTTTCGGACAAGGGCGTTCTGCATTGCGGAACGCCCTTTTTGAATCTTTTTATACCTTATATTCGATAAAGCAAAGGCGCTTGTGCTGCGGTATCTGCAGCATGGGCGCCTTTTTTTAATCGCGGAGAGTCAAAGTCAATGGCCCTGATGCCGGCGTACAATTTAAGAA
>R11__coassemble_1285_pt1 | contig 14419 bp, 11 predicted proteins | sample R11__metabat2_high_PE_001 | metagenome-assembled genome bin R11 | reverse complement strand
ACCCGCATGGAATACAGATTTCCCGCGGAGTATAAGGACTATAGGAAAAGCCTCGAGGAGGCGGGAGCCGTTTATCTTAAAAATGCCTCTGCCTGCCTGAAGGAAGGCATATGTGTGTCAGCCGTGAGCCTTGACGCAGAGTATATAAAGCATCTGAAGCCCGGGATCGACAGGCGCATACCGATGCCTCCCGAATACCTTAAAAACAAGCTGGCATGTCCTGACGCGGATGCCTTCAGCATACTTATGCTGCACAGTCCGCTGTATCTTAAAAATGCTGAAGCCTGGGGTGCCGACCTTGTGCTTTCGGGACATTTTCATGGAGGAACCATAAGGCTGCCCATTATCGGTGGTCTCATGACACCGCAGTACCAGTTCTTTGTAAAGGAATGCGCAGGCTTTTTTACATACGGCAAATGCAGCATGGCCGTGAGCCGCGGACTTGGCACGCATACCATAAATATACGTTTCAACAACAGACCAGAGATTACCGTGGCCGATATCATGAGTTCGAAAAGTACGAAGGTATGAGCGCAAAGGAATCATGACGCGGGTACGGCATTGATCCGGCACGGTTCCGGGGAAAGCAGCTTTGTTTATTATCATACGACAGAAGCATAGCCGCGCAGGGCGGATAATTTAAAGCATAATATGCCTGATACACAGAAAAACACAATTACATATAAGCTTGAGGAACTTAAGTTTGATGGGCCTCTTGACCTGCTGCTGACACTTATAGAAAAGGAAAAGATCGACATATATGACATTCCGATAGCCGAGATCACCAGACAGTATCTCGAGTGCATAAAGCAGCTGGAAAATACAGACCTGGACACTATGTCCGAGTTTCTTGTCATGGCTGCGACGCTTTTGGAGATAAAGGCAGCCATGCTTGTTCCAAAGGAAGAGGAAGCTGAGGAGGAGCAGGGCGACCCGAGGGAGGAACTTGTGGCAAGGCTCATTGAGTACCGCCGCTATAAGTACATGGCCGGTGAGATGCTGGACATGGAGGACGCTGCCTCAAGATACCTTTACAAGGGAGAAACGCTGCCCGAGGAGGTCAGACAGTATGTGCCGCCGGTCGATCTGGATGCGCTTCTCAGTGATGTCAATGCTGAGCTTCTGCTGAAGGTATTCAATGACGTAATGCGCAGAAAGGATTACAAGGTCGACACCATCAGATCTGGCTTCGGAGTCATAAAAAAGGAACGCGTGCCTTTGAGAAGCTGCATTGAAAAGCTTATAAATTACGCAAGGAGCAACCGCAGGTTCTCCTTCAGGCAGCTGCTGGGAGAGAGCAGGGACAGGACAGAGGTCGTCGTAAGCTTTCTTGCCGTACTCGAGCTTATGAAGACCGGCAGGATCGAGGTCACGCAGAATGGCGTTGATGAGGACCTCGATGTTGTCGTTAAGGACAGCATTGAAAATGTTGAAGATGAGCTGGACCTTGAAGAACTGAAGGACGAATGATGCATGATGCATTGGGTCCCGAAGAATTGAAGGACGAATGATGCGCCGGATCCCGAAGAACTGAAGGACGAATGATGCGCAGAAAACGGAAAAGCTGCCGTATTGCAAAATGGTAAGGCCGTAAAACAGTAAGTCTGAAAAAACAGGAAAGAAAAGCTTGGTATGACGGAAGAAAAACTTAACATAGAGGAAGACACCAACACAAAAGAATCTGATACTAAAGAATCCAACACTGAGGGGACCAATACAATTGAATCCAACACTGAGGGGACCAATACAATTGAACCCAACACTGAGGGATCCAATACAATAGAATCCAATACAGAAGGATCTGTTACGGAAGAATTCAATATTGACAACATGACCGAGGAGTCTGACGGGCAGCTTGCCATGGGCGGTCAGCTGCTGTCGCAGGCTGAACTTGACAGACTTAAAAATGTTGTCGAGACTGTGCTTTTTTCTATGGGCAGAAGCGTTGAACTTTCTGAACTTGTCAAAGCCTGCGGAAGCGCTGAAAGAAAGTATGTAAAGCAGGCAGCAGAGCAGCTCATGGAAGAGTATACTGAACGGGGCGGCGGCATTTGCATAAAAAAATACAACGGCAAATACCAGATGTGCAGCAGTCCTGAGTATTATGATGATCTGATAAAGCTTGTTTCATCACCGCCTAAACCGGTGCTTACCGAGGTCGTGCTTGAGACGCTGGCTATAATCGCTTACAAGAGTCCGGCAACCAAGCTCGATATCGAGAAGGTCAGGGGCGTCAAGAGTGACCACGCAGTCAACAAACTCATTGAGTACGGTCTTATTGAGGAAACGGGCAGGTTGGATGCGCCCGGAAGACCCGCGCTGTTTGCGCCTACAGATGAGTTTTACAGGCGGTTTGGCATAAACGGGAAAAAGGAACTGCCGCAGGCAAGCAGCGAGCTGATGACTGCGTTTGAAAAAGAGGCAAATGCAGAAGTCGGTGATATAATGAAAACAGATGACCGGGCATAAGCATAAGCGCTGAGACATTTACAGAAGAAAATATCCGGTCGTGGTCTGCAGACGCAGGATACATGGGCCGGCAGACCATCGTGCAGACCATCAGGCCGTATTGCGAATGTTACATATGGCTGCTGAGGTATAGGAGCAGTTGCCGGCAGATAATGATAAGGAGGGAAACATGAACAGGATAGCAAGATTTGCAAAGGTATCGGAAAAGATATTTGTCGATGCGGCGAGCGAGGTCATTGACATCAATGACAGCAGACGCGAGCCTGTCGAAAGCATTTACAATGATATCATGCTCCCGAAGCGCGCGACCTCAGGGTCGGCCGGCTACGACTTTTTCTCGCCTCTGGATGTAACGCTTAAGCCGGGAGAAAGCATCAAGATACCTACAGGCATCAGAGCGCAGATGGACAGCGACTGGGTGCTGCTTATCATGCCGAGAAGCTCGCTGGGGTTCAAGTTCCGCATGCAGCTCTCAAATACTGTCGGAGTCATCGACAGCGATTACTATTTTTCTGACAATGAGGGACATATCATTATAAAGATCGTAAATGCCAATAATGAGGGCAAGGATCTGCACATTGAAAAGGGAAAGGCCTTCGCGCAGGGCATATTCATGCCTTACGGCATCACTGTGGATGACGATACAGAGGCTGAAAGAAACGGCGGCTTCGGAAGCACTGACAAGGCGCACTGACAGTAAGACCCGGTAACGAATAACGGTAAGACATACTGACATGGCATATTGACAATGCAAATAGCCGAAATTGAAATGACAAGACCGGCAGATTGTCAGTGATGAGGCCGGAAACGAAAAAATCTGAAATGAAAAAAACGAAAGTGATAAAAGAAAATCGTAAAATCAGTTTGCAGATACTGCGGCTTATGCTGCCGGCTGCGCTGGCAGCAATGCTGCTCAGTTCCTGCACGGACAGAAATGCTGCGATACTTGAGGCGCGCGACAAAGCGATTGAGATATACAATTCGGGAGATTACGCTGCCGCTGAAAAGGCATTTGACGAGGCTCTTCAGCTTGGCAAAGGCAAAGTCGGAGAACTGCAGTATGACATTCTCAAATACAGGGGAGAGTGCGAGATAAGGCAGGGAAAGTATGACGAGGCACGTGACACCTACCAGTCGCTTAAGGATACTGAAGGAAATGAAGACAATGACCGTATATACCAGCAGGTGCTGGATGAGGTCGCGCTTATCGATGTCATTAAGGAAGCCGATGAGATAATAAAGGAAGGCAGGTATAAGGAAGCCTACAAGCTTCTGGACGAGATAGATGCTCCTGCCGGGAGTTCAATAAGCCAGATAGCGCTGTACAATAAGGCAGTCTGCAAGGAATATCTCCACGAGTATGAAGAAGCCTACACGCTTTTCCAGCAGTACCTCGCATCCAGTCCGGATGATGAGGACGCCCGGAAAGAAGCGGCATTCCTAAGCACAAGATAAGAAAGCACAAGATAAGAAAGCGCAAGATAAGAAAGCACAAGATAAGAAAGCGCAAGATAAGAAAGCGCAAGATAAGAAAACACAAGATAAGAAAACACAAGATAAGAAAACAGGGCGAAGCGATCGCCCTGTTTTTTGTGCAATAAAGCCTTCATGAAAATTCCTGTCGGACAAGAAATTCCCGTTTGTCGAAAACTCCCGGTGAGCTAAGCAGTCATTCAGCGGTCACTCAGCGGGAGCCGCACTGGCGGATGACCGTCAGCTGCAGGCCGGCGCCCTTCATGGAAAAACTGATGTTAAGTCCGTTGTGCACCTCTTCAATATAAGCCTCGAGCTGCGGGCAGCCGTTCATGATCTCCGAGTAAGTATCAACCGACAGCGCATCGCTCCTGAAGTCGAGCGCGGCCAGATGCTCAAAAAAAGTATTCTCCCGGCTTAAGCTGTATTTAATGACCGAGTAGGTGCCGGGCTTAAGATTTATATTAACGCTCAGGCTTATCTCATCTCTGAATTCATCTACCATTCTCTTGATCTCGGACTTACCCATTTCCGCATTGCAGACATTTCTCAGAGCATCGCTTAAGTTATATGCATAAACTGCAAATGCGGTCTTCCCTTCGAGCATCGTACGGATCACTCCATACTGGCTGCCTCTGGCAATGACGGCGCCTTTAAGTCTGGAAAGCGCTGCAAAGGCATAGTATGAAGGCTTTTTAATACCGGAAGAAGTGAGCACCGAGGACTGTCCCTGCAGTATATCCCCCGTTATACTGTCAGCGTCGCGCAGATAGACAGAAGCCGGAAGCTTTCTGTTCCTGACTATCTGATCCGTAAGCCATATGGGATAGAGGATCGAATCGTAGGCATATACCCCTGATGCGCGGTAATTATGGCTTTCATCATTCTCCTCAATTTCAACGGTGAACCCCATGGAAAGCAGAAGCTGGATATGTTTTTCAACCATATCCGTGTCGCCCGACTCGCGCAGTATCACATTGGCGGGAGCAAGGCCGATAAGGCTTTCATACAGCTTCGCACCGAGCGCAGTAAAATCGTCGGAAGTGAGAATGACCTGCAGCCCTTTTGAAATGTGGAACAGAGGCTTGGCATCGGCATCAGCGTCCATCTCAAGACTCAGGCGGTTGACAAGCTGACTGTCGCTCTGCCTTGAATCATAGCTTTCGTAGGCTTCACGCAGCGTGGCCATGATGCTTCCCGAAGGAAGCTCGCGGAAAACAGCCGGTTTAAGATCACTCTTCACAGAATGCAGATACAGTTTTCTGTGAGTTTCCGGGTCGTGCCCGAACCATTTGGAAAAATATTTTCTGTAGTAAGCAGTCGTGGAAAATCCTACATCCTGTGCAATCTGGCTTATCTTGCGGTCACTGCCGAGAAGTCTGGCCTCAGACATTTCGATCCTTGCAAAACAAAGGAAATCGCGGAAATTCATGCCGGTAAAATTTTTGATCAGATGCGAAATGTAATAGGAGCTCAAATGCTCCATCTCGGCAAGATCCTCCAGCGTAATGTTGTCGGCATAGTTCTGGTAGATATATGTGCAAATGTGGCTGATGCGCTCGACTGTAAGCTGGTTGCTGCGGTCGAAGCCCACCACCATATCGTGGTCAAAGGCGAAAAGATTAAAGTATTTGTTAAGGTGCTTGATGATCTCGACCACGAGATACATGCACTCGCTTTTATAATTGAAATCCTTCTGCCCGTTTTTTAAGAGCAGCTGAAGGACCATTTCCTTAAGACGGTCATAACGCTTGTCAGAGGTCTTTTTAGTGTAGGTACGGTAGCAGGCCTTTGACAGGTTTGGGAAATAATGCGAGAGGTCCCTGGTGCGCACATGGATCTGCGCCAGGATATTGTCAGCGGTGACCGGCTCCAGGCTGTGGACCTCATTGCCGGAGTTGACAAATATATCCCCTGCGGAAAGCTGATAGGTATAGTATCCGTTTTTCAGGCGCACCTCACCCTTCAGCACATACACGATCTCTATATCGGGATGGTAATGCACCGGATCCTCCACGAGATTGTGGACAGCGATATGTATAGGATAATCGTTAGGGTAGTAAAGTCTCTCGAGAAGCATATTTATTCTACTCCTTGCCGGCAGCAGTAAAATGCCGCAAATAAGGCGCCAACAGTAAAACGCCGGCAATAAATGTCAGCAATAAAACGCCGGCAGCAAAACAATAACCATATAATAATAGCAGAAAAATCTGATTAGTTTGCTATGGAACTTAATTATACTATACAGAATGGGCACGGGCAAGCAGTTAAAATTAACATGGGCAAGCAGTTAAAATTCCCAGGCGCCCGGCTGCTGTGAAAAATCTGCTGTGAAAAATGGAAAATTATGAAAATGCCTAAGAGCGCCTTTGGCATCCTGAAGCCTGGATTTTTAAGAACAGGATCGTCCTGAATAGTCGTTTAATTAATTGGCAAACAAATAGGCTTTTTACGGCAACTTTAGTATTGCAGATATTGAATAGCCTTCTCTATAATAGTATCGGGGAATTTACGGCGGAACAGCCGGTATTTCAGCCGGTATTTTCAATAAAAAACACCTGGAACTATTCAGAGGCCGGCGCAGGGAACATTTGCAGTATGGCCTGACGGCCTGCCTGTTCACACGGCTTAAATATGCTGAATGGTTTCAGCATCTGATTATATGAGGAGAGAGTAATAATGCAGCTTAGCGATCGCCTTTTGAAGATGAGAAACAGACTGTGGGACACGCGTCCGTGCATTACAGCGGAGAGGCTTGTCCTCGCTACAGAAGCGTATAAGAAATTTGCAGGAGAATCAGTGCCTGTATTCCGCGCAAAAGTGGTCAATTACATCATGGAGAACATGACCACTCTGATCATGGAGGACGAACTTATCGTAGGAACCGCGACCAACAAATACCGCGGAGCAAACCTGCATCCGGAGTTCCAGTCCAGCACCCAGTTTTACCTTAAAGAGCTGGATGAGTTTCCTGTGCGCACAAAGGATCCATATGATATATCCCCGGAGGACAGGGAACTTATACTTAAGACTCTGCCGTACTGGGAGGGCAAGGCCATGCAGGATATCGCAAAGCCCGCTCTGCCAAAGCACACTGTTGAGTGCATGAATGATGACATTATCACAGTCGGCCTTACAAACGGAGTCTCCGGTGAGACCACCTGCGACCATGAAAAGCTGCTCACAGTAGGACTTAAGGGCTATATGGAGGAGTGCCGCCGCAATATAGAAAACACTCTTCCGTGCTGTCAGCTGGATGAGGAAAAGATAAATTACTGGCAGGCGTGCATCATACAGTGTCAGGGTCTCATTACCTACGCGCACAGGATGGCTGATGAGGCAGAAAGACAGGCTGCAGCATGCACTGATGAAAAGCGCAGAAAAGAGCTTATGACCATCGCGGAAAACTGCAGATGGGTACCGGAGAATCCGCCGAAGACCTTCATGCAGGCGCTGCAGATGGTATGGTTTGCGCATGTATATTTCCATATCGAGGTCTGCACCACGGCCAACGGCTACGGACGCTTTGACCAGTATATGTGGCCTTATTATAAAAAAGACGTTATTGACGAGAAAAACATCACAGAGGAAGAGGCCTTTGAGATGCTCTGCTGCCTTTACCTCAAATCCTGCGAGGTCTATGAGGTGCGTGACCGCTGGTACGCCACAAGCTTCGCCGGCTATCCTATGTGGGAGATACTCGTTGTAGGCGGACAGACAGCAGACGGCAAGGATGCTTCCAATGCCCTGTCATATGTCTGTCTTGAAGCGGCTAACCGCCTTAAGACCACACAGCCGGTCATGGCAGTGCGCGTATGGGACGGAACTCCCGAGGCGCTGGTGCGCAAGGGCTGCGAGATGATCCAGGACGGACAGGCCAATCCGGGCTTCTTTAATGACAATACAGCCATAAAGATGGCTCTGGGCAAGGGCTGCAGCATAGAAGAAGCGCGCGACTGGACCATAGTCGGCTGCATTCAGCCGGGACCGGGCGGCGGATCTACAGACGGATCGCCTGACGCCGGCTATGTCAACATGGGCAAGATGATCAATTTCACCCTGCACAACGGAGTCGATCCGGATACAGGCAAGCTCATGGGACTTCAGACCGGAGAGCCTGACAGCTTCAACAGCATTGAGGATATCAAGGATGCGCTCAAGAAGCAGATACTGCATTTCTACCGTATGATATGCACCGGCTACAATGTCATGCAGTCCATGCATATGACCAGATACCCGGTTATTTTCGCAAGCATGCTGACAAAGGGCTGCGTCGAGAGCGGACGCTCAGTGCAGCACGGAGGGGCTAAGTACTCGACCGCCGGACTTTACATAACCGGAGCAGCTAACATGGCAGATGCCCTGGCTGCAATCGATACCTGCGTATACAGGGAAAAGCTTATCACGCTCAAGGATCTCATCCATGCCTGTGATACTAACTTTGAGGAGCCGGGCGGAGAGCGCATACGCCAGATGCTGATAAACCGCGCGCCTAAGTTCGGCAATGACAATGAATATGTGGACGGCATTTACCGCGAGATGATGCAGTACATAGCTGAGCATGTTCAGGAATGGCCTGACGCAAGAGGCGGAAGGTACTCCTTCAATGTGCATTCTCAGACTGTAAATGTTTCACACGGCCAGGTCACCGGAGCAACACCGGACGGACGCAAGGCCGGCGAACCATTCTGCGACAATGCCTCGCCTATGATGGGCAGAGACGTATCCGGACCTACAGCTACGGTAAAATCCGTAGCGTCTATGGGACAGACGGCCTTCCATGACGGAGCGCTCTTCAACCTGCGCTTCGATCCTAAGGGAGTGGAAGGAGAAAAGGGACTCGCAAGCATTGAGGGCGTTATCAGGACATACTTCAAGCATGGCGGAGAGCATGTCCAGATAAATGTTGTCGATACAGCGACACTCATGGATGCGCAGGTGCATCCTGAGATGCATAAAGGACTGATGGTGCGTGTAGCAGGCTATATGGCCTACTTCACCGAACTCGACAAGAGCGCCCAGGACACCATCATCCACAGAACCGCGCATTATCAGATAAGCTAAAGGAGGGGCCCGGCGCGAAGCGCTGGGAAGATTCCTTAAATAAGCTGAAGAAGGGACATTTACAGTTTTATGGCGCTGGTAGGAAGCATACAGAAATATTCAACTGAGGACGGCCCCGGGATACGCACCACGGTATTCCTGAAGGGCTGCCCTTTGCGCTGCCGCTGGTGCCACAATCCTGAACTCATAGACCCGGGGCAGCAGCTCATCAGGATGCCGAACAGCTGCATTCACTGCGGATATTGTCTGGAAAACTGTCCGGAAAAAGCCATCTATGTCGGGGAGGATAAGCAGATCCGCGTGAACCGCGAAAAATGCAGCAGCTGCTATGCATGCGCTGATTTCTGTTATGCGGGAGCGCTCCGCAAGGTGGCGCGTGAGATGACTGCAGCTGAGGTCATGCATGATGTACTGCAGGATAAGGAATTTTATGATTCGACCGGCGGGGGCATGACCTTAAGCGGAGGCGAAATGCTGACGCACGGCGCATTCTGTGAGGAACTTATCGGGATGGCCGCGGAAAACGGCATACGGGTTTGTCTGGATACCTCAGGCTGCGGTGACGGAGAACTTTTATACCGCCTTGCCTCACGGGAAAATGTCACAGATATCCTTTATGACATGAAGAGCATTGACGATGATGTCCATCGTGCCTATACAGGACTCAGCAACAGCCTGATACTTGCAAACCTGAGGATGCTCGCAGCCGATGATGTGACGCGAGGAAAGCTTCAGATGCGCATGCCTCTCATAAGCGGAGTCAATGATACTGACGTTATCATACAGAAGACTGCAGAACTGTATAAGGAACTTGGCTTAAAGCGGGTCACGCTGCTTCCGTACCACAACCTCGGAGTTTCCAAGCTGCGCAATATCGGCGGAAGTCCGGAGGAATTCGCGCCGCCGTCGGATGAGAGAGTAGAGGAGATCAAAGCGCTGTTTGAGCGCGAGTGCGGCATGAATGTGGAAATACTTGGTAAGGTCTGAACAGTTACATTTATGGTAAAATGATGCCATACGCATAAATGCGAAAGGAGTTAGTTATGACATATGATTTTAAGGACAGGGTCGCTATAGTCACAGGCGCCGGCGGAGCAATGGGTGCCGCCATAGTAAAGAAATTTACAGACGGCGGAGCAAAGGCAGTGCTGATCGATATACGTGAGGCTGCAGCGAAAAAGACCGCAGAGAAGCTGGGACTTGATGAAGAACACGGATACTGCCTCGCAGTGGATGTCTCGGACGCCGACAGCGTAAAAAACGCGATACAGAAGGTTGCAGACAGATTCGGCAGGATAGATTACCTTGTCAATGTAGCAGGCATAGAGGGAGAGAACAACAGCCGTACAGATGACTATGATCTTAAGATTGCAAAGAAGGTTTTTGATATCAACTCTTTCGGAACCTTCCTCATGATGCATTTCTGCCTGCCGGTAATGCAGTCACAGAAATTCGGCGCTATCGTTAACTTCGGATCCGTGTCAGGCATGTTCGGATACGCAGGCGAGATCGCTTACGGCGCATCAAAGGCTGCCGTTATCCATATGACTAAAAATGCTGCCAATGAAAACGGCGGAAACGGTATCAGGGTAAACTCGGTTTCACCGGGATGGGTAAAGACTGAGATGTTCGACAGGATCATAGAGCAGTACAAAGAAACCTATGAGAATCCTATGGACAATGTGACTCTTGGACCTATGGGACGCCCTGCTGAGCCCGGAGAGATAGCAAACGTAGTTGCTTTCCTCTGTTCGGAAGAAGCAGCATTTATAAATGGCGCAAACTTCCTCTGCGACGGCGGCATGACGCTTGGCTGATCAAAGCATCGGTACACGGTCTGTCACGGATATTGTGTATGTATAGTATCATCTGTTACGCCTTTGACATGCCGGACATACAGGACAGGATATAAGGACGGATGTACAGGACGTACACAAAGGAAATTCGCTGACTTTAATTACAGCTGACAATAAGAAATAAAAAAAGCTCTCTGTACCATTTCCGATACAGAGAGCTTTTTGAATTTTTTACATTTTTATATTTTTTGCGTTTTTTACGTTAATACCGGAGAAAGACCGCTGAACTTTTTCAGACGGCCGCTTTTCAGACGGTCACTTTTCAGACGTTCACCCGGCCACCCAGTCAATGATTAAAAATAATCATTGGTTAAGAATAAGCTTAGAACGGTCCGAGGTTGATCAGATGAGCGATCAGAACCATAACGAAGCCGGCAAGGAACTCAACTGCAAGCAGCTTTCCGTAAGCCTTCATCCACTTATCCCACGGAATCTTTGCAAGTCCAAGGAAGGCCATGAAGTAGCCTGAGGTAGGTGTGAAGATATTTGTAAGTCCATCACCGATCTGGAAAGCGATGCAGGCTGTCTGACGTGTAACGCCAACAAGGTCTGCAAGCGGAGCCATAAGAGGCATGGTAACGGCAGCCTGACCTGAGCCTGAAGGAATAAGTACATTCATAAGGCACTGTACAATGTACATACCAAGAGCGGCAACCGATGAAGGAAGTCCGTTAAGTACAACAGCGCAGGCGCGGAGGATGGTGTGAATGATATTGCCGTCCTGAAGAACAACAAGGATACCTCTTGCAAATCCGACTACGAGAGCACCGATAGCAACGTCTCTCATAGAAGCAGCCATTGTCTCGCCCCATTTGCTTACAGAATATCTTGCCCAGATAGCTGACCAGATACTCATGATAAGGAAGTCGGCGCAGAACTGCTCATACCACCAGCCAAGCTTCATTGAACCGATAATAAGCAGAACAAGAGCAACGAGGAAGCCGAGAACGATCATGATCTGTGACAGACCGAACGGATGAGCATCAAGGTCGATCTCGATCTTTTCGCCTTCTCTTGCCTGGTCTATCTCATAAACAGGAGAGAGCTCAGGGTTCTTCTGGATCTTTGAAGCGTATCTCCAAACCATAACTACGGCAACAACAAAGAACACGATCAGCATGCAGACACGGAAGCCTGTGCCTGAGAAAAGCGGAAGCTCAGCGATGCCCTGTGCAACACCCTCAGTGTACGGGTTCATGAATGATCCCATGAAACCTGCGCTCGCACCGATAAGCACGATACCTGCAGCGGTAAGCGAGTCAAAGCCTATGGCCAGACAGAGCGGTATGACGATAGGGATGTAAACAACAAGCTCCTCTGCTGCCGCAATGGTGCATCCGAGGAATGCAAATGCTGCCATGAGGATAGGTATGATAAGCTTTTCCTTACCCTTCATCGCATATGCGATACGGATAATAGCAGCCTGAAGAGCGTCTGTAGACATCATGACTCCGATGGAGCCGCCCATGATGAATACAAGGAAGATGATATCAGCAGCCTCTGACAGTCCCTGGAATACTGCGCCTGCAGTCTGAAGCAGAGTTACAGGTGTCTGTTCTACATAATGGAAGGTATCAGGATTGATCAGCGTACGTCCGTCTGCATTGACAAATGTATCATAGTTTCCTGCAGGGATAATGTAAGTCAGTATCGCGCAGATGATAATGAGACATGTCAGAAGAGCGTAAACGTGTGGAATCTTAAAACCTTTTTTCTGTTTGTTTTCGGTTTCCATTGATTTCTCCTCTCGAAAAATTCATAAAATGTATAGTTATACACAATATCTGTATAAATTTATTACTTTTGAAATTATTTTGATATTAAATTATTGCTGATTATTTTGCCGTAATAACCGCTGAATCACTTTAAACAAGGCAAAAAATTAAAAAAATATAAATTAAATGATTATATTGCTCTGAAAATGCAATTATATTGCTTGAAAATGAACCACAAAAATGTATTTTCCGTCGGCTTCGGGTTTTTCCGGACTTTTTCTGAGTCGGTTTGCTGATTAGATTGCGATTGGGATTTTTGGCTGCCGTAAAAAGCTTTTCCTGATAAAGCAAATATACCGCAGGGTATCAGTGTATGATATAATATGAAAAAATTCTGAGGAAATACGCACGACACGGTATTGTAAAGGCATTGTGAATTTTATATGAGCAGGAGATATGTTTATGAAGGAATACGATAAGCTGACCACAGAGGAAAAGGAACTTCTGGTAAAGCAGGCTATGGATACTGCCGCTGAAACGGAAACACTGTACGGAAACTGTATGCAGAGCGTGCTTAACGGACTGTATAAGACTTTCCCGGATATGGGGATCACGCCTGAAATGATCAAGGCCGGTTTCGGCATGGCAGGCGGCTGCTGCATTTCACTTAAAGGCACCTGCGGAGCGCTGAGCGCTGCTGCATTTGCCATCAGCCTGTTTTACGGGCGTCCTGTGGATGACTTTCCGGGATATTACGATGACTGCCAGGCCCTTATAAGGACAGTTATGGATGAATTCGAGGAAAGATACGGAGGAGTCCTCTGCTGGGAAGTGCTCAAACACAATCTTGGCGAGGTTTATGACTGGAAGACAGAAGAAGGCTACAAAGGCTATGAGGAGCATAACGGCACTCCGAGCGACGCTGAGGTCGTATCCTGGTGCGCCGGAAAGGTTGCGCGCATGATAGTCGAAGGCAGGCTGAGCTATGGAGAGTGCGCATGGCCGGATGTTGAAAACGACTATTTTAAATCAGCTGCAACTCTTGAAAAGGTCAGGGCGCGTAAGGAGCGTTTCGCAGCAATGGACAGCTCGCGGAAATAGTTCGCAGAAATAGCTCGAGGAAATAACTCGCAGAAATAGTTCGCAGAAATAGCTCGAGGAAATAGCTCGCAGAAATAGTTTGCGGAAATAGTTCACGGAAATAAATACGAATAAAACACAAAAAATACGAATAAAATACTAACACTCAAAAAACCGGTCGATCGTGACCGGTTTTTTTTTACAGCGATGCTTATGCAGTATTTATGAAAGTCCCCGACAAGGTGTTCATTAAGGAATGCAACAAGGTGTGCAGCGGTGTATGTACAGCAGTTATGAAAGCCCCGCTATGAAATCATAATGTTTCATTTTTATGGCACATTCATGAAAGTCCCGCTATGAAATCGTTATGCTCTATTTTTATGGCAGCAAGGAAGTCCGGATCCGTAAGTATATCCTCGGCAGATCTAACAAAGGCCTCTGATATGATGAACATCTGCTCATAGCCGGAGTCTGAATCGGCTGCGGAAAGGAACTCAAGAGTGTGAATGCTGGTATCGGGATCGCCGGTAACATCAAACCACTGATGGATCGAAGGGCAGCGGTAGCTTACATTTCCAATGTCGGAGGAACTCGTTGCGTAGTCAGGCTCCATGCTCTGAGTAACGCCGCATTCTTTGGAATATTTCACAGCGCGTGCGCTCAGAGTCTGGTTGGTGTGCAGATCATCGTACCAGCCCTCAAAATTGGTTATCTCAAGCCTTGTTCCGGTGCCGAGGGCTGCGGCTCTTGCGCAGTTCTTTA
>R11__coassemble_1284_pt1 | contig 14420 bp, 11 predicted proteins | sample R11__metabat2_high_PE_001 | metagenome-assembled genome bin R11 | reverse complement strand
ACCATACCCAATATGAAAAAGAATATCGGGTCCAGGATAATGTTTCCTGCCGCGCCGATCAGCACGGTGAACATGCCGGTCTGCGAAAAGCCCTGGGCATTGATGTAGGCATTCATGCCGGTGCTTATCATAGCGAAAATGGTGCCAAGTATGTAAATGTTGAGGTATGGCAGCGCATAGACAATGGATGTATCTGACGCTCCGAAAAGGTAAAGCAGCGGCTCACCGAACGCCAGTCCGATGACCGTAATTATGACCGCCGTAATAACAAGCAGCCTGAAAGCTGTATTTACGATTTTTTCGGCGCGGGCTGTGTCCTTCTGTCCTCTCGCTATTGCGCAGAGAGGCGAGCCTCCGCTTCCGTAAAGATTTGTAAATGCTGTAACGAGCGTAATAATAGGAAAACACAGGCCGATTCCGCCAAGCGCCGCCGTTCCCTCTCCGGGAATACGTCCGATATAGATACGGTCGACAATGCTGTACAGCAGATTTATGACCTGTGCTACCAGCATTGGCAGAGCGGACTGAAATATATTGTTTGTTATTTTTCCGTGTTCAAAATCTATCTGCTTCAATTTATGCTTCTTTCTTTGCTTCTTTCCTTGCTTTTTTCTTTGCTTCTCTCTTCGCTTTTTACCCGGGTTATTGCAGGATTCTGATACCACTTCCGGATCGTCCGGCTCGCTTACCGGATTTTCGGCTGCTCACTTCCCCCGCGGTTTCTCCGGAATTCGGCACTGCCTCCGGATCGTCCGGCTCGCTTACCGGATTTTCGGTTCCTGACCTATCCCGCGGTTTCTCCGGATTCCGACACTGCCTCCGGATCGTCCGGTACCGTTTCGCTGCCGGAGCATTTTCAGTCTTATCATGTTGCAGGTGCAGGCCTTCGGTATGTGATTGCCTGATCAGCCTGATATAAGTCTGTCGCTAAGCTCAGCAAACTGCTGAAGTGAAAGCCTCTCACCTCTGATGCGCTCATCGAGTCCCATCGCCTCAAGGGCATTTTTAACTGCTTCTTTCGAAAGGCCAAGTGAAGGATCGCTCATAAGCGAATTCTGAATGGTCTTTCTCCGCTGCGCAAATGCTGCTTTGATAAGCCTGAACATATGGCTTTTATCCTTCGGCGCAGCGCCGGGTTCCTCGAGAAGTCTGAGCCTGATCACCGCAGATTCAACACCCGGCTGTGGGATGAAGCAGTGCGGCGGCGCTTTTGCAAGGATCTCGGTCTCGCAGTAGTAATCCACCAGCAGCGTAAGCGCTCCGTAATCCTTACCGCCCGGGGCGGCATTCATGCGCTCCGCAACCTCCTTCTGCACCATGACCGTTATACTGTCTATGTCCGCTTCACTCTCAAGCAGCGTGGTAATGATAGGCGTAGTAATATAATAAGGGAGATTTGCAACGATCTTAACTGGTCTGCCGCATTCAGCGGAAAGCTCATTTATATTGACTCTGAGAATGTCTTCGTTGATGATCCTGACATTGTCATATACGGCAAGTCTTTTTTCGAGCGGTGCAATGAGATCGCGGTCTATCTCAACCGCAATGACCTGCCCTGCCGACTCGCAAAGCGCTTCCGTAAGCGTACCAAGTCCCGGTCCAATTTCAAGTACCACATCTTCCCTGCTGATCTCCGATCCCTCGATGATCCTGTTCAGCCCTCCGGCATCGATCAGAAAATTCTGACCATAGCGCTTTTTAGCGCTGAGCCCGAGCTCTTTAATGTATTTAACTGTATTAGAAGCCTCTATAAGCTTTCCGTTTCCCGCCATATTTTCTCCATACCCGCTTGTGAGAATTTCCGTCTGACTGAGATTCTCACTCTGACCGAGATTCTCACCCTGACCGAAATTCTCACCCTGACCGGAATCTCCTGGCTTTAGCCAATGATATTCGCAATCCACTCCGCTGCTTGCTCATATAAAGCGGATGCTACGCATCCCACGAGATATGGGGGCTTATACCCCGCGCCTCGTCAGAGATCCACCCACAGCCATCAGGCTTTGGGTGGACCTATTTGCTTTATAAAAAGCAGATCCCGATGCAGCCGGCTTTATATACTCTGTCCTGCAAAGGCAACCCCACGGCACATAAGCAGGTCTGCTTAGTGCTGCTGTATTCCTACCCTGACACGGTTCACAGGAGCCTATTGCGCAGGACCCCTGCAGGACAGAACATATAAAGACATTGGCTCCTATCGGGATCCTAAGTCATATCTGCTACTTATAGTATTAAAAAATACCGTTTCTGTCAAGCTTTGACATTCACCTGCAGCATTATTCAAAGACCCGCTTTATACTGTCATAGTGAAGGAAGACGCCCTTTGCAGCCAACTCCTTGATCTCGTCAAGCGTAGCAAATCTGCCATTCTGTGTTTCCTCCGGCTGAAGCTTAAGATCCGACTCATCAACATCCATCTCAAAGCGGTATATGTCCACAATATAGTTCTGACCGGGATTCTCGCGGCTGTAGCAGAACTGATAGCCGCCCTCAGCATTGGCAACATCTATTCCTGTTTCTTCAAATACCTCTCTGCGAACTGCTTCAAGCGAGCTCTCGCCGGCCTTTACTCCGCCGCCCGGCACCTCCCACCAGCCTGCAGCCCAGGCCTTGGTCATAACTCTCTGGGTTATCAGGAATCTGCCGTCAGGCCTCCTGATGACGCCAAGCACCGAAAGGTAGTACTCCCCCGGCTGCATATGCCACTCGTTCCTCGGCATTATCTTGCCGGTAAGCTTTTTATCTTTATCGTAAACATCCCACATTTCCATATATATGCATCCATCCTGTTCGGAAAATTTTATCTTACATTATAAATCAGAGCCGGCGCAGCATTTGCACCTGGCCTCGTTCCAGACCCCGGCTTGAGAATTTCCGTCAGACCGAGATTCTCACCCTGACCGGAATTTCTGCTCTGACCGGAATTTCCGCCCTGACCGGAATTCTCACTGGGTTTAATTATAGCTCAGCCGGGCGCAAATTCCATTGTTTTCTTTGACCGAATATAAGGGCTCTGCTGCCTGATACGTTCACAAAAAGGTCAAAGTCTTCACATTTTAATCAAACAGTTCCCACATCTCAAACACATTTGGACTTTATATTAACAGCATAAAGCAAACAGCAACACCACCGGATTAAGGAGGTTACTTATATGACAGATGCACTTAAAAATACTGCACAGAACACTAACGCAGATAACAATTTCACCGTCGGCAAGCCACTGCAGAATTCATTTAAAAGAGTAGAGCAGAAATATATGCTTTCCCGCCTTCAGTACGAGCTTCTTCTGCAAATGCTGAAGCCTTATATGATCGATGACGAGTATGCCTACAGCGATGTCTGCAGTCTCTATTACGATACCGACAGCTTCGATCTGATACGCAGGTCCATCGAAAAGCCAGTATATAAGGAAAAATTCAGAGTCAGAAGCTACGGAAAAGCCGACGGAAGCTCTCAGATATTTGCAGAGATAAAGAAAAAATATGACGGCATAGTATACAAGCGCAGGATCGCGGACAGCTTCGATAAAGTGGACGATTTACTCGAAGGGCTCAGCTGCGGCAGCGTATATAAAGATATAAATGATGCGAATGACTCCGGCGCCAAAGATTTCGACAAAGACCGTCAGATCAAAAATGAGATAGGCGACCTCTTCCGCAGATACGAGCTTAAGCCGCAGATATTCATCGGCTACAGACGCTATGCGCTTAAGGGAAAGGATGATCCGGGATTCAGGATAACCTTCGACACCGACCTCATTTACAGGACAGACAGACTGGACCTCCGCGAAGATTTCCACGGGGAAAGGCTTCTTGAGGACGATGTTGTGCTTATGGAAGTAAAGATTGCGGGAGCTGCTCCATTGTGGCTCAGCAGCATTTTCAGCAAGCTGAAGATATACCGCACCAGCTTTTCAAAGGTCGGAACTGCGTACACCAGATTCGTACTGCCTGAGAAATTCGGCGGCTCACAGTCACAGCCTGCTGCGGCAGATGACAGCATTATCTGGCTTAACAGAAATATTACAGAAAGAAGGGCAATCTCATGCTGACAGAAATATTATTCGGAAGCGTAATTTCATCACAGATCACTTTTCAGAGTTTCATGCTCTGCATACTCGCCGCAATGATCCTCGGTGTATGCAATGCGCTCTGCTTTACACGCGGCGAACGCCACACACCCGGCTTTGCCGTAACCCTCGCGCTGCTGCCGATGTGCGTTGCGGTGGTCATCATGCTTGTTAACGGAAATGTCGGAACCGGCGTGGCCGTTGCGGGCGCTTTCGCGCTCGTGCGTTTCAGAAGTATGCCGGGCACCGCAAAGGAAATCGCGGCGCTCTTCACAGCCATGGCAGTCGGACTTGCGGCGGGCATGGGATATATAGGATTTGCAGCTGTATTTGTGATCTGCCTGGCTGTATTTGTAAGCCTGCTCAGCATAGTTTCCTTCGGCGGCAGCAACCGCAGCGAGAAGGAACTTAAGATAACGATTCCTGAAAATTATGATTACAATGGGCTTTTCGACGATCTTTTTGAAAAATATACCACCGGCGCCCGTCTGGAAAAGATCCGTACGACCAACATGGGTACCCTGTACGAGCTGACCTACGCAGTAACGCTTAAGGACATTGCCGGCTCCGCAGACTCAGGCAGCCGCAGCGGCGCAGAGGCACTTAACAATAAAAAGATCCGGAATACCGGCTGCGCCGTACCAAAGGAGTTTATCGATGCTCTTCGCACAAGAAACGGAAACCTCAACATCGTGATCGGTGGTTTCTCAGAAAAGGATATGCTTTAAATGCTGCTCCGGCCGATGCATTTACATTGTGCACTACAATCTGCACCGTATATTCATTACACGCATCTCGTATTTACGCTGCACCGGCTGATGCGACAGATATGACACAGGATATGCTTTAAGAATTCCGAACATTTTATTTTAGACTTTGTTTAGAAATTTTATTTTATTTTGATTGAGAGTACATATTGAGGTCACAATTCCTCAGTATTATAGGTATTGTAAGCAAAGAACAGAAGACACGAATAACAAAACCGAATTTTCATACTCGGGGCAGTTTTGACAGAGCTGCCCATCCCCCCAATAATAACAAGGATAACTCCTTTTTCCATATACTCATAATCCCCTAGGGGCCTGCGGTTCGCCGCAGGCTCTCTTTCTTTTGAGAATCTCGGTCAGGGTGAGAATCTCGCTCTGACCGAGATTCTCACTCTGACCGGAATTTCTGCCCTGACCGGAATTTCTGCTCTGACCGGAATTTCCGCCCTGACCGGAATTTCCGCCCTGACCGGAATTTCCGCCCTGACCGGAATTCTCACTCTGACCGGAATTCTCAAAAAAAGAGAATCTCCGGCAGCCGGAAATTCTCTTTTTCATTGCAGCTATTCAGTTACTTTTATTAAACGTAATGCTCTATCAGATATTCCACCGAATTGTGCTCCGGCTCGCGTCTTACGTCGTCCAGCATGCGGTTAAGCAGCCGGCCAAGCTCCGGTCCGGGCTTCACTCCGGCCCTGATCAGATCGGTTCCCTTTATCTCCAGATCCTTAAGGTACACCGGCTCCCGTCTCCTGACAATATCCGCATACATCTCAGCAGCCTGTTCAAGCTTCTTCTGCTCCTTGCCCCAGATACAGTCCAGACTGGCCTTAAGCACCAGAAGGTCCGCGAAAAGCTCAGCAGTCATGCTGCCGGCCAGCTTTTTCATGCCGTACCTGTCAAGCGGTATCTGATCCTTGATATGAGCCACCAGCGTATGTGTCCTGTCCGCCGTATCATTGTCGGACTTAAGCGCCTTAAGTATTCCCGAAGCAGACTCCGCGCCAAGGTCGCTGAACACGAACGCGTATCTCAGATACCTGCAGGAAAGCGCCGTCTTTCTGCAGAACGAAAGCGCGTCCCGCTTACTGCCGGACCCGTCAAACATCCTCACAAGCTCACCGTAGACATCATTGCTTAAAATGCTGCCGTTCATCCTTACGCTGTCCATGACCGTATTGATAACATCCGTATTTATACGGTCAAAATCCTCAGCAATATGCGGCGCAAGCCCCACCTGCAGAAGCATGCGAATATCGTCGGGTCTTGCGGAGCATATAAGCTTATTAAGCTCGGTATACACCCTCTCCCTCGACACCTTTGAAAGTGATGCCGCATTCCTGCTTACAGCTGCAAATGTTCCCGGCTCTATAGTAAATCCCAGCTGCGCGGCGAACCTCACTGCCCTCATAAGTCTCAGCGCATCCTCGCCGAACCTCGCATCCGGATCCCCAACGCACCTTATCACATGATTTTCAATGTCGGCAAGCCCACCGAAAAGATCCACTATACCGGTCTCATCATTGTAAGCCATAGCATTGATGGTAAAATCCCTGCGCTTAAGATCCTCCTCAAGAGAAGGAGTAAATTCAACATTTGCAGGGTGGCGTCCGTCCTTATACTCACCGTCTATCCTGAACGTGGTGACCTCGTAGCCGCGTATATTGCGCTCATTGTCACGCATAAGCACAGTAACGGTGCCATGCTCAATGCCTGTATCAACTGTATGCGGAAATACAGCCTTGACCTGCTTCGGCGTAGCCGAGGTGGTTATATCCCAGTCATCCGGCTCCTTGCCTATAAGAGCATCCCTCACGCATCCGCCAACAATATAAGCCTCATATCCATGCTCATTTAATTTTTCAATAATGTGCCCGGCATCCTCAGGCATGCTGATCTTATACATACAACTCCATTAAACAAACCACCGGCCGCTCCGTATTAAAGAGAAAACCCACCACCCAAAGGCAGTGGGTTTTCTTTGCTTTCATCAATGATATTCACAATCCGCTTCGCTACTTGCTCATATAAAGCGGATGCTTAGCATCCAACGAGGTACGGGGCTTATCCCCCGCACCTCGTTAGAGATTCACCCACTGCCTGAAGGCAGTGGGTTTTCTCTTTGCTTTATAAAAGCTGCCGCTTTTGCTGCGGCAGCTCCGGTCCAAAAGGTCAATCATTAAAATCAATCAATAAGCTCTTCCCCAATATACCATCTTCTGCGCAGGCTTACCACAGTTGATGCAGGTGTCTGATATATGCTCCTGGTCAAAAGGTATGCATCTTGAGGTAGCACCGGTCTTCTCCTTGACCGCATCCTCGCACTCGCGGCATCCGCACCACATAGCCTTTACGAATCCCGTCTTCTCATCAAGGATTTTCTCCATCTCATCGATGGTCTTAGCTGAAAATGTATGCGCCTCCAGGTGTGCCTTGGCCATATTGTACATATTCTGCTGGATCTCCTCAAGAAGCGCAGCGGCCTTTGCAGGGATCTCATCGATGCTTACGGTTACCTTCTCATGGGTATCACGTCTGACAAGGATAGCCTGATTGTTCTCTATATCTCTCGGTCCGATCTCAACTCTTACCGGGATACCTCTCATCTCGCTGTCAGCAAACTTGAAGCCCGGATTCTTATCTCTGTCATCAACGCTTACTCTTACGCCTGCTGCCTTAAGAGCATCAGCGATCTCATTGGCCTTCGCAAGCACGCCCTCCTTCTTCTGCATAACAGGGCAGATGATTACCTGTACAGGAGCGATATGAGGAGGAAGCTTAAGTCCCTCGTTGTCACCGTGAACCATGATGATAGCTCCGATGATACGTGTGCTTATGCCCCATGAAGTCTGATGAACATACTGAAGCTTGTTGTCCTTATCGGTATACTGAATGTTGAAAGCTCTCGCAAAGCCGTCACCAAAATCATGCGAGGTTCCTGACTGAAGCGCCTGACCATCATGCATAAGAGCCTCGATAGTATAGGTAGCGATAGCGCCTGCAAATCTCTCCTTTTCAGTCTTCTGGCCCTTGATTACAGGGATGGCAAGATCCTGCTCGCAGAAATCGGCGTAAACATTAAGCATCTGCTCTGTACGTGCCTTGGACTCCTCAGCTGTAGCGTGGGCTGTATGACCCTCCTGCCACAAAAACTCTCTTGAGCGGAGGAAAGGTCTGGTCGTCTTCTCCCAGCGCACTACTGAGCACCACTGGTTGAGGCACTTGGGAAGATCACGATATGAATGCACCTTGCCTGCGTAGTAATCGCAGAAAAGAGTCTCTGAAGTAGGTCTTACGCAGAGTCTCTCCTGAAGCGGCTCAAGTCCTCCGTGTGTTACCCACGCAACCTCAGGCGCAAAGCCCTCTACATGATCCTTCTCCTTCTGAAGAAGGCTCTCGGGGATAAACATAGGCATAGCGCAGTTCTGAACGCCTGTATCCTTAAAACGCTTGTCAACATTCTTCTGAATGTTCTCCCAGATAGCATAGCCCGCAGGCTCAATGATCATGCAGCCCTTAACTGAGCTGTACTCGCAAAGCTCCGCTTTTTTTACAATATCTGTATACCACTGCGCGAAGTCCACATCCATGGATGTGATCTCTTCGACCATCTTCTTATCATTTTCCTTAGCCATATCTCACCTTTTTCCCAGATCAAAGCCACAGCCGGCCACGCAATTCATATCTGTATCAGGATCCTTATCTATATGAATATTTATGTAAATATTTATGTAAATATCTATATCCTTACATATATCTTTACCCGGATCCATATTCAGACTGCGGACGCATTACTGCAGCCAAAACCGCTGATTTATTTTATAAACATCCTGTTAAGTTTACTTTAAAGCCCGAGCTTTGTAAAGATAAATGTAACTATTCAGCTGATATAAGTAATATTCGATATGCATGATCGATGCCCGCATACGATCACGGTCATGCCTATTGCTTATATTAAGTATCAGCAGCCACCGGATGGATCAATCGTAATCAATCATAATCAATATACGAATCCCCTATGAACTCCCTCAGCAGCGAATTGCCCGGAACCTTTTCCGGAGTCATGGTCATAACATAGTCCAGGAACTTGAGCAGTCTCTGCGCCTCAGGATACTCCGGAGTTCCCGGGGCAATGCTGAACAGCAGCCTCTCTGCAAATGGCTTTATGACCGCAGCCTCGTACACAAGAGCTGAATTGATGACCATGTCCGCATTGTCCTGGTAAGGGAAGATATTCTTCTCCTCACCGTCCCTGACGTCCGGCCACCGGCTGATGGTATCGGCCGCGCTGTAGCCTCTCGTCAGATAATCCCTCACCATACGTCTCAGCAGCCTGCTGTCCGTGGTCGGTATGCGGTTATGCTCGTCGATATTGAGCTGTGTAAGCGCCGAAACATAGAGCCTGAACTTGCTCTCATCAGGTATTTTGACTGAAAATTCATCATTAAGGCTGTGAATGCCTTCTATGATCATCACATCATCAGCTCCAAGGGTAATAAAATTCCCGTTGTACTCCCGCTTCTGGGTAATGAAGTTAAATCTCGGGATCTCCACGCGCTCACCGTTAAGCAGGCGCAGCATATCCTCATTGAACTGATCGGTATCCACCGCCTTTATGGATTCAAAATCCGGCTTGCCGTTTGCATCAAGCACACGCTTATCCATTTCATAGAAGTAGTTGTCAGCTGAGATTATGCTGACCTTTTTGCCCTGCGCACGGAGCTGTATGGCCAGCCTGTAGGCCGTAGTTGTTTTTCCCGAGCTTGACGGTCCGGCAAGAAGTACAAACTTTTTTCCTTCCTTAATAACAATAGAAGCAACCTCAGCCAGCTGTCCCTCAAAAAAAGCCTCCTGCATAAGCAGCACATCCTTGCCGCCGTTAACGCATATTGCATCATTGAGGTCCGCCAGATTCTTGACGCCGACCTTTCTCGCCCAATCCGAAGAAGCCTTTTCAACTTCAAAAACCTTTACTGACGGTGCAAAATCAGCAAGCCTCGAAGCATCGCCCGCATCCGGAAGTATAAGCACAAAGCCGTCCGCAAAGCACCTCAGGTCGAAAAGCACGATATCCGAAGTATTCATGCACATCGAACCATAAAAATAGTCATACATACCATCAAGCTCATACAGATTGATGCGTGAGGTACGCCTGTATCTGATCAGCTTTTCCTTGTCCGGCATATGCTGTTTTCTGAAAATGCTCAATGCCGTCTGCAGTGAAACCGTGACCTTATTGATTCCAAGCCCCCGGTTTACATATTCAAGCATACGGCTCTTTATGTTTTCGACGAGCGCCTCCTGTCCGTCAATACCTGACGTACTTCCGCAGCCCCCAATATCCGGAACCCCGCAGGAAGCCTCTGAAACACCGGCGCCGCCGCAGTTCCCGGACATACCGCATACCTCGGAGCTTCCTGCGCCGCTGCGCTCTCCTGCATTCAGCTTATAATTAATGTAGAAAGCCTCATCGGCTGTAAAATCAACATTCACATACTCTACGGCATCATATCCGAAAATATCATAAAAAGCCTTCAGAAAAATAAATACCGCAGTCCTCTGGTACGCCATGCGGGCATATTTGCTGCTGTATCCGGCAAACTCCAGCTCACGGTCCTCCGCGATAACCTCTCTGAAATCAAAAGGCATATTTTCATTTTTATTAAGTACTATAAGAATGTCATGCCCGTCCGCGCCTGTTTCCGCAGTATACAGCCTGGCCGCATCGCCATAGGTGGATCCGGCAGCCATTTCATGTAAACTGTTATTAAATAATACTTTCATAACTACGCCTCCTTGTATTTTCGCAGGTCTTGTCCGAATTTTGATATTTCAGGTCCGAAAAATGCTCTGTTTTGCTGATTTTATTAAAATTCGGCCATTTTTCAAAGTCCTGATTTTAATATTTTCTGTCCTATAAAAGCTTTTTTTCAGCTTCCTAATGCCCTATAATATGCCTTGTTCAGCGAAAGCAACAATTTCTGCATAACATTTTTATGCATCATGCTGAACAGTATATTTGAACAGCAAGTTTAAACAACATGTTTAAACAGCATATTTTCAAAGTAAAAAGGAGATTATTAACATGAAGAATACAGTAACAAACAACTCAGTACTTTCAAAGGCAGCAGCATTCGTTCACAAGTATGCATTTACATTTACACTTTTAGCTACTATCTGCTTCGCAGTTGCTCTTATCAGCCTCAGCAGCGCCCAGACACGTATGGTCATTGCTGATGGAAACCATGATCTTGCAGCCATCTATCTTACAATGATCGCCGGTCTGCTTACCTGCGGATCACTTACACTTGCGATCAAGACAGTTGATGAGGTGCTTCACGCCTGATATATCTGATATGTCTGATATACTTAAGCTTCGCTGCGACCTTTGCAGCTAAGCGGCTAAAACCGATCTTAAATTTCAGCCGGAATACGGCTGCGGCTCCGGTGCCCCTTGCGGGCCCCGGAGCTTTTGCGCGTTAAGCCCGGAGAACGACCGCCAAGCTTGCTTAAGCGGTCACTCGACGGGCAAGTACATGAGGAAGAAGCGCCCTCGGCGCGGATTCCGAATGTACGCAACGCGGATCGAGTGGGAAAGGCAACGCCGCATCCTACTCGATCGTTAAGCCCGGAGAACGACCGCCAAGCTTATATAGCGTCCTTATCTATGCCGTTTGTGGAACGGTATTCCTTAGGTGTACAGCCCATAAGCTCTGAAAAGCATTTTCCAAAATAGCTTGAGGAGCTGAAGCCGCAGGCCTCGCTTATATCCAGCACGGACAGATCGGTCTCACGCAGCATTTCAGCCGCGGCATGGATCCTGTAGTCCGTCAGGTATTTCATAGGAGACTTTCCTATACACCTGTCAAAGCATCTGCTGCATTCCCTTTCGCTTACATCGGCAACCGAAGCTATATCTTCCACCGCTATCTTATCCGCATAGGAAGTATGTATGAACTCCAGCATCTTCTTGATGCGGTCCTTATCCTTGACATCCGTCTTTTCGGTATTCTGCCTGAGATCCTTTGTCTCCCCGAGAAGCTGTATCCAGAAATCGCTCAGTTCAGAGCGCACCAGCATTTCCCACCCCGGCGGATCGGCCTTAAGTATCTCTATGGCATTCAGTATGGACTGGACCATGGCAAGACGCTCAGGCGAGTCCGGTGAAAATACATAATAGTCAATACCGCTTTCCTTTATGGGAAGTATATACTTTCTTTCGATCTGGCTGTTGTATATGCCTGAAAGAAAATGCATATCAAAAAGTATGGAGTACACAACACACGGGCTGTCCTCATGTCCCTGGAACCTGTGCAGCGCGCCCTGGTTTATAAAGAAAATGTCGCCCTGCTTCATGACTGCCGAGGAATCCGTAGTCCTGAAATCCATCTCTCCCTGCAGAACGTAATCTATCTCAAAGGAATCATGCCAGTGCCACGGGATAAGTCTGTGCGCATACCTGTCCAGAGACCTTTTCATGCACACAAACAGTGACTCCTCAAAATTCCCGGGAAGTATCTCTCTGCTTTTTGAATCGGTTTTTAACTTTGTAGTATATATCATTTATGTCCTTCAGCTGAATAACTCAGTAGAGTAGTATCTGTCGCCGCTGTCCGGAAGCAGAACAACTATGGTCTTTCCGGCATTTTCAGGTCTTCCTGCAAGCTCTGCAGCAGCTGAAAGCGCTGCGCCTGATGAGATTCCGACAAGAACGCCTTCCTCCTTCGCCATGAGCTTTCCGTATTCAAATGCAGCCTCATTGGAGACAGCGATGATCTCGTCATAGATCGAGGTGTTAAGTATGTCAGGCACAAAATTCGCGCCAATGCCCTGCAGCTTGTGCGCGCCGGCAAAGCCCTTTGAGAGCAGCGGAGATGTGGCCGGTTCGACCGCCACGACCTTTACGCCGGGCTTCAGTCCCTTCAGGTACTCGCCGACACCTGTGATCGTTCCGCCTGTGCCCACACCTGCCACAAAAATATCGACCTCTCCGTCGGTATCGTTCCATATCTCAGGGCCGGTAGTCTTCCTGTGAGCCTCCGGATTGGCCGGATTTACGAACTGGCCTGCTATAATGGACTCAGGATTTTCCCGATGCAGTTCCTCAGCCTTATCTATAGCGCCCTTCATGCCCTTTGCGCCCTCGGTAAGCACTATCTCTGCTCCATAAGCCCTGATTATATTTCTTCTCTCCACACTCATGGTATCAGGCAGTACAATGACAGCCTTGTAGCCCTTTACAGCCGCAATGGCAGCAAGTCCTATGCCCGTGTTGCCGCTCGTAGGCTCAATAATGGTATAGCCCGGCTTTAATCAGCCCTCAGCTTCAGCCTGCTCTATCATCTCCAGAGCCACTCTGTCCTTAGCCGATCCGGCCGGATTGAAGGATTCAAGCTTTGCCAGAAGCCTTGCATTAAGTCCATATTTTTCTTCTATATGTATAAGCTCGACAAGCGGAGTATTTCCCACAAGTTCAAGTGCGCCATTGTATATCTTTCCCATATGCTTTAACCTCTCTTATCTCCTGTTTCCTGATCGTAACTGTTCATCAGCGCTCGTAAGGAACATTTTCAGTATAGTCCGCCTGCTAGTGTATCCTGCTCCTGCCGAATAGCTGTTCCATAATTTAAAAATACAGGATGAAAACTGCTTAAAGCTGCTTTCACCCTGTATTCTATCATTTTATTCTGCTGTAATCAAATCGCTTTGAAGGCCTGATCAAGATCCTCTATGATATCATCAATGTGCTCAGTACCTATGGAAAGTCTTATAGTGCTCTGTGTGATGCCCTGATCAAGAAGCTCCGCATCGTTAAGCTGTGAATGTGTTGTTGAAGCCGGATGGATGACCAGACTCTTGACATCAGCCACATTAGCCAGTATAGAGAATATCTTCAGGCTGTCGATAAATTTGAATGCGGCCTCCTTGCCACCCTTTATCTCAAAGGTGAAAATGCTGCCGCCGCCGTTAGGGAAATACTTCCTGTAAAGCTCGTGGTCAGGATGCTCCGGAAGTGACGGATGGTTGACCTTGGCAACCTTCGGATGGTTCTTCAGATATTCAACGACCTTAGCTGTATTTTCAGCGTGTCTGTCAAGTCTGAGCGGAAGCGTCTCAATGCCCTGCAGTAAAAGAAATGCATTGAACGGAGAGATCGTTGCGCCTGTATCTCTGAGCAGTATTGCTCTGATATAGGTTACAAACGCTGCCGGAGCTGTGGCATCTGCGAAGGAAATGCCATGATAGCTTGGGTTAGGATCGGCGATATTTTTGAACTTTCCGCTCTTCTTCCAATCGTATGTTCCTGCTTCTACGATAACTCCGCCAAGTGTTGTTCCATGTCCTCCGAAGAACTTGGTAGCTGAATGTACAACGATGTCAGCGCCGTGCTCAATAGGTCTTACCCAATAGGATGCGCCAAAGGTATTGTCAACAACGAGCGGGAGGCCTGCCTCATGGGCGATCTTTGCGATAGCATCGATATCCGGAATATCGCTGTTAGGATTTCCAAGCGTCTCCAGATAGATAGCCTTGGTGTTCGGCTGAATAGCTGCCTTGACCTCTGCCGGATCATGAGCATTTAC
>R11__coassemble_1270_pt1 | contig 14519 bp, 12 predicted proteins | sample R11__metabat2_high_PE_001 | metagenome-assembled genome bin R11 | reverse complement strand
GCTTAAGCGCAAGCTAATATAAACCGATGATGGCATACATCGGTGTGCGGATGTCATGTGACATGTTAAAAAGGAATGCAGTCTTTGCACGGCTGGCGGCATCTGCGCGGGCAACCGCCTCAAGAAGCCGCTGCTCTTCTTCAAAGCGCAGCTGCTCAGCTTCGGTAATATCACGGATACCGATGAACATATGCTTCTCACCGGCTGCTTCCTTATTAATGGTAAAGCGCCCCTGGAATTTGCGTACATTGCCATCGATCACGGCATCATATTCGATCGTAAATTCACGCTGCTTTGAAAGGGTTTCCTTAAGTCTTGGGAGCTCTGTTGCAAGGATAAAGCGCTTTCTGTCCTTTTCAGCAACGATACGTTTGGCGTAGGCAAGTATACAGCTGCTGTAATCATCGGCCTCGGACCATTTGGGAAGAGGCATATCCACGCTATCGTTCAGAAAGTACTGTATCTCCTTCTCGGTATTTAGATTGACATCAATAAGGCAGACATAGTCCTCCGTTACGGCCCGCAGTATGGAAGCCGTATGCTTCTGCTTCAGTTCTTCCTGCGCGTTTTTTACGCGCTCGGTCACATTTTTATAACCCATGACGATGCGGTCTGAACGTCCGTCATCATCGACCCTTGAGATAGTCATCTGAACATATTCGATAACATGCTCTTCATTATATCTGCGGAATGTAACACTATAGGTCTTTTCCACAGCGACACGCCTGCGTATGCGTTCCTCTTCACATTCGCTGAGATACATGTCATGATCTACGGAAACAACATACTTATCGGCAAACTCACGAATCGTCGTCTTATAATCCAGGCTTTCTGTGAAAGCATACTGCATGCTCTTTGCCACTTCACCGTTCAATGAGTACGGCAGCATCTTCTTAAGCGCAAAATCGATAAGGTAGATGGAATTGAATTCCTCACTAAGACCGCGAATGACCTGGGCTGTACGGCGGTCCTCCTCCGCGCGGAGATTTTTGTCGGTCGAATCATCCACGAATACGCAGAAAACATTACCATAGCTCTCTGTATGCGCAAGCCGTCCGTAATCCATGATCCAGCGGATACTGCCGTCGAAACGCCTGATACGGTATTCGACATAATCCATATTGCTGTCGCTTTTATCGATGCAGCTTTGGATGGCGCGCTCACTCTTTTCATAATCCTCAGGATAAACAAATCCGCGGAAGGAGCCGCCTGTCATCTCCTTAAACTGCTCCATGCTGTCACAGCCGCAGATACTAAGCATGTATTTGTTGAGGTAGATTACTTCTTCATCGCCGTACGCCTTATAGATAAAAAAACCTCCCGGAAGATGGTCGGCGATCTGGGCAATGACAGGGAGCGACTGCTCATTCAATGTAAGCTCATCGGCGAAATATCTGCTGAAGTCTGCATATGCATTGTTTTTGTTACTCATAAATTAATCTCCATTTCAGCAGAACTGCGCTTTCAGCGCCTTGCGGTCGATCTTGCCGTTAGCATTGCGCGGCATTTCAGAAAGATAAATGTATCTGTTCGGCATCATGTAATGCGGCAGCTTTCCGGAAAGCGCCGCTCTGAGTTCAGCTTTTGTAAGCTCTGCGCCTGTGTAGCACAACAGTATCGACTGTGTATCGGTTTTGTAAATGCATGCGCAGTCCTCAATTGCTTCAATACCGCCTGCGGCAGCCTCTATCTCGCCAAGCTCGATGCGGTAACCGAGACGTTTTATCTGAAAGTCCATGCGGTCGTGGTACAGCAGCTCGCCTTTTTCATTATAGCTGACTACGTCCCCCGTATGATAAATAAGCTCAGGATAGTCATTATGCAGAGGATTCTGCGTAAAGCGCTCCGCAGTGCGCTGCGGATCCTTATAGTAGCCAAGAGCCAGAGTGCAGCCCTTTATGCAAAGCTCGCCCTCGAGGTCTGTCTGTTCAGGCGTTATAAGCTTTCCGTCAGCCCCCAGTACGAGCGCTCCAACATTTCCGCACGGAAATCCTATAGGCAGTGTATCCGTATCCTCAAATTCCCTGTCCACATCGTAATAAGTGCATACATAGGTCTCTGTCGGCCCGTACATGTTGCAGTAGACTGCATCAGGCAGATGGCGGCGCCAGTAATTGAGATGCTTTACAGGCATAACCTCTCCGGCAAAGAAAATAAACCGCAGTTCATCAGGCAGTACAGCATCCAATCCGCGCAGCGTTGATACGACTGACAATGCAAACGGTACCCAGAACACAGCCGTCACATGATGCTCCTTGAGATATCCAAGCAGCTTCACAGGGAATGTAAAATACTCCGTCGGCACGATACCTGTACTGCAGCCGAACTTCAGCGGACAGTAAATATCATGATCCGATACATCAAAATAAAGCGGAGCCTGATTTGCGAGCACATCATTTTCACAGAAATGATAATGCTCCTCCAGCCAGTCCATGTTGTTGAGCACTACCCTGTGCGGAACTACTACTCCCTTCGGCACTCCCGTGGAGCCGCTGGTAAACAGAATGTACAGCGGATCTGTATCGGCAGAAGCTGCCCGTACCTTCGAAAGGAGCGCATCATCCGCAGGAGTCTCCGCTGCTTCTGAAAATGTCACTGTTCTGCAGCTTATGCCAAGCTTTGAAACCAGCTCCTCCTGCCCGGGTTCGGTTATCACCAGCGCCGGATCAAGAACCGAAAGAATGGTCTGCATACGGTCAACCGGCATCGTAACATCCAGCGGACAGTAGCAGGCTCCGCCTGTAACAGCGCCGAGAAAAGCCGCTATCATGGAAATTCCCTTGCTCATAAGCACGGCCACAGGCTTTCCGTGACCGCAGCTGCCGGCAGTAAGCGTACCAACAGACCTGGTGATCTTCAGCAGTTCCTCAAATGTATAAGACCCGTTACTGTCAAAATAAGCTGTACGTTTTGGGAAGCGCTCAGCTGAATATTCCAAAAGTTCTATAACAGTGCGTTTCATAAAATGGCTCCGTCTATGTTTATCAGGCAGGAGGAGATTTACCACTCCGCTCGATACCGCGATAATCGGATATCTCGCAGCAATCCGCTCAATATCCGCTGCCCGTCGAATGTGCGCTCGTGCAGGCACGATGTATACCAGGCAGGCTTATCGTTCAAAAAAAGGGTGACCCAAAAAAACGGTCACCCATGATCTTCAAATATTTATTTTGTCTGATAGAGGTATTCGATTCCATCTACGGCAGTACCTGTTGTGTAGATGATCAGCTCGCTGTTTCCTTTTTTATAGTGAAGCACACCGAATTCCTCTGTGTAATCCTTTCCGTATGCGGTTACTGCGGCCTGCTTTGTCGAACCGATCTTAATTCCCTCAGGTGTAGCTATTGTACTGTCGAGGAAGTAGATATTTGAGATAACCTGGCTCTTTCCGTCAGCTGACGGGCATGTGCTGAGCTCATAACCCGGATAGGTATAGACCTTATCCTTTCCCTGATATGCGCAGCTGTCCATTTCAAAAACAGGCTTTAAAGGCGCTCCGAGAGCTCCGGTTATAGCAGATGCCTCTGCTCCCATCTTTATCTCAATGCCATTGCTGCTGAAAAGAAAACCATCATCTGCTGTCGCTGCGGATGCTGCAGCTGCTGTGTTTTTGCTGTTTCCGAAAATTCCCGCATAAGCTGTAACAGGGGCACACATAATACAGAAAACACAAGTGATCAAAGCCGCCATACACATATGTTTTTTAATAAATTTCATACTGGTCCTCCATATCTAAAATCAGCAATTATAACAATCAGTCCTAAGCTGCTGACTTTTTATATCATAGTGTAATCGTGTACTAATATAGCATAATAAAGGAAAATAATAAATCAGAAATTTAATGATACCGCGTCAGATATCCAAGCTTCTCAAATTCCTTCTGCTGGGCCTCTTTCTCGCTGTCATAGGCAGCTCCGATCTGCTCCCACCATCTGTCGAGTTCTGCCGAGCTTCCGCGCCTGTCCGGGATGCCGCTTGCTCCGGTACCTGCATCAGGATTAATTTCCGCGGCGCTTTTATCTCCGCCGATTACAGTATCTTCGCCGGAGCCCTCAGCCAGGTATCTGCCGAGGTAGACCGACATTTTTTCAGCGCCGTATACATTCATATGAAGTCCGCCGTCATAGGTGTCTGTTTCATAATCTATACCGATCTCATCTGCGGCTTCAATGCAGTTTATATATTCAAGACCGTATTATCCGGCATATTCCCTGATCTGCTCGTCCCACTGCTCATACCACACCGGATAGAGACTCGGTGCCTTCATAAGGATCAGACGTATGCCCTTCGATTCACAAAGCTCGCGTATACGGTCAAGGCAGCTCCACGCGCGTTCATCAAAGGCGTAGCTTCTCGGCCGCCTTTCGCTTGGCAGATCTCCGAGCGGACGTACATCTGCCCTGAGATAATAGCCGTTGTAGGTGACCCTGTCCTTTTTCAGCAGATAACGCAGATCATCCTCCTCAAGCTCAGCAAATCTCGAATGAAATCTGAGCAATGGGAAGATATATTCGAAAATATGTTCATCCGGAAGCGCAGTTTCACGGATAGCGTTCCATTTGGACGCGGACCAGCGCATGCCGTCAAAGGTCATGCGGTTGTAAGCCTCATTGATCTGGTCATACTGCTGCATTGCCGAGACGCTTAAGATCACAGCCTCAGGCGTCTCATAGGATAAGGTCTCTTCAAGCAGCGCGTAGGACTGCGGAAGCAGCTGCTGTGCATTGCCGCGGATATATGAAGATATCCCGTACTCACGCCACAGCTTCACCGGAGAGATATTTTCATAAACCTCACAGTCCCCGAGGATGAGCACATCATGATCAGCCGGCCGCTCATAGTATTCCTCTGTAAATGAGCCTTCCACTACTTTTCACATATACTTGGGCATGAGCAGCTTCTGCAGCAGAAACAGTATCAGCACCGTCAGCGCTATGGCTGCGGCGGTAAGAAGCATGGAGGGCCATGCTTTTTTTATATTATGCATGCTTTCCTCCTTAAAACTGATTATATACAAATGCGCTGGCGTCAAAGCCGTAGCCGTAGATGCCTGCGATCAGCACGAAAATGAACAGCCCTGCGACCAGCAGGTACTGCGGTATGAAATGAAGCCCGCAGATAGTTTTTCTCACATCCTGCTTCCTTTCAGATAAGCTTACCAGAAGCAGTATAAGTACACCGATGATAAGTATAACTATGTCGGCAGATCCGAGTCCGAGCATTTCAAACTGTTCAAGGCTGAGCTGTGAAAGCGAGCTTTCCGTAAGAAGGCTTCCGAACATGCTGAATACAGTCATGAAGGGATAATATTCAAACATCTCAAGAACTGCAAAGAGCATAAATGTCCGGGCGACTCTGAAGCAGGAAAAAGCAAAGCTTCCTTCAACATTTACATGCTTATGGAACAGACGGTAGAGCGGCTGCAGTTCCTGTGAGATAAGCATAACCACGCAGTTAGCCATGCCCCATGCAACAAACTTCCAGCTTGCTCCGTGCCAGATGCCCGCGGTCAGCCAGACCGTGATCGTAGCTATGTATACAGGGACTCTGTTCGCCGCTGCCTTTCCGAACAGCTTATCGATGCGTTTCATAAGACCGAGTGTAAAATGGCTTGTGGAAACCGGGAAAAATATATATTCCCTCAGCCAGCTCATGAGAGTCATATGCCACCTGCGCCAGAATTCAGCCAGGCTCTTTGAAAAGAAAGGCCTGTTGAAGTTCTCCGGAAGCTGTATGCCGAACAGCTCGGCAACACCGAGGACAATATCTATCCCGCCGGCAAAATCAGCGTACATCCATATGGTATAGCCGACCATACCGAACAAAACGTATATGCCCCTGTAGGTATCCGGACCTCCTGTGATCGTGAGCACAGCAGCGGACATACGGTCTGCGATAACGAGCTTTTTGAAATACCCCCACAGTATGCGCATAAGGCCGTATCTGATGCGTTCAGGATCAAAATGATGCTCTGCATAAAGCTGATCCTTAAGATCCGTGTAGCGGCTTATCGGGCCCGCGATCATCTGAGGGAAAAAGGTGGCAAATAAGATAAAACGCGGCAGGTTCCGTTCATGAGTGATCTTGCCGTGATATACATCGATAAGATAAGAGGCTGTCTGAAATGTATAATAGGAAATGCCGAGGGGAAGCACGAGTCCGAGCGGGTTAAAGTAAAGGCCGCTTCCGGCATCAGCAAAAAGAGCGCTGCCGGCGAAAGTGAGAAATGCGCTGATATTTCCGAGTATGAAATCGCCGTACTTAATAACGGCAAGTATGCCGAAATTGAGCACCAGGCCAATGATCATAAAGCGTCTGCGTACCAGCTTCTCACGCTTGTTGTAGGCCTTCTTTTCGTCCTTTCCAAGCGAATGCTCCTTAACATACTGCGCAGCCTTCAGCTTGTTGTCTGCTATCCTTCCTGCAAGGAACCATACGGATATAGAGGTCACTATAGGAAATATCAGAAAAAAGATCCCTCCGCAGGAGTAAAATGCGAGACTCGCCGCGAGCAGAAGGATCCACTGAAACCGCCCCGGTACAATGTAATACATTAATACCAGGGCAAATAAAAACAGGCCGAAGGAGTACGAAACGAGCTGCATTACTCCTCCCCCTCGCAGGAAAGGATAAGCTCGTAAATGCTCTTTGCGGAATTAAAATTCTCCGGAACGATCTTTTCAGCAGGTATGACCACACCCATCACATCAGCTATCTGCGCTACCAGAAGCACCATGCGCAGCGAATCGATATAGCCGCCGCCGACAAGGTTCTCCTCTGTTTCATAATCAACATCCGGATTGATATTCTCAAGTATCTCAATAAGTTCTTCCATAAAATCCTCCTTTTCAGACGATAAAATCACTTTACTGCCAGCTGATGTCTGCTGCGTCGAAGGTGCCTAGCGAGCTTGTGTAATTTCCGAGAGCAGTCTGAGCGGAAATCTCTATGAGCTTCTCATCATTCTCATGGCCGATGACGCTTCCCGTAGGGAATGCCAGGCGGTAGGTTTTTCCGTCCTCAAGCTCAGAGCCCTGCTTAGTCACAAGCACATACTCGTACGGAATACCGTTTCCATCGGCATCAAAACCGGCTTCAGCGATGGCTCTGATCTCCGCTCCTGTAAGTTCAAGCACTGAGATCGTTGCAGTATTAGGCGCAACCATATTGATCCTTGCCATATCGATATCAGATGCATAAAGATGCCAGCTTACGCCTATCTTGTTAGTGAGGCCGTCCCCGTGGTATTTATTGAGGCTGACAATCGCACAGTCCGCATCCGCAGCAATGCCCTCAGCGATCGCATTGAGCTCGGCTGTCTGCTTAATGTCAAGCGTTTCTGTCAGCACTCCGTAATCATCTGTAGTTCCCTCTGAAACCTCTTTATAGGTTTCATCAAACGCTGCGGCAAGTTCATCGCCTGAAAGTTCGCCTGATATGAACTTTCTTATATCCTGCGCTATAGGTATGATCAGGTCCTCCCAGCCAACATATACCATCTGTACTGTATGGCCGGAGTTAATAACATCGGCTACTTCGTAATAAGGATGCTCCTCATCCATGTGCGCTCCGTTAAGAGGGCTCATCCAGATATTACCGGCGCCGAGTATGGCATTCTGCCCTTCGGGACTTGCTATAAAGCGCATCAGATCGAGCGCATCCTTAAGCTTCTGCTCATTGCCCGGCTTTTCAAGTTCCTTACTTACTCCGAAATATCTGCTTACATTACGTGTCAGCATATTGTTGGAGCCGTCGGGAGAAAGCCACGGCATGATGCCGAATTCGTAGGTATGTCCAGCGTCATCCGTATAGCTGTAATGGCTGATGCCGATATTAAGATCAAATACAGTATCACCACAGACGAAATAGTCGTCATTTGGTGTATTCTCGGAGGAAATGATCCCGTCATCGATATATCTTTGGAAAAGATCGATAACATCCTTAAGGCCTTCTGCGGAAACAGCGTCAGCCTCTCCCTTTGGAAAGGCATTCTTCCATTGTACACCATCCTGGCTGCCAAACCATACGGTATTGCCGGCGCTGAAGAAGAAATTAAACGGAAATCCGTCAAGTTCCATAGCGTTGGCAAAAGGCTTAAGTCCTGCCTTCTCTATCTCAGGAACAAGCGCTTCAAGTTCTTCAAGAGACTCAGGGACCTTCCAGCCGTGCTCCTCCATAAGAGTCTTATTGTAAGTAATGCCGGCAACTGTGTAACCCGAAGGCAGCAGATATATGGAACCATTGTGATCAAGAGCATTCAGCATAGCGGTGGAATACTGATTGATAAAATCATAGTTTGAAAGGTCTGCAAGGTACTCCGCCTGCTTATCTGCCGCAAACGGCAGCGTGCTTACATATATATCCGGAATATCACCTTCCTCAAGGCTGAACTGCGCATAACCGCTGCCGTTCTTTCCAGCATAGCTTATGATGTCAAAATTGATATCCGGATACACCTCATGGACTGCATCTATAAATTCCTCAGTCACGATATTGTTAAATGAAGTAATGCTGAGCGGCTCATGTCCATTGGACGCAGCGCCGGCCATTCCTTCACTTGCGCCTCCGTTACTGCCTGAGGCTGCCCCGTTCGCTGCTCCGGAAGCCGGACCTCCTGTATTTCCGGTATTCCCGGAATTTCCGTTGTTGCCGGTACTGCCGGCACCGGCTGAGGCTCCATTGCCTGAAGAACCTCCTGCGGCACCACTGCCGCCGGAGCTTCCGCAGCTGCAGCAAAGTCCCACGACCATAGCAGCCGCGATCATCACGCTGAATATCTTAGTTCTGCTTATTTTTATCATCACTGACTCCATAAAGTATATAATAAAACAATTCCGTGTAAAGCATTTTTCAAGCACTGACCTTAAACGCCGGTCTTAAACTGCATTATCATATCCGGCTCTGAAAAAACCGTCTGATTTCATCCACCTTAAGCGGCTTCATCAGAAATCCGCTCATCCCGGCATCAACAGCAGCTTCACCGGCTTCCTCCACAGTATTGGCTGTGAGGGCCAGTATCGGTATACTCTTTGCATCCGCCCGGTTAAGCGCCCTGATCGTCTTAGCCGCGGTAACACCGTCCATCACAGGCATCTGCATATCCATAAGGATCAGACCGTACTCTCCTGTTTCCGAAGCTGCAAATGCTTCCACCGCAGCTTTTCCGTCTGAAACCGGATGTATCTTCATCCCGGTCTCCTCCAGAGAGTCCATCATGATCTCCATATTAAGTTCATTGTCCTCCGCGAGCAGTACTGACATGCCTTCAAGTGAAAATTCAGTATTGCGCTCTGCGCCGGCGGTGTAATGAATAAGTTCCTTATACAGAGCTTCCGGATTGACAGGCTTAGCCACGTGAGCATTCATGCCCGCATCCTTTGCCTTACGGATATCCTCTTCATAGGCATTGGCAGAAAGCGCGATTATCGGGATCGAAGCCGCATCCTCGCGCTCCAGCTCTCTTATAGCCTGTGTCGCCTCATATCCGTTCATCTCAGGCATCATGATGTCCATCAGTATCGCTGCGTATTCGTAAGGGTCTGATTCACTAAAGGCTTTAAATGCTTCACTTCCGTTGACTGCAAGCTTAACGCTGATACCGACATCCTTAAGTATTTCCTCGGCAATCTCCGCATTAAGCTCATTATCCTCAGCGAGAATGACCTTAAGTCCGTTTAATGCGCCGTAATCTTCTGCCGATACAGCGGTGTCTTCGCGGTGTTCACAGACCTCCATGGGGATCTTCAGCAGGAAGGTGGTTCCCCGATTCAGTTCGCTCTCTACATGTATGCTGCCGCCCATCATATCCACAAAGCTCTTTGTGATAGCCATGCCGAGGCCGGTACCCTTGTAGGTCGTTCTTGAACCGCCGGCCTCCTGTGAAAATGCTTCGAAAAGCTTTGGCAGGTACTCCTTTGACATACCGATGCCGGTGTCGGAAAGTTCAAAGACAAAAATTCTTTTTCTGCTGCCGTTATCCGAAGCATCAGAAGCATTTGCGGTATCTACAGTTCCGGCAGTACTTCCGATGTTCGCCGCGTTGACGGCATTTACAGCGCCTGCAGTATCGTCAGCCTCTTCTTCCCAGGCGCGGAAGGTAATGCTGCCGCCGTCAGGCGTAAACTTCACGGAATTTCCGAGTATGTTTATGAATATCTGCCTTAAATGCAGCTCATCTCCTATAACTGCAGGCGCTTTGATCCGGTCAAAGTCTCTGATGAGAGCAATATCGCGGTTAACAAGCTGTCCCGAGATGATAGATGCGCAGTTATTAAGGCATTCGCCGAGACTGAAGGCCTCTGTATTAAGTGTCGTCTTTCCGGATTCGATCCTGCTCATGTCGAGCACATCATTTATAAGGCTTAAAAGATGCTGAGAGGATCCGTCGATCTTTCCAAGACACTCCCTTACCTTTTCGTCATTGCCGATGTTTTTTATGGCTATGCCGGTCATGCCCATGATTGCATTGATAGGTGTCCTTATGTCGTGTGACATATGGGAGAGAAATTCTGTCTTGGCGCGGTTGGCTGCGTCCGCTTTGTCTGCAGCTTCCTTAAGGAGGATATTCGCTTCCTCCTGCTGCTTAAGAAGCCTCTGGTTCGTTCTGCTGCGCATGACGATCATAAACATCAGTATAAAGATCATCAGAAGCGCCGCTGCTATCATCATAAAGAATGATGCAGTATCAGAAAGAAGGGAAGCAGTTCCCTCTCCTATGGCAGCCGTCGGCACAAGCAGGAGAACGATCCAGTCCGCATTGTCAATGTAGGAAACCGAGACGAACCATTCGGCCTGTTCACCATTTTCTTCATCCACATAGGTAAACTCATACGCGTCCGCATCATGCGCCTCTATTGCAGCAGTCAGGCTGTCATAATTACCCTTGTGAAGTATCTCGTACTTTTCAATGGCATGAAGCAGATTGTAGCCGCCGAGAAAAGCGTTATTATTATTCTTATTATTATACGCGTACTGGTAGATCCTTCTGCCGCTGGAGTTTGTCAGATAGGTATAGCAGGTCTCACCATAGCCTGTTACAGACATCTCCGTCCTGAACTCATCACTGTTAATGGCGACAGCTATGTGGGTGATCGTTTCTTCTCCGCCTGAAAGCAGAACTTCCCTGCCCAGCTTTTCAGCATAGATCATCCTGGTAATATCGCTTTCATGAGGACAGGACATTACGCCTATATTTACATTCTTACCGGCATCGCGCAGAAAATCGCTTTCCTGCCAGTATCCTTTCACACCGTCAGAGGAGAAATAGTTTCCCTTCTTATCAAAAAGCAGGACCAGTGTGTTATCGTCATCTATAAGTCCCTTTATGTAATTAAGGCAGTCCATGGGACCGGCGTCAGGATACAGTATAGCGCCCTCTGAAAGAGCGTAGGCTCCGGCATTGAGCTGATTGATTGCGTTATCGTTTGATTTGCTTATAAGTTCGGCTGATTTCTGCGTAAATTCTATCAGATGGTCTTTTCTTTCCTCAAAAAGCTGCCTGTTCAGATTGGCATAGTAGTTTCTTACCAGCAGGACCACCGCGATAACCACCATTACTGCAATGATGACAACTATATTTAGTAAAGATCTTCCGGACCTTGCCGTCGATTTACTGTTCATAGGATCATTCTGACCTCAACATTTTCAATCCTTATACTTTCCATGGTTTTATGCATTAATACAGATCAATACGCCGCAGCAAGCAAAATCCTGCAGCTTTTTATGCGCTCCACGATAGCCGGAAGCTGTACATGCGCCTCTGCGTCAGCTATCTGCAGCATAAGCAGATTTCTGACTTCTTCCGGGGACGCCTCATTAAGCTGCCTCTGCATGAATTTTTCTCCGGAAGCCGGTTCGTCATCGTGGTGTTTTACATAGTATATAAGCCTGCGGGCATCATCAGCGCTCAGAACATAAGCATCAGCATCCTCATCCGCATTTTTATTAAGCTGCGGAATGATACGCGCCTCCGCTATCTCAGCGCTTTTTGCAGCATGTCTGTAGTAATGGGCATATGGATCGTCAGGACGTTTGCTGCGGCAGCGCGTGTCCGGTTTTCCAATGTCGTGAATGAGCGCAGCCAAGTACAGCATATCATCCGCATTTCCGCGCGGCAGGCCGGTCACAGTATACAGGCTGTGCATCCAGAGATCATAGCAATGATAAGGATTGTTCTGGTCGTAATCAAACATAATGCTGATATCCGGTATAAGCCCTGCTATCTCATCACGGTATTTATCTATTTCAGCAGGCTTTTCAGCCGATCTTAATATCTCTATGAGTCCAGCCAGTGTCATGGCCGCATTCCTCCCCATTTCTCATCATTTCTGCTGCAGTTCAGTTTCAGGATACGTAACTGCTGTTACCGGATATAAACATTATGGATGACTGCATATGACTTAATATGCCCGTATCTGGCATCCGGCCCTGCATATTATTTATATCCACGGATCCCGGATATATTGTAAAATGCAGCTTACCCAAAATCGATGAAGTCATCCTCGTAGCCGCAGCCGTATACGCCGCGCACTGTCACATCGAGCTTCTTTCCATCAGAGAAATCTATGTAATTTGTATACACTGCATCATCCTCAAATGAGCCGGTAACGTGATAATTCTTTATGATGGAGTCAAGAAAGGCCTGAAGCTCTGCATCGTCAGCCTTAAGCGTGACCTTGAAGCCTTCATTGCCTGTCGGCCCGCCTTCCTTTGAGATCACCTTGCCGTCCTTATATGCAATAATATGCACCTCGACCTCTTTACCGTAAAATTGCTTATGCTCGTTTTCCGGCATATATTCAACGGTTACATGAAAGATCTTTGTCATATTTTCATAAGGCGCCTTCGGCCTTTGCTCAAGAAAAAGCTTTTCTATCTCCTCATGATTAAGAAAAATTCCCTCAAACCACCAGCTGCCATGATTTTTATACATAATATGCCTGCTCCTTATTAATTGCCTGAATTATTAACAGTTTTCTTATATATTACACCTGTAACGCCGGCATCCCGGTTTTCCTGTTATGCCGGGATACGCATTATAATGTTCTCATACCTTGGATATGCAGTTATACCGCAAGTTCAGATACGCGCCAGATTATCCATGAGCAGCGCTATGTCAAGCGGCTTTGCTATAAAGCCGTTCATCCCGGCATTGAGCGCGTTCTGCCTGTCCTCTTCAAATGCATTGGCAGTTATCGCATAGATCATGATACCCGCCTTGTCTTTGTCATCAAGCGCACGGATCTGCCTTGCTGCATCAAGCCCGTTGAGGTTTGGCATCTGTATATCCATGAGGACAAGGTCATAGTAACCCGCCTCTGCATTTTTAAGCATCTCAACACAGATAGCTCCATCCTCTGCACGGTCAATGACAGCCCCGGTATCCTCGATGATCTCCATGGCTATCTCAGCATTGATATCGTTGTCCTCGGCAAGAAGGATACGCTTTCCGGTGAGGTCAGGTATGCCGGAAGCGGTCCGGCCTGAGCCTTTAGCTGTATTTTCCGCATTGCTTCCCGGTGAGCCTTTTGCTGTGTTCTCCGCAGCGTTTCCTTGTGAATCGGCAGCTGCATCGTCTGCTCTTCCGTAAGACGTACCCCGGCTGCTGTTCACGCCCTGGGCTGCCGCGCTTTCCGCATTCTTACTGTGACCAACCGCTGAGTCTGAATCTGCATTAACCTCCGCAGCCTCTGCAGTCTCTGCAAGACGCTGCGGTATATGCATTGTGACCGTTGTCCCAACCCCTGTCTCGCTGTCTATGGAAATGCTGCCGTTCAGGCAGTCGATTATGCCCTTAACAATACCGAGTCCGAGGCCGGTTCCCTTTATGCCGCTTTCAGTGGAGTTGCGTTCGCGCTCAAAGGCTTCAAATGCATGCTCAGCAAATTCCTTAGACATACCTATGCCTGTATCGCTGATGATGACCTCCATATCGCACCAGCCCGGTTCGGTTTCAGTCTGAATCAGTTCAAAGCCTATACTGCCGCCCTCAGGTGTATACTTGACCGCGTTTCCGATAACATTGAGTATGGCCTTTGACACCATTGTAGGATCGGTATATACAGGGCGCATGGAATCGCTGCACTTATAGCTGTATTTAAGGCGCTTCGTTTCAAAATCACTATGGAAAACAGACTCGATGCACTTATTCATTTCAGCAGGATCGACAGGAACTTCAACCGGTTCAAGCTTTCCGTTTTCAATGCGCGCCATCTCGAGTACATTGTTTATTATATCCATCAGATATCCACCGGATGTCCGTATGCCCGCAAGATCATGGAAAAACTGATCATCGTTATAACGGTGCTTTTCCAGAAGCTCTGAAAATCCGCGTACGGCATTGAGCGGTGTACGTATGTCATGGGACATATTAAAGAGAAATCTTGTCTTTGCAGCGCTGGAGGCCTCCGCTGCCTCCTTCGCCAGTACAAGATCAGTCTGGTAATCCTCAAGACTGTTCTTTGCCCGGAGAAGTATAAGGCTCAGCACCGATACTCCAAGCAGACTGCATACCATAACAG
>R11__coassemble_1220_pt1 | contig 14817 bp, 7 predicted proteins | sample R11__metabat2_high_PE_001 | metagenome-assembled genome bin R11 | reverse complement strand
TCTCTGCACCATTTACCGGAGTGTCCTTTCTCCTGATATGATCGACGGGAGGATCGCGGAATCAGTACCGGACGTACTCTGCTGCCGTAGATTTGAGATCACGGACAGTAAACGCGCAAATGCCGCAGAGTATATGCTCCGCATCAGATATCATGAACTTGAGGAAAGCTTTGTATATCCTTTCCGCGGGGCAGTGTGCTTTGCACCATGCTGGTTTGAGGACGCTGAGATCAGCGTTATTGACAAATACGGATTAATATATACGGATCTTCCGCTTGAAAACAGGACCCTGTTTGACAGGCAGGATATCATGGATGCAGCGTACAGGGAAGCGCCTGAGCATCCGGTGCTTTCGATCCGCGCCGCTGTAAGGACTGCTGATGCCGGCATTGACACGCCTGAGGAAAAGGAAAGCCTGGTAAGGCTTATAGGTGCTGATGGGCTTTCAAGGGAGTTCAGGAACAGGCTTATAGCAGAAGTGTGCGGGTACGGCGGAGATACTGCCTGGATCGCAGGGCTTGATGAGAAGGAACTCGACTGTGACAATATCACCAATATACTCACCGCCTATGTCTATGAAGGCTGTTTCAGGGAGGCATACCTTTTTGCCAAAAAATTCAAGCCTCTCAAACCGGAACGCAGCTGCTACGAACGTATAGCTGAGGACCTTATCAATGTAACAGGCATACCGAAGATCGACGGACAGACGGACCGGTTTTTCATTTATATGCTGAAATACCTGTTTGATCAGGGCTCAAGGGACAGCTCATATATACGCATACTTGCTGAAGATTACGAGGGAAGCACTCTTGAAATGTTCCGTATCCTTGAAGCTGCGGATGAACTGGGCATTGAGGCTGCAGCGCTTGCCGATAAGACGCTTGCCTGCAAGCTTTTCGCGGACACAAAGGAAGATATTGACCATACCTTCTCGATATATATGAAATATCCGTCCGGAAATCTGCTCATCAATGCCTTCTTTACAGCCAGGATGTCGGATTATTTCGAGCAGGAGATGAAGGTACAGGATTATGTTTTTGATTTCCTGTACAGTTCCATACACAGTGAAAATGAGATCGACAGGCTGCCTGTGATATGGCTGCTCGGACTGACACGCTTTTATGCTGACCGGAAGGAACTCATGCCGGATGAGACGGATTTCTGCTCAAGGATCATGGACCTGCTTATCAGGAAGGGACTTATCTTCAGCTATACGAAAAAGCTCAGGAAAAAGGTAAGCATTCCGAGGGAAATAACAGAAAAGTTTTACGTTGAATACCGCGCTGATTCGGATAACGAGCCTCTGCTTCTGGGCAGGATAGAGCCTGACGAGACAGATTACCACGCGCTTCCGATGATCAGGGTTTACAACAATATCTATGTCATGAGCACCGTGCTTTTTTATGGTGAAAAGCTGCATTATCTGATCTATGACAGCGCTGAGGACGATGAAGCAAGGGAGGAAGGCGTCATTTCCGTGAAGAAGGTTCACGCAAGAAATGAGGACAGATATTCCATGCTGAACCGCATGACACAGGAAATGGAGTCCGGTGATATAAAGGCTCTTAAGGCTGACATACTGGACTATATTAAAAAAGACGAAATGCGAAGGTTTCTTTTTAACGCCGGAGACACGTGATGCATATATCGATAGGTATAGACCTTTCAGATGAATACACCGCCGTATGTGTGGGAAATGGGACACCTATGGTGTTCTCAACAGTCATCTGCAGGGAAAGGACAAGTGAAAAATGGTATATCGGCGAAGAAGCCTACCGTATGGCGCTGAGCGGCAAAGCTGTCCTCACTGACAAGCTTCTTAAGCTGCTGCGCAAAAACGGAACATCAACGGTTTCCGGGGTGAAATACACTGCGGCTGATCTGCTTAAGGAATTTCTGAAGCAGATATTCCGTTCGATCATCGGGAACGGCGAGACCGACTGTATAGATATGCTGGTCATAAGCATACATGAGCCTGAAGGCAGCATGCTGAAGGCCGTAGCGGATATTGCAAATGCCGCAGGCGTACGTTATGACAGGCTGCGTGTTACCAGCCATGCCGAGGCCTTTGCGCATTATCTGCTGAATCAGGAAAAAGAGCTTTACAGCAATACCTCTGCGCTTTTTGATCTGTCAGACGGCAAGCTTACATATTACGAGCTTAAGGTCATCAGGGGACAGCGCAGAAACTCCGTAGTGATCGACAGGTTTGATAAGGAAGAAGGCTTCCATACGGATATACTTAAGTCCGAGGCAGGACGCAGGCTTGGAGACAGCATCATAACGGCTGTCGCAAGAGAACATATGGAGAAGAAGATATTTTCCTCTGTATTTCTGACAGGCCGCGGCTTCCGAGACGCAGACTGGGCCGAGGAGTTCAGGGAATATGTGGTAAAACGCCGTAAAGTCATGCTTGAGAACTGGATATTCAGTATCGGGGCAAAAAAGTACGCAGAGGAGCTTGTGGAAAATGAAACTCTGCCCTACCGCATACTATGCGATACAAGGCTCAGCAGTGAGATCTCCATGAAGGTGATAGCGGGCGGACGTGAGAGCATGCTTGTCCTTGCGGCTCCGGGTGACTGCTGGAATGAGGTAAACAGCCACGCCGAGTTTCTTCTGTATGGTACGGAGCAGGTGGATTTTTATGTTGAACCGGCGGTAAGAAGGCTCGGAGTTTCCAATCAGGTCAGAGAGATAAGCGTAGATCTTGAAGGCTTCCCGAAGAGACCTGACAGATGTACCAGAGTCGGGATCGACATTGCTTTCGGCAGCGCAGAGGATATGATCATCAGACTTCAGGATCTTGGCTTCGGGGAGATATTCCCGGCGACTGATACAGTTATCAGAGAAAATATAAGGATATAGAGATGCCGCTTCTTTTACTGCGTAATCCGGCGATAAAGCCGTATTACATCAAAAAAATGAATATTCGTATATACTCTGAGGAGGAGCTGTGCTATATTATCGGCAATCATCCGCTGATGGTCATGGATGGCTTTGTGGACGAACGCCTTGTGCATTGGCTGAGGTATGAGCTTAAGTCGGAAAAGCTGGCCGCTCTGCTTGAGGAGGATCTGAGGCGCGGCGACAGTCAGGAAAGCATGCTTCTTGCGATCCTGCAGCTTTGCGATTATTATACCGCTGCCGAGGTCGCGGCCTTCAGAAAGGATCTCATGGAGATAAAAAGGCTGAGTCCGGAGGAGTATCTGAGAAGGACAGGCGTAGCCTTTTTCAAAGCAGACAGGATGCATGCCGCATATGATAAATTTTCGGAGGCGGTCAAGGAACTGGATAAGCATCTTTCGAAGGTCGAGGATACTGCTGAAAGGGACAGACTGTTAAAGCAGAAGGCTGACTACTACTGCGATATGGCTGCTGTCAGACTGAGGCTTTTTGAAGATGATGAAGCGCTTAAGCTGCTTAAGACCTCTGAGCTCTACATGAGGAATACAAGGGCGGCGCTGATGATGGGACTTATCGGTGAGACCGGGGAACTGTCAGATGCCGGTATTGATACCATGCTGAGTAAGCTTGAGAGCGCGGACAGAAGCGCCAGGGCTTCCGACAGATATACTGAGGCGGAAAACATTTTCAGAAAAGACTCTGTAAAGCTTAAGAAGGAGGCTGCCGAGCTTCTTAAAAAATGGAAGCATGAACTGAGATATTCGGTATAATGGCAGATGCTCAGGCTTCCTGGAGGATACAGATACTGAAGCGGAGAGCCGGAACGCATTGACGGCTGTTCCGGAAACCATGAAGATGTCAGTATTTCGGCAGGCCCATACGGGCAGCCGGTTAACGTATAAATTGTGAGGAGAAACAGATAACGATGAAAGAACTTGCGAAGACCTATGAACCGCAGGAGATGGAAAAGCGCATCTACGACATGTGGATGAAGAAGCGCTATTTCCATGCAGATGCAGCATCAACCAAGAAAGCATTTTCAATAGCCATGCCGCCGCCTAATGTTACAGGACAGCTGCATATGGGACATGCTCTTGACAATACACTTCAGGATTCCCTTGCCAGATATAAGCGTATGAAGGGCTTTGAGGTGCTCTGGCAGCCGGGAACAGATCATGCGGCTATTGCTACAGAGGTCAAGGTCATAAAGAAGATCGAGGCTGAAGGCAAAAACAAGTATGAGCTCGGACGCGAGGGCTTTCTTAAGGAGGCCTGGGCCTGGAAGGAAGAGTATGAGCAGCGTATTATAAACCAGCTGCATAAGGTCGGAGCTTCCGCAGACTGGGAGCGTACGCGCTTTACTATGGACGAGGGCTGCTCAAAGGCAGTTCAGAAGGTTTTTATCGATCTGCACCGCAAGGGACTTATTTACAAGGGACCGCGTATGATCAACTGGTGCCCTGTATGTAAGACCTCTATATCGGATGCCGAGGTTGAGCATGTGGATCAGGACAGCTTCTTCTGGCATATCAATTATCCGGTTGTAGGCGAGGAGGGCAGATATGTCGAGATCGCTACCACAAGACCGGAGACACTGCTCGGAGATACAGCAGTTGCTGTCAACCCGGACGATGAAAGATATAAGGACATCATCGGCAAGATGCTCAAGCTTCCGCTTACCGACAGGGAGATCCCTGTTGTAGGAGATGAGCATGCTGACAAGGATTTCGGAACAGGCTGTGTTAAGATAACACCTGCTCATGACCCTAACGACTACGAGGTAGGAAAGCGCCACAATCTTGAGGAGATATGCATTCTCAATGATGACGCTACGATCAACTGTCCGGGTTCAAAGTATGACGGCATGGACCGTTATGAAGCAAGAAAGGCCATGGTCGCAGACCTTGAGGCGCTTGGACTGCTGGTAAAGACAGTTCCGCATACGCATTCCGTAGGAACACATGACCGCTGCGGTACTACTGTTGAGCCTATGATAAAGCCGCAGTGGTTCGTTAAGATGGATAAGTTCCAGCAGGACCTCAGAAATGTGCTTGAGACTGGAGAACTTAAGTTTGTTCCGGACAACTATAAAAAGATATACCTTCACTGGGTAGACGGCATCAGAGACTGGTGCATAAGCCGTCAGCTCTGGTGGGGACACAGGATACCGGCATACTACTGCGATAAGTGCGGTGAGATGTATGTAGGCGAGAGCGCTCCGGCAAAATGCTCCTGCGGATGCACAGCATTCACACAGGATGAGGATACGCTTGATACCTGGTTCTCATCTGCGCTCTGGCCGTTCAGCACTCTCGGATGGCCGGACAATACAGAGGAGTTCAAGAAGTTCTATCCGACCTCTGTGCTTGTTACGGGCTATGACATCATCTTCTTCTGGGTAATCCGTATGGTATTCTCAGGAGTTGAGCATACAGGCAAATGTCCGTTCGGCACAGTGCTTATCCACGGACTTGTGCGTGATTCGCAGGGCCGCAAGATGTCAAAGTCTCTCGGAAACGGTATCGATCCGCTTGAAGTAATTGATAAATACGGCGCTGACGCTCTTCGCGCGTCGCTCCTTACCGGAAATGCTCCCGGAAACGATATGCGTTTCTACTGGGAGAAGGTCGAGAACGAGAGAAACTTCGCCAATAAGGTATGGAACTCCGCAAGATTTATCATGATGAATCTTGAAAAACTCGATCCGGAGGGAAGTTCGGCGCTGCTTAACGGAGCCGGAAAGGCCGCTGAGGTCGGCACGGTCCCTGCAGGTCTTAAGCTTGCCGCAGAGGATAAGTGGATACTTTCAAAACTCAACACTCTTGTGGATAATGTTACGAGAAATATGGAGAGCTACGAGCTCGGCATCGCTCTTGATAATGTTACTGCATTTGTATGGGATGAGTTCTGCGACTGGTATATCGAGATGGTCAAGCCGCGTCTTTATGAGGAGACCGATGATACCAGAAGCGCTGCGCTCTGGACTCTTAAGACTGTACTTGTAAATGCTCTTAAGATGCTTCATCCGTTTATGCCGTTCATCACTGAGGAGATATTCGATAATCTCACCGATGAGGAATCCATCATGATCTCCGCTTACCCTGAGTACAGCGAGGGCTGGTGCTTTGCGGCTGAGGAGTCTGAGATCGAGGGCGTTAAGGAGGCTGTAAGAGCCGTCAGAACAGTACGTACCGATATGGATGTTCCGCCTTCAAGAAAGGCAGCAGTGCATATTGTTACTGCCGATGAAAATGTACAGAAGACCTTTAAGAATGCAGGTAAGGTATTCTGCACACTTGCAAAGGCCAGCGAGCTTTCCGTTCAGGGAGATAAGAGCGGTATAGCTGACAATGCTGTATCGGCAGTTATTTCCAATGCCTCCATATACATGCCGCTCGAGGATCTTGTTGATATCGAGAAGGAAAAGGAAAGACTCAATAAAGAGAAGGCCCGCCTTATCGGAGAGGTAAAGCGTGCGGAAGGCATGCTTTCCAATGAGAAGTTCACCTCCAAGGCTCCTCAGAAGAAGATAGATGAGGAGAAGGAGAAGCTTGCAAAGTATACAGAGATGCTGAAGCAGGTCGAGGAGAGACTTGCGGGCATGTAAAGGCTTTGCGGGTAGGTACCGCGGGACACGGAACATACGGATCATATGGATCATGTTGATACGGATCATGCGGATACGGGTGGAATTTAAAGCCTGGTACCATAAATATTTATAAAAGTCTTGTTTATAAGAGCCGGAAGCTGCGGGCAGACATCTGCTGCCTGCAGTTTCCGGCTTTTGCTATACTAAAAACTTTTGTAACCGGTTAGCAGCTGGCGGAAAGAATAAAAGTAACCAGTCAGCAAGCATCCGTCATGCATATCTCTTTTTTTTCTGCTGACTAGTTATTATTCACAAATTATCAGGCAATATGAATCCTGCTTTTGTAACAATGTTAAAAAATATCAACTGAGAGGACTAAAATATCCCGAAATGAACATCAAATTGATTAATTTTAATCAATTGGTTTGAAAAAAATTAAGAAAACACTTGACTCGGTTAAAGCATGAGTGTAATATAAGTGAGGCGCTGGAAATCATGTTTTGGGATACATGATTCCGTTAGTTAAAAGAAGTATAAAGTTTTTGGGAGGACAGTAACATGTCATATTTAGATGAAGTACTGGCATCAGTAAGAGCTAAGAATGCCAACGAGCCTGAGTTCCTTCAGACTATCACAGAGGTTCTTGAGTCTATCAGACCTGTAGTAGAAGCTAATGAAGCTAAGTACAGAGAGTACGCTATTCTTGAGAGGATCACAGAGCCTGAGCGTATTATCACATTCCGTGTTCCGTGGGTAGATGACAATGGTAAGGTACAGGTTAACCGTGCATTCCGTGTACAGTTCAACTCAGCTATCGGACCTTACAAGGGAGGTCTCAGACTTCATCCTTCAGTAAACCAGAGCATCCTTAAGTTCCTTGGCTTCGAGCAGATCTTCAAGAACTCACTTTCAGGTCTTCCGATCGGCGGCGGCAAGGGTGGTTCAGACTTCGATCCTAAGGGCAAGTCAGACCGCGAGGTTATGGCATTCTGCCAGAGCTTCATGACAGAGCTTCACAAGTACATCGGAGCTGACACAGACGTTCCTGCAGGTGATATCGGAACAGGCGCTCGTGAGATCGGTTTCATGTATGGTCAGTACAAGAGACTTACAGGTCTTTATGAGGGCGTTCTTACAGGTAAGGGTCTTACATACGGCGGATCACTTGCACGTACAGAGGCTACAGGCTATGGCCTTATCTACATCCTTGAGGAGATGCTTAAGCAGGCAGGTATCGAGTGCGCAGGCAAGACAGCAGTAGTTTCAGGCTCAGGAAACGTTGCTATCTATGCTGTACAGAAGGCTCAGGAGCTCGGCATCAAGCCTATCACAATGTCAGATTCCAACGGATACATCGTTGATAAGGACGGCATCAAGCTTGATATCGTTAAGGAGATCAAGGAAGTTAAGCGCGGACGTATCAAGGAGTATGTTGAGAAGGTTCCTACAGCTGAGTACCATGAGGGCTGCAGCGGAGTATGGACAGTTAAGGCTGACATCGCTCTTCCATGCGCTACACAGAACGAGATCAATCTCGAGAGCGCTAAGGCACTTGTTGCTAACGGCGTTATCGCAGTTGCTGAGGGCGCTAACATGCCTTCAACTCTTGATGCTATCGATTGCTTCCAGTCCAACAAGGTTCTCTTCATGCCTGCTAAGGCAGCTAATGCCGGCGGCGTATCAGTTTCAGCTCTTGAGATGAGCCAGAACTCTGAGAGACTCAGCTGGACATTCGAAGAGGTTGATAAGATGCTTAAGGACATCATGGTCAACATCTACGCTAAGTCAGCTGCAGCAGCTAAGAAGTATGGTATGGAAGGCAACTTCGTTGCAGGCGCTAACATCGCCGGCTTCGAGAAGGTTGCAACAGCTATGCTTGCACAGGGCGTTTGCTAATTGACAACAGCTTCATAAGACATTTACAGCATAATAGTTTAAATGTAAAAAACAGCTTTCCGGTATTAAACCGGGAAGCTGTTTTAGATTGGAAAAAAGAGGAAGCATAGCAGCCGGAAGGTCGGCTGGACTTAATATTAATATTGTACTGATTACTGACCGCCTCAGCTGAGACTGATGTGATACTTGCGGGCGCGCTGCTCAAAGGCTCTTTCGGTGCCCTCCATGATGTCGCAGATCTCGCTTCGGATGTCATCATCGTCAAGAGTTCCCTGTTTGCGTATCCTGCGGAATTTGCTCCACTGATCCATACATATGATGTATTCCGCGTCACCGTTTACAGGTATGTTGGCGTTGTGTGTGACAAGTATAAGCTGCCTCTTCTGCTTGGCCTGCTTCAGCCTGCCGAGCACAAGCTCATATACCAGGCGGTTATCCAGATCGTCCTCAGGCTGATCGATGATCACCGGCGAATTGCCTGCGGCCAGTATAAAGGAAAGTATCGCGATAGCCTTCTGCCCGGCTGAAGCGGTATTGATCGGGAAGAATTTCTTTCCATCGCTTGATTTATAATAGAATCTGAGGTCATCTTCCGGAAGGAAGATATAAAGCTTATCAAAATCTCTGTCGGGAAGCTGCTTTATCAGCCTTATAAAGTTCTGCGAAAGTCCGCGGAATGCAGCTGAAACATTCGCAGGAACATTTCCGGAAGTCTGTCCGGAAATATGTCTGTTAGCGCTGTCTGCGGCGGAAACATGGCCTGCGGCATTGGCAGAGGCGGATTTGGAAACTGATCCGGATGCCGTTTCGGACATGGAAGCTGTCGAAGCTTTTCCGGAGTCCTTTATGAGCTTCAGCAGAAGCCTGTAATTTTCAAGTCTGTTCTTTCCGTTAAAAAGAACCTCTTCCACGAGCTCTATATCATTTCTTATAAAGGAATCATCCGTCTTAAGCAATCCGAGCAGCCTTACTTCAAAGGAGTGGCGGTTGGCAAAGCTTTCAAGCTCCAGACGCGAGTTGGCATCATTTTCAAAAGCCTTTGTGAGCAGTTCACAGCGAAGCTTTCTTACTGCTTCATAGGTCTCCTGATATTTTGCAAACAGTTCATCACGTTCTGCGCAGAGCTGTGAAAGCTTATCAGACATACGTTTTACATAGCTCAGGTCTGAGTCAGCCTTTGTGAGGCGCTCATTTATATAGGCGGCACGGTCTGGATAGAGCGCCAGCTGTTCTCTGAGATCAGAGATCTCAGCAAGCAGGCAGCTTTCGATCTCGGCAGAGGCTCCGGTGTAGCGGACCAGCTGAAGCCTGAACAGCAGCAGAGCCTTAAAATATTCCCTGTTTTTCAGTATATCCTGTATATCCGGAATATATGCATCTATAAGATGCATGAGTGTGTCCGGCTTTTTGGAAAGCTCGTAGATATATTTCTGCGGAAAGACGCGCGGCATCTCCATAAAGCTGAGCCACTCGGAACCGAGCTCCTCCCAGACGGCGCCGGTTTCATTTTCGGGTGCAGCAGCGGCGGTGTAAGCGTCATTTTCTGTTCCGGCTTCGGAAGAAGTGAAATTAAGTTTTTTCGTTCCGGATACTGCTGGCGCGGCTGCCGCCGGAGAAGCGCCGGTTTCGGTCCTGCGGAACAGCCGGAGCTTCTGGTCGTTCAGACTGCTTATGTCCGACACGAGAAGCTTATATTCCTTTTTATATCTTATAAAGGAGATCTCTATTTCTGATTCTGCTGCAAATATACCGTTTCCGGTCTGTTCATCATAGCTTCCGTAGAACTGAAGCTGTTCAAGGTAGTTATCCGAAAGCGCAGGGTCAGGGCTGCGGTCGAAAATACCGCTCAGCAGTCTGACGATAGCGGATTTGCCGCTTCCGCGTCCGCCGATCATGCAGTTGAGCTGCGGACTGAAATCGAGGCGGATATTTTCATAAGGATTGAGAGAGGTTCTGCGGAATTCTGCGTATTTTATCCAGAAATCAGGTTCAAGCTCCGGCTGTCCTGGACATTCCCAGCAGAGTCTTATGCGGGAGTCCGGCGAATAAAGGGACTGGCGGATGCTTTCGAGGTCGACCTTATCGTTCATCTTTATCCAGGTGTAGGTGCGGCCTATACCGTACAGACCGTGTGTCGTATCATCCTCTGAATAAGGGTTGTCTGAGGCGGCAAGCATAGGAATACCTGAGTTTTCAGCGCGGTCAAAGGCCTTGCGCCAGCGCTCCGCGTCCTCTTCGTCAGCCAGAGGCTCGCCCTTTTCATCCGTTCCGTACTCATTCTTCAGCGCGAGCAGCATAGCATCCTTGTCCTTATCGAGCCTGTATTTCATCCAGACAGGGTAGTTGACGACCTGAACCCCGTCGATATATTCAGGGTCGAGTATCTTGTCGAGGTTGGCAGGGTTCATATTGCTTATGCTGCTGAATTCATCGATGTGCGAGGCAATGACCATGGCGCCTTTTTTCTTGGCAATGCGGCAGACCTCAAAAACGCTTAGATCGGTGCCTGCGGTACTTCCCACGAGCTCGCTGTCGATATCGCACTTGCTCAGGAAATCCCTTACAGTGCTTCCTGACTTGTCGGTGTTGAAGATGATGAGCATATGGATCTTGCTGGTATCGCAGGTGATCTCGACACCGGGAAGCACGGCAATACCGTATTTCCCGCCGAGCTCGATCATGGTGTCTATGCTGCGGTAGTCATTGTGGTCTGTTATGGCAATGCAGTCGAGCCCGCGTTCTTTGGCGCGGGCCATCCACTGTTCCGGAGTATTATCCTTTTCAACATAACACCTGCTGGACATAGTGTGCAGGTGAAGATCGCATTTGTACCAATGTGTGCCGGTGTATACAGACTCCATGGAAAACTCCTTTTAAATCATTGACTCAGCCCTTAGGAGTGAGCAGCTTGCAGACAATTCCTTGACATGATGCAGTCGGACAAATTTCTCAGCCCTTAAGTGTACGGAACTCCTCGACTGTGCCTATATCCTCGTAGTCTGCAAGGCAGTCCGCGCACTGCTGCGCGTCAGCTGTAAATACCGCGCGCCCCTCGGAATTCCTGCGGGTGTGTCTGCGCCTCTGGCTGCCAGAGGTCTGGGCAGCCTTATCCTTGTCAAGAAGCTCGGCAGCGTAGAGAGAATTGAGCGGAGTATCGATATATTTCTCATCCTGATCAATGTCGTCATGTTCAGCTTTATCATAGCCGTCTGCGTCACTGCGGCCGGGTGTGTAGGAGCTGTCGGTCCGGCTGCTGTCCCAAGGCGCACTGTCATTTGCAGAAGCGTAATAGCCCTCCTTGAAGGCTGTTTCATCAAAATCCGGAGTAAGCTCTTTTTTCAGCTTGTAATCCTCGGCAAGCAGTCTGTCAGCTTCGGCTGCCGCGGCAGCATTGACCGGCTCCTTCTTTTTGCGCGGCTTCACTGCAACTGCCGGGGCGGCGCTTTCCGTAAAGGAAAGTATGATATTGTTCTCAAGCTCCGAAGCCTTTGAGGCGTAGATCATGATGTGATCATAGTCGGCAGATCTGTCTGTAAATGCAGGATAAAGGAAGCCTGTAGTCGGGGCCTTTACCTCCTGTATCTGGCGTATGGTAGTGAATTCGCCTGTCTCCGAATCGAACATGATGCCTGCAGGCGAAAGCTCGACCGGGCATACTATGCACATGATGTGCGGGTATATCTCATCGGACTCATCATTTTTAATATTGTCGTCGGTCCTGACGGGAACGTCATAGCTGCCCTTCATGAAGAAGACTCCGAGGTTTTCGGCCTTCACCTCGTGGCGCGCAAGCTCATTGCAGATGATATCCATGAGATAATCCTGCAGGCCTTCCTCCGCAAGCCCGGAGAGAACCTTTTTTGCATCCCCGTCCGGCATATCTGTCTCCAGGAACTTTGTGCCGACCTGGCCGAACATTTTACCGAACATTGAAAAATATTTGAGGTACTCCTCCTTAGGCAGGTTCAGCAGAGTTTTCTTGTATCTGTTCCTGACCTCGACTCCGTCTTCTCCGTGCATGATGCAGCAGAAGCCGATATCCTTGACGGTGGTATTGTCTTTACTTAGTGTCTTTTTTATTTCCCTGACTTCTTTGTCTGTCATAATTATCCTCTTTATATAGTGAAATTTTCTGTAAAATGCAGCTTCCGCAGCACAGCTGTTTCTTCCGGAATATTGTTCTTTTCCGGTTTTTCGTTTGGATGATATCTGCAAATGTATCTGATGGCTTATGACGCAAAGTCTGAGTATTTACACATACATCTGCAGGCTGTGGGAGCATTTGCATATATCGTACCATAAAAAACGATCGAGATTAAGTGTCAAAAGCTGTAAATGAGAAACTGAAGAAATAAAAAATGAAAAACGAGCGTGGAAAGTGAAGATTGTTATTGTGAGATTATCACAAATACAAAAAGAAATATTTGTGCTAATCTTACATGCACTGATATTTGAAGATACACTTTAAAAGTAAATTACGGACCTTGAACGGCTGGAGGAGATATTATGAAATTTGGAAAACAGGATATTATAAGGATCATCGGGCTCACGATTACAGCTGTGGCTATAGCGCTTAACCTGCGCCTGTTCATCAAGCCGGCAGGACTGTATTCAGGCGGAGCTTCGGGCATGGCGCTGCTTATACAGGCAATAGGAGAAAAATTTTTTGGCGTGGAGCTGCCGTATTCTGTGCTTACGCTGCTGCTTAACGTCGGACCGGTATATATAGGACTTAAATATGTTGGCAGAAAGTTTACACTTAATTCTCTTTATATAGTTTTTGTCGGGGGTATTCTCACGGATATCATTCATGTGCCTGCATTTACAGATGATATTCTGCTTGCCAGCGTTTTCGGAGGTATAATCAGTGCGGTATGTGTCAGTATCTGTCTCAGATTCAACGGAAGCGGAGGAGGCGGAGATATCATTTCGATATATCTGTCAAGAAAGGGAATTGATTCCTGGACAGTTATGCTGATGGTAAATATTTGCATATATGTTATAGCCGGCCTGCTTTTTGGATGGGATAAAGCGCTGTATTCCATAGTGATGCAGTTTACATTTACCCAGATGATGAAGGTATGCTACAGAAAATACCAGAAGGATACGCTTTTTATTGTTACAAACAAAGGCCGGGAGATATGCGAGGCAATATATGATGTCAGCAGGCATGGCGCTACTGTCATAAAGAGTGAGGGAGCATTTGAAAGAAAGGAACTCGAGGTCGTATATTCGGTAGTATCGGCGGATGACAGCCGGAAAGTACTTGAAGCAATAAAAAAGGTTGACGAGGGCGCTTTCGTCAACCAGATAAGGACAGAACAGCTCAGGGGAAACTTCTTTATAGAAAAGGAAGAGTAAGAGCACTGCCGGATAAGCATTGTGCACGGAGTTATGCATGGTGGATCAAGGGCTTCAGCCTGAAAATGCCGCGTGCGGCTCGTTCAGTTCCCCAGACGCCTGTACGCAGACGGAGTGGTGCCGAATCTCTTTTTGAAAAGACCTGTCAGCTTGCGCCTGTCGTTCAGGCCGCACATGGCTGCTATGCGGTCTATGGAGTATTTTGTAGAACTGAGCAGCAGCTTTGCGTTTGAAAGGCGTATATCAGTAAGCAGGTCTGAAAATGTTACACCCACCATATCCTTCAGAATGCGCTGGAACTGCCTCTCGGAATAATTAAAATATGCCGCGGTGGAGGAAAGGCTTATGTCCTCCATAAAGCGTGTCTGTATGTAAGCGATTATCTGGCTTCCGGAAAGATAAGGAGGCTCGGTATTGCTTTTTTCGTTTACCGGACGCGTGCCGGTGCCGGAGAGCTGCTGCACCGCGGACAGAATGTAATTGGAAATGTCATTTTTGACAATGATGTGCTCGCCCATCCTGTTGGAAAGAATGCCGCTGTGGGCTGCTTTGGCATATAATGCGCAGCTGCCGTTATCCCTGACAATGGATGTTTCCTTCTGAAGCAGCGTATCTATCAGCGCGTTTTCCTCAGCCATAATATAATCCTTAAGCACTTCTGATGTACTTTTCTGAGCCGCATATGAGGTGTATCCGGAAATATCAAATGTCGAGAGAATGGCGCGAAGCGGGTGCTGCTCGGTGGAAGTCAATCTGTGCTTTACGCCTTTATTTATAAATATGAGATCGCCTGCGGAAACCATCTGATTGCGGACAGTATGCGATGAAGCCTCTGCGGAAATTGTCTGCTCGCATGCATTAGCGGATGAGGCTTCAGCGGAAACGATCTGCTCATGCGCATTATGGGATGAAGCCTCTGAGGAAACTGTCTGCTCATGTACATTAGCGGATGAAGCCTCCGCGGAAAAAGTGCCGCAGCCCGATATTATATAGAAAAGCTGCAGATGCGCATGCGAATGAGTTGAATTTAAGAAAAAATCCTTATGAGTCATGAAGTCATAGAG
>R11__coassemble_1179_pt1 | contig 15283 bp, 6 predicted proteins | sample R11__metabat2_high_PE_001 | metagenome-assembled genome bin R11 | reverse complement strand
ATTGAGAACACTGACAGGATACAGAAGCTCATCAACTCTCATAAAAATGACTATCAGTATGAGGGTTCACTGTTCTGATCAGTACCCCATACAGACATTTACGTTTTACAATTAACATACAAAAAAGCGCCCCGGTTTCCCGGAGCGCTTTTCTTTTCGGCCTTACCTGCGGAAGAGATTCCGCAGATAAGGCTTTACTGATTTTTAAATCAAGCCTTGTAAAGCTCAACGAGGCTCTGGAGATAGTCATACTTCTCCTTAGCATACATCTCGTTTCTAGCGTAAAGCATATTAGCTCTTTCCTTGTCCTTAAGAGCAAGTGATGAGTAACGAACCTCACCATCAAGGAATGCCTGATGCTTGCTGAAGTCAGGAGCCTTAGAGTCAAGTGAGAACTTGTTCTCTGCAGCTGGGTTGAAGCGGAAGTCATACCAGTAACCGCACTCAACAGCGAGCTTCTCCTCGTCCTGAGCCTTGCCCATACCCTTCTTAACACCATGGTTGATACATGGAGCATAAGCGATGATGAGTGATGGTCCCGGATAAGCCTCAGCCTCAGCGATAGCCTTAACAGCCTGCTGTGGATCTGCGCCCATGTTGATAGATGCAACATATACATAGCCATAGCTCATAGCGATGCCGGCAAGATCCTTCTTCTTAACTTCCTTACCGCCTGCAGCGAACTGTGCAACAGCACCCGGCTGTGTTGACTTGGAAGCCTGTCCGCCTGTATTTGAGTAAACCTCTGTATCGTAAACCATGATGTTAACATCCTTACCGGAAGCAAGAACGTGGTCAACACCACCGAATCCGATATCATAAGCCCATCCATCACCACCGAAGATCCACTGGCTCTTCTTAGCGAGGAAGTTCTTCTGAGCAACGATTGCCTTGCAGATCTCACAGTCCTTACCCTCGATAGCAGCGATAAGAGCATCAGATGCAGCTCCGTTCTCTGCGCCGTTGGCAAATGTATCGATCCACTTCTGAGCTGCGGCTGCAACTGCTGCATCCTCGCCGGCTGCAAGCTTCTCAACCTTAAGCTTGAGACCGTCACGAAGAGCGTTCTGTGCAAGAAGCATACCGAAACCGAACTCTGCGTTATCCTCGAACAGTGAGTTATCCCATGCAGGACCCTGGCCCTTCTCGTCTACTGTGTAAGGAGTTGAAGGTGAAGAGTTGCCCCAGATAGATGAGCATCCTGTTGCGTTTGCAATGTACATTCTGTTACCGAAGAGCTGAGTGATGAGCTTAGCATAAGGTGTCTCACCGCAGCCTGCGCAAGCGCCTGAGAACTCAAGGTAAGGCTTCATGAACTGTGAACCCTTAACTGTTGTTGACTTGAACTTCTCGATAACATCTGTCTTTGCAGGAAGTGTAACTGCATAATCGAATGCAGCCTGCTGCTCAGCAGCATTAGCCTGTGGAGTCATAACAAGAGCGTTGCCCTTCTTATTTCCAAGACATACATTAGCACATGATCCGCAGCCTGTGCAGTCAAGTGTTGAAATAACGATAGCGAACTTCTTGTCAGCCATGCCTGTAAGAGCCTTTGCTCCAGGAACATTGGCAGCCTCAGCCTCTGTAAGAGCTACAGGTCTGATTGCAGCATGAGGACATACATATGCGCAGAAGTTACACTCAATACAGGAATCAGCGTTCCATACAGGAACATTGACAGCGATACCACGCTTCTCATATGCAGCAGCGCCTGAAGGTGTTGTACCATCAACATAATCCTTGAATGCTGATACAGGAAGTGTATTTCCTTCCTGAGCTGAAACCTTGATCTGGATATTGTTAACGAAATCTACAACATCCTTTCTTCCGTCCTTGGCAAGAGGATAATCAAGACCCTCATCAACTCCGTTAGCCCATGAAGCAGGAACGTCTACCTTAACAACATTCTTAGCTCCGGCCTCGATAGCAGCCCAGTTCTTCTTAACGACATCCTCACCCTTACGGCCGTATGTCTTCTGAGCAGCTGCCTTCATGAGGTCAATAGCCTTCTCCTCAGGAATGATTCCTGCAAGCTTGAAGAATGCTGACTGAAGGATAGTGTTGATACGTGTCGGGCCCATACCTGTCTCAATACCAAGCTTAACACCGTCGATGGTGTAGAAGTTGATCTTGTGATCAGCGATATACTTCTTAACCTGGCCAGGTACATGCTTCTCAAGCTCTTCAGCGTTCCATGGGCAGTTAAGAAGGAATGTTCCTCCGTCAACAAGCTCCTGAACCATGTTGAACTTTCTGATATACTCAGGCTTATGGCAGGCTACAAAGTTAGCTGTACGGATAAGATAGGTTGACTTGATCGGCTTCTTACCGAATCTAAGGTGTGACATTGTAACACCGCCTGACTTCTTTGAGTCATAATCAAAGTAAGCCTGTGCGTACATGTCTGTATTGTCACCGATGATCTTACATGAGTTCTTGTTAGCACCTACTGTACCATCAGCGCCGATACCCCAGAACTTGCAGTTTGTTGTTCCTTCAGGAGTTGTGTAGATCTGTGGTCCAAGAGGAAGTGAAAGGTTTGTTACATCATCAGTGATACCAACTGTAAACTTCTTCTTTGCTGTGTTCTCATAGATAGCAACGATCTGGTTAGGAGCTGTATCCTTTGAACCAAGACCATAACGGCCTGTATAGATCGGTACTGCATCGAACTTGGTGCCCTTAAGAGCAGCAACAACATCAAGATACAGAGGCTCGCCGAGAGCACCAGGCTCCTTTGTTCTGTCAAGAACGGTGATCTGCTTAACTGTATCAGGAATAGCATCGATAAGAGCCTCAGCTGAGAATGGTCTGTAAAGGCGAACCTTAACAACGCCGACCTTCTTGCCCTGAGATGTCAGATAGTCGATGGTCTCCTCGATGGTGTCGTTAACTGAACCCATAGCAACGATAACGTGCTCTGCATCAGCTGCGCCATAGTAGTTGAAGAGCTTGTAGTCTGTGCCAAGCTTCTCGTTAACCTTGTCCATGTACTCCTGAACGATTGCAGGAAGTGCATCGTAGTAAGGGTTGCAGGCCTCTCTTGCCTGGAAGAAGATATCAGGGTTCTGAGCTGAACCTCTCTGGCAAGGCTTGTTAGGATTAAGGCAGCGGTCACGATACTCCTGGATAGCATCCATGTCAGCCATATCCTTAAGATCTGCATAATCCCATGCCTCGATCTTCTGGATCTCGTGTGATGTACGGAAACCATCGAAGAAGTTGATGAACGGAACCTTGCCCTTGATAGCTGCAAGATGAGCTACAGGTGTGAGGTCCATAACCTCCTGTACTGATGACTCGCAGAGCATAGCGCAGCCTGTCTGACGGCATGCATATACATCTGAGTGATCTCCGAAGATTGAAAGTGCATGTGAAGCAAGTGCACGGGCAGATACGTTGAATACGCCCGGAAGCTGCTCACCGGCATCCTTGTAAAGGTTAGGGATCATAAGAAGAAGTCCCTGTGAAGCTGTGTAGGTTGTAGTAAGAGCGCCTGCTGCAAGTGAGCCGTGAACTGCACCTGCTGCACCAGCCTCTGACTGCATCTCTGTTACCTGAACAGTGGTACCGAAGATATTGGTTCTGCCCTCAGTTGCCCACTCATCAGTGTGCTCAGCCATTACAGAAGACGGTGTGATAGGGAAGATAGCCGCTACTTCGGTAAATGCATAGGAAGCATGGGAAGCAGCCTGGTTACCATCCATGGTTTTCATTTGTCTTGCCATTGTGGTTTTCCTCCTGAATGTGTGTAAATGAAAAAAATTATTTTAAAATAATTTTATGTGCATTCTTGCTAATTATATCAACAAGATTTCACTTTCTCAAGTAATCTTAACGAAACCTTACGAAAAAATTTGTATTTTATGAAATGCAGATAGATACATATTGTGGTTATTGTATAAATTGATCATTCAACGGGCGTAACTGCCCGGCGAGTGACCTTTTAAGCTGGCCTGGAATTCGTTTTTTCCGGTGCACATACGCCAAAACGGCAGTCCGCCTTTCAGCGTTCTGCCGTTTTTACTGTAAAAATATTGATTCATCAGTTGCTTCCAGGACCCTGTGAGATCGTTACGCTTCCGCTCGATCCGGGTCCGTCGCTGCTCACCGAGGATGAAGACGATCCGCCCGGTCCATCGCTGCTTACCGATGCCGAAGACGAACTTCCCGGCCCTGCAGACGAAGTTGAGGATGAGGATGAGCTTCCCGGTCCGATCGACGATGTCGAGGATGAGGATGAGCTTCCCGGTCCGTCGGCAGGTGTTGACGATGAACTGCCGCCCGGTCCTGTAGTGGAGGTATTGGACGACGGCACCTCGGATGTTCCTCCCGGTCCTGCTGTTTCGGATGAACTTCCTGATGAAACCGATCCCGGACCTGCAGCCGCTGTGGTTTCAGCAGCCTTCGTTGTCTCCGCCGCAGTTGTCTGAGCGGTTGTTCCTCCGCCGTTCATGACCCATGGACCGAACTCTGTCTCGGACTGTGACTCAGCCGGCGCATCCGATATACCGCTCTCGCTCTCCGACTCAGACTCAGACTCTGACTCGCTCTCTGTAGTCTCGTCAGTATAGTACTCTATATGTCCCGAATAAAAAGTATTGTGGTCAAGCTTGTCGCTTACTACCTCATCTCCCTTTTTAACGATCAGGTTTGTGACCCATTTGGAGCCCTTGGTTCCCGTGGTCGGTTCCTTATCGCTGCCCGGCTCAATGAGCTTGCGCACGATATCGATCTCACTTGTCATCTCAGATGAAAGCGAATATGAGTAGCCTTCCTTAAGCACCGGTCTTCCGTATATCGAAACGGTTACAGTCTGGTTTGAATAATGCGCCTTGATACCGATAGCGTAGCTGGTATCATAGGAATACTCGGCTATGGCCGGAACATTGGCAAATCTGTAGTCAGGCCCGCCCCAGCTTACCGTGGCATCCATACCCGGAGTAACGTATGTAGGCTTGAAGGTATGCGACTGGCGCGCTGTAGTCTTGAGTCCTGCCTTGACGACAGCGTTGTAAAGCGTAGAGGAAACCTGGCAGACGCCTCCGCCTACCTCCTGGACAACTTCGCCGTTATTGTATGCAGCGGCCTCGCCGAAACCTTTTTCCTTAGTTCTCTGGCCTACAGTATCATTAAAGGAGAATTCCTCTCCCGGCCTCAGTATGGTACCGTTGATCTTTTCGGCCGCCAGCTGGACATTTTTATTGCGCACGCTGTTGCTGGTAGTATTTGTAGTGAATGTAGCTATGATCTTGTATGCGTCGGCATTTGTTACCGATGCGGCCGAAAGCACGCTTCCCTTTATCTTTATGATGCTGTCATAAGCTTTGTTGTCGACAGCTGATGTAAGATCGGCGATGATTGCCGATTTATCAGGCTCAAAGCCGTCAGCCTCGCCCTCCATGATAAAGCGGTCATTGGCAGCGTCATAGGACCCGATGCCTGCGCCCTTAGGCGCCACATACCACATAGTATAAGCCCGTTCCGCCGCAGCCTCTATCTCCGCATCATCACGCTCAAACTCCAGCTTGTAGACCACCTGCTGAGCCTCAGTTTCCGTTTCCGTCTCGGATTCGGTCTCTTCATCCTTTTTGGACTTTTTGCTGCTCTTTTTGTCCTGGCTTTCGGTTTCCGCTTCCTCTGTCAGCTTATTGTTCAGTTCCGCAACATAAGCCTTTTCATCGCTCTCTATCTGCGAAAGAAGCTCGGTAAGGCTGCCCTCGATCATATCAGGGACATCAATGGCATCGGTTACGGTAATACTTTCAAGCGAATCCTCTGATGTGTTTGAGACTGAGTCGGGATTTTCCGCATCGCCCATGGTCGCAGCCTCTGTGGTTTCGCTTGCATCTACGGTAGGCTTGACCACCGCTCCTACCTCAGCCTCCGAATTGGTAAGTCTGAGTTTCCAGTTATATGCTGATTTCACCTCATTGGCTGCCTCTGCAAGAGTCATGCCCTTTATGCTTATGCGGCTGTCAGCTCCGTCCTTTACTATGGAGCTTATATCAATGACAGCATCCTGCATGATAACATCGTTTGTATAAAGAGTTTTTGATTCAGCCTCTGAGCTTTCCTCACCGTCAGATCCCTTTTTCAGGCTCCTGACAAACAGGAAGCATCCTGCAGCAACCGCAGCAACTGCAAGCGCAGCGATCAGTATGCCGCCTCCGCCGCCGTTTTTACGTTTTGATGTGCTGTATCCGCTGTATCTTCCCGATGTATAATTTCTTGTGCTCCTTCCGTCTGATGACGAAGAATTCCTTACTGTACGCGAGCCTGAAGAGCCCGCAGCCGATCTGGTCCTGGTTCCTGTTCCCGAAGCCGCAGAGCGCGTGCTTCTGCGAACAGACGCGCTTCCCCTGCGGGACGAGCTCCTGCGTCTGTCAGTGTCATTGTTTTGATTCATTATACGGTCCTTATATTAATTGGCGTCCGAAAGCGGCAGACAGTACTGCAATATGCAACATGCATCTCCGGCCCTGCCGGCCCGCGGACGATACAGATTATTAAGAAGCATCTCCGTCCGCCTGAACCGGGCATTCCCGCGCAGCACTTGCAGCTGCTGTACATACCACCCGCGTCTCCCGGCGAAAGGAAACAACTATAGCGTAAAACACTAAGTCAATTTGAAATTTTAAGCCATCGGAACAAGCGTGTCAATACGGTAAGCCCGTAAATTAATGAACGAAAAACGCAGCCGAAAAGCTTAAGCTTTATGGAAATATGCATATACGCTTTCAGCAGCGCTGCGGTTCATGCCATCGACCTCCATCAGCTCCCCGACCTCTGCGTTCTTCAGCTTCTCTATGTCCTTAAAATGCTTCATCAGCGCCCGTCTTCTGACCGTTCCTATGCCTTCGATATCATCCAGTACCGAATGCACATTGCGGCTTCCGAGCAGGCTTCTGTGGTATTCTATGGCAAATCTGTGCGTTTCATCCTGTATGCGTGTGATGAGCCTGAAGGCCTCAGAGCCGGTATCGATCGGTATCTCTTCATTTCTGAAAATGAGGCCGCGCGTGCGGTGGTGGTCATCCTTCACCATGCCCGCTACCGGTATATCAAGCTTAAGTTCTTCCAGCACCGACTCCGCTATATTTACCTGACCTTTTCCGCCATCCATAAGTATGACATCCGGGAATCTTGAAAAAGAACTGCCCGGTGTGCCGTCTGCGCTCTTCAGTTCCTCAAGCCCGTGCCTGAAGCGCCTCTCCAGCACCTCCTTAAGTGATGCGTAATCATCCGGTCCGGCAACTGTCCTTATCTTAAACTTTCTGTAATCATTGCGCTTGGGCATGCCGTTTTCAAAGACGACCATTGAGCCTACCGAATCGAAACCATTGGTGTTTGATATATCGTAGGATTCGGTACGCACGAGATCTTTAAGCCCCAGAAGCCCTGCAACCTCCTTAAGCGCACCGCTTGTACGCTTCTCCTCACGTCTTATGCGGTCATAATCCTTGTCCAGCACGATCTTTGCATTTTCACAGGCAAGTTCCACCATACGGTTCTTCTCGCCCTTCTTCGGTATAATTATGTTAACCTTTCTGTTTCCGGCTGAGGACAGCCAGTCCTTTATAAGCTCTGCGTCATCGATCTCTGTCTGCAGCCATATCTCCTTTGGTATATACGGTGTGCCTGTGTAAAACTGCTTCACAAAGGAAGCCACGATCTGCTTCTCCTCATCATGCTCATCCACATCCAGATGAAAATGCTCACGCCCTATCATCCTTCCGTCCCTGATAAAGAATACCTGGGCGACCGCATCTTTGCCGTTCCTGTAAACCCCCACGATATCCCTGTCATCGGTATCTGCGGAGGTCACCTTCTGTTTTTCGCTGATATCTGCGACAGCCTTAAGCAGATCTCTGTATTCGATTGCTTTTTCAAATTCCATCGCCTCGGACGCGGCAAGCATTTTCTCATTGAGATAGTTTCTGACATAATCATACTTTCCGGTCAGAAAATCCAGAGCCTTATCCACCTGGCTTCGGTAATCGCTTCTGGAAGCGCTTCCGTCGCAGGGACCTGTACACTGTCCGATATGCTTATAAAGGCACGGTCTTTCCTTTCCGATCTCCTCCGGAAGCCTGCGGCTGCAGGTCCTGATCATAAACAGCCTGTGCAGCAGGTCGATCGTGTCCTTTACCGAACCTGCTGAGGTATACGGTCCGAAATACCTCGCTTTATCCTTTATTACCTTTCTTGTACTGAGTATCCTCGGAAAATCCTCAGCCACAGTCACCTTAATGTAAGGGTATGTCTTGTCATCCTTAAGCAGGGTATTGTACTTGGGTTTGTTTTCCTTGATAAGATTGTTTTCGAGGACCAGCGCTTCAAGCTCCGAATCGACCACGATGTATTCAAAGCGCCTGATGAGCGAGATCATCTTACGTATCTTTGCGGTCTTCCCGTCCTGCGACTGGAAATACTGTCTGACGCGATTTCTCAGATTGATGGCCTTCCCGACATATATGATCTCGTCTGCCGGTCCGTGCATAATATAAACTCCCGGCTGAGTCGGGAGTTTCTTAAGTTCCTTCTGAATGTCAAAAAAGCTGTCGTTCTGTTCCATATATCAGAAATTTTCTTTCTGTTCTGTTTATGCCAAATCTCCGCATTCCCGGTATCCGTAAACCTGTATCGAAAACATGTCTGTATACTGAAATGATGCGCTGCTGCAAATGCAGCCGTCCTTTACTCTACCACCAGTATCGGTCCGTCCTGAAGCAGTATCTCCTTATCAGCATCGGAAAGTTCGCCGTTGACCAGCGCCTCCTCAAGTTCGACCGGGAAGGTCTCCTCCGGATCTGCTTCCTCTTCCTCTTCCGGAACGGCAGCCCTCGACTCTTCAATCCGGCTCCATTCCTGCTCTGCTTCGCTCTCGCTCAGGAAACCATCATAGTCATAGCTTACCGACGCAGACCACAGTATCCATTCATCATAGCCGGCGTCATATACGCCCTGGATCTGCTTTCGTATAGCCGCCGAGTCGTAGTTCATGTAATTTCCGCTGCCGAGCCAGGTAGCAGTAAATGCCTGAAGCCACGGGCGCACGCCCGCCTGATGCTGGCCCTCGATATGCGTCTTGGCAAGCTCCCTTTTCGCTCTGCCAAGCGCGCCTACTATAGTCTCATACGGCTGAAGATCCGGATGGTCAAGTCCGAAATTTCCCGAAGAATAGTGCGACGGATATACCATCGGACAAATATAGTCTATAGAATCAGACATCTGTGTAAAGCTCTGCCCGACTGCCCTTGCATCAAGCTGGCTTCCTATGATAGTTCCGAAAACATCACAGGACACATACAGTCCCTCTGCCTTAAGGCTCTCGGAAAGGTAACTGACAAGCTCGGTAATAACCGATATCCTGTCGCGTCCCTTAACATCCTCTTCGTCATAAATGCAGTCATAGGCCTTTTTATCAGTACAGAAACGGATATAGTCATAATGTATATCGTCAAAGCCGATCCGTCCGGCTTCCCTGCCTATGTCCACAAGAAAGTCCCAGTAATCCTGCTTATACGGATTGATCCAGGCGTAGTCACTGCTGTCTCTGAAAATGCTGCCGTCCGGATTTGTCATCGCCCACTCAGGCTTAGCCTTTGCCGTGTGAGAGTCTCTCATGGAAACTATCCTGGCAATACAGTAAATGCCATGTTCCTTAAGCTTTTTTATAAGCCCCGGCATATCCTCGATATGGACCTCTATGGAGTTCATCTCCTGAAGGACCGGAACATTCTGCATATCATAAGTGATCTTGCCATAATCATCCTTGATATCGATAACGACTGCGTTCAGCTCGGTAGAATCCATATAGCCGATGATCTTATCCATAATCTCGCTGTTGCCTACCGGTTTGGACGCAAGATACAGCCCGCGCACCTTGGTCGGAATACGCGTATCTATCACCTCAGGCTCTGTTTCCTCTTCTGTCTCAGGTTCGGTCTCCGTCTCAGTTTCAGGTTCGGTAGTTTCTTCCTCTGTCTCCGAAGGAAAGTCCTCAGGTCCGAGGCTCTGCTCAACCGCAACAGGCTCATATCTGCGGCAGCCGGACAAAGAAAAAGCCAGCGCTGCTGTCTGCATCAGTATAAGCGCAGCTGTCATGCAATTTTTTATATTAAATGAATGCTTCATCATTAAATCCTTTCGGTATCCGACGGTATTCTGATACGGATACCTGCTTCCCGGTTAGCTAATTATATTACATACTCACTGCACTGTCAAAGCAGCGGTGCGCGCATCATTCCCATTTCGGCTTCCGCAATTATTTCGCAATTATTCTGCAATTATTTTACATTCCTGGTACCGGACAGAAACGGCACCATGTTTCCATGGTGCCGTAATTACGCGTTGATCTGTATCTACGCAATATGTTTAATTAAATCCTCCGTCAGACATCTTCGTCATCCGCCGGCTGACTGCCGTGCTTTTGATTATTCAGCGTCATCCTTAGCTGCTGCTGCGATAACTGCTGCCTGAACATCAGCAGGAGCCTGCTCATAACGGTCGAACTCATATGAGTACTGGCCCATACCGCCTGTCATGGATCTGAGGTCTGTGCCATATCCGTAAAGCTCAGACATAGGGATCTCAGCATCGATGATCTGCTTTCCGTGATGGTCTGAATTCATACCCATAACACGTCCTCTTCTGCGGTTGAGGTCGCCCATGATATCGCCTGTGTAACTGTCAGGCACCTTAACGCTCATGGTTGCGATAGGCTCAAGAATGATAGGAGCGGACTTCATGAAGCCTTCCTTGAAAGCAAGTGTGGATGCCATCTTGAATGCCATTTCCGAAGAGTCTACCGGATGGTAGGAACCATCAAGAAGAGTAGCCTTGATGCCTACTACAGGATAACCTGCCATAGGTCCCTTAAGGCAGCATTCCTGGATACCCTTTTCAACTGCCGGGAAGTAGTTCTTAGGAACGGATCCGCCGAAGATCTTCTCCTCGAATACATAAGGAACTGTAAGATCGCCTGAAGGCTCGAAGCTCATGAGAACATCGCCGTACTGTCCATGTCCGCCTGACTGCTTCTTATGCTTTCCTCTTACCTCGACCTTCTTCTTTATGGTCTCTCTGTAAGCAAACTTAGGCTTTGAAAGCTCGATCTGAACCTTATATCTGCTCTCAAGCTTTGACTTTACAACATCAAGCTGCTGCTCGCCTATAGCGTAGATGAGGGACTGACGGTTCTCGGAATCGTTGACAAGCTTAAGTGTAAGATCCTCATCAAGGAGCTTCTGCATAGCTGTGGAAACCTTATCATCGTCACCCTTGTTGACAGGAGCGTATGCCATATAGGTATACGGAGTGTCGATCTTAGGAGCCTGGTACTCAACAGGAGCATTCTTAAGGGCCATAGTGTCACCTGTTTGGGTAACAACAAGCTTTGAAATAGCTCCGATATCTCCGGCTGCCATCTCGCTGACCTCGATGCTTTCCTTGCCGCGCATAACGAAGATCTTGCCTATCTTCTCGTCCTGTTCCTTGTTGACATTGTATACAAATGTATCCGGCTTCATGGTACCTGTCATAACCTTGAACAGGCTGTACTTACCGATGAACGGATCCGAGATGGTCTTCCAAATAATAGCTGAAAGGTTTCCTGCAGGATTAGGAGTAACGGTAATAACCTCTCCTGTAGCTGAATCCTTACCTACTGCTGCTCTGCAGTCAGGTGACGGGAAGTACTTGTCGATAGCCTGAAGAAGCATATACATGCCCTGGCAGTGTGCGCCTGAACCCATGATAGCGGGAACAAGGTTTCCGCTGTGAACATTCTCTCTGAGCGCTGCTGAGATCTCCTCTGTTGTGAACTCATCGCCCTCAAAGTAACGCTCCATGAATTCCTCGGATGTCTCGGCAACAGCCTCTATAAGGGATGCTCTTGCAGTGTCCATCTGCTTCTGAACATAATCAGGAACATCGCACTCCTCATACTCACTTTCCTTTATGAAGCGGCGGCCCTTCATCTTAACTATGTTAACAAAGCCGACAAACTTTCTGTCTTCACGGATAGGTATCTGAAGCGGAGAAACCTTACGTCCGAACTCAGATGTAAGCTTGATGGAGATCTCTCTGAAGGATGCCTCATCGTCATCCATGTTGGTTACAAAGAAAAGTCTCGGAAGATCATACTCCTCGCAGTACTCCCATGCCTTTCTGGTACCAGGCTCAATGCCTGACTTTCCGTTAACGACGATAATCGCAGCATCAGCTACTGTAAGCGCTTCCTGAACTTCTCCCACAAAATCGAAATAACCCGGAGTATCAAGAAGGTTGATCTTGAGGTCACCGTTCTCACCTTTGTACTCGATCGGTACAACTGTAGTGGAGATTGAGAACTTTCTCTTCTGCTCCTCTTTATCATAGTCACTTATGGTATTGCAGTCATCAACACGGCCAAGACGTGAAGAAGCACCTGTTACATGTGCCAATGCTTCGACTATTGTCGTCTTGCCGGCCCCTCCATGGCCAAGTAATACCACATTTCTAATGTCTTTTGTTGCATACGCCTTCATGATATCTCCTCCTTCTCTCAGGATAAATTGGCAGTTTTTAATTCCATGCCGGGAATAATAGATCCGTTTAATGCAACGGCCGGTCACTGCACATAGATCAGTATCCGCTTTGCTTCCTGATATGCATCAGTCTGTTCGTCACCGGTCACGCCGTTACTGTAACGAATAAAAAGAAAAAAGCCGCCGGTGCCGTTATCCTTCAGTCACATGACCTCTGTATAAAAGCATCAAACGACTTAACCTCTCTGTCAGCAATGAAGCCTTTCAAAAGAAATCCCCCCTGAAAGGTCCCCCCTCCATCGCTGCGCTATATATAAAACACCCTCGAGCAGCGCTGTAAGCCGGGTTATGTCTGGAACGGTCATCTATCTAGGTCTGCCGTCACCGACAGACTCAAGCGTCCTACCCGGAACATGACGGGCCGCCATATTGTTCCTTCATGGACTTGCTTCGGATGGGGTTTACAATGCGCCTCCTGTTACCAGGCGACCGGTAGTCTCTTACACTGCCATTTCACCCTTACCGGAAAAACCGGCGGTATACTTTCTGTTGCACTTTCCTTAGGATCACTCCCACCTGACGTTATCAGGCATCCTGCCCTGTGAAGCCCGGACTTTCCTCTCCTGCTTAAAGCAGCAGCGACCGTTTGCACTACTCGAAAAGCATTATATACGAATAAATCTGTAAATGCAAGAAAAAAGCGTAAAGATTGCACAATTATTTTATTGCCTCTTTACTGATTTTTGAACAGAATAAACACAAATGTATCAATTTTTATGGTACATTCTTCCGTCGCTCTCATACTGCGGCTCGCTTGTGAGCTGTATGCCGAGCTTCTTATAGGTCTGTTCATCCACTGATGAAAGCAGTACCGTAGAATGCGCCTCGCAGCCTTTAAGCTTCGGAAGCTGTTCAAGAGCGCGCGCAGCGAGCTCATCTGAAGCAGCCGAAGCAGATAACGCTATAAGCACCTCGTCAGAATGCAGTCTCGGGTTTCTGCTTCCGAGATAGTTGGTCTTAAGCTTCTGAATAGGCGCAATGGCATCCGGAGAGAGCAGCTTTGCGCTGTCATCGATGCCCGCAAGCTCCTTCAGCGCATTGATAAGCGCCGCAGATGCAGCTCCGAGCAGGTCCGAAGTCCTTCCGGTCACGATCTTATCTACATTTTTAACATAGCATACTCCGTTTTCGCAGACATGCTCATTGAAATTAAGCTTGACAGCCATAGCCGGATTGCCGTCGGTCTTCTCTGATTTCTTAATCGCAGCACCGACAACATCACGGTCTTCCACTGTAACTCCTGCCTGCTGCAGCAGAAGTTCAAGCTTCATAATATCATCCTTGGAGGTACCGTTTCTCTTTTTATCGCACAGGCACTTGTAATAGCGTCTGATGATCTCCTGCCTTGAAGCCTCGCAGCAGGCGTCATCGTCTGAAATGCAGTTTCCGGCCATATTTACACCCATATCAGTCGGTGACTTGTATGGACTCTCTCCGAATATAAGAGTGAACATGGCGTTTACTACAGGGAATATGTCTATATCTCTGTTGTAATTTACAGTGGTCTTTCCGTATGCCTCAAGATGGAACGGATCGATCATGTTGACATCGTTAAGATCAGCTGTGGCAGCCTCGTAAGCCAGATTGACCGGATGCTTGAGCGGAAGATTCCAGATAGGGAAGGTCTCAAACTTGGCATAGCCGGCCTTAACGCCGCGCTTATGCTCATGGTAAAGCTGGGAAAGGCATACGGCCATCTTTCCGCTTCCCGGTCCGGGAGCCGTAATGACCACAAGCGGCCTCTCCGTCTCTATATACTCATTTTTACCGTATCCGTCATCGCTTACTATGAGCTTTACATCGCTCGGATAGCCGGGTATGCGGTAATGGCAGTAGGACTTTATGCCCATCTCGGTAAGTCTCTTTCTGAAGCGCTCAGCTGCCGGCTGCGCCGCATACTTTGTAAGGCATACGCTTCCGACAAAAAGGCCTACGCTCTGAAAAGCGTCAATGAGCCTGAGTACATCCATATCATAGGTAATACCGTAGTCGCCGCGGATCTTATTGGCCTCAATGTCCTCTGCATTTATGACTATGACTATCTCAGCCTGATCTTTAAGCTGGAGCAGCATCTGCAGCTTCGAATCCGGTTCAAATCCCGGCAGAACTCTCGACGCATGGTAGTCATCAAAAAGCTTGCCGCCGAATTCCAGGTAAAGCTTGTTGTCAAACTTTGCTATACGTTCTCTGATATGCTCTGACTGCATTTTCAGATACTTTGCATTATCAAAACCGATCTTCATATATATCCCCCTGAGGCAGCCGCCTCTGAACCAAGAACTGCTTAGTCAATAATATACGCAATCCACTTCGCTTTATAAAAAATCAGCGCTTAGTATATCACACTTTTTCAGTAATTAATATTGTTTTTCAGAAAATTGTAATATCCTGCGTGAAGCTTCCGATAGCAATTATTTTATTATTATGTTAGAATAACAGACGGTATGCCGGTATGGTTATGCAATGTGATTGCCGCCGGTGCCTTCAGAGACTCCCGGACCCGGTCCGTTATCTGTCATTTTTATTATGGAGCATATATATGGGGATGAGATTTACAGCTTTTAAAAAGTTCGCGCTGGCATCGGCATTTTCAGCTGCAATGTGCGCGTCGATGTGCAATATTACTGCTTACGCAACACTTACAAAACCCGGCTATTCGGGGAATCCGGGCTATACAGGCGGTCCCGGAT
>R11__coassemble_1156_pt1 | contig 15488 bp, 15 predicted proteins | sample R11__metabat2_high_PE_001 | metagenome-assembled genome bin R11 | reverse complement strand
CCGTTTACTGAGGAAACGGAAAAAATCATCTTTGCCGAGCTGGATAAGTCATATATAAAAGGACTTACGCTGTTGGGCGGTGATCCGTTCGAGCCGGCAAACCAGGAGGCACTCCTTCCTTTTCTTAAAAAAGTCAGGGCGGCTTATCCTGATAAAAACATATGGGCATTTACAGGCTTCCTATATGATGAGGAGCTTCTTAAAGACGGCGCGTATCCGAGATGCGCTGAAACAGATGAAATGCTCGGACTTATAGATATGCTTGTGGACGGAAGGTTTGTTGAGGGACTTAAGGATATAACGCTGAGATTCAGGGGGTCCTCCAATCAGCGCATCATTGACCTTGACAAAACACGGTCCGACGGCAGGATAGTACTCTGGAGCGGCATGAACAACAGGGACTGATACGGCATGATGAACATTCCCATTGTGCATGATTGATATCAAAGCGCAGATGGATTTGTGATATTTGGAAAAAATACATAATGTAAGTGTTCTCTGAAAGGATATATAATGGTTCCTTTTTGTGCTTGTTCATGCTATAATATCAGAGATTAATGGCGCCGGGAGATATTGGCTGCGCACTGGGGTTTATATCAGTAAGGCGCAGAAGGATCTGCGGAAGCCTTTGACGCAGCGGGGATTATTTTTCGTATATGAAATATAAGGACTTTTTTGAAATATCCAAAAATCTTGCGATGCTTTCCCAGCTGGGACTTATGCTGCTGACTCCTCTTGTCATGTGCATAGTTATATGCTGGCTGCTGAACAGATACCTCGGAGTCGGAGCGTGGGTATATATCATAGGCTTTTTCTTCGGATTGGGCGGCTCGTTTATGTCGGCCTACAAGCTGTATTTAAATGAAAAAAACAAAAACAGCAGGGACAACAGGACCAGGGCGGCATTTAATTCCCACAGGTAAAGGCGTACAAAAAACGCATACATAAAAAACGCATAAGTAAATCGTACAGGAAATAACGTGCATATAAAAATGCGCATATAGAAACTTACGAATAGAAACGTACAGATAAAACGTACAGATTACAGTTATTATAGTTTATGAGCAAGCTTTTTGAGCAGGTACAGCCTGCGGTTAAAAAAGAAACAGGAAGGGTGCTGGTGATCACTGCCACAGGAGTGATCGCCATGTACATAGTATTTTTTGTCCTGCATATGATCATGCCTGACAGTGTTCCGTTCGGCATCACCGTCATACTCGGAGGGATAGGCGGGGGCGCTGTTGCAGTGCTCAATTTCTTCCTTATGGGACTTGCCGTGCAGAAGACGGCTGCGGAGTCTGATGAGGCCAATGCCAGAGCAATATTCAAGGCAAGCTACTCAAGGCGCATGCTCATACAGATCGTATGGATCATTCTTGCCATTGCGCTTCCGTGCTTTCAGTTCGCAGCAGGCATACTTCCGCTTATTTTCCCTAGCCTTGGCATAAAGTACCTTGGCATTATGAACAAGATATAATGTACAACTCGCATACTGGCCGCAGATAAAGGTGGGGGAGCGGCAGAATGCGTGAATATAAAGAAAGGAAAAGCTAAATGGATATTAATCTTACCGGACCACGGGTCTTTTTTACGATCCCGGTCAATGTGCCCATCTTTGGTCCCATTCAGATCAGTGAGACACTCGTCATAAGCTGGCTGGTCATGCTCATCATCACGCTTTTGTGCATATGGCTTACGCATGATCTTAAGGTAGAGCACATCTCCAAGCGCCAGGCGTTTGCCGAGATGCTCGTTGAAGCGGCGGACAATTTCGTTATCGGCAACATGGGCGAAGCCTTCAGGTATTTCATACCGTTTGTTTCGGCACTGTTTGCTACCAGCGTCATTTCCAACCTGATCAGCCTTATCGGTCTCAGGAGCCCTACGGCTGACCTCAACACAGAGGCTGCCTGGGCTGTAGTTGTCTTCATACTGATCACAAAGCAGAAGATCAAGACGAGCGGATTCGTAGGCTATCTGAAGGGCTTCACGACTCCTATCCCGGTCATGACACCGTTCAATATTCTTTCCGAGCTGGCTACGCCTGTAAGTATGGCCTGCCGTCATTTCGGAAATATTCTTTCGGGACTTGTCATTGACTCGCTGATCTATGCGGCCCTTGCCGTAGCAAGCTCGGCTCTTCTGGGACTTCTTCCGGGCATACTCGGAAGCGTGCTTTCGCACATTCCGATCCTGTCTGTCGGTATTCCGGCTGTGACAGGCGTTTACTTCGACTGGTTCTCAGGCTGCATGCAGGCGTACATCTTCTGTATGCTGACTACAATGTATATTGCTAATGCCGCTGAGGGCTGATCACATTCAATTATCTGTTAATTATGGCCTGCCGAGGGGAAAAGAAGGCAGACAAAAAGTTTTAAGGAGGAAAATTATGGATTTTACAGTACTCGCTAAAGGTATTGCACTTGCTGGCTGCGCAATCGGCGCAGGATGTGCTCTTATCGCAGGTATAGGACCTGGTATTGGTGAAGGTACAGCGGTTTCTAAGGCTCTTGAGGCAATCGGACGTCAGCCTGAGTGCAAGGGTGATGTTACATCTACCATGCTCCTCGGATGCGCAGTTGCCGAGACAACAGGTATTTACGGCTTCGTTACAGGTCTTCTTCTTATCTTTGTTGCACCTGGTATGTTCATGGGATATCTTGGATAAGCTTAAAGCACAAAGAAGAAGAGGAGGTTATCAGTCATGCAGGTACAGGATTTAGTAACGATTATCCCGTGGACCTTCATCGCTCAGATCTGCAACCTTTTCATTCAGATATATCTTATTAAAAAATTCCTGTTCAAGCCTATCAGAGAGATACTTGACAAGCGCAGAGCAAAGGCTGACGCCGAGATCCAGGAGGCCGTGAAGGCCAAGGAAGAGGCTGCCGCTATCAAGTCCGAGTATGAGCAGAACATGCAGGAGGCAAAGGCCAAGGCCAATGAGATACTCAACAGCGCCAAGCAGACAGCTGATCTTCAGAGTGAAGAGATACTTAAGGCAGCTAACGCACAGGCTATTGAGATCAGGCAGAAGGCTGAGACCGATATTGCTCAGGAAAAGCGCAAGGCTATTAATGAGATCAAGGATGAGATCGGAAGCATTGCTGTAGAGATCGCCGGCAAGGTGATCGAGAGAGAGATCAGCGAAGACGACCATTCAAAACTGATAGATGAATTTATATCGAACGTGGGTGAGAAATCATGACACAGACTGCCAGAGTATATGGAGGCAGCCTGTATGATCTTGCTGCCGAGGAGCAGCTTTCCGATGAGATATTAAGTGAGCTTAATGAGATCGTGAAGCTGTTCAGAGAGGATCCGGATTACTTAAGACTTCTGAAGGAGCCGGCGATCGACCTTGACGAGAGAAAGGGTCTGATCGAGAAGGCATTCGGCGGACAGGCAGAGAGATATGTGGTCAATTTCCTTAAGATACTCTGCGAGAGGGGCATTCTCGGAGAGTTTGAGGGATGCACGGAGGAGTTTACCCGCCGTTACAACGCAGACCACAATATTGCGGAAGCCGTAGTCATCAGCGCTGTTGCGCTCAGTGACGGACAGGCAGCTGCGCTTAAGAGCAGACTTGAAAAGGTAAGCGGTAAGACAGTTACGCTTACCAATAAGATCGATCCGGCCATAGTCGGAGGACTCAAGGTCGAGCTCGAGGGCAGCCAGTTCGACGGAACCGTCAGCGGACGTCTTGCAGGTATATCCGGCAAGCTTAGTGAAATAATCGTGTAAGGATGGAATTGGAACATGCAATTAAAACCTGAAGAGATACAGAAGGTCATCCGAAGCCAGATCAAATATTATGAGAATGTAATCAAACAGGACGAGACCGGCATTGTACTTAATGTCGGCGACGGCATTGCCAGAGTAAGCGGACTTATCAACTGTATGTCCGGAGAGCTTCTTGAATTTGAGGACGGAAGCTTCGGTATGGCGCAGAACCTGGAGGAAAACAGCGTTTCAGTCGTTTTGTTTGGTTCAGATGAGCATATTGGTGAAGGTCAGACCGTAAAGCGTACCGGCAAGGTAGTTTCAGTACCTGTCGGAGAGGCTATGATAGGCAGAGTTGTTAATGCCATCGGACAGCCTATAGACGGAGCAGGTCCTATCGTAACGGATACATACCGTGCGATCGAGAGCCCGGCTCCCGGAATCTGTGAAAGAAGATCCGTCAATGAGCCGCTGCAGACAGGCATCAAGGCCATTGACTCCATGATACCTATCGGACGCGGACAGCGTGAGCTTATCATCGGCGACCGTCAGACAGGTAAGACAACTATTGCTACAGATACTATCATCAACCAGAAGGGCAAGGATGTTATATGTATCTACGTAGCTATCGGACAGAAGCGTTCAACAGTAGCAAACCTCGTTGAGACACTTAACAGAAACGGCGCCATGTCTTATACCATCGTCGTAGCTGCAACAGCCTCTGAGGCCAGCCCGCTTCAGTATATCGCGCCTTATTCAGGATGCGCTATGGGTGAGTATTTCATGTATCAGGGCAAGCACGTGCTGGTTATCTACGATGACCTGAGCAAGCACGCAGTTGCTTACCGTGCACTCTCCCTGCTTATCCGCCGTCCGCCGGGACGTGAGGCATATCCGGGTGATGTATTCTATCTGCATTCAAGACTTCTTGAGCGTGCAGCAAAGCTTGATGATGCCCATGGCGGCGGATCGCTTACCGCGCTTCCTATCATCGAGACACAGGCCGGTGACGTTTCCGCGTATATCCCGACCAACGTTATCTCCATCACAGACGGACAGATATTCCTTGAGACAGAGCTTTTCCACTCAGGCGTTATGCCTGCCGTTAACCCGGGTATCTCGGTATCACGAGTAGGAGGAAATGCGCAGATCAAGGCCATGAAGAAGGTTGCCGGTACCCTTAAGCTTATCTATTCACAGTACAGAGAGCTGCAGAGCTTCGCGCAGTTCGGTTCGGACCTTGACGCTGATACAAAGTCACGTCTTGAACAGGGAAGCCGTATCGTGGAAGTACTTAAGCAGAACCAGAACTCACCTGTTCCTGTTGAAAAGCAGGTTGCGATCATCTATGCCGTAACCAAGAATATCCTGAGCAATGTAAAGGTCGAGGATATCAGAGCTTACGAGGCAGGGCTCTTTACCTTCCTTGATACCGACGGAAACGGCGCTGCGGCAATGCAGGCTATCCGTTCCACAGGAAAGCTTGAGGAAGATACAGAGAACAAGCTTAAGCAGGCGCTCAGCGACTACACTGAGAACTTCTTGAGCCTCAAGTCAGAATGATGAGGTAAAGGGGGAACTTTATGGCTGCAAACATGAAAGCGGTTAAGCTGCGTATAAAGAGTGTGCAGAGCACCATGCAGATAACCAAGGCTATGGAACTTGTAGCATCCTCCAAACTGCGTAAGGCAAAGGAGCGTTCTGAAAACTGCCGTCCATATTTCAAAGAGCTTTATAAAACACTTCAGGACATTGCCAAGGGCAATACGGATTTTTCATCGGTATATGCCAAGGACTCTGACAATGAAGAAGTCTGCTACGTTATCATAGCCGGAGACAGAGGTCTCGCGGGCGGATACAACTCAAACCTGTTCAAATGCCTTGAACAGCACGCTGCAGGCAGGAAGTACTCAGTACTCCCGATAGGAAAGAAGGCTCTTGAATATGTACAGCGTAAAAAGCAGAATGTGATCTCAGAGGATTATGCTGAGGTCGCTCCCATAAATGTTGCCGACTGTTATGAGATGGCCAGGCTGATCTGTTCTGAATTCAGAAAGGGAAGCTTCGGCAAGGTAGTACTTGTTTATACGGAATTTGTTTCAATGCTCTCACAGAAACCGTTTGCAATACCAGTACTTCCGCTTACAGAGCTGAACGAACTTAAAGAGGATAAGGAGGTCATCAGGGATCTTATCCTTTACGAGCCGGACAGCGCGGAGGTATTTGATGCAATAGTTCCTGAGTATCTTGCGGGCGTTATATACGGAGGCGTATGCGACGGCCTCGCCAGTGAGCTGGCAGCAAGAAGAACAGCCATGGAATCGGCGACAAGCAATGCCGAGGAAATGATCGAGAAGCTGAACCTGTACTACAACAGAGCGCGTCAGGCAAGCATTACGCAGGAGATCACCGAGATAGTCGGAGGAGCAGAAGGCGTCTGATACATTTGACAAGCGCCGCGCATAAGCTTAATCGCGCGGTATGAGTATAACATTAGGAGAATGCAATAATGAGCGATAAACACGTTGGCAAGGTCGTGCAGATAACCGGACCTGTTCTGGATATCCGTTTCGACCATGATGAGCTTCCTGCATTGCTCAACGCCATAGAAATCGATAATAAAGGGGTGAAGCTCACAGCCGAGGTTGCGCAGCAGGTCGGTGACAATACCGTCCGCTGCATAGCCATGAACTCCACAGACGGACTTGTCCGCGGAGCAGAGGCTGTGGATACGGGCTCACCTATCACAGTGCCGGTAGGCGAGGAGTGCCTCGGCAGGGTATTCAATCTGCTTGGAGATCCTGTTGACAATCTTCCTGCTCCGGAGACAAAGGAACGCTGGTCCATCCACCGTCCGGCTCCTGCCTATGAAGACCAGGCAGCAGCAACAGAGATCCTTGAGACAGGAATCAAGGTAGTTGATCTTATCTGCCCGTATGCAAAGGGTGGTAAGATCGGTCTGTTCGGAGGCGCAGGCGTAGGAAAGACAGTTCTTATTCAGGAACTTATCCATAACGTAGCTACAGAGCACGGCGGATACTCCATCTTCACAGGCGTTGGAGAGCGTACCCGTGAAGGCAACGATATGTACAATGAGATGAAGGAGTCGGGCGTTATCGAGAAGACCGCGTTGGTTTACGGTCAGATGAATGAGCCGCCCGGAGCCCGTATGAGAGTAGGACTTTCGGGACTTACCATGGCGGAGTACTTCCGTGATGTAAAGAACCAGGATGTGCTTCTTTTCATCGATAACATCTTCCGTTTCACACAGGCCGGTTCAGAGGTTTCCGCGCTGCTCGGACGTATGCCTTCAGCCGTAGGTTACCAGCCTACACTTGCAACTGAGATGGGTACTCTTCAGGAGCGTATTACATCTACCAAGAAGGGATCCATCACATCCATACAGGCAGTATATGTACCTGCGGATGACCTTACGGACCCTGCTCCTGCCACAACCTTCACACACCTTGACGCTACCACCGTTCTTTCGCGTGATATCGCCAGCCAGGGTATCTATCCTGCAGTAGATCCGCTTGACTCTACAAGCCGTATCCTCTCACCTGAGGTAGTCGGAACAGAGCATTATGAGATCGCAAGAGCGGTACAGAAGGTTCTTCAGCGTTATAAGGAGCTTCAGGATATCATCGCCATCATGGGTATGGATGAACTTTCCGAGGAGGATAAGCTTACAGTCAACAGAGCCAGAAAGGTACAGCGTTTCCTTTCACAGAGCTTCTCAGTAGCTGAGCAGTTTACAGGTCTTCCGGGAAAGTATGTTCCTCTTAAGGAGACACTCCGCGGATTCAAGATGATCCTTAACGGCGAGTGCGACAGTATCCCTGAGAGCTGCTTCCTGCTTGTAGGCGGAATCGATGACGTTTTCGAAAAAGCCAAGAATCTGTAAAGGAGGCCGGATATGAAGGCATTCCCATTACGAATAGGTACGCCTGACGGACTGCTTTTCGAGGGTGATGTGGAACGCATAGTCTGCAGAAGCATTACAGGCGATATGGCAGTGCTTGCGGGACATACCAACTACTGCACTGCGCTGGGCATGGGCGAGGCGCATATCGTTCTTGAAGACGGCACTGTAAGGAGCGCTGCCTGCATAGGCGGTATGCTCAGTGTCATGGACGGAGTATGCAGAGTCCTTGCTACCACCTGGGAGTGGAAGGAGGACATTGATACGGCAAGAGCCGAAGCGTCAAAGAAGCTTGCCGAGGAGAGACTGGCGCAGCTTAAGAAGGACGATGTCGCATTCAGAAAGAATGAGGCAAAGCTCCAGAGAGCGCTTGTGCGTCTCAGTGTCGCAGGTAAGTAAAATATAATTCCGCTGTCCGGACGATTTTCTCAGGACAGCGGATATCTGACTAATGAAACAAAGAGGTATCCTATGAAAAAAACTGCACTGGTTATCATGGCAGCTGGGATAGGTTCACGCTATGGCGGCGGCATAAAGCAGCTTGCCAAGGTTGGACCGAGCGGAGAGATCATCATGGATTACAGCATTCACGATGCTCTTGAGGCCGGATTTGATAAGATAGTTTTCATAATCCGCAAGGATATTGAAAAGGATTTCAGAGAGATCATTGGCAACAGGATCGAAAAGATCGCTGATGTTGAATATGTTTTCCAGGATCTTCATGATCTTCCGGAGGGCTTCAGCGCGCCTGAGGGCAGAACGAAGCCATGGGGAACAGGACATGCCGTGCTTACTGCTGCGAAAGCAGTAGACTGTCCGTTCATGGTCATCAATGCCGATGATTATTACGGAACAAAGTGCTATAAGCTGGTACACGATTATCTCGTAAGCCATGAGGCTAAGGAAAACGGAGTTATGAAGCTCTGCATGGCAGGCTTTGTGCTCGGAAATACTCTCAGCCCTAACGGAACCGTAACAAGAGGCGTCTGCAAGCTTGGTGCAGACAATCTTCTTACAAAGGTTGAGGAGACCTACGCCATCAAGCGTGATGGTGATAAGGTAGTTGCTCAGACCGGCGCGGGCGTTCCAATAGAGCTTTCTGAAAATGATGTGGTCTCCATGAATATGTGGGGACTTACGGAAGATGTTATGGATGAGCTTAAGGCCCGCTTTGTTGATTTCCTTAAAGGTGTCAAAGAAGGCGATCTTAAGGCGGAATATCTGCTTCCATCCATAATAGATTCACTTATCAAAGAAGGTAAGGCGACTGTCGAGGCTCTTCCTACTGACGACGTATGGTACGGAGTTACATATCAGGAAGACAGACAGCATGTTGAAGATGCTATAGCAGAACTGGTCAAGGCCGGTGTCTACAAGGAGAAACTGTTTGGCTGATAAATTAAACAGAGATCTGCAGAAAGACAGACTCAGACGCAATGTTATAAGCAATGATACAGACGAGGGGAAAGAGAGTTCATCTCTTTCCCCTAAAGTACTTGTGGCAGCTTTTCTGATAATCATTATTCTCGGAGCTGCCGCGGTATTTTTATGGTTTAACTTCAGGTTCGCTTCGGACTACGATGTGGTCTGGGAAAGAGAACTTGATTCGGGTTCCTCGGCAGAAACCTTCAAGGGCTATCTTACGCTGAAAAACGGTATGCTCAGGTACTCGAAGGACGGAGCCCAGTATATATTAAGCGACGGAAGCGCCGCCTGGGAGCGAAGCTACCAGATGAACAATCCTGTTGGCGCGTCCGGAAATGATTTTGCTGTCATCTATGACCAGGGCGGCAGCAGCATTTACATATTCAATGATAAGGAAAATACGGGAATCGCGTCAACGCTGCTTCCCATAAGACACGCCGTAGTCTCGGATACAGGTATCGTATATGCTGTGCTCAATGATGAGACGGCTGAGTACATAACTGCTTTCAGGAAGGACGGAGAGGCCGTGGACCTTTCAGTCAAGTCGATACTTACAGGTGATGGTTATCCTGTTTCGTTCGATGTTTCACCGGACGGGACAGAACTGATCACTTCATATCTGAGTATTGAAGACGGCGATATAGTAAGCAAGATAATATTCAGAAATTTCGGTGAGATAGGACAGAACGCGGACTCGAGGCGAATCGTGGGAGGCTTCACCGGAGAGGTGGAGGGAAAGCTTCCGGCTAAGGTAAACTTCTCTACAAACCAGTATTCGCAGGCATTTTACGACGGCGGAATAGTATTTTTCTCGACAAAGGTGCTGACGAGCCCGGAGGTGGTAAACCATCTGCAGAGCGAAGATGAGATGCTCTCCATAGCTTATTCTGCTTCAAATGTTGCTGCTGTCTATGACAATTCCTCAAATGAAAAGGAAAACGGACGCTACCGCGCAGAGGTCTATAATCTTACCGGAAGGAAGCTGTGCGATATAGTCTTTGACTACAGCTATACAGGCATGGAGCTTTCCGGACGGGACCTGATAATCTACAGCCAGGATCAGATAAATATCTACGATATAAGCGGCAGGGACCGCGCAAAACTCGATATCAGCGGTATCAGAGTGTCAAAGGTAGTAAAGGGAAGCTTCCCGGGAGAGTATCTGGTTACAGGCGGTAATGTGATCGAGAAGCTGAGGCTGAAGTGATGAACTGCCGGAGCGCCGGGAATTTGCGCTTCAGCCCTCGGAGACGATGTCCTGCTCGGGAGCGGACACGGGAAGTGAGAATATAAATTCCGTTCCGACATTTTCAGTTGAAATAACATCTATAGATTCATTGTGGGCCTGGATTATCTCTTTTACAATGCTTAATCCCAGGCCCGTTCCTGTCTTGTCCTTGCCTCGGGAGAGGTCAGTCTTGTAGAAACGTTCCCATATCTTTTTAATGGAATCCTTCGGAATGCCTATGCCGCTGTCCTTTACAGAAACATAGACCTTGCGGTTTTTTATGGCGGTCGAGATGGTTATGGCGGAGCCGTTGTTGGAAAATTTTATGGCATTGTCGACCAGATTGTAGAGGACCTGCTGGATCTTTGCGTAGTCGGCGTAGACCATTTCTTTTTCGTCTTCAAATATCAGTTCGAAGCTGATATTCTTTCTTGTACAGCTGTTTTCATTGGCTGCGCACACATCCTTGATAGTCCTGTTTATGTCAAAATAAGAACGGTTGAGCTTGTTTTTTGCGTCGGAGGAGTTGAGCGTTATCATGCTGTAGGTGAGCTTGTTGAGGCGCTCGCTTTCGGAGATGATGCGTTCAAGGTATTTGGGGTAGAGCTCAGGCGGGATAGTGCCGTCAATCATGGCCTCGGAGAATCCCTTTATCGAGGTGAGCGGGGATCTGAAGTCATGAGATACATTCGCTATAAAATTACGCTGGTATTCTTCGGTGTTGTTGAGCTCGCGGGCCATGTAGTTAAGCGTTTCGGCAAGGTATCCTATCTCGTCGCTGCCGTTTCCGCCGTCGTAGAGGTCTATCTTGTAGGTGAGGTTGCCGCGGGCGTATTCGCCGGCAGCGTAGGTGATCTTGCGGAGCGGATTGAAAACAAATACCGTAAAGATAAGCAGTATGATCAGCGAAAGTATGAAAATGACTGCGGCCGTGAGGTATACGATATTGAGGATCTCATTGGTGGAATCAAGCACTGCAGACATGGGCAGATGCAGGATAACATAGCCTATAGGCGCGTAATTGTAGCTTATGGGAGCATTTACAGACATGACTTCTTCATCGAAGAGGCCGAAGTAGCTGCCTATGACGTAGTTGTCGGAGCCGGCCGCGGGATCGAAGTCGGCTATGGTCTGTCCGTTCAGCCTGCCGGCGTCGGAATCTATGATGATGCGTCCGCTGCTGTTGGTGATCCATATGCGTGTGTTAAGGAAGCTGCTGACCATATCCAGCTGCGAACTCAGACCGTTTTCTATATCTGTCTTGAAATAGTCGCTGTCCTCATACGAATAGGCCATCAGAGTGGCTTCGTCATAGAGCTTGCGGGCGTTCTGGCGGACAAGGTAATTGTAGGTCAGCTTCTGCGAAAATATGGCGACGGCTATAAAGCCGACGATTCCGAAAAGTATATATCCGATAAGGAATTTAAAATAAAGTGAGCGTTTCATAAAAAACCTCTATGCGGCAGCAGAATGAATGACTCTTTACAGTATACTATATATTTGATGTTGGGGTCAAAAGTACATTTTTAAGATATTACGGATTGTTCCGCACTTCGTGCTCCCACAATCCTTGCTCCTATTCGCAATTCATGGGGCCCCTACCCCACTGCTTGCTCATGAGGAGCGGGTCCCAAGGTCATAATCCCACTTTCGTGCAAGCACGAAGTGCGATTAGACCTTTTGGCCCTAATATCATAAATTTCAAAATATATGAAAAGTCTGGACACAATTTGTTTAAAAATCGGATATATCATAGTAACTATTAGACTTATGTCCCGTTTCGAGATCGATTGAGATGAGAGGGAGTTTTCTGCAATATGGATAACGATAAGCGTGACGGTAAAAAATTTATCAGCGAAAAGATAGTCGGAAGAAACCTGACAGGCAGCAGGGCGGTCAAGTACCTGGCGCTTTCAGTGCTGTGCGCTGTGGTTTTCGGAGTTATTGCCGCGCTGGTCTTTGTAAATGTCAGTAAAGGACTGAACAGAAAAGCTGAAGCTGAAACCAAAGCTGCAGCTACAGCCGGCGGCATTGGCACTTTGAAGGAGAGCAGCGCCGGAAGCGAGTCGGTGGAGGCGGAAGCAGGAACAGCCGGCAGCGGTGAAAACTCCACAGGCATACATGAAGGCGAGACTGCATCGGCGGATGGCTCAGGCGCCGATAAAACGGAAGCAAAGAGCGGTGAGCAGGGAGTTTCAGGAGCGGAAGGTGCTGAGCCTGATAAAACAGATGCGAAAAACAACGAGTCTGAAGTCTCCGGAGCGGAGGCGCCGGATAACAAGGGCGCAGGAACTAAAGGTACAGACGCTAAAGTTAAAGGCGCTGAAACTGAAAACGCGGAAGGCAAAGGCGCAGGAGTAAAAGATCCGGAAGCAAAAGGCACAGGGGTTAAAGGCGCAGAGGCTGAAGACTCAGAAACAAAAAGCGCTGGATACAAAGATGCCGGCGCCAAGGGCACTGAAACCAAGGGCGCAGAAGCTAAAGACGATTCCGGGGATATGGAAGGCGGCAAAACAGCGTCTGATAGATCCGGCAGAAGCTCTGATGCGGATAAAGCCGGTACAGATGGCTCAGACCCTGATGGAACGGATCCCGCGGGAAGCGGCCCTGAGGATGAGTCGATACTTGTGTATTCACCGTACGGCAGCCTCAATATAGACCGGGTAGTCGGCAGGTATATTGCCGAGATCAATGCTGTTACAGATGAAAGCACCTGGTTCGACCAGACTGTTGAGTCAACACAGTCCTTCGCCGGACTTATAGTCGGAGTGAGCGATACGGAGATACTGCTGCTTGCGCCGTATACCGCAGTGGAAAGCGGGGACAGGATCACAGCGGCATTTGCAGACGGAACGAGCAAGGAGGCTGTTATAAAGCAGCGCGCCGAAAGAGACGGACTTGTCATGCTTGCGGTCTCAACAGACGGCATAGGCGCTGATTTTGCTGAAAATGTCGAGCCGATAGCCTTTGGCGATGCTGAAAGTCTGGCTGCAGGGAATCCGATATTTACCATAGGCGCGCCTCTCGGCAGAGTGCATTCATATGGCTTCGGCATCATCGGCTATATCAACAAAGGCGAGCAGGCCGTGGATGGGGAAAAAGATGCCATGTACGCGGATGTTACGACTGATGCTGCAATGGGTACCTATGTCGTCAATGACAGAGGAGAGCTCGTTGGTATAGCAGAGCCTGAGGAGAACGGCGCAAAGGCATCGCGTATCGTGTGCATAAACTGCCTGGAGGAGCTTATCGACAGCCTCAGGGCGGGTGAAAATCTGCCGTATTTCGGCATTAAGGGGCAGCCGGTATCATTTGACATGAAGTACAGGGGCATCCCTGAGGGCGTGTATGTCAGCGATGTCGAAAGCACGAGTCCGGCGCACGAGTCCGGCATAAAACGCGGTGACATCATATCTGAGATAAACGGAAAAGCAGTCAGGAGCATGGCGGATTTTGAAAAAGCTGTACGCGGAACGCAGATCGGCGAAGGCATGGAAGTCCTCATAAAGAGGAATGCCGGCGAAAGCGAATTTAAAGATATAAATGTCGACGTAGTTATGGGCACGAGATAGTTTTTCAGCTATAATATAACACAAAGCATGAGGCGAAATGTGGGCACAATGTGCTCACATTTTGTGTAATAAGCCCGGGAACGACCGCTAAGCTCGCTTAATCGGTCATCCGACGGGCAAGTACATTCTGAGGAAACGCCATCGGCGCGGATTCCGAATGCGCGGGACAATAACGCAGCAGCGAGGGCAGAGCAGATGGCTGAGATAAGAAAAAACGATGAATTTGAGATAGAGATAAATGATATAAGCGATGAGGGGCTTGGCATAGGCCGCAGAGACGGCTTTATATGGTTTGTCAAGGATGCTGTGATCGAAGACAGAGTGCTTGCGGCCGCAACGAAGCTTAAGAAAAACTATGGCTTCGCCAGGACTGTGAAGATAATCAGACCGTCTGATGACCGCGTCGAAGCCTCATGCGCAGTATCAAGAAGCTGCGGCGGCTGTCAGCTTGGTTCGCTGGATTACAGGGCGCAGCTACGTTTTAAAGAGGAAAAGGTCATAAATGACATTAAGCGTATAGGCGGCTTTGATACCGATGCATTGGTCGAAGCCGGAACTCTTGAGATAGATCATATCATCGGCATGGAAGACCCGTACCACTACCGCAACAAGTCGAATTATCCGATAGGACTGGATAAAAACGGCAGGATCGTGGCCGGCTTTTATGCCGGGAGGACTCACAGTATCATAGAATGCCGCGACTGTAAGATCGGAGCTCCGGAAAACAGGCAGATCATTGATGCAGTCATTGAGTTCATGGAGGAGCAGCATATCGCACCTTATGATGAACAGACGGGCAGAGGCATTGTCAGACATGTGATGATCCGCAAGGCGTTTAATACCGGAGAGGTCATGGTCTGCATTGTTATAAATGCAGACAGGCTGAAGGCTTCAGAGAGGCTCATTGACAGGCTTAAGCCTATGGTCACATCGCTGTCGCTGTCGGTCAATAAGGAAAATACCAATGTTATCATGGGCGAGCGCATTATAAACCTGTATGGCAGAGGGTATATTGAGGAAGAAATACGCAGAAAGGACGGAACTGGGCTCCGGTTCAGGATATCACCGCTTTCGTTCTTCCAGGTAAATTCGCTGCAGATGGAGGAACTGTACGCCTCAGCGCTGGAATTTGCAGGACTTAACGGTACTGAAAATGTATGGGACCTCTACTGCGGAGCCGGCACCATATCACTGTTCCTTGCAGCAGGTGCAGCAAAGGTATACGGAGTGGAGATAGTTCCGCCTGCGATAGAAAACGCCAGGGAAAATGCTGAGATAAACGGGCTTTCGGACAAAACGGAATTTTTTACGGGAAAGTCCGAGGAAGTTCTGCCTAAATGGTATGCAGAGCATCCGGATAAGCGCATTGATGTCATCGTTACCGACCCTCCGAGAAAGGGCTGCGAGGAGACCTGCCTGGAAACAATGGTAAAGATGGCACCGGAACGCATAGTTTACGTTTCCTGTGACCCCGCTACGCTGGCCAGGGACCTCAAATATCTTTGCGCGAACGGATATGAACTCAAACGGATCAGGCCGGTAGATATGTTCCCGCAGACGGTACACGTCGAGACCGTAGTTCTTCTGTCTAAGGCCAACTGAAAAAGTGTAGAAAAAG
>R11__coassemble_1144_pt1 | contig 15556 bp, 12 predicted proteins | sample R11__metabat2_high_PE_001 | metagenome-assembled genome bin R11 | reverse complement strand
ATATCAGAAACATCATAAATCAGTGATTTACCTGAATCAGGGATTTACAGGAATCAGCAGCAATGGATATTTCAACAGACTCAATAGTCAGGGAAGCGCTTTTCACTGACGGATCTGAAAATTTCATAAAACCGGCAGAGTGCGATCCGGGTGACAGCGTTGTCATCAGATTCAGGACCTATGCGGACAACGCGGACAAGGTCCTGGTTCACAACAGCCGTACAAGAAAACCTGTGGAAATGCAGAAGACGGAGGCGCGCGGAGCATTTGACTTTTACGAAGCGGCCATCACCGTCGGCAAAAAGGCTGTACGCTACTTTTTTGAGATTCAGAAGGGTACGGAAACGCTTTATTACTATATGACCGGTTTATCGGAGCAGATAAACAAGGCCATGCCGAGGTTCGTCATCATACCGGGCTTTCATGTGCCTGACTGGTCGAAGGGCGCGGTAATGTACCAGATCTTTGTGGACAGGTTCTGCAATGGCGATGAGACTAACGATGTCAGGGACGATGAATACAGATATCTTGGCACAGACGTGGAGCATGTTGAAGACTGGGGAGCTCCGGTATCGCCGCTCGATGTGGGACGTTTTTACGGAGGAGACCTGCAGGGTGTGCTGGATAAGCTGGACTATCTTAAACAGCTTGGCATAGAGGTAATATATCTTAACCCGGTATTCGTCAGCCCGTCAAACCACAAATACGATACGCAGGACTACGACCATGTGGATCCGCATATAACGGTTATAAAGAAGGACGGAAGCTATGTAGACCGCACGACTGACCCGGAGAATCTCAAGGCCTCGGATGCATTTTTCGCAGACTTTGTAAAGCGCTGCCACGAAAAAGGCATAAAGGTCATACTCGACGGCGTGTTCAATCACTGCGGCTCCTTCAATAAGCTGCTCGACAGAGAGCGCTTTTATGAAAATACAGGCGAGCCGGCAGGCGCTTACAGATCGGCAGACAGTAAGTACCGCAGCTTTTTCAGATTCGCGGATGAAAAGGATTCCGCATGGCCGGGCAATACCAGCTATGAGCAGTGGTGGGGCAATGATACTCTGCCAAAGCTTAATTACGAAGGTTCGGAGGAGCTTGAGGAGTATATACTTTCGATCGGACGCAAATGGATGGGCGAGCCGTATTCGATAGACGGCTGGAGACTCGATGTGGCAGCCGACCTCGGACACAGCGCAGTCTACAACCACCACTTCTGGAGACGCTTCAGAGAAGAGGTGCGCAGTGTAAATCCGGACGCGCTGATACTGGCCGAGCACTACGGAAGCCCCGCTGCCTGGCTGCACGGGGACCAGTGGGACACCGTCATGAACTATGACGGCTTCATGGAGCCGGTAACCTGGTACCTCTGCGGTATGGAAAAGCACAGTGACAGAAGCAATGAGGAGCTGTACTGCAATGCAAGGGCATTTTTCGATATGATGAAGAACGCCTGGAGCCGCATGCCTTACATGTCAGTGGCTTCGGCTATGAATGAACTCGACAACCACGACCACTCGAGATTTATCACCAGGACAAACCGCACTGTCGGAAGACTCTATACCTCAGGCGGCGATGCCGCTTCGGTGGGACTTAACTATGGCCTGTACAGGGCCGCCGCCGTTATACAGATGACCTGGCCCGGAGCTCCGACGCTTTACTACGGAGACGAGACCGGAGTCTGCGGCTGGACCGATCCGGACTCCAGAAGACCGTACCCGTGGGGCAAAGAGGATTACAGCCTTATCGATTTCTTCACATGGATGATCAGGCTGCATAAGCAGGAGGTCTTCAGGCGCGGTTCGCTCATGGAGCTGTATGCTGAAAATGGTGTTGCCGTGTACGCAAGAGTCTACCGGAACACTGTCGCGATAACGGCAGTCAACCCAAGCTCTTTCCACCACGAAGTGGATATACCTGTATGGATGACCGGCCTTGACACAGACGCAAAGCTTAACAGGATCGTATATACTGATTATTACAGATACAATGTCGGAAGCACACCTGCAGAACAGCAGGACGGATATATGCATGTGATACTGGAGCCGTACTCGACACATGTTTATGAAAATGCGGCAACTGACCAGCGTATATAAGGCAAACAAGAAAGAAGGCCGACAGGTCGAATTGCGGTTGCAGCTTTCGGATGCGGCTGAATAGTTATGGTTTACTGCAGCCTGTCGAGCAGCTCCGGAAGCTCTCTGAGATCGGAGATCTCATAGTCGACCTGCATGCCTTTATCGTTGACCGCATGTCCGGGATTGTACCAGCAGGTAAGGATGCCTGCATTATTGCCGCCTTTAATATCACTTGTAAGAGAATCGCCGACGATCATTATTTCGCCGGCTTTTTCTTTTGAAAGAAGAGGAACAGAGGCATCTGCCGCCTGAGCCGCGGCTGCTTCAGCGCCGGAAAAGCTTAAGCTTCCTGCCGGAGTATCAGAGGATACTGAAAGTACGGATAAACTGCCGGCAGCCGCAGTATGTAAAGATGAAGCGGCAGCATCATCGCGAGCCGGAAAAAGCTCCAGCTCAGGATGCTCACTGTCCAGGATCCGGAACGCCTTCTCAAAATATTCTCTATTCGGCTTATCTATACCGATGCGGTCGGAAATGAAAGCGCCGTCCAGCAGCCGGTCAAGCCCTGAAGCGCGCAGCTTCTTATCCTGCGCGACAATGGTGCCGTTGGTGGCAGCGTACTGAAGTACCCTGCCCTTAAGCAAGGCGACAAGTTCCCTGCCGTCATCATTGAAAATACAGGTATCAGCAAGCCTCTGCTGGTACTCCGCATTGAAGGCTTCGACGCAGGAGGTGTCAACACCGTATTTCACAAAAAATTCCCTGAAGCGCTCCACAAGCAGCACCGGTTTTTCAATCTCGCCGCGCTCCAGCATTTTCCAGAACTTATCATTGATGGCGGAATAATCCTCGATCATGGCATCGGTGCATTCACCGAGTCTGAAGATCTTAAAGCAGCTGCGCACGCCGGCCTTCTCAGCCGCCTTGAAATTCAGCAGCGTGCCGTCGATATCCCATAGTATGACTTTGATCATGATAAACACCCTTGAAACAGTCTGCCGTATTTTGATGCTGAGTCTGATCTGCAGATAAGATAATAGCAGACATATGCAGCTTTGTCGCTTATAGATAATATCCTGCGGTTTGCTGCAGAAAACTGGGAAAGCTGTTCGGGTGAGGCTAAACAGGGCAGTGAGGAACTTTTTGCGAGTTCCTTAAGCGCATACCCGGTCTTGAGTTCAATCAGCTTGGAACCGGTGATCCTGCTCTTCAGAAGGCGGCGCCAGTAAAGTATATCCTCATGATAGATGAGGATATCATCGCCGCTGAGTTCATCGAGGGATACAGAATCTCTACCTGAAAGCCTATGGCTTAAAGGCAAAGCAAGCGCAAGTTCTTCCGAACACAGCTCATGACAGGAATAACGCCCATTGTCGGGGATTTCAGAAGTAACTACGAGCTGGTACTTCTGAGAATTCAGTCCGGCGAAAAGCTGGCTTTCCTGCTGATATGAAAGTGTAAGTTTGTATTTTGCTGAATTATCAAACAGTTCATGAAGAGAATCTGACAGCCTGGTGCTGAGAGAGCAGATTCCAACGGAAAGCTCAGTAAGCGGCATGAAGCTGCTTCTGAGATCGTTGAACATATCATGCTTCTCGCACAGTATCTTACGCGCGTAATCAGCGGCCATGACACCGGCCGGGTTAAGCCGGATACTGTTTCCGGTTCTGGAAAACAGATCGATGCCGGTTTCACGTTCGATTTTCTGCATACTGCGAGTGAGGGCTGACTGTGAAACTCCGAGCTTGTCTGCAACTGATGTAAGCGTTCCTGATTCACTGAAAGCAACCAGAGCTTCCAGATCATTAAAGCTGACCATTTAAGGTTCCTCCGCAGGTCAATATTATGGAAAACCAAAGTTTTTTGTGAATAAAAAATATCATAACTAATTTAACATATTATCGGTATAAATACCATTTCAGATTTCACTTTTTGCATAGCAGCATACAAAACTTATATTGTACATTTTTTTACTTTTAATATAAATTAAATTTGTTTACAGATAGGGATCATAATATTGGTCCGGTATTAAGATTCTTTACTTCATCGGGGCTGATGAAATACAGGAATCTTTTTTTGTAAGTAGGAGGGATTTATGAAGAAATTCAGCACAGCAGTGTGTATTGCGGCTGCGGCAGTTCTGCTTCTTTCGGGGTGTGGTGGTTCAGGAAACTCAGACAGCGCACCTGCGGCAACTACAGCGGCAGCAGTTTCAGAAGCAGCACAGGCAGCGCCATCAGCAGAAACGCAGGCAGCTGCAGCAGACAGTGGAAAGACAGCAAAGTCAGAGTTTGTAATAGCGCTTCAGTCGGAGCCGGCAAGCCTTGATCCGCACAAAACAACGGATACTTCAGGATTTATTGTTGAGACTCAGATATTCAATTCTCTTGTAGAAAAGAAAGAGGATGGAACCATTGTTCCGTGTCTTGCTTCATCATGGGAGGTTGTCGACAGTGTTACAGTAAGATTTACACTTCGTGACGATGTGTATTTCCAGAATGGTGAAAAGATGACAGCTGAGGATGTACAGTATTCACTTGTAAGAGCATGTACAGAATCAGGAAGCGCAAGCCATTTCAAGAATCTTGATCCTGAGAAGATCACGGTAGTGGATGATAAGACGGTAGAAGTTGTTACCAAGAAGCCTTTCAGTTCGCTGTTCAACTATCTTTCTTCAACAAGAGGAAGCATACTTCCGAAGAAGGCTGTAGAGGAAATGGGAGATGATTTCGCGAGAAATCCTATCGGTACAGGCGCTTTCATGATGGACAGCTGGGAGACAGGTACTGCTATCAAGCTTGCGAAGAATGATAAATTCTGGGGAGAGGCTCCTTCCTATAACGATCTTAAGATCCGCTTTATTTCAGAGGCAGCAACCAGATCAATCGAGCTTGAGACAGGCATGGTTGATGCTATATTCAATCCGGCAACTGTAGATACGGACCGTATGAAGGGTGATGACAACTTTAATGTTATCATTGGACCGGGATACGGACAGATGCAGGCTCTTTTCAATCTTTCAAATCCGGCTATTCAGGATATAAGAGTGCGTGAAGCTCTTGCTTATGCGCTTGATGTTCCGGCGCTTGTAAAGGTAGTTTACGGCGAGTATGCAGTTCCTGCTACCAGCGTAATGAGCAGCGCTATCGCATGCTATCATGAGATCGGTGTTCAGGAGTATGACCCTGAAAAGTCAAAGGCTCTTCTTGCTGAAGCAGGATATCCTGACGGACTTACTCTTGATCTTAATATTATGAACACACAGGAAGCACAGGATACAGCTGAGATCCTTCAGAGCATGTGGGGACAGGTTGGCATAACTGTTAATATCAATATGTCTTCAGCAGGAGACTTTATTGATTCATGCTTCCGTGGAGAGACAACACTTATGGCAAGTGCTGCATCCTTCGCAACAGGTGATCCGGCTCATGCCCTTTCAGACTATGTTGTATCAAACAGCGGCGCTCTTTGCCTTCCGCAGGATACCAAAGTAGATGAGATGGTTGATGAAGCTGCACTTACATTTGACGAGACAGAGCGCGCGGCAAAGTATGCTGAGATCCAGGAGTATATTCATGATCAGTACTACATGATACCACTTGCGGATAAGGAAGTTGTATATATTACGGGTAAGAATGTAGAAGACTTCCCATGCTATGCTAACGGACTTCCATATCTTGCAAATGTAAAGGTATACGAGAAGTAATCTGAACATTAATACCGGCAAGGTTGTCAGTCTGTGTCTTTAATGCGGGACATATAAGTTTTTACAGCGTACCTTCGGGTACGCTGTATTGGTCTGAATATATTGACCTAAAATAAATAAGAGAGGTAAACAAAATGGGAGCACTTATAATTCAGGATCTTGTATGGAGTGAATACAAGGAGGCTATTAAAAATGTCAAGGTTGCGCTTGTGCCGGTAGGCTCATGTGAACAGCACGGACCAAATACGACATTTGTAACAGATGCAGCCAGAGCTGACGCATACTGCAAGAAGCTTGCAGAGCGTATGGGAGATGTAGTTGCCGCATATCCACCGGTCAATTACGGACAGTCACAGCATCATATGGAATTTGTAGGAACTGTTACACTCAGACCACAGACACTTATGAATGTTCTTGTGGATATAGCAGTATCCATTCATCGCCATGGTATCCCTAAGATCCTTTTCGTTTCAGGGCATGGCGGAAACTATCCTGTATGTGACTGCGCGGTAAATACACTCAGCTTTGAACATCAGATAGAGTGCTACTGGTGCGGAATAGGTTCGACAATGGAGGACTGCGGATTCCCGTCACTTACCGGCGATCTGCAGATCTACGGACACGCTGATGAGGTAGAGACATCAAGCACAATGGCGCTCTGCCCTCAGTTTGTAAGAGAGAACAGAGTACCAGGTCAGGTACACGACACTATTCTTACCCGCAGACAGTTCCGTCCGGGTGATGGTTCATGGAACTGGAGAAAGGATGCATCAGAGAACGGAGCGCTTGGCGACGCGCGTCTTGCTTCACCGGAAATCGGAGAGAAGATCACGAACAAGTCGCTTGACTATACAGTAAAGCTTATAGAAGAGATCATAAAGAGGTAATCCTGGAATGTCCCGGACAATGCTGTGATACAGCTGAACAGCAGATGATGCTTATGCCGGTAAATATTTCAGAATCAAGCCAATATGCCTCTGAGGTAAACATCATTGATGTGTATCAATAATGGAAGGATTATTCAATGAGCAAGTATATTCTTAAAAGAATACTTATGATGATACCCGTAATGATAGGAGTATCCTTCATCGTATTCTGTATGGTTTATTTCACACCGGGAGATCCCGCCCGCTATATGCTGGGTGCGGACGCAACCCCGGAGGCGATTGAAACACTGCACAGGGAAATGGGACTTGATAAGCCGTTTCTTGCCCAATATGCCAACTATCTGATCAATATAGTGACGAAGGGCGACTTCGGAACTTCATACACCACAAGGCGCTCGGTCACAATAGAGATACTGGAGCGTTTTCCGAACACTCTCAGGCTTACCTGTATGAGCATGGCTTTTGCAACGATAATCGGAGTGACTACGGGAATTATATCTGCGGTATATCAGTATTCTATACTTGACAATATCGCGACAGTCATATCGATAACAGGAGTTTCGATGCCAAACTTCTGGACGGGACTTATGCTGATCATACTGTTCTCCCTTAAGCTTAAGCTGTTCCCGTCCAGCGGCTTCGAAACACCTGCCCAATGGGTGCTGCCGACAATAATGATAGGTTTTGCTTCTTCGGCGAGCATTATGAGGCAGACCAGGTCGAGTATGCTTGAAGTCATAAGGCAGGACTATATAACCACAGCGAGAGCCAAGGGGCAGACTGAGAGCGGCATCATTTTCAAACACGCTCTAAGAAATGCTCTTATATCGGTCATTACCGTTATCGGTATATCCTTCGGAAGCCAGCTTGGCGGAGCGATAATTGCAGAGTCCATATTCTCGATACCGGGACTCGGAAAGCTGATGATCGACTCGATCAATATGAAGAATTATCCGATGGTGCAGGGCTGTGTTCTGTTTACGGCGCTGTGTTTCAGTATAGTCAATCTGCTGGTAGACCTTATCTATACAGTAGTTGATCCCCGCCTGGCGACACAGTATGCAGGAAGCAGCAGATCTAAGAAAAAAGCCGCTAAACAGGCTGAACAATAATGAGAGGTACAGAGATGAAAGCGTTTTCAGAAGAAAAAGCCGGAGTTAAAAAAAGCAGCCTTCTGAGAGAAACTATAGGCCGCTTTATGAAGAACAGACTTGCGGTGCTTGGACTTGTCATATTGTTTCTGCTTGTGCTTACGGCAATTTTTGCTGATGTCATAGCGCCTTATGGCATGAACGATCAGAATTACAGTGACATTTTCATAGCGCCCTGCGCAGCGCATCTTTTCGGAACAGATAATCTTGGACGTGATATTTTTACAAGAGTTGTATACGGAAGCCGCATATCGCTTTTCATAGGTATCGCAACTGCCATGTTCTCAGCTCTGCTTGGACTTATAGTCGGAGCAGTCGCAGGCTACTATGGCGGACAGGTCGAGAACATACTTATGAGAATGATCGATATCCTGCTGGCTATTCCTGGTACATTGCTGGCTATATCAGTGCTTGCCGCACTCGGTCCGGGGCTTGTGAATACGGTACTGGCTGTAAGCATCGGATCGCTTGGAAGCTATGCGAGAATAGTAAGGGCGTCCGTAATATCAGTAAAAGAGCAGGAGTATGTTGAAGCTGCCAGATCGATCGGAGCGGGAAGCTTCAGGGTGGTTATCAGGCATATACTTCCTAACTGCCTTGCACCAATCATAGTACAGGTCACGCTCGGGGTTGCAAGAGCTATCATGGAGGTATCGTCGCTGTCCTTCATCGGACTGGGCATTCAGCCTCCTATCGCTGAGTGGGGAGCTATGCTTTGCGCAGCCAGACCTTATATAAGAGACCATTGGTATATGGTAGTTTTCCCGGGACTCGCAATCATGGCGACCGTCTTTGGTCTGAATCTTGCCGGAGACGGACTCAGGGATGCGCTTGACCCAAGACTCAGACAGTAAAGGAGGATCGGAATGAGTGACAAACTGCTGGAAGTAAAAAATCTTACTGTCTATTATTCAAAGGGAAAAGAACAGGTTAAAGCGGTAAACAATATTTCCTTTGAACTGGGATATGGCGAAACTCTCGGACTTGTAGGGGAGACAGGAGCCGGAAAGACAACTGTAGCAAAGAGTATCATGAAAATCGTCCCGGAACCGCCCGGAAAATATATAAGCGGTGAGATACTGATAAACGGTAAAGATGTACTGAAAATGTCGAACAGTGAGCTCAGAAAGATGCGCGGCCACGATGTTTCCATGATATTCCAGGATCCGATGACCTCACTGAACCCGGTAATAACAGTGGGTGAGCAGATCGCAGAGGTTATCAGGCTTCATAATAAGATAAGCCGTGCTGAAGCTGTAAAACGAGCTTCCGACATGCTTGAAATGGTAGGAATATCTGCGTCCAGATATAATGACTATCCGCATCAGTTTTCAGGTGGTATGAAGCAGAGGGTGGTTATTGCAATTGCGCTTGCATGCAGCGCACAGCTTGTTATAGCTGATGAGCCGACAACCGCACTGGATGTTACTATTCAGGCTCAGGTTCTGGATATGATGGTCGACCTTAAAAAGAAGCTTAATACTTCCATGATACTGATTACACATGACCTTGGAGTAATAGCTGAAGTATGCGATAAGGTCGCCGTGGTCTATGCCGGAGAAATCATCGAATACGGTACGCTTGAGCAGATATATGATCATCCTATGCATCCATATACCATAGGTCTTTTCGGATCAACGCCTAATCTGGATGATGAAACGGAAACCAGGCTTAAGCCTATTATGGGACTCATGCCTGATCCTGTAGATCTGCCGTCAGGGTGCAAATTTCACCCAAGATGTGAACAGTGTACAGGACGCTGTGAAGCTGATGTGCCCGGTATTACCGAAGCTGAACCTGGCCACTGGTACAGATGCTTTGGGGATTTCAGCTGATAGGAGGACAGGATGGAAGAAAAAATACTGGAAGTAAAAAACCTGTCAAAGTTTTTTAAGACATCTCACGGCATGCTTCACGCTGTCGATAATGTCAGCTTTTCAATTGAAAAACAGAAAACACTTGGAATAGTAGGAGAGTCGGGATGCGGAAAATCGACTTTGGGGCGTACGATCCTCCATCTGCATGAGCCAACAGACGGGCAGGTGCTGTTCAACGGAGAGGATATAACACATCCCGGAAGCAAAAGACTGCATGAACTGAGACGGGATATGCAGATGATCTTTCAGGATCCTTATTCATCGATAAATCCTCGTATGACTGTCAGTCAGATCATAGGTGAGCCGTTTCTGATATATAATACCTATCCTTCAAAGGAGGAAAGGGCAAAGCGTGTTCAGGAACTGATGGATACGGTAGGCCTGGCCAGACGTTTCGAAAACTCCTACCCGCACGAGCTTGACGGCGGAAGAAGGCAAAGAATAGGCATAGCGCGTGCGCTGGCAATTGAGCCTCGTTTCATAGTCTGTGATGAGCCTGTATCAGCGCTTGACGTTTCTATTCAGGCGCAGATACTCAATCTGCTTCAGGATCTGCAGGAAGAGCTTGGACTGACCTATATTTTCATAACACATGATCTTTCTGTAGTAAGGCATATAAGCGATGAGATCGGTGTAATGTATCTTGGCCAGATGGTTGAAAAATGCGAGTCGAAGGAGCTGTTCAGAAAATCACTGCATCCGTATACAAAGGCATTGCTTTCAGCCATACCGAGGATAGATATACATAACAGAAAGGAAAGGATACACCTTCAGGGCGAGATCAGTTCTCCGATCGATCCGGGAAATGAATGCAGATTTTGTAAGAGGTGCCCGTATGCTCAGGATAAGTGCAGAAGCTGCGCACCGGAGCTGGAAGAGGCTGAGAGCGGCCATTTTGTAGCGTGCCATTTCTGGAAAGAAATATCTGATATTAAGTAAAGAAAAGAGGGAATCTATATAATGAATGAAAATCAGAAAAAATATCCCAATCTTTTTAAGCCGCTGACTATCAGAAATATTACGCTTAGGAACAGGATAATTTCATCTCCGCACAGCGATCCGAGCCATTTTCATGAGTTTGATAATATTTGTGTCTATTCGGACGAAGCAGTCCGATATTTCGGAAATATCGCAAGAGGCGGCGCAGCGATAGTCAATACAGGACATCTTGGAGTTGATCCTAGATATTCACTGGGAAGCAATAAGGAATATTTTTATTTCGGAAATGAAGAGGATGTGCATAAAGTTGTGCTTCCGGGTATAAGGCGTATTTCTGACCAGATACACGCATACGGGGCGCTTGCCGGCTTTGAACTTAATCATGCGGGACGTTACGCAAATCCTATGGGCGATTATCCGCTGCTCGGACCGTGTGATATGGTCATTAAGAATAAGGATTTTCCACAGTTTGACGGTAAAAAAGTAGTTGCAATGGATGAAGCGGAGATTCAGAAGGTTTCTGATTATTTTGCATCCTGCGCGGCTGTAGGAAAGCGCGGAGGTTTTGATGTAATAACCGTGCATGCTGGACATAACTGGCTGCTTGGACAGTTCCTTTCGCCGATAGATAACCAGCGGACCGATGAATATGGCGGCAGCGTTGAGAACAGGGCAAGATTCCCGCTCATGGTGTTCCGAAAGATAAGGGAAGTCATCGGGAACAAAATGCTGCTCAGCATAAGGATAAGCGCAAGCGAGCTGGTTGAAGGCGGAATAACTATCCCTGAAGTCATACAGTCTTTAAAGCTGTTTGAGCAGTACGTGGATATCGTTCAGTGCAGTGTAGGAAAGATAAAGGAATTTCCCACTACCGGATTTACCATGCCGGTGCATTATATGAGCCATGGCTGCAATACTTATCTGGCAGCGCAGATAAAGCCGCATGTCAATGCGGTTATAGAAACCGTCGGAGCAATCAATGAGCCGGAGATGGCCGAGGAACTGGTAGCGTCCGGAAAGGCGGACCTTGTTGCTATGGCGAGAAGCTTCTGCGCAGATCCGGATTGGGGCATTAAGGCTGAAGAAGGAAGGCCGGAGGATATCCGTCCATGTATAAGGTGCAACAGATGTCTGGCTTTCGGAACCATTCACTCGGGGGTAAGTCCTTGTACGGTCAATCCGTACAGAGTACTGCACTGTCTGGATGAAAGAGATCTTACTACCGACACACCGAAGAAGGTCGCTGTTATAGGCGGAGGACCTGCGGGCATGGCAGCAGCCTATGAGCTTGCCAAAAAAGGTCATGTGGTGGAACTGTATGAAAAATCCGGAAAACTTGGAGGACGCCTGGAATTTGCTGATCACATCGATTTCAAATATGACATTAAGCGGTACAGGAAATATCTTGAAACACAGGTAAGGAAGTCTGACAGAGTGACGCTGCATCTCAACTCGGAAGCTGATCCTGACTTCATCAGAGGAAAGGGCTATGATGCTGTAGTTGTCGCTATAGGCGCAGAAAATTTTATTCCTAATATCCCCGGATGTGACAGAAGCCAGGTGCATCCTGTAGGAGAAATGTTCGGAAACAACAGTATAGTCGGTGAACATCTTGCGATAATAGGCGGAGGTGCAGTCGGCTGTGAAGCAGCAGTACATTTTCAGAGGCTTGGAAAAAGAATTGAACTCATAGAAATGGCTGATGAACTCATGCCCGAGAATAAAGAACTGCCGGCAGAACGTAACTTTACACTGTATTATCTTAAGCATGATTATGATATCAATGACAATACTCTTAAGGATAATAAAGAGAATGACAGGGTAAATATCCATCTTGGTTCAAGGTGCGTTGAAATAACGGATCGTTCGGTTATAATTGAGGACAGAAAGGGCAGGCGGACTGAGCTTGAAGCTGATACGGTGGGCTTTGCTGCCGGATTTCGTATTAATGCTGCGGTAAGAGACGCATTTTCAGACACGGCAGAGCAGGTGATATATATAGGCGACTGCAGCAGAGTCGGAAGTATATTTACCGCTTCGTCATCGGCTTTATCAGCCGCGCTTATGGTAAAGTAAACATGATTGCATTAAAAAACGGACATTTTTCAACAGTTACACATGGTGAACGTGAAAAACTTACCATACTGATTGAAAACGGAAAAATAGCCGCTGTTGGTGAGGCTGTAGAGATTCCCGAAAACGCTGAGATCATAGACTGCAGCGGAAAATGGGTAACCCCCGGGTTTATCGATGCCCATACGCACATTTCTACGGCAAATTATCCAAACTACAATAATATGTACCTCGATCTTAATGAGAAGTCAGCGCCTGTAACGCCGACACTCAGAGTTGAGGATTCGCTTAACCCCTTTGATCTGGCCATAGAGAAGACGAGGCAGGCAGGCATAACCACTGCCTGCTTGCTTCCGGGCTCTGCAAATGCCATAGGAGGCATGGGCATATGCTTTAAGCTGAAAAAAGCGGATACAGCGGCAGAAATGATCATTCCCGGTACTGAACAGTTTAAGCTGGCATTTGGAGAAAATCCGAAGATATACCATCCGGATGGACGTGCACCTATGACGCGCATGATGATCGCATCCATAATCCGCAGTTATTTCTTCAGGGCTTCACAGTATCTTGAGGCAAAGAAAGATGCTGAGGCAAAAGGTCAGCAGTTTAAAGCTGATTTTGAACTTGAACCCGGAGCGGCAGTTCTGGAGAGAAAAGTCAAAGTCAGGGCGCACTGTCACAGAAGCGATGATATTGTGACGGCTTTAAAGATAGCAGATGAATTCGGCTTTGATATAAGCATTGAGCATGCTACAGAGGGATATTTGATTGCGGATCATCTGAAAAAGAGCAGGGCTGAATTTGTTCTGGGGCCCGTAGTCATGGATCCTACCAAGCTGGAAACAGGCAGACTTTCGCTTAAAGCTCCGGGAATAATGGAAAAGGCCGGCATAGAGTTTTCACTCATGCAGGACTGCGGTATAAATACCTATCTGCTGCCTGTATATGCCGGGCTATGTATTGGCTACGGTCTGTCCCAGGAGGCTGCCATGAGAGCACTGACCATAAATCCGGCCAGACTTCTTAAGCTTGATGACAGAATAGGTTCGCTGGATGTTGGAAAGGATGCTGATATTGCCATATGGAACGGCAATCCTTTCTCAAATTTCACAATATGCGAGACAACTATTATTGACGGAGTAGTTTATAAGAGAAACGAAAGCGGAGCGCATTACTGATGAAATACGATTTTACTTCTGTAATAGACAGGACCGGAAAGGACAGTATAGCTTTTGATAAACTGGATAAATTTCCTGTACTGCCGTCAGGCGAAACTTCGCTGATCCCTATGTGGATAGCTGACATGAATTTCGCAACCTGTCCGTCAGTTTTAAAAAGTATGAGCGGCAGACTTGAGCACCCGCTCTACGGATATTTTGAAACGCGTGCAGAATATTTTGACAGTATCATCAGCTGGCAGAGGATGCGTCATGGAACTGATGATCTGAAAAAAGAACATATCGGCTACGAAAACGGCGTGCTTGGCGGACTAGCCTCGGCCATAGCTGCATTTACAGCTCCGGGAGAAAAAATACTGTTAAATGCGCCCGCATACATCGGATTTATCAGTACAATAGAAAATCTCGGGCGCAAGGCGGTCTACAGTAATCTTGTCAGGGATGATGAGGGATGCTGGAGACTTGACTTTGAAGACATGGACCGGAAGCTTCGTGGAAATAATATACATATGGTGGTTTTCTGTTCTCCGCACAACCCATGCGGCCGTGTATGGGAACGTGAGGAGCTGGAGCGGCTGATGCATGTGCTTGTCAAAAATGACTGCCTGGCTGTAAGTGACGAGATATGGTCGGATATTGTTTTTAAGGGCAGCAGACATATTCCGCTTCAGAGCATTTCGGCTGAGGCTGCAAAGCGTACGATAGCGCTTTATTCCCCTGCGAAGACCTTCAATCTTGCCGGTATCATAGGGGCCTATCATATCATTTACAACAGGACGATAAATGATAGGATGACAGCGTTTGCAAAGGCGACACATTATAATGGGGTGAATCTCATGTCAATGTATGCCCAGATAGGAGCTTATTCAGAAGAAGGGGCAGTCTGGACTGAAGAACTTTGTGAAGTACTGAGAAAAAATTCCGAATATGCCTATGAGCATATATGCGATAATTACCATGGCATAAAACTTGCGAAGCCGCAGGGGACATATATGATGTATCTTGACTGCGCTGAATATTGCAGAGAGCATGGCTGCAGCCTGGACGAGCTTTATGCACGCGGAACAGGCACCGGTGTCCTGTGGCAGGATGGCAGACCGTTTCAGATGGCAGACAGTATACGATTGAATATTGCGCTGCCGGAGACTTTGCTCAAGGAGGCTTTTTCAAGGCTTGACAGCTTTATGCTGTAAGGTCATCCATATGTTTTTGGCTATATTAGCATTCAAAAATGGTATAACACTTTTCAAAGCTGCAGAGTATACTGAAAATACAGCAGAAGTCAATATGACTCAGCTGATTTGAGATAAACGCCTGACATTATTTTCACATGCAAAGGGAGGAATAAATGATGAATGGGCAGGAAAATGTAACTCTTAACACAGCGCAGGCTCTTATCAAATCTCTGGAGGCTGAAAATGTCAAATACATTTTCGGTATTCCGGGTGAGGAGACACTTGACCTGATGTTTGCAATAAAGGACAGCAGCATCCGATTCATTCTTACACGCCACGAGCAGGGAGCTGCATTCATGGCAGATGTTTACGGAAGGCTTACCGGTAATGCCGGAGTATGTCTTTCAACACTCGGACCGGGCGCCACAAACCTGGTAACAGGCGTTGCGGATGCATTTCTTGACGGCGCTCCTGTGGTTGCCATCACCGGAC
>R11__coassemble_1107_pt1 | contig 15932 bp, 11 predicted proteins | sample R11__metabat2_high_PE_001 | metagenome-assembled genome bin R11 | reverse complement strand
GAAGAGCAGGAGACTGTTACGCATATATGGGGCTTTAAGCAGCTCCTGGATGATATGCCTGAGGCAAGGCACGGCTTCTGCATGCGGCTTGTAAACCGTATCATGACCGAATTCCCGGAGCGTAGAGAGGATCTTGCGCGGTGTACGGAACTCAGGAAGTATTATGATGAGTATTATGGTAATATTATGCATAGTTAATTTGTCACATTTTTTTCGCTCAGTCATGGATAATTTCTACAATATAGATGCTGAATTTCTATATTCTTAGTAAAGGCTTTTATTGTATAATACTTGATTGGAAATTTGGAAACAGGCACAGTAGTAAGTATTGAACAGCGTTCATTAGGAGGATGCTTATGCCAAAGAGAACAGATATAGATAAAGTACTCATTATCGGTTCAGGCCCTATCATTATCGGTCAGGCCTGCGAATTTGACTACTCGGGAACACAGGCCTGCAAGGCCCTTAAGAAGCTCGGATATAAGATCGTGTTGGTAAACTCTAATCCGGCTACTATCATGACAGATCCTGAGACAGCGGATGTTACATACATTGAGCCGCTTAATGTTGAGCGTCTCGAGATGATCATTGCAAAGGAGCGCCCGGATGCGCTGCTTCCTAACCTTGGAGGACAGTCGGGACTTAACCTCTGCGCAGAGCTTTACAAGGCGGGCATCCTTGATAAGTACAATGTCAAGGTCATCGGTGTTCAGGTAGACGCCATCGAGCGCGGCGAGGACCGTATCGAGTTCAAGAACACTATGAATTCACTTGGCATCGAGATGGCAAGAAGTGAGGTTTCATACTCGGTTGATGAGGCGCTTGCCATTGCTGACAGACTCGGATATCCGGTCGTTCTGAGACCTGCTTATACCATGGGCGGCGCCGGCGGCGGACTTGTTTACAACAAGGAAGAGCTTAAGACCGTATGCGCAAGAGGCCTTCAGGCCAGCCTTGTAGGACAGGTACTCGTTGAGGAGTCAGTCCTCGGCTGGGAGGAGCTTGAGCTTGAGGTAGTACGTGACAGCGAAGGCAATATGATCACGGTATGCTTCATTGAGAACATCGACCCGATGGGCGTGCATACAGGCGATTCCTTCTGCGCAGCTCCTATGCTTACCATTTCAAAGGAAGTTCAGCAGAGACTTCAGGAGCAGGCATACAAGATCGTTGACTCAGTACAGGTCATCGGCGGAACCAATGTTCAGTTCGCCCATGATCCTAAGACAGACCGTATCGTCGTTATAGAGATCAACCCTCGTACATCACGTTCATCGGCCCTTGCATCAAAGGCAACCGGCTTCCCTATCGCTCTTGTTTCCGCAATGCTTGCCGCAGGCCTTACACTTAAGGATATCGAGTGCGGAAAGTACGGCACACTTGATAAGTATGTTCCGGACGGAGATTATGTAGTTATCAAGTTCGCAAGATGGGCATTTGAGAAGTTCAAGGGTGTTGAGGACAAGCTCGGCACACAGATGCGCGCAGTCGGCGAGGTAATGAGCATCGGTAAGAACTACAAGGAAGCCTTCCAGAAGGCTATCCGCAGCCTTGAGACAGGACGCTACGGACTCGGCCATGCCAAGAATTTCGATCAGCTTTCCAAGGAGGAACTCCTTAAGAGACTCATCACTCCTTCAAGCGAGAGACATTTCCTCATGTATGAGGCACTCCGCAAGGGCGCTTCAGTAGATGAGATCCACGATATCACACATGTTAAAAAGTACTTCATTGAGCAGATGAAGGAGCTTGTTGAGGAGGAAGAGGCTCTTCTTGCAAACAAGGGCGCTATGCCTTCAGACGCAGCTCTTACACAGGCTAAGAAGGACGGCTTCTCAGATAAGTATCTCAGCCAGATCCTCGGTATTCCTGAGGCGGACATCCGCAATAAGAGGATCAGCCTTGGCGTTGAGGAGACCTGGGAGGGCGTACACGTAAGCGGCACAAAGGACAGCGCTTACTACTTCTCAACCTACAACTCAAAGGAGGACAAGGATCCGGTAAGCAGCAGCAAAAAGATCATGATCCTCGGCGGCGGTCCAAACCGTATCGGCCAGGGTATCGAGTTCGACTACTGCTGCGTACACGCTTCACTTGCTCTCAAGAAGCTCGGCTTTGAGACCATCATCGTTAACTGCAACCCTGAGACAGTATCAACAGACTACGATACCTCAGACAAGCTTTATTTCGAGCCGCTTACACTTGAGGACGTACTCAGCATTTACCACAAGGAGAAGCCTCTCGGAGTCATCGCGCAGTTCGGCGGACAGACACCGCTTAACCTTGCAGCTGACCTTGAGAAGAACGGCGTAAAGATCCTCGGTACATCTCCTGCAGTTATCGATCTTGCAGAGGACAGAGACCAGTTCCGCGCAGTGATGGATAAGCTCGGTATCCCTATGCCTGAGTCGGGCATGGCTACAACAGTCGAAGAGGCGCAGGCTATCGCAGGAAAGATCGGTTATCCTGTAATGGTTCGTCCTTCCTATGTACTTGGCGGACGCGGCATGGAGGTCGTTCATGACGACGAGCAGATGGCTGACTATATGGCAGCAGCTGTAGGCGTAACACCTGACAGGCCTATCCTTATCGACAGATTCCTGAACCATGCGCTTGAGTGTGAGTCAGATGCCATCAGTGACGGAACACATGCATTCGTTCCGGCTGTTATGGAGCACATCGAGCTTGCCGGCATTCACTCAGGAGATTCAGCGTGCATCATTCCTTCAGTCCACATTTCACCTGAAAATGTTGAGACCATCAAGGAGTACACCAGAAAGATCGCCGAGGAGATGCATGTCGAGGGACTTATGAACATGCAGTACGCTATAGAGAACGGCAAGGTATTCGTTCTTGAGGCCAACCCGAGAGCATCACGTACAGTGCCGCTTGTATCGAAGGTCTGCAACGTACGCATGGTACCGATCGCTACCGACATCATTACCAGAGAGATCACAGGAAGACCTTCACCGGTTCCTGCACTTAAGGAAAAGGACATTCCGTACTACGGAGTAAAGGAAGCTGTATTCCCATTCAATATGTTCCCTGAGGTTGACCCTGTTCTCGGACCTGAGATGCGTTCAACAGGTGAGGTCCTTGGACTTTCAGAGTCATACGGTGAGGCATTCCTCAAGGCTCAGGAGGGCGCTCAGTCACCGCTTCCTACAGAGGGTACAGTGCTTATCTCTGTCAACAGAAAGGATAAGGACGAGGTCGTAGAGATAGCAAAGAAGTTCCACGAGAACGGCTTTAAGATCGTGGCTACAAGCGGAACCTGCGATGTGCTTACAGAGGCAGGCATCCCAGCGGAGAAGATGAACAAGCTCTATGAGGGACGTCCTAATATACTGGATGCTATTACCAACGGAAAGATCGATCTTATCATCAACTCGCCTGTTGGCAAGGACAGCGCACACGATGACAGCTACCTCAGAAAGGCAGCCATCAAGGGCAAGATCCCGTATATCACCACCATGGCAGCCGCCAAGGCTACCGCGAGCGGTATTCACTATATAAAGAACCACAAGGCTGCTGCAGTAGAATCACTTCAGAATCTGCATGCATCAGTAAAAGACAAATAATCAACAATTAATTACGAAAGGTACGCGTGAAACAGACAATGAAGCCTGAGTCACGCGTACTTTAACGCTTGTTAAGCACAGAGAACGAACGGTAAAGACATATCCTGCCCGATCAAACCGGCAGCGCTGTCCGCTTTGTGTTATCCCATGCATTTAAGAACAGGTATGATGAATCCTGAAATGTGGAGCTGGCATATATGACTGATGCAGAAACTAAAAATGATGCGCAGGCAACGGGGCGGGCTGAGTATGGACATGCATTAAGCCCGATACCACGAAGCGCGGAAGGAGCAGTATCTGAAGCTCCTGAAAATGTCTCTGCTCCGGATACTCCGGATGCCGGCGGATATATGCCACGCGGATCGGTCACGGATGAGCTTACCTCTGACGAAGAGCTTGCAGACGAACTGATGGAGGACGCGCTCATCGATGATATGCTTCCGGCGGATGAGGCTGCGCCGAAAAAGGATGCAGCCGGAAAGAAGCATTTTAAGAGGAAGAAAAAATCCTCTACGGTGGATATGACCTCGGGCTTTATACCGAAGCTCCTGCTCATGTTTGCGGTCCCGCTTATCTTCGGAAACCTGTTCCAGCTGCTTTACAATACCGTCGATACGCTTGTTGTCGGTAACTTTGTCGGAAAGGAAGCACTGGCAGCAGTAGGCTCAACGAGTCCGATAATAAATATAGTTGTATTTTTCTTCAACGGAGTGTCGATAGGCGCAGGAGTTGTTATAGGCCAGTATTTCGGCGCAAAGGAGCTTGAAAAGCTGCACGATGCCGTCGAGACCACCATCGCCATGACATTTGTCTTTGGCATTATCTTTACGGCGCTGGGCGTCGCGGGTACGCCGTTCATGCTCAGGTTTATGGCTACTCCGGATGATGTTATGGGACCGGCGGATACTTATCTTAAGATATATTTTGCCGGAGTTATGGGGCTGCTTGTCTACAATATGGGAAGCGGCATACTGAGGGCTGTAGGCGATACTCAAAGGCCGCTTATGTTCCTCGTTCTGTCGAGCCTGCTGAATATCGTTCTGGATCTTTTGTTTGTCATAGTTTTCAGGCTTGGCATTGCCGGAGCGGCGTACGCTACGATCATATCGCAGTTTATATCTGCGATACTTGTTATGGCGCTGCTGACGGCCACTCGCGATATATATTACTTCTCCTGGAAGGATATGCATATCGATCCGGGCATTTTCAGAAGGATACTGGAGATCGGGCTTCCGGCCGGCTTCCAGTCGATGATAACCTCCTTCTCAAATGTTTTTGTACAGTCCTACATCAACAGCTTCGGATCAAGCAGCATGGCGGGCTGGAGCTGCTATAACAAGATCGACCAGTACATATTCCTGCCGATACAGAGCATGGCGCATTCCTCGACCGCGTTTGTAAGCCAGAATATAGGCGCCGGCAAGGTAGACAGAGCCAACAAGGGAAGTGTTGCGGCGCTTGCGATGTCGGTAAGTCTGACGGTCCTCATCGGTATAGTTATCATCGTGGTTGCGCCTCAGGCGGTAGGACTATTTACAACTGATGAGTCTGTTATAGAATTCGGAACACTGTTTTTAAGAACGAATGTGTTCTTTATGAATTTCAATGCCGTCAACCATGTGCTTGCAGGCGCTCTGAGAGGCCGCGGAAACTCAAAGGCTCCGATGATATGCATGCTTGCAAACTTCGTGGTGGTAAGGCAGATATATCTGTTTATCATCTCGCATACGATAAACACCCCGGGCACTATAGGCTTTGGTTATCCTGTGGGCTGGGTGTGCTGCAGTATAAGTGAGGTACTGTATTTTTATTTTGCGTATATCCGCGGAAAACGTTTGAATCGCAGAGAGGAAAACGTTTAAATACATTTGAATCGCAGAGAGGAAAATATTTGAATCTATTTGAATCGCAGAGAAAGGAATTGACAATATGCGTATAGATCCTGAAAAAACGATATGTATAGCAGTTGATTACCAGGAAAGACTTCTTCCTGCCATAGCTGAAAAGGATGCGCTGATGAAGAAATCGGTATTCCTTATCAAGTGCCTGAAGGAGCTTGGAATACCGGTCATTATGACAACACAGTACGCTAAGGGACTTGGCGCAAATGATCCTGAGATAGCTGAGCTTATCGGTGAGGAGAACTGCTTCGATAAGACTACTTTCAGTATCTACGGACAGCCTGAGGTCGCTGAGTACATTAAGAACAGCGGCTGCAGAAATGTAATACTCTGCGGTACTGAGGCTCACATCTGCCTGCTTCAGAGCCTCATAGACATACAGGAGGCCGGATATCAGACTGTTTTTGTAACAGACTGCGTATCGTCGAGAAAGCTTCCGGATAAGGATGCTGCCGTACTCAGAGCGGACGAGGAGGGCGCACTCTGCACCACAGCGGAGGCGCTTGTATATGAGCTTATGGTTTCGGCTAAGAATCCACATTTCAAGGCAATATCAAATCTTGTAAAGGCGCAGTAACAGCAGCAGTAAACCGATGACGAAATGCGGCGGTAAAGTTATAACTGCAGCGCGGCAGTAAATGTTATAACTGCAATGAGGCGGTAAAGTTATAACTGCAGCGCGGCGGTAAAGTTATAACTACAGCGCGGCGGTAAATGTTATAACTGCAATGGGCGGTAAAGTCATAACTGTAACACGGCAGCAGAGTTTGTGGTTTATTATACGGACGTTTAAAACTACTGTTCAGCAGGGCTGAAAGGAGAAAGCACATGAGTGGTTTTTTTGGAGTAGCAACCAGAAAGGATACTAACTGTAATCTTGATCTGTTCTTCGGAACTGACTATCATTCACATCTTGGAACCAGAAGAGCCGGTATGGCTGTCTATGGTGAAAAGGGCTTCAGCAAGGCTATACACAATATCCAGAACACCCCGTTCAGGACAAAATTTGAGGGCGAGCTTGAAGACCTTACGGGATATATGGGCATCGGATGCATTTCCGACTTTGAGGCCCAGCCTGTATTTATCAGATCCCATCACGGCTCCTTTGCCATAGCTACGGTCAGCAAGATAAACAATGCCAATGAGCTGATCGAGGATATCATCAAGGACAGGACGCATTTCTTTGAAATGAGCAATGGCGACATCAACTCTACAGAGCTTGTTGCTGCATTGATAAACCAGAAGGACAATCTCATTGACGGCATTAAATACGCTCTTGAAAAGGTCGATGGATCACTTTCTCTGCTGCTTCTTACCAATAAGGGCATATATGCCGCAAGGGATAAGATGGGCCGCACTCCTATAATTATCGGCAGTAAGGAAGGCGCAAAGTGCGCAGCATTTGAAAGCTTTTCATATCTCAATCTTGGCTACACTACAGAGCGCGAGCTTGGCCCGGGCGAGATAGTTGTATTTGATAATGAGAGTGTAAAGACGCTTGTTGCTCCGGGTAAAAAGATGAAGGTCTGCACCTTCCTCTGGGTATATTACGGATACCCGTCAGCTACCTATGAGGGTGTAAATGTTGAGGAGATGCGTTATAACTGCGGCAAGCTTCTCGCAAGGCGTGATAATGTCAAGGCAGATATAGTGGCCGGCGTTCCGGATTCGGGAACCGCTCATGCAGTCGGCTACGCCAATGAGTCGGGCATACCGTTCTCAAGACCGTTCATCAAGTATACACCGACTTGGCCGCGTTCATTTATGCCGACCGTACAGTCTGCGAGAAACCTTATCGCGCACATGAAGCTGATCCCTGTTCATGAGCTTATCAAGGGCAAAAAGCTTCTGCTCATAGACGACTCCATTGTAAGAGGTACACAGCTCAGGGAAACAACTGAGTTCCTCTATGAGAGCGGAGCTGAAGAGGTCCATATCAGACCGGCCTGCCCGCCGCTTCTTTTCGGCTGCAAGTACCTTAACTTCTCCAGATCTTCATCGGAGATGGAACTTATCGCGAGAGTAGTTGTATCAGAGCTTGAGGGTGGAGAGGTTTCAAAAGAAACTCTCCAGGAATATGCGGATCCTGACTCAGAGAAGTATGAGAGAATGGTTGAGGGCATCAGGAAGAAGCTTAACTTCACATCACTCAGATATCACAGACTTGATGATATGCTTGAGTCGGTAGGCATCGGCGCTGAAAACCTCTGCACCTACTGCTGGGACGGCAGGGAATAAGACGGGATAAACTAAAGAGGATCATGTTTAAAGAACGATAATGTAAGGCAGCATGCTATGCGTGCTGCTTTTTTATGAGAAACTCCGTCATACTGAGAATTTCCGTCAGACGGAAATTCTCACTGCCGCAGAGCTGCTATATCAATCCTCCCAGGCTCCTGAAACGAAGTACATGAGACCTGACCAGGTCATAAGCGAGTAATAATTACCATATTCATCACGCCCTGCCTTTAATATGGCCAGGGCTTCTTTTTTAGTAAGGAGACGGAAGCCGTCAAAGCATTCGGAGCCTTCTGCGCCGTCCTGGGTAAGCGATGAGAGGTCCGGCAGCTTGATGACTGCACATACAAGGGCATTGCTTTCATCTGTCATACCAGGCGTGCTCAGCGCCAGAGGATTTACCACATAGAGCCTGTCGGTTTCCTTTATCTCGACACCTGTCTCTTCGTGTATCTCGCGGCGCGCAGTCGAAAGCAGAGGCTCAGCCTCAGCCTTATCCCTTGCATCGATGAGGCCTGCAGGAACGCTCAGCAGAAATCTGCCTGTGGGATAACGGTATTCATAAAAGCATAAAAGGCGCGGCTCATCGTCAGGCGTCTTAAGGATTACGAAGCAGCTTACTGCATCCGGAAGCATCTCCTTAAATTCCTCATCAGACTTGACGGCCGCAAGATCCTCAAGAGGACGTCTGGTCGCATCATAGTAGTGCTTTCCCTCGGCATACTGAAGATCGAAAACCTTTATAAATCTCGCGTCAAAAAGAGGCTTGACGCATTCTCTGGTTATAATTGGCTTGTTCATATCATTGTCCTTTCAATTGCAAATAAAAAGCGGGTCAGGTGACATAATCCTATAGATGTTATGTTTCCTTGTAAGACTGAACCGGTCTGCCTTCGACCATAAAATCATCTGAAAACATATCTACAGCCTGCATAAATGATTCCCAGCTATTAGTCTTGGGCATAAGCAGGACGATCTGGCCGATTTTGTTAACAACAACCTCATCAGCATCGAATCTGCATTCTTCAGGCAGCCGTACTGCCTGGCTTCTTCCGTTTTCAAATATTTTTGCAGTCATCATATGTTCAATCCTCCTTGCGGCAGTGAAAAATATCAAATCGGAAATATCTGAAATTCTTACATTGTTTAATATCTGTATTACCTGATATAGATTATATATCAAAGTTAAAGAGATATTTCTGTATTTATCATCGATAGGCAGTCTGCCGCCTGTACTCCAGCATGAGCTTTACCATGTAGTCATAGGTACGGATACCACCGGACTGACCCTGCAGCTTAAGATAGGTGTCATTAAGCTTTTCATGCGCTTCGGCTGTTTTAGTTTCATATTTATCCCAGAAGCTGTTGTTGTATTTCAGATCGTTCCGAGCTTCCTCGCAGAGTGTGGCATACAGCTCGCGGTACAGCTCCTTGTCGGACTTATACAGCTCGTTTCCGGCATATACCCAGGCATTCATATAGCCGCTGTATCTGAAGTATATATCATCGCTGTTTATGCAGGCAAGATATCCGATAAAATTATCCTCATCCTCACGCATGATGCCCCTCAAGTGCGCCAGCTCATGGCAGGCGGTAAAGGGCAGATTGTAGTTCGGAATCTCTCTGTTGTAGTTGGCCTCAATAAAGACAGGAAGGTAAATACCGGTCACCTGCTGCACGGTAAGGAGCCTGGAGATGAGGAAAGGCTTGGGATAGGGATAGCTTCCACTTAAATCTGCAAATGTCTCTCCGAGCCGTTCCATGGCCTGACGGGCTTCTTTCCCAAGCGCAGTGAAATCGGCGCTGCCGGACACAGAGAAGCGCATTTCGGATAAGGCTGTGCTCTCAGGCTGTGAATCATCGTAAGCAGGGAAATCATTGGAGATACCGGAAGCATCCGGATCAGCAGAGGCATCCGGAATAGTGGAAGTCTTTTCGGAATCAGCCGGTGCGGTTCCTAAGGCGTTATCCGGCCACTGAAAACAGCTGCCCATGCCGTTTTCCTTAAGCAGAACAGCATTGGTATTTATCCCTTCTGCAAGCTCGGCGCAAAGCTCATAGAGCTCCTCGGTGGAGTATGGCTCACCTGAGCAGGGTCCGCCGGATGCTGAAACAAGCCCCGCCTTTTCTGCAAATGAAGTGCATCTGTAATTTATGCCGCAGTTAAGCTCATAGACGACGAAGAGTATGAGCACTGTGATAAGAACAGTCTTAAGAAAGCTACCGGCCTCTGCTGCGGCAGCTGCAGCGCATTCCCGCCTGAACTTAAGCTTAAGCAGCCGGACCGGTATACGCACCAGCCGGTACAGGATATAGATAAATATAGCATAGAGGGTGATCTCAGACAGCGAAAACGGGAGCAGACCGACAAGACCTCCTATGGAGGCCGAGAGTCTGCTGTATATATGCTCACAGTACCAGTCCGCGAAATGCTGCATTTTTATGATCTCTCCATGTATCTTTTGATCTGCGCTTTAGTTATCCCTCCGGCCCTGCTCAAGGATCAAATGCATCTTTATGTTTGCGCTGTTAATCTTTTGATCTGTTCAGTAAGCGCGGCTACGGCCCGTTCACTGTAGCCTGCTGCATTTTCAGTAAGAAATTCAAGCATGGCCGGAAAATCAAATTCGACGGTGGCCTTATCTGCAAGATATTTTCTGTTCAGAGCAAAGCTTCCGCTGAACGCCCTGGCGTATGCTTTTTTTCTGTTTGATGAAAAATCAGCGCAGGGGTCAAAGGATTTATTTCCGACGAAAAAGCTTTTTCCGTTATCGAAGATCGGAGCGGGACGGAAGCATTCTCCGTTATATATCAGGCCGATATTATTAAAATGCCGGTCCTCGTTCAATATAAGTTCGTCAAGCGCAAAAATATCGGCAAGATAGCTACTTATATCAACTCCGGCTATCGTGTATATGTAATTTATAACATAATCGATGGCATCATCATAGTCCATGCGGGCAGTGACTGCAGAAAGGTCATTGCCGGTAGTGTTGAGATACAGACGGTAAAAGGTTATGAACTCTTCATTTTTAGCCAGAAAATTATCTGATACACAGCCGTCAATACCGTTGATCCGTACCCGGCTGTAATTTACAAAATCTTCAGGCCTAAGAGTGCTTCGCTTCAACAGCTCTGAAGCAAGTTCCTCGGCTTCGCCTTCGCCGCCCCAGCGGTCCTGTTTATACCACTTTCCCCGTTTAAAGTACTTGATCTGTGTGCCATCACTGGTGCCTCCGTCAGTAATCAGGTATTTTTCATCAAGTGTTATTTCTTTTAACAAAGGCTATCCTCCTGATATCGTTATAGCTGAGCTTTTCTCCATTGAATCTGAACCATATATGATCCTGGCACATGAGCCCGTGTGTTATGCGAATGATGCTGTACTGATTGAAGGTATCCAGACCTATGTAATGCAGAAGAACATCAATATCAGACCTGTGCTCATCCCAGCATCTGCTCTTTGCGATTTCGCCGAACTTAAAAAGCGGCATTCTGTCAGCATAGAACAGCTGTCTGCAGGGATCGGTATCGTATCTTTCTATGAGAACTTCGGCCCCTTCTATATGAATATCCGCTGTTACTTTATTTTTCCACATCAGCGAGAAATCAGGAAGAGGGGGCGTGATCTGCACGGACTCCGGATACTCTCTGCTTTTGATAGTGCCAGGTCCGGGCGTGATCTGTACGGACCCGGATACTGATCCGGAAACCGGCTGTGAGGTAGGCAGCACCGCCTGGATCGGTTTGGAAAGCAGTTCCGGAGTACTGCAGGAAGACTGCTCCGGAACACTATCGGAAAGCTGTCCCGAAGCGCTTATGTAAGCTTGTTTCGGATAAGGAGCGGAAAGTGCACTGTAAAGGTCGCCCATGCTCATATCAAGCGCGTCAGCCAGCCTCTTCAGACAGCCGGAACTCATATCAGCAACGCTTTTCCTGCCTGTAAAAACATTATAGACTGTAGAATAGGCTACGCCTGATTTCCTGCTGAGCAGATTGAGGCTGAGTCCCAAAGAATTAAGTTTTGAGGATAGGTAAATATCTGATTTCATAGAATTACAAATAAAGTGAAAAAACTCTGATCTATTCCATGAACGAATTTTATCGCAATTGCGATAAAAATTCAATATCAGAACATGCACCCGGAACAAATATGCAGAAATCTGCGGAAATTTGCAGAAATCTGCGGAATCTGTAGAATCTGCAGAATCGATGAGATGATAAAGAATGCTGAATGCTGTAAGATGTAGGCTGTAAGCTGTAATCGCTGAGTTTAACCGTAATGTTTAGTTCGGGCAGGATGTTTAGTTCAGGCAGGCTTCAGCATTTTTTCAGCCACCGTCCCCTGAAGTAGATGACTGCGAGCGCTGCAGCTGTGATAACCCAGGAGATAGGGTAGCATATGCTGACTGTGAATACGGACGGATTCGGCATAAATATGAAAATGATCCATATGATGCGGTACAGGCAGATGCCTATGGCGACAACAATTGTCGGTATGATGGCTGAGCCGGCTCCGCGCATGGTACCTGAAAGTACCTCGATGACAGTCCAGCTGAAGTAATAAGGCACAAAATAGGTGACGATCTCCCAGGCGGCCGCCATTACCGCGGCATCATCAGTGAAGAAAACAAAGAGCCTTCTCGCAAAGAGAAGTATGAACGCAGTGAAGCAGAGCGTGATCGATATAAATACCTTCATGCTCACATGCACGGTCTCTTTTATGCGGTCATAGCGTCCAGCACCGTAATTCTGTGCCACGAAGTTTGTGACCGCAGAGCCGGCTGCATTTACAGTAGACCAGTAAAAGCCGTCAATCTTGCCTGAGAGGGCCCAGGCGGCGACGACTGTAGTGCCGAGTATGTTGACTCCGGTCTGCAGCATGGTGTTGGATATGCCGAAAAGTATGCCCTGCATGGCTGCCGGAAGTCCGATGCTGAGCATGCGCGGCAGCAGCCTGCTGTCGGGTATGAGATGCTTTATGGAAATGCTGAAAAGCTCTTTTTTACGAAGCAGGCATCTCAGCGTAAGAAGCATATTGACAGCCTGGGAGATGATGGTAGCAAGGGCTGCGCCTGCAACTCCGAGCTTAAGCACAATGATGAATATCAGGTCGAGAGCTATATTTGCAAGGCAGCTTATGACCATGAAAATGAACGGACTCCGCGAGTCTCCGACAGCCCTGAGTATGCTTGCGAGCGTGTTTGCGAGCATGACGATCACCGAAGCAGAAAAGTAGATGCGCAGATAGATGTCTGCATCGTCGAGAGTATTGACAGGGGTGCTCATCATGACGAGCATGTTTCGCGAGAATAGCTCGCAGAAGAGAGTGACCGCTGCGCCTATGATAATGCTGACGGAGATGGCGGTGCCTATGCCTCTGGAAAGCTGATCCTTTTTACCTGCACCGAAGACCTGCGCAATAATGACGGCGCAGCCGTTTGTGAGCGCCACAAATACCGTGATGAGCAGGTTCGTGAGTATCGATACGCTGCCGCCTACAGCAGCGAGGGCCTCCGTGCCGATGAATTTGCCGACGATTATTGCGTCTGCAGTATTATATAGCTGCTGGAACAGCGTTCCGGCAGCTATGGGAAGGAAATACAGTATTAACTTGTACCAGATCTTACCCTCGGTAAGATTTTTCTGAGTGTTCATGATTCGTTTGCCTGATTTGTCTTAATATATTCAGTGCCCCCATGCTCACCGCGAAGCAAGGATATGCTTTGAAGCAAGGACATGTTTTTATTCAGTTTCTTACTGATCGCAAGCCTTGAAAACTTCAGCATTTATATCCCTTGTGCATTGCTTGTAGTGGCATGATGGTTGGGAAATTTTGTAATTAGTTAAAACCTTTACAAGTCTACATTTTTCCAGCTGAAAAGTAAAGTGATATGAATAAAAATAAAACGAAGCCGGACCCTGTTGGCTGGATCCGGCTTCATTTTTGTGTATAGCCTTCGTGCCGGGAGCGGCATTTCGGACTATACGCGGTTTATGTAGACCGCCTTCCCGTATTTATAAGCAAAAGGGAGGAAAATCCGGGGAGGCAGTGAACACCTGAGTGGAGCGGCCCGGTATCGCTCTGAGAAAGTGGAGCGTTGACACCGGGCCGCATTGAGGGGGTGTCGGTGCTTTGCGGATGCTGATAATATATAACATCAGCATCCGGCAATAAGGGGGTGTCGATTATGTAATGACGGCACACCTGCTTTATAAGAGAAAAAAGACGACCCGCGGTATGCGGATCGCCTTTCCCCATTGAAAAGCAGATGCATTTTTATTGGATTTACTGTTTAACTGCTGTTTGCGTACCGGCTGCTTTTTATTGCAGTTTATATTATTACGGTTTATATGCCGTGCAGTAAGGTGCTGTCATCCAGGTTGATGAATCTATGTGATTATTCAGCGCCTTCCTTAACCTCAGGAGCTTCGACTGCCTGAATGTCATCCCAGTTTGAAAGGTAAGGCTCAACATTCTCATTTCCGAGCTTTCTCTGAACATAGTTGGCTGTGCACTTTGCAACCTGCGGTGAAAGAACAAGCACACCGATAAGGTTAGGAATCATCATAAGACCATTGAAGGTATCTGAGATATCCCATGCTAGCTGAGCTTCCATAACTGAGCCTGCAAGTACGATGATTACGAAGATTATACGGTAAGGGGTTACAGCATTCTCACCGAAAAGATAGAGACATGCTGTTGTGCCGTAGTGGCTCCAGCCAAGTACTGTTGAGTAGGCGAAAAGCAGGATGGCGATAGCTATAAATGCAGCTCCAATCGGTCCGAAGGCCTGTGAGAATGCATAGCTCATAAGTGAGCTTGAACCGCCGATCTCCTCAAGGATGCTCTCAACTGCCTCGCCTGTTGAAAGGTCGATAGCGCCTGATGAAAGAAGAGTGATAGCTGTAAGTGTGCATACGATGATGGTGTCAGCGAATACCTCGAAGATACCCCACATACCCTGACGTACAGGCTCTCTTACGTTTGAACTTGAGTGAACCATAACTGATGAACCAAGACCTGCCTCGTTGGAGAATACTCCACGCTTGAAGCCCATCTTCATAGCAAGAGCGATACCTGCGCCGAAGCCGCCGCCTGCAACTGCCTTGACTGAAAATGCTCCCTTGAAGATAGCTGCGATGATAGCCGGGATCATGGTTACGTGCGTAAGGATAATGAAGAGTGAGCCGATCAGATAAAGGATGACCATGAAAGGAACAAGCTTCTCTGTGATGCTGGCGATTCTCTTAAGTCCGCCGAGGATAACGGCTGATACTGCAAAGAAGAGGAAAATGCCTGTAGCGATCTTAGGAATGCCGAACGCTGTATTGACATTTGAAACCATTGAGTTTACCTGGCTCATGTTTCCGATACCAAAGGAGGCGAGCAGGCAGAAGAATGAGAACAGGATGGCAAGCACTGTACCGATGCCCTTGCAGCCCGGCTTTGCTCCGAGTCCGTCTCTTAAGTAGTACATGGCGCCGCCGTGCCATTCACCGTTGCTGTCCTTTCTTCTGTAGAGGATACCGAGGACATTCTCAGAGAAGTTGGTCATCATGCCGAAGAATGCAATGAGCCACATCCAGAATACCGCACCCGGACCGCCTGTTGCGATAGCGCCTGCGACACCTACGATATTACCTGTACCTACTGTAGCGGCAAGTGCTGTGCAGAGTGACTGGAACTGTGAGATTGACTTGTCATTTGTATGACCTGTAACGTGCTTGTCGTTGAAGATAGCGCCGATGGTCATCTTCATCCAGTGACCGATGTGGGTGAGCTGGAAGAACTTTGTGAGGAAAGTCATAAGAATGCCGACAAAGGCAAGAAGGATAAGGGCCGGCCAGCCCCATACTATGCCGTTTATCGTATCATTGACATTTGTGATGATCTCGATCATGATAAACTCCTTTCAAAAAACTGCGGAAGCTTGTTGGTTGTTCTCCGTGCTTAACGCACAAAAAAGTGACCTGTAAAGGTCACTCCGGAAAATCGATCAGCTCATAAGTCATAAATATACATAAATGTATAATGGTTATGGCTGCTCTGTCCTTTTGCCTGAGAGATTCGCGTCATTGCGTCTTGCCCCTTCGGCACCTGATAAACAGGATTCTCCAGAGTGTCATCCGTCTGCAGTCCTGGTGCCTAGGCACCGACCTGATAGTTTTGCTAATTCGGCGAAAGCAATGTACAGAAAAAGATATATAT
>R11__coassemble_1045_pt1 | contig 16464 bp, 13 predicted proteins | sample R11__metabat2_high_PE_001 | metagenome-assembled genome bin R11 | reverse complement strand
CTGCACGAGATGAATCTCTATCCGTGCGCCTACAGCATGACTTTCAACTGCACTAAAAACAAGGAGACAGGCAGGCTGGTCCTTAATGCTATACTCAACCAGCGCTCCAACGATGTGCTTACGGCAAACAACTGGAATGTAGTCCAGTATGCAGTGCTTGTGCATATGCTGGCGCAGGTATGCGGCATGGAGGTGGGAGAACTTGTCCATGTCATAGCGGACGCGCATATCTATGACAGACATATACCTATTATAGAAGAACTTATAACCAGGGAGACCCATCCGGCGCCCAAATTCAGCCTCAATCCTGATATAAAGGATTTCTATGATTTCACAACGGACGATATTATCGTCGAGGACTATGTGACGGGAGAACAGGTGAAAAACATACCTGTGGCTATCTGACCGCAGAATGATGTGCGGTTAACGAAAATACTGAAGGCGCATTGATAGTCGTTCCGTTCTTGTTCGGACGGATCACTTGATGCGTGGTCAACGAAAATACTGGAAGCGCATAAATATGAATGCAATAGTTAATGTAAATAAAAAATGGGGCATCGGCAAAGACGGTGACCTGCTGGTAAGCATCCGCGAGGACATGAAATTTTTCAGAAACACCACGAAGGGAAAAGTGGTCATCATGGGCCGGAAAACTCTTGACAGCTTTCCCGGAAAGGCTCCGCTTAAAAACCGCGTGAACATAGTCATCACCTCATCGCCATCAAACATTTCGAACGAGTCATTTGAAGCTGTAAATGCTGACCGCGAGGCGGGAAAGACTACAGAGCTTATCGTGACCGGCTCCGTTGAGGAGGCAGCGCGCATTGCAGAGGCGTATGCGCCGGAGGATGTGTTTGTCATAGGCGGAGACAGCATTTACAGAAGCATGCTTTCCTATTGCGATACCTGCTATGTGACTGTAAATGATTTCGAGGGCGAGCCCGATACCTTCTTCCCGGATCTGGATGCCGATCCCGAGTGGAAGCTTGCGGAGCAGGGTGACGAGCAGGAAGAAAACGGGATAAAATACAGATTTACGGTCTACAGAAGGAAAACGTAAGCTGGACAGAGTGACTCCTGAATGGCTGCAGTACGAAAGACGGAAATGAAAATTGCGGTCTTGCTTAATGCAGCGCTTATGTGTGGAAAATAATAAAAAGAGGCATTAATAAATATGAACGGAACAAAGACAGGTCTGGTCATGGAGGGAGGCTCCATGCGCGGGATGTTTACCTGCGGAGTCATAGATGTTTTTCTCGAAGAAGGGATAACTTTTGACGGAGCAGTCGGCACCTCGGCCGGGGCCGTATTCGGATGCAATATCAAATCAAAGCAGCATGGCAGGGCGCTGCGGTACAATAAAAAATACTGCAGTGATAAAAGATACGTAAGCTGGAGCAACCTGTTTAGGACAGGCAATCTTTTCGGGCTGGATTTTTGCTACAGGCGCATACCGTACGAGCTTGATATCTGGGATGAAAAGACATATACGGAAAATCCGATGGAATTTTACGCTGTGAGTACAGATGTAATGACCGGAAAACCGGTATATCATAACTGCGCCAAAGGCGATGCCGAGGACATACAGTGGTTCCGCGCGTCAGCCGCGATGCCGCTTTTCGCCAATGTAGTGGAGATCGGAGACAGAAGGCTGCTTGACGGCGGAGTCGGAGATTCGATTGCTCTGAAGTTTTTTGAAAGCAAGGGATATAACAGAAATGTTGTGATCCTTACGCAGCCGAGGGGCTTCGTGAAAAAGAAAAATAAAATGCTTCCGCTGGCAAAGCTGATGCTTGGCAGATACCCGGAGCTTATAAAGGCTATGGCAGACAGGCATATAAGATACAATGAAACAACGGCTTACATTGCCGAGCGTGAGGCGGCAGGGGATGTTTTTGTGATCGCGCCGCCGGAATCTCTTAATATAGGAGCAATGGAAAAGGATCCGGAGGAACTCGAGAGGGTCTATCAGATCGGCAGAAAGGCAGCGCTTGACAAGCTTGAGGCGCTCAAGTCCTTCATGAAATAGGACCAGCCGGGAAGAGGAACATTTTCAGACTGATATTTCACATTTCCGGATGACTGCGGATCTGCGGGAAAAGGAGCAGGGGCGCGGCATTTACAACCGGCCCGATACGTATGGCTGCGGATCTGCAGGAAAAGGACTTCTGCCTGAACTTAAGAAAGACGAGGATATATTTATGAATGATACATATGAGAATGCTGCATGCGGGAATGAAGCATCTGATAATGCTGCGCATGACAAAGATACACAGATGGCAAATACACATGATTATATGATCAGGGCGACTGCAGCAGGAGGCATGGTAAGAGCCTTCGCCGCAACGACCAGGGACACTGTGGAAGACGCAAGAAAGGCCCACAATACCTCGCCGGTAGCTACGGCGGCGCTCGGCAGGCTTATGACTGCCGCTGTGATGATGGGCTGCGACATGAAGGATGACAGCTGCCTTATAACGCTTAAGATCGGCTGCGACGGACCGATAGGCGGCATACTTGTAACAGCGGACAGAAACGGAAGAGTGAAGGGCTACGTACAGAATCCGGATGTCATGCTTCCGCCTAATGCTGTAAAAAAGCTGGATGTGGGCGGAGCTGTAGGACTCGGTGTGCTTTCGGTCATTAAGGATATCGGACTTAAGGATCCGTATGTCGGACAGACCATGCTGGTGACAGGTGAGATCGCCGAGGATATTACATATTATTTTGCCAATTCGGAGCAGATACCGTCATCCGTAGCGCTGGGTGTGCTTATGAACCGCGACAATACAGTAAGGGAGGCAGGAGGCTTTATCATACAGCTTATGCCCGGAGCCGGCGACGAGCTGATAGATAAGCTTGAGGAACGTCTGGCAGGCATAAAAAGCATGACCTCCATGCTGGACGAGGGTATGACTCCCGAGGACGTTGTCAGGCTTGTGCTTAAGGACTTTGATCCTGTCATAAACGACAGAGAGCCGGTAAGCTTTTACTGTAACTGTACTAAAAGCAAGGTCGAGCAGGCGCTTATAAGTATAGGAAGAAAGGACCTCCAAAGCCTTATAGACGAAGGAAAGCCTGTTGAGCTGGGCTGCCAGTTCTGCGGAACAAAGTACAGCTTCGGCATTGATGAACTGAAGAAAATACTGGAAGAGGTCTGATGAATGGCTGCATTTTTATATAGAATATTAAAAAAACATTAAATAGTTGCCGATTTTTTTGTTATTGTTAAATAAAAATTGACTTGAGCGACAAATATTAGTAGAATGTCAGAGTACGAGATTATCATCAGAAGAAATCAGTTTAAGCTTAAGTTTAAGTTTAAGCTGGATCTGACTTTGGCTTTGACTTTTCAGCCGGTGCAGGATGACCGATCACATGAATATTGATCACAGATCACATGACTATTGATCATAGATCATATGACCATTGACCATTGATCATGGATAAGAGACCGCAGGCCGGCATTCATAAATTATTTTACCGGGCAGACCGGACAGACTGGCATAATGACGAAATTTATCAGAAAAACCATATATGTGTTCCTGATAGCGGCGCTTATGATAGGCGGTAATTCGCTCTGCGCTTACGCTAAGAATATCACAAAGGTCAAGCTGGAGTTCAGCGGAACCACACCTACTGAAGGAGAGGAACCGGGAAGCATCAGCTGCAGCGCAGGTACAGGATACTACGTATCAAGCTGCAAGTATACCAATGATTTCGAGTTCTGGATGTCGGGAGATATACCGATCGTAAAGGTTGAACTTACGACTGACTCCAATTATAAGTTTACCAAGGCTACGAGCGGCTATTTTACGATCACCGGCATGGGCGCGAGATTTTCCACGGCTGAACTTTTAAGCGATACATCGCTTTCCGTCACCGTTACTCTTAAGAGGGTTACCAACGATGACCTCTATGATCTGGAGGCGCCGGACAATCTCAGATGGGATGGAGACAAGGCTGCCTGGGATCCGGTCGCAGATGCCACATCCTACGATGTTGAGATATTCTGCGATGACACATCCATGGGCTCGCTCAATATAGTTTCAAGAACGTCGACGAGCGTCAAAAAATATGTCACCAAGGACGGCGAGTACAAGTTCCGCGTAAGATCCTCACGAGGCTCCAAAAAGGGCGAATGGAGCTCTTTCTCGGAAACCAATACCTACACAGGAGTATCGAACTCATCAGGTTCGGGAAGCTCCTCCTCAGGATCAGGCTCTTCAGGAGGACCGGGTTCTTCCTCAAAGAAAGATTCCGGGTCATCTGCATCAGGCTCTTCATCAGGTGATGCAGCATCCAAAAAGGCGCCGGGCACCCCTACGGCAGCGGGCTGGAACAAGAGTCCTAGCGGCTGGTGGTATATGAAGGCGGACAAGACATTCCCATACAACTGCTGGCTTGAGATAGACGGCAAGTGGTATCTGTTCGATGATAAGGGCTACATGCTCACGGGCTGGGTACTCAGGGACAATCTTTATTACTGCCTTGCTTCTGACGGAGCACTTTATGTAAACTGCACGACCCCTGACGGCTACAGAGTAAACTCAGACGGTGTACGCATTTACAGCACAGCCAACGATAAAAATGTTTCCGGCAGCATTCCTACAGGTAAGATTTACGTAAGTGAGGGCTGGCGCTATTACAACGCCGACGGCAGCTATGTAAAGGATGCCTGGAAGCTTATCAACAACAAATGGTATCATTTTGACAAGCAGGGATATTCGAAGATCGGCTGGTATCTCGAAGACGGAATATATTACTATTTCGGTGAGGACGGAGCTATGCTGACAAATACAGAAACACCTGACGGACACTACGTTGATGCCGACGGAGTAATGATCAGATAATTATCGGGTTATGCTCAGATGATTCTCAGATAATTCTCAGATGATTCTCAGATAATGCTCAGATGATCATCAGATAATGCTCAGATAATGCTCAGATGATCCTCAGATAATTCTCAGTTGATTCTCAGATGATTCCGGGAGGGAACCTTCGGAAGATATCAGGCAGAGGCAGCTGTTCATGTATGGCGCCTGCGGCAGCGCCGGCGGCTGACCGGCGAATATTCAGGCGGGCGGATAAAGTTATGAAAAGACAGGACATTTCATCGGGAAATTTTATATTGTCGCTTAAGAGAGGCGCACTTGCAGTGATGGTCCTTGCAGGCGTTCTGCTTATGCCGTTTGCCGGGGTACGGGCGTATGCTTTCGGACCCGGAGACTACTCAGGCTACTCTGATGGTTCTTCTCAGGGTACGGCCCTTGGCACAGCCGCTATAACAGGCGGGCAGTGGGTCGGCTATGGCGACAACTGGAGTTATGTAAAGGATGGCGCCATCGTAACTGGCTGGGCAGTCATCGAGAACACTTTTGCCACTACAGAGCAGCACAGCTATGACTGGTTTTACTTTGACGAAAAAGGAAAGCTGAAGGTGGGATGGTTTACGGACACCAACGGAGACACCTACTACCTCAATCCGATACATGACAATACCTTTGGGGCGCTGTGCACAGGCTGGTATTACATCGGCGGCAGCTGGTATTATTTTGAAGAGAAAAACGCCTCGAGGCTCGGAGCGCTCTACCGCAACACTCTCACACCTGACAATTACGTAGTAGATGCCAACGGAAAGCTTGTGAAGTAAGGCCGGACAGCGCGGAAGGAAGTATGGGTTATAACCCAAAGGGAACTTCAATCAAGTAAAGGCCGGACAGCGCGGAAGGAAGACAGTGGGAACAGAAAGCATCCGTAAAAAGCAGATCGAGTCCGAAGCGGAGGACATGGTAAGTTCCCCGCTTACGAAGGAACGCATAGAGGCGCAGACGGCATGGGCAGCCGGTACAGAGCAGTTTTTCAACCGTGACCCAAGCTTCCATCTCAGTGAAAGCTTTACAAAGACGATTGATAATCTCGGTAAGATGCATGACGATGAAGCTACGGACATGGGTAAGCTTTACGAACCCAGGTATGGTGACGAGGGCAGACTTAAAAAGTTCGCCGAGATCGGCTTCAACAGAGGCAATCTTTCGGCTGCGATAATAAACGGTACAGGAAAAATGATGCTGGTATCCTGCCTGAAGCGTACCGTGGGACAGGACAGGAGCCTTAATTTCAAGGAACGGCGTCTTTTCCAGATGCATTCAGTGCACAGAGAGCTTCCGGCCAGCCAGAACTCCATGAATATCGTAAACCGCGGCTTTGCGGAAAGCGCGACAGGTATGGTGGTGGATGTACTGAAGGATGCCAGAAGATCGCTTAACAACCTTGAAAAGATGGCTTTCGGAGCTGATCAGATCGATGGTTCAAGCGGACTTGAAACACTGCATAAGATGTATCCGTTCCTCGATACCGGCAGAGAACGCGCCTTGCTTAAATCCTACGACGAAAAGCTGAAGGATCCGGAGATCCGTGAGGGAAGCGAACAGTACGAGCTCTTACAGAGAGCGCACCGCCGGATAATGCAGGTGCTTGAGAAGAAAGAGAAGACCGCAAGGGAATTTCTCCAGAGACTCAGGCAGCTCAGGGAAAGAGCGGAGCAGGCTGAAAAAGAGCTTTCGGCTCCCGAATTTATAGACAGCATTGCCGGACCGGAAAACAGGCTTAAGACCGATGGGGCAGATGATAAACGCAGAAATGAAGCGGATATCGACATCAGCCCGGAAGACGGAGAAAACTCCGGAGGTTCGGAAGGCTCAGGCAGCGATGCAGGCGTGAAGAAAGATATAAGCGCCGGAGATATTGCAGGCGCTGAGAAGGATATAATTGCCGGAAGCATTGCCGGAGCAGAAAAGGATATAATTGCCGGCAGCATCAACGCAGCCGGAAGCAGTACCACAGCCGGCAGCATCAACGGTGCGGACAGCATTGCCGGAACAGAAAAAGACGTCAGTCCGGGAAGCGTTTCCGGAAATGACACTGACATAAGTAATGAAAATGGTGTCAGCGATAATAAAGATGTTGATTAAACGCACATAAAAAGCTTATAATATAGTTAACCTATATATTATATATTTTTAAAGTATATTCATGAAAGGAGGTATTGCTTCCATCATAAATTGAAGGAGGCAATGAAAACATGGCAGAATATTTACATCCGGGTGTTTATGTGGAAGAGTTTGACTCAGGCGCCGTTCCGATGCAGGGAGTAAGTACCAGCACAGCAGGCTTCGTAGGTATGGCTGAAAGAGGACCTGTTACAGGCCGTCCGCAGCTTGTTACAAGCGTTGCTGACTACAGGAGGATCTACGGCGGCTATCTCAGCCAGGCTAAGTACGGCGAGACAAGATACCTTCCTTACGCTGTTGAGCAGTTCTTTATAAACGGTGGTTCACGCGCTTATATCATGCGTGTAGCTCCGGCTGATGCTGCAGCTTCAACAGCAGTTTCCGGAAAGCTTAAGATCACAGCTGCAAACCCTGGTTCATGGGGCGACAGGATCCGCGTAACGATCGCGCCTGCGCATAAGGCTAAGACACAGGTCCTCAGCGCTGAGGGCGCAGACCTTGTACTTAAGAACGCTGACGGCTTCAATGCAGGAGATCCTGTAGAGCTTTTCGACGGAACAAAGACAGCAACAGCTGTTGTTAAATCAGTAGTTGACAGGATAGTTACACTTGATGCAGCACCTTCTATCGATGTTGCAGACGCTTCCATCGGTTCAGCAAAGTACATCCGTACCTGCGAGCTTGATGTTCAGGTAAGCCTTGACAATGTTGTTGAGAATTACAGCTGTGTAAGCCTTGATCCTTCAGCATCAAACTATATCGGCGCAGCCGCAGCAAAGTCAAACCTCGTTGTATTTGACGTTGTTGAGGGAGCAGCTCCGGCAGCAGCACCTGCAGCACCTGCAGCAGAGGCTGATGTTACAAAGAGCAAAAAGGATTCCAAGGACAATAAGGACGAAAAGGACGCTAAGCCGGCAGCAGCAGCTGCGGCACCTGCAGCAGCACCTGCAGCAGCAAGCGCAGTTCCTTATGATGCAGTCAACGGAAAAGAAGCAAAGATGAGCATTGCTCTTGCAGGCGGTTCAGACGGAGCAACAGGCAAGGTTGACGCTGCTACATATATCGGCGCTGACAATGGTCCGGGCAACCGTACAGGTATTCAGGCCTTCATCGAGAACAACAATGTATCGATCATGGCAGTGCCTGGTATCACAGACGCTTCCGTACAGGCTAACCTTGTTGCATACTGTGAGAACGCAGCAAGCTGCTTTGCTATTCTTGATGCTCCTATCGACCTCAAGAATACCAATGATCTTTCTGATTTCCGCGACAAGTTTGATACTTCCTACGCTGCAATCTATCATCCATGGCTTGAGATGCTGGATGCTGACGCTAAGCGCCCTGCATACTTCCCGCCTTCAGGAGCTATGGCAGGTATCTATGCGCGCAGCGATAATGAGAGAGGTGTTCATAAGGCTCCGGCCAATGAGACCATCTCAGGCTGCACAGGACTTTCCTGCATGTACAATGATGCTGAGCAGGATATCCTCAATCCTATCGGAGTTAACCTTATCCGTTCATTCACAGGACGCGGAATCCGTGTATGGGGCGGCCGTACATTAAGCTCCAACGGTCTCTGGAAGTATGTAAACGTAAGACGTCTCTTCATCTATGTTGAGCAGTCCATTAAGGCTAATACAAACTGGGTAGTATTTGAGCCTAACTCAGAAACTCTCTGGGATCGTGTAAGCCAGACCATCAATACATTCCTTTCGGGTGTATGGAGAGATGGCGCTCTTGCAGGCGATACACCTGAGCAGGCATTCTTTGTTGAGTGCGGTCTTTCAACCATGACTCAGGATGATATCGACAACGGCAGACTTATCTGCAACATCGGTATCGCACCTGTAAAGCCGGCTGAATTTGTTATCTTCCGTATTACACAGAAGACAGCATACGAGAGCTGATAAACGATTGAACAAGCATACCGGCGGGGGAAGCCTTAAAAGAGCATTATACAGGCTTTTAAGGCTGCTCCGCCGGGAAGGAATATAATAGAAAGGATGACAAAATGGCTAGTAATTATCCATACAGAGTCTTTAGATACAAGGTAACCATCGACGGATGGAGCCGTGCAGCATTTTCAGAAGTTACAGGCATGAATCTGACAACTCAGGCAGTTGAGTACAGAGAGGGCAACGATTTAAGAAACACAGCCAGAAAGCTTCCGGGACTTACCAGCTTCGGCAATGTTACATTCCGCTGGGGAGTAACAGATGATTCGGGATTCCTTGACTGGATCAGAGGCGTAGCTCCTGACAACACAGTATCAGGACCTAAGGGACTTGTTCGTAAGAATGTCGAGATCGCTCTTCTTGATGATAAGACAGGCGCTCCGGGAACAACATGGACACTGATTAACGCATGGCCTGTATCATTCACAGCTCCTGACCTTTCAGGTCTCGGAAACGAAGTAGCTATCTCTTCACTTGAGGTATGCTGCGAGGGTATGTGGCAGACAAAGAGCACAGCTCCTGGCCCGGCTGCTTCACCTATCTGATGATGCATATACGCGTAGACTTAAATATACGCAGGGCAGCCTGATCATTATTGAATTTTACACATTAAAACATGAAACGACTCTAAGGAAAGCTCTTTACGGGCTTTCCTTGAGCATTTCTGCAGTATGGAGTTTTTATGCAGACCGAATTCGAGTTTGAACTTCCTAAGGGATATGTGGATATGGAAGGCAACGTGCATAAGCGCGGTAAGATGAGACTTGCTACAGCTGCTGATGAGATCATACCCATGAGAGATCAGAAGGTGCAGCAGAATCCTTCATATCTGTCCATTATCCTCTTATCAAGAGTAATTACACAGCTTGGCACGCTTCCTGTGGTCAACACAGCTGTGATCGAGGGACTCTTTACCATGGATCTCGCATATCTTCAGGATATGTATCAGAGAGTCAATATGTCTGATATGCCGACATACACGGTGACCTGTCCTAACTGCGGTAAGGAACACGAGGTACCGCTGGATTTTTTATTGGCTTAGGGCTTGTCAGGTATCCTGAAGACAGGCTCTATGAGGAATTGTCTTTCCTGGCTTATTACCTTCACTGGCCAATGGACCAGCTGATGGATATGGACCACAGGGAAAGACGAAGATGGTGCTCGGAGGTTTCCCATATCAATGAGAAGCTTAACGGCGTTAAAGAAGAAGACAGGATAAGGTTCGAGTAATATGAGTATGAACAGCAATAAAACCGGTTATAGTAATCAGCCGTTGGGAAGCAACCTGGGTATGCCGTTATTTACGTCATGCCGTTTTATTCTGTCTATAGCAGGACTGGAATCTGACCATGATAAACAGAATATAGCGTCCTTTGCCAGATGCTCGGGCTTTTCATACAATGCAAAGTCGCTTGTCGGGCGTTTCGGAGGGGATGATTTTTATACCGGCGGATATCGTATCAGGCTGGGCATGGAATACAGTAAGATAACCCTTTCAAAGGGGGTCATTACAGATGACAGGCTTTTCAACCTGGCTACTGCTTCCCAGCATAAATATACCGACCAGAGCGGTGCAGCAAGTATCCTGAAGGATAAAGCAATCGTTCTTACAGCACAGACCTACAGCTATAATTCCCAGGGAAAGAGAGTACTCAATGAAGTCAACTGGAGATTCCTCAATGTCGCGGCTATAGGTTATGAGCTGGCCCCGTTTGATGCAAGCCGGGGCGAAATACTGATGGAGAACTTCTCATTTTTCTTCTGGGGTGTTGAAAGAGAATCCGAAATCACTGAAGTGGAAGATGAGAGTAAGAAATAATATAATTGAGGGCTGATTATGGCATTTAATGAACCGTTAGCCAACTGTTTCTTTGATGTGGATTTCCTGGTCTCCGGCGCTGTCGGACTGGCCGGCAAATTCACCAGGGTTTCAGGGCTGGGTATCGATTTTGAATATGAGCAGTATTACGAAGGCGGGTCAATGTACCCGAGGTTTCTGTTTAACAGATCCAACCCTCAGAAGCTGATACTTGAACAGGGAGTCATAACAAACCCCGGAGATCTGTTTTCATACTGGGCGATGGCCATGAACCTCGGTACCTTTGTTCCGGCTGCGACGGGCGCCATATCTCTTAAGGATATCACAGGAAAGGTCTACCGCAAATGGATCATTGCAGGCGCTTATATCTCCAGGTACAGCGGTGTGGAACTCGATTCAAACTCACCAAAGCTTGCGGTAAACAGGATCGAAATGTGGTATGGAGGCGTATTCTAAGGCCGGCGGCTGAAAAACTCCGGATATTGGCGTGGTAATGGATAATGGAAGATACCCGCGGATTTGATATACACAAAGATATAAGTACTGTAAAGAGGGGTATCATGCCGATATCTCCTTTTGGTGTTTTATCAAATACGCTGGCTGATGATATAAGATCCAGATATGAGGCTGCTTTAGGCTTTTACATGCCCTATGCCTCTCTGGAATTTAAACATGAGTATAATGCAGAGGAAACAGGTGAGGATGCTCAGATATCCGCGCCGGCACAGACCGGGGAAACCTCTGATATCAATATTAACCTCAGTCTGATCCTGCAGATGGCAGCTGAAGACGGAGGATATAACGGGCTTAACAGTGTGCAGGCAATTAAGTCAGGACCGGTCACTGTTAATACTGCGAGCGGTAAAGCTGCGGGCATGTCCGGTGTAAGCGTACAGGGCAGATCTGTAAGGATAAGTCCGTATTTTAATTTAGTGGAAAAAGCAGTGTCGGTAAGACACGATATCAATACAAGGGTAGGCGCCGGAAAAAGCATCAGGCCGAGACGTTATTACGCTCCGGTTCCGATGCAGAGAGCATCGGCACTGATCGGTAAAGGAAATATACAGCCGGGACGCAGGAGAGCCATGCTTTACGCAGATGTTCTTGACAAGGCTCAGGATGCAGGCATTACCTTTGCCGGGACAGCAGTTGATGGAGTTCCGGTACCTAAGTACAGAAAAAATTATGAGGAACAGAGACAGCTGATAGGAAGCCTGCGCGAAAAGCTCGGACCGGCAGCTGCGGCCATGTCAGACGATGAGCTTTTAAAGTATGCTTCGACATCGCAGAAGTCTGAGAACTCCGGAAAAACAAAGGCAGCAGGCGGCGAAGCTGTACATACCGGCGGAACAGCCGTATATGCATCTGAACATAAGCCTGAAGCTGTCACGATAGATGCGGTAACTGAAAAACCGACCGGTGGAGCCGGCGGTACCGGACCGGCAAACGGACGGCCTGAAACAGTCTTTATCGCGCCGGTTGGGCTCAGCTTTAAAAACGAGGGACCGGCAGCCACAGCTTCTGATGGCAGTGCGGAACGCGGCGCTGAGTCTTCCGGTACATTAACAGCAGGCGCTTCGCATTCATCGGCAGATGCAGCGGCCCGCGAAGGAATATTTGCAAGAGTCATAAGGCGCTTATTTGCAGGAAGCGCGAAGCAGGCTCCGGCTGTTCAGAGCAAAGAAGCTTCAGATGGTCCGGAAAGCCCGGCTTCCATGCGCAGAGAAGCTGAAAGAAGCGCTGGTGTGTCAGTAACACCTGGCATGTATGCTGCCGGTACTGATACTGATGGCCCGGTCAAAGCAGATCAAACTGTTTCGGCAGACCGCGATGTATCTTCAGACAGAACTGCATCGGCAGACCATACTGTAACGGCCTCAGCTGACATTCAGCTGAACATAAAGACAGAGCCCGTGGCAGGTACTAAGCCTTCAGCAGTAGCTGATGCAGGTACATCACTGCGGGACAGCATCGCTGCACAGACATCGGACGGCATAACACATGGCGCCGCAAATGCGGAACATGCACCGGGGCTGCGTCAGGATGACGGCAGACAGGTAAGTTTGCATGAAACCTATGAACCTGATGCAGCAGATACAGTCCTTGCAGGCGCGGAACATATTTCAGGCTCTGAAGCAGCCGGCCTGACACCGGTAATACCGGCAGATCTGATATATAAAAGTGAAACCGGACAGAAGACGGGCGCTTCTGATGCAGGAACGTCAGCGCACAGGGATATATCAAACGGTCCATTGGCTTCAGATGCTGCAAGAGCTGAGTTTGAGGCAATAGGAAGACTGGCTTCCGGAATTTCCGGGTCAGGTATGACAGGCGCAGGCAGCAGAACTTCAGATAATACAGGTTTCGGCAGCATTGCTTCCGGAAATAAAGCTGTCTATAACACAGCTTCGCCTGATAATGATCCGCGCAGCAGAGTGTCACATAATACAGACCATAGGCCTGACAGCGGCATTGAGGGGCAGAATACGCAGTCTAATCCGATCGGGGAAAACCGTCAAAGCGCTGCGAAAACAGACGCTCATCCGGCTGCTCACATATCAGCTTTGGCGTCAGGCGTAGAGGAAATCTACGGTGGTAAGCCCGATGAAGCTTCTCAGGGAAATGCACATACAGACCATGGCGCACCACTACACAGAGTCAATGATTCTGCGGATAATGTTTCGGAGAAACTGAGCATAGATTACACAGGAACTGAACAGACCGCGGTAAGTGAATCATCGCTTATCGCAGGGATGGGAGCAGTACCGGGAGAACTTGTACATAGATCCGAAAATGGTTACGCTGATACGGAAGCGGGCCAAATGCCGGAGCGGAACAGGGAAGGCAGTGCAGCAGCTTCAGCCATCAGCGCGGCAGAGCACGAAGCCGCTCTTCAGCTTGCAAAGGAACTGGCAGGCTCCGCGAAAACGGAGAATAGTACAACTGACGATCACGGAATGTCCGGGCTTCATGTTTCCGATGCCGGCGATGCGCAGGCTATTGCGGACAGTCTGAGCGGTGACGCTCCGGAAGAACTTATATTCGATCTGGGGAAAAATACGCCGTACATTCCTGCGGAAAGAACATACAGGGAAGAAGGCGCGGCATCCGGTTCCGTACCTGGAGACGCTGCGATAGCGGGAATGACCTACGGACCGGCCTCCGGGTCGGAGTTAAGAAATATAAGTCTGCTGGAAAATACGGTGAGAAGAGCCGTCAGGGACACAGCGGGCATGCGCTATTACAGAAGCCGGCTTAAGGCTGCTGCGGCGCATGAAACTGCGGGAAGAACTTCTCAGGCGGCAAGGAGCCATGCTTCACAGGATACTGGCTACAGTACTTCGGGAACGGCAGCTGCAGCTATGAGCGCCCCTTCTGTAAATGCTGAGAAACCGGGCAGAACAGCAGCACAGTATATATCTGCCGAAAGCATGATGCAGGGACAGACCTCGGACAGCAGGCAGTACAGCAATCAGGGCTATAACAGAGGAACCTCCGGAGGGCAGGCGTTGTCCGAACTTGAGATGATGGCAATGATGCCGGGGCTTGTCAATCTTGGCGAGCAGGGAGTATCTGCCGGATCCCCGGATGTACATACAGGAAGCGGATTTGACTGGTCTGTCGGAAGTACTTCAGGACCGGGATATGCCGGGAATACAGAAAACCCGTTCAGCTTCCGTGAATTTGGCAGCAGCCTGGGCAGCATGGCCTATGAAGCTCTTGATATGAGCTACACTGATCCTATAGGAAATATAGACCGGCAGGTAAATAAAGCGATGCGGAGCGCCGGAGTTGACAGCGGCATGGGCAGCGGCTACGGAGTATCATATTTCAGAGGGGCTCCGGGGCCGGTCAGCGGCATGGGCGGATTTGAAGCTATACCGGGAATGGATATGTCCGGATCCGGACCTACTGAATTTAATTCAGACGGCACGCCTCATATACCGGGATTTTTCAATGATCCGGAGGTTGAACAGGTCACACCGTTCAACAGCGTGGATATCGCAAACCCGTATATGGCGAATCTGGCGCCTTCGGGCATGACCTTTAAAAAAGAGCATAATGCTCCATCCGGTGTTGACGATACGCAGCTGAGACCGCAGCCTGCTCCTCAGAGGATGAGTGAGGCTGAGATCAGAAGATCTGCTGACAGGATCTACAGCATTATCAAAGATAAAATAAAGCTTGAACGAAGGACCATGGGACTGAGATGATACCGTGATCCGGCCGGAATGACCGGATATGAGACAGACAGGCGAAACCAAGGTATGACGGGCGTGCGCTTAAAAGGCAGCAGACCCGGACGCAGCGGCTCGGGCTGTACGCAATGAGGAGATACTGACATTATGATGGTGGGAATACCTAATCCTAATATAATACTTTCGGGATTATTCAAGATGAAGATCACCAACAAGGTGACCGGAAAGAGCGTTACAGTACTGTATAATCCTGAAAGCTATACCATATCCAGAAGCACGAATTACAGCGAGAAGGCGGGACTGGATACCAATATGCCGAGCATCCAGTTCATTTCGGGCTCTAATGAAACGCTTGCTTTTGATCTGTTTATAGATACCTTCAGTACAGGAGTTGAGGTCGGCGGCAGTATGGCGGACAAACTGAAATTCCAGGTAAATGCCGTAGCTCCGTCTCTTGCAAAACAGCTTGACGCAAGAAAGTACGCCAATATGGTCTATGATCTCATGCTGACAAACGGAAGCGCACATGTACCTCCGCTCCTTAAGATAGAGTGGTCTTCGCTCCAGTTTGAAGGACATCTCATCAGCTGCAGCCAGCAGGTCATCAAGTTCAACGAGCGCGGACTTCCGGTAAGGCTTAAGATGCACTGCACCTTCAAGCGATACATGAAGCCGAGTGAGATAGCCAAGATGAAGCCCAACGAGTCGCCGGATACAACGAAGTACAGACTTGTGGGACAGGGAGATTCACTCTGGGCATACGCATCAAAGGAGTACGGTGACTGCGGGCAGTGGAGAGAGATCGCCAATGCAAACGGCATAGTCAATCCGAGACTTCTTGAGACCGGCAGTACTATAGAGGTGCCTGCCCTTTGATAAAGGGCATATGCAGCAGAAGCATCCGGGTTTTCACCTGTGATTCCGGGAAAAGAGCAGTCCTGATTTTCACACAGCTTCCTGCATTATCATATTGAGGAGAAAGCAGCAAATGGGCTTTGACAGCAGCGGCAAATATACATTTTCGAGTCTCGAAAGTAAATACAATGCTTTCATTGCGCCTGAATTTCAGATAAAGATAGGCGGGGCGAAGCTTGACAGCATACAGGTCCCGATATCGGGACTTGAGATAAGCATCGATCTTGAAAAAATCGGCTATGCCAGATTTACGATCGAGTCACTGTATGATTATGAAAAGAGCACCTGGGTAAGCGACCTTATAGCCGATATCAATGTCGGACAGAAGGTGGCGATCGAGGTCGGCTACTCGGCAAAGAGAAAAAGAGTATTTTTCGGGTACGTGGATTCCTTTACGGTAAACTACAGCTCCGGCGCTTCTCCGAGCATATCGGTCACCGCGCTTGATGCAAGAGCTTTGCTGAACAACGATAACAGAGAGATCGATTTCGGTAATCTGACTTATAAGGATGCAATAAAGCAGCTTATAGATAATTCGGACCAGGACAAGCTGATCGAGAAGG
>R11__coassemble_1010_pt1 | contig 16725 bp, 13 predicted proteins | sample R11__metabat2_high_PE_001 | metagenome-assembled genome bin R11 | reverse complement strand
GAGAATTCCGGTCAGAGCGAGAATTCCGGTCAGAGCGAGAATCTCGGTCAGAGCAGAATTCTCAGAGCAGGATTCTCAGGCAGGCGGGTTGTTCCGGCGCCGGTTGAAGCATAACGCGCCGGAGTTAAGTGTGCGGCCGATGTACACGACCGCAGACAAATATCTTTGATAAAATGAAATGGGGCAATGCAATGCGGCATTGCCCTAATGCGTGTAGGGACAGCGGCAAGGCCGTGCCGGAGTTACTGCAGGGCGGCGGTTAAACGGCGGCTAAACAGCAGTAAAACATCGGCAAAGCAGTGGTAAAACAGCAGGACGGCGGCAAGACCATGCCGCAACATAACAAAAGCTATGAATGAATGTGAAACATGCGCATACTATGCCTATGACGAAGATGATGATGAATATGTATGCGAAGTAAGTCTTGATGAAGACGAATATATGCGTCTGATGGAATCCGGAAGCCGGCATTGCCCTTATTACAGGAACGGCGATGAGTATGCGGTCGTACGCCATCAGATGTAAATGTCGGGATCAGCAGATCACGGGAAATGATGCATGATAAATATAAACAGCAGTTTGAAAACTCCTGAGGCCAGGCTGACGGATATAAATACAAATGAAGCACTCTATTATCTCGGCTATAAGGGCGGGGATATTCCGGATGATATAGCAGCATCCATAGAAAAAGCAAAAGCGGAAGTTATGAAGGCTGCAGTGCCGCGGGGTGTGATGAGGGTCTTCGATGTGACAGCAGGCTGTGAAGAAAGCTGCGGAGAGAGATCCGGAGAGAAATTCGGAGAGCTCAGCAAGGATGGCATTGCAGAAAATGAAGACAGCCGCGAAAGCAATGTTCAAAATGCTGAATTTGCTGAACTGAACAGCCGGGGAGGCAGACAGCCGGACGGACTCGGTTTTGAACTTAAGGGCGGGGATGTACAGAAGCTGCTTAAGGAATGCGGCAAAGTGATACTTTTTGCAGTCACGCTCGGCAGCGGAATCGACATGTTGATAAAGCGCCGCTCCCGCACGGACATGGCGGAGGCCGTCATCATTGACAGCTGCGCAAGCACCGCTATTGAAAATGTATGTGACAATTTCTGTGCTGATCTTGCGGCAGAAGCCGCGCCATACTTTCTTACCGACAGATTCAGCCCGGGCTACGGAGACCTGCCCTTTGAACAGCAGACGGATTTCTGCCGGGCGCTTGATATAGAGAGACGCATCGGAGTAACGCTTACACCGGGAGGACTTATGCTCCCTCAGAAGTCCGTAACTGCCATAGTCGGTATAGCTGATACAGAGCAGAGGATGCGTTTCCGAGGCTGCGCATACTGCAGCAGCTTTAAAAACTGCAGCTACAGAAAAAACGGGCAGAGCTGCGGAAGACAGTAGGCAGCGTATGAAAGCCGGCAGCAGTGGAAGCCGGCATAAAGACTGCGGACGCCGGTATAATATCGGCGCAAAATATTTAAAGACAAATATAAACATATAAATACATAGAAATACACAGAAATACGTAGAAATAAATAGAAATACACAAAAACACGCAGAGGTATTTATGCAGAAGATTTTCGAAAACATAATGGAAAAAAACAACGGCTTCATTCTGCTTGACGGAGCTATGGGCACCATGCTGCAGGCAGAGGGACTGAAGGTCGGAGAGATACCTGAAACCTGGAACATAACCAACCCGGACAAGGTCATTTCCGTCCAGAAAAAATATGTCGAGGCCGGAAGCAATATAATCTATGCAAATACCTTTGGCGCAAACCGTCACAAGCTGTCGCGCTGCGCGTATTCACCGGCCGAGATCATAACAGCCGGCATAAAGGCAGCGAGAAAGGCGGCAGAAGGCACGGGTACGCTGGTGGCACTCGATATCGGACCCATAGGTCAGATGCTTGAGCCGCTCGGACCTATGAAATTCGACGAAGCGTACGATATATATCTGGAAATGCTTTCTGCCGGCGAGGCTGCAGGCGCGGACCTGGTAATTTTTGAGACTATGAGTGACCTCTATGAGCTAAAGGCAGGAGTGCTTGCGGCAAAAGAGCATACATCACTCCCGGTTTGGACGACCATGACCTTTGAAGCGAGCGGAAGAACATTTATAGGAGCGACAGTGCCTGCCATGGCGCTCACACTTACAGGACTGGGCGTAGATGCGATGGGCTTCAACTGCAGCCTCGGTCCTGACGAACTCATCAGCATGTCAGAGGAACTGAGCCGCTGGACAGACGTTCCTATGATACTTAAGCCTAATGCAGGACTTCCGGATCCGGCGACAGGTCTCTACAATGTAACACCGGCGCAGTTTGCGGAGGGAATGGTAAAGGGCGCAGAGCTTGGCATAAGGATATTCGGAGGCTGCTGCGGAACGACTCCCGAATTTATTGCTTCCGTAAAGTTCGCGCTGCAGGAAAAATACAGCTCAGTCCGGCCGCCTGTAAAGCAGAAGGCTTTCATGAACGGTGTATGCTCATCGACTGAGGTTGCGGTTCTCGACGGCGGTGTGCGGGTTATCGGTGAACGTATAAACCCGACCGGAAAGAAACGCTTCCAGCAGGCTCTTCGTGAAAACGACATTGATTATATCGTTGCAAGGGGCCTCGAAGAAGAGGATGCCGGCGCTGATATTCTGGATGTAAATGTAGGACTTCCGGGTATTGATGAACCCCGGATGATGGTCGATGTTGTAAAGAGTCTGCAGTCAGTAACGGGACTCCCGCTTCAGCTTGATTCATCGGATGCGGCAGCGCTTGAGGCAGGACTCAGGAGCTATAACGGAAAGCCAATAGTAAACTCCGTTAACGGAAATGCCGATGTGCTCGATAAGATACTGCCGCTCTGCAGAAAATACGGCGCTGCAGTAGTCGGTCTGTGCATGGATAAGCGCGGCATTCCTCAGAGCGCGGAGGAACGTATTGAGATAGGCGAGCGTATAATCGCAGCTGCTGAAAGCTACGGCATACCCAGGGAGGATGTATATCTGGACTGCCTGACACTGACGGTCTCGGCCCAGCAGGACCAGGCTCTCGAGACGCTTAAGGCAGTGAGGTATTTTGCAAAGGAACGCGGCCAGCATACGGTGCTTGGCGTGAGCAATATATCCTTCGGACTTCCGGCAAGGGAAAATATAACAATCAATTTCCTGACACAGGCCATGTGCCAGGGACTGGATCTGCCTATAATCAATCCTAATCAGCTTGCTGTTATGGATGCGGTCGCTTCCTTCAGGGTGCTTTCAGGAGAAGATAAGGACAGCACGGCTTACATAGAGAGATTTGCCAACAGACAGCCGCCGGTTCAGGCCGCAGCGCCTGCAGCTCCAAATGCGGCAGCGCCTGCAGGTTCGTCCGGCGCCAGAGGAGGTGCGGGAATTTCATCCGGCGCCCTTGGAAGCACTGGCGCACCCGGAGGTCCGCAGGGCGGAAGCGCAGCGGCAGGCACTCAGGGAGCCCCCGGCGGAAATGGCGCAGCAGGACAGGCAGCAGCATTTTCAGCGCAAGGCGGAGCACTTTCAATAGAGGCAGCCGTGGGAAGAGGACTTAAGAAGGAAACCGCGGAGCTTACGAGAAAGGCGCTTGAGAGCTTTGACGAGATGACAGTTATCAATACGATGCTCATACCGGCGCTCGATATCGTCGGCGAACGCTACGAAAAGCAGCAGATATTCCTGCCGCAGCTTATCAACGCTGCCAATGCGGCATGCGAGGGCTTTGAGATAATCAAGCAGCGGATCGCCGAAAAGGGATCAGGCTCCATCAGCAAGGGAAAGATCGTTATTGCCACAGTTGAGGGAGACATTCATGATATAGGAAAAAATATAGTCAAGGTCGTGCTTGAAAACTACGGCTACACTATAGTTGACCTCGGCAGGGATGTGCCTGTCGATGAGATCGTACAGGCGGTGATCAGAGAGGACGTGCGCCTGGTGGGCCTTTCCGCGCTCATGACCACAACGGTCGCCAATATGAAGCGCACCATCGAGGCTCTTCGCGCAAGCGGACATGACTGTAAGATATGGGTCGGCGGCGCCGTGCTTACCCCTGAATATGCGAAGGAAATAGGAGCTGATTTCTACGCAAGGGATGCAAAGCAGAGCGTTGATATAGCCAAAAAGGTATTCGGATGAAAAATAACAGACAGCATATATTCTTTTTATTTATAGCAGCGCTTTTCTGGGGAACGACCTTCGTTGCCCAGAGCATAGGCGCAGACCATGTTGAACCATTTACATACCTCATGTCAAGAAGCTGGATAGCGGTAGTTTTTCTTACACCGGTCATTCATGTCCTTGATAAAAATGCAGATGCCCATGGGCGTGATAACAGAAGGCCGCGCAATGCCGAAGAAAGGAAAAAGCTTTTATTTGCCGGGCTTATATGCGGAACTGCGCTCTGCATGGCGAGCTTTTCACAGCAGCTGGGCATAGCCTATACAACAACTGCCAAGGCGAGCTTCCTCACTGCGCTGTATGTAGTGCTCGTGCCGATATTCAGCATTCTTATAAAGAAAAAGCCGCCTGTACAGATATGGGTCTGTGTGCTGATATCGCTGACCGGGCTGTATCTGCTGTGCATCAAAGGCGGTGATCTGACTCTTGAATTCGGTGACGGCCTGGAGCTTCTCTGCGCGGCGCTGTTTTCGTGCCAGATCATGCTGGTTGATCATTTCGTCCCGCAGCTTGACGGAGTAAGACTTTCGAGGCTGCAGTTCCTGGTGGTGGCCATTGAGTCGACTGTATTGATGCTGATATTTGAGAAACCGGCGGCGAATGAATTTATGCTCGCGATACCGGCTATCTGCTACGCTGGTATTTTTTCAAGCGGCATCGCATACACTTTGCAGATAGTAGGGCAGGATGAGGTCAATCCGACTGTCGCCAGTCTGGTCATGAGCCTGGAGAGCGTGTTTGGTACGCTGTCGGGCTGGATAGTGCTTGGCGAGGCGCTTAACGGCAGGGAAATATTCGGCTGTGTGCTCATGTTCTCGTCAATAGTGCTTGCGCAGATACCGGTGTCTGAAATTTTCTATCAAAATAAAGATTAAAATGTTTTCTATTTGGTACAATCGCTGATTCCTTTTAATTTTTAAAGATTTATAATATGAATTTGCCAGCAAGAATTATGCATAAAAATATTTGGGAAGATATGTGCATAATTACTACTGAAATGATTTTTATGGTGCATGTTTATATTATGAAAGGGGATCTGTTATGCTTTATCTTACACAGACCGCGATCGCACTGATCTCAGGCCTATTGATGACACGTATTTTTAAGGCTTGTAAGCTTAATTTTCCGGATGTTACCGCATTTCTTATTGCAGGACTTCTCATCGGCCCGTATTTTTTAGGGCGCATACCTGTTCCGGGAATCGGATTCAAGACGCTGGAGGAGGTTGAGTCTCTTGAACTTATAAACAATGTTGCTCTTGGCTTCATTGCATTCTCGATCGGAAACGAGTTCCGTATCTCCCAGCTTAAATCTATCGGAAAGCAGGCGGTGATCATTGGTATATTCCAGGCAGTGGTTGCATCTGTGCTTGTGGATATTTCACTGGTGCTGCTCAGCCTTGCTACAGGCGGCACGCTTATCAGTGTTCCGGCTGCGATAACACTTGGCGCTATTGCGTCGGCGACTGCGCCGGCTGCCACCCTTATGGTCGTGCGTCAGTATAAGGCCAAGGGTAAGCTGACAGATCTTCTGCTCCCTATAGTAGCTCTCGATGATGCTGTCGGTCTTATGGTATTTGCGGTTTCCTTTGGTATCGCCCAGGCAATGAAGAGCGGACAGATAAGTATGATCTCCATCATCGTCGAGCCGATCATCGAGATCATAGCTTCGCTTATTCTCGGAGCTGTGCTCGGATATGTGCTTACACTGCTCGAGAAGCTTTTCTATTCCAATTCAAACCGTCTGGCTCTTGCCATTGGTTTTGTAATACTTACCATTGCTCTTGCTTCATTTGAATTTGAGGTGGGTGCGGTCAGTGTTCATTTCTCATCACTGCTTGTCTGCATGATGCTCGGCACTACGCTTTGCAACTGCTGCGAACGTTCAGCTGATATCATGACCAGATCGGATAAGTGGACTGTGCCGCTTTATGCGCTCTTCTTCATTCTGAGCGGCGCTGAACTGGAGCTCGGACTCTTTAAAAATGTTGCTATCATCGGTATCGGTGTGCTTTATATTATTGCCAGAAGCTGCGGTAAGTATCTTGGAGCGTTTGTCAGTTCAAAGGCTACGGGTGTTGATCCTGTTACTTCAAAATACCTCGGCATTACTCTTTTGCCGCAGGCAGGTGTTGCTCTCGGCATGTGCGTTACAGCCGCTGCGCTCGGAGGTGACGATGCCGTTATCATCAGAAACGTTGTACTGTTTGGCGTTATGATCTATGAGCTCGTAGGACCTCAGCTCACACGTATGGCTCTTGAGGCTGCAGGTGAGATCGCTCCTAAGGAGAAAGAGAAGACAACACACGACAGATTCGAAAAGGGACCGAAGTTCAAAGGACAGAAGGCCTGATCGGAAGCTTAACGGAATGTACGCGGCGCAATATCAAGGCATTGGCGTGAAAATATTTTCAGAGTACGTATATACTGTGGACATTGCGGATGCTGCAGCCGCTGTGCGGGTATTTTAAGGGGAATTTGCCTATGGTAAAATTCCCCTTTTCTGCGCAGTTATGGTACAATATCCGGCAGCACAGTGAGAATCTCAGTCAGAGTGAGAATCTCGGTCAGAGCAGAAATTCCGGTCAGAGCGGAAATTCCGGTCAGAGCGAGAATTCCGGTCAGAGTGAGAATCTCGGTCAGACGGAAATTCTCACGGACGGAGGAAAAGATGGACCTTTTTGAATATATGAATGAAAAGAATAAGGAGAAGGAGGCACCGCTTGCTTCGAGGCTGAGGCCGAGAACGCTTGAGGAGGTCGTGGGCCAGTCGCACATCATAGGCAGGGACCGCCTTCTTTACAGAGCCATCAAGGCGGACAAGCTAGGCTCCATTATCTTCTACGGCCCTCCGGGCACGGGAAAGACCACGCTCGCCAGAGTCATTGCCAATACGACCAGCGCTGACTTCAGCCAGCTCAACGCCACGACCGCCGGAAAAAAGGATATGGAGGAGGTTGCCGGAAAGGCCAAAACCCTTATATCCGGATACGGCAGGCGCACCATCCTTTTCATAGACGAGATACACAGATTCAATAAAGCGCAGCAGGATTACCTGCTCCCGTTCGTAGAGGACGGAACCATAACTCTGATCGGCGCCACAACGGAGAACCCGTACTTTGAGGTGAACCGCGCGCTCCTGTCGAGGTCGAGGATCTTCGAACTGAAGCCGCTGACAAGCGCTGACATAAGCATCCTTATACACCGCGCGGTCGATGACCGCGAACGCGGCATGGGCATGTACAGGCCTTATATAGATGACAATGCAGTCGAATTCCTTGCGGATATCGCCGACGGCGATGCAAGAGCTGCTTTAAATGCAGTTGAGCTTGCGGTGCTTACCACGGACCCGGAGAGTGACGGACGCATACATCTTACTCTTGATGTTATGCAGGAATGCATACAGAAGAAGGCCATAGGCTACGACAAGGACGGGGACAACCATTACGATACGATCTCAGCTTTTATAAAAAGCATGCGCGGCTCAGACCCGGACGCTGCGGTCTACTATCTGGCCAGAATGCTTACGGCCGGCGAGGATGTGAAGTTCATATCCCGCAGGATCATGATATGCGCAAGTGAGGATGTTGGAAATGCTGATCCTATGGCGATAGTAGTGGCATCAAGCGCCGCCCAGGCAGTTGAGCGCGTAGGTATGCCGGAAGCCAGGATCATACTGTCGCAGGCAGCTTCCTATGTGGCCTGCGCTCCCAAATCCAACTCAGCCTGTGTCGCTATCGATGCGGCTATGCAGACGGTAGGGCAGACCGGAAACCTGGGCATCCCGCCGTACCTCAGGGACGCTCATTATGACGGCCATGCCGATCTTGGGCGCGGAGTCGGCTATAAGTACGCGCACGATTATCCTAACCATTACGTTGACCAGCAGTATCTGCCGGATGAACTGAAGCAGGAGCATTTTTATGAGCCTTCTGACAATGGCTATGAGCAGAAGATAAAAGCGTGGTTCGATAAGATAAAGAAATGAATCGTTACAGATTATATCCGACGAATTTCACGCTCCAAAATTTACAAAGTTTTAAGATATTCACTATAGGAACATTCACAAGTTTATAGTAACATACAGAATGATCGCAATACATGAAAGGACGACTTTATTTATGAAGAGAAAACTTTTTATAATAACACTTGCGGCTGCGGTATTTGCACTTGCAGCATGCGGAAGCAAGGAGAATGTCAACAGCCCGCAGACTGAGACCACTATTTCAGGCGGTGGCCTTCCTAAGGCAGGAGAAGCAAGCCCGGAGGATGAGACAACGGCTCCGGAGACAACAGCGCATATTTTTGATGAGGATGCTGAGCTTAATTATACAGAGGGTCTTGTAACAGAGATGGCCGATGGCATTATCACAGTTCAGACCGATGACGGAAGCTCTCTCCGTTTCGATATTTCACAGGCTGAGAGAGAGGACAATGACTGGCTTCTTCCTACAAGCTATGTAGAGGTAGATTACTACGGAGACCTTGAGCCGGATGTAACATTTGCATATTCTGTATTTGTTATGAATGATTTCGAAACCAATGCCATGAACAATGGTGTGGATCCTGTTCTCTACGGAACAGTTCAGTCCATAGACGTTAATGAACTTGATGTCAGAGATTATAACGGAGTACTCAGGACCTTCAATAACATGATCTCCCGTAAGGTAAGCTTCGGTGATATTACAGAGGGCACAGAGGTAATGGTTACCTATGCCGGTACTCTTGTTGAGGAAAACCAGTCGACCAGAGACGGCGGAAGCGGTGAGCCTATCGCTATCAAGATCGTGGCTATGGATGCTGCAGGCTCTGAGGAGGCAGCTCTCAACTATATCGAGGGAACGATCTCGACTCTTTACGCAGATGCTGTAGAGATCGACACAAGCATTGACAGCTATACCTTCCTCGGCGATGCTTCAAAGCTTCAGGGCTTCGCAGAGGGTGACGATGTAAAGGTATACTACACCGGCTCGTTCGGTGACAGAAGTCTTACACTTGATAAGCTCGAGAAGACTGAGTGATCCTGATGAACTAAATGATCTGATTAATCCAAACAATCTAAAAGATCTAAATGATCTAAATGATCCAAGTATGAAGGCCGCAGCGGTTTGAACAGATCGCTGCGGTCTTATTATCTTCGTATTTCTGCCGGTTAGGTCTTCAAATCAGGTAAAAATCGTCCTGCACCGGCGCATTACTTTTATCTTATTCAATCCCGTACTCCGGTATTTATGATACCTGCGTCCGCTTTTGCGCTGTGCGCCGGGCAACAGAATGCAGAAATGTTTATAATTTCTTTATCAAATGATTAGCACTCGACGCTTGACAGTGCTAACAACAAGTTTTATACTATGCACATAAACCTCAGAGAAGGAGGGTTTGCATATGAATATCAATAAATTTACAAAACAGTCTATAGAGGCCATAAACAATTGCGAGAAGATCGCTATGGAGTATGGCAACCAGCAGATAACCGGAGCGCACCTGCTCAGCAGCATGCTTAAGCTAAGCGACAGCCTTATAAAGCGTCTTATCCAGAAGATGGGTATCGACCCTGAGGTCTTTGAGCAGGACGTAACAGACATTATTGCCAGACTGCCTAAGGTATCGGGCGGCTCTGCGCAGATGTATTTTTCAAATGAAGCCAATAAGATAATGATCTCAGCAGAGGACCAGGCAAAAGCGCTCGGAGACGAGTATGTGCCGGTCGAGTGCATTTTCCTCTCCATGCTCCAGCACGGCGAGGATGATCTTAAGAAGCTTTTCAGAAAACACAATATAACCAGAGACAGCTTCCTTAAGGTGCTTTCAGAGGTAAGGGGCAATCAGAATGTTACTACGGATGATCCTGAGGCTACCTATGACGCGCTTAACAAGTACGGCTACGACCTTGTTAAAAAGGCTAAGGAGCAGAAGCTCGATCCGGTCATCGGACGTGATGATGAGATCCGCAATGTTATCCGTATCCTTTCCCGTAAGACTAAAAACAACCCGGTACTCATCGGTGAGCCCGGCGTTGGTAAGACAGCTGTAGTTGAGGGACTTGCGCAGAGGATAGTGCGCGGCGATGTGCCGGACAGCCTTAAGGACAAGAGCATTTTTGCGCTGGATATGGGTGCGCTGATCGCCGGAGCAAAGTACAGAGGCGAGTTCGAGGAACGTCTTAAGGCGGTACTTAAGGAGGTATCCGAGTCTGACGGCCAGCTCATTCTTTTCATAGATGAGATCCACACGATAGTAGGAGCCGGAAAGACAGAGGGATCGATGGACGCCGGCAATATGCTTAAGCCTATGCTGGCGAGAGGCGAGCTTCACTGCATCGGCGCAACAACGCTGGATGAGTACAGATATATAGAAAAGGACCCGGCTCTTGAGAGAAGGTTCCAGCCCGTCACAGTCGATGAGCCTTCGGTAGAGGACACCATTTCCATACTCAGAGGCATCAAGGACCGCTATGAGGTATATCACGGCGTTAAGATCACAGACGCAGCGCTGGTACAGGCGGCTGTTCTCTCTGACAGATATATAAGCGACAGATTCCTGCCTGATAAGGCCATAGACCTTGTGGATGAGGCCTGCGCGATGATCAAGACCGAGATGAATCAGCTCCCGGCGGAGCTTGATGGTATGCAGAGAAGGATCGCCCAGCTCGAGATCGAAGCAACCGCTCTTAGAAAAGAGGAGGACGAGCTTTCAAAGGAGCGCCTTGCAGAGCTTCAGCAGGAGCTTGCGGGCCTTAAGGAGGAATTTGAGTCCCAGAAAGCCAAGTGGCAGTATGAGAAGGACAGCGCGGACAGCCTCTCTTCACTCCGTGAGGAGATAGAGAACCAGAAGAATGAGGCTGAGATCCTGCAGAGAAACGGTGAGTACGAAAAGGCCGGAGCCATCCTCTACGGAAAGCTTCCGCAGCTGCAGAAGCAGCTTAAGGAGACTGAGGAGAAGGTCGGCAAGGAAGGCCGTGATCTTGTGCACGAAAGTGTAAATGATGACGAGATCGCAAAGATCGTGTCAAAGTGGACCGGTATCCCTGTTTCAAAGCTTTCGGAGTCAGAGCGCAGCAAGGTGCTCAATCTTCCGGACGAGCTGCATAAGAGAGTTGTGGGCCAGGACGAGGCTGTACAGCTTGTTTCCGAGTCGATAATCAGATCGAAGGCAGGCATCAAGGATCCGTCGAAGCCTATAGGATCATTCCTGTTCATGGGACCGACCGGCGTAGGTAAGACCGAGCTTGCAAAGACCCTGGCAGCAGATCTTTTTGACGATGAGAATAACATGGTCCGCATAGATATGACCGAATATATGGAGAAGCATTCCGTATCCAGACTGATCGGAGCGCCTCCCGGATATGTCGGCTACGATGAGGGCGGACAGCTTACCGAAGCAGTGCGCAGAAAGCCTTACTCGGTAGTTCTGTTTGATGAGGTAGAGAAGGCGCATCCGGATGTTTTCAACATTCTCCTCCAGATACTTGACGACGGCCGCGTGACGGATTCGAAGGGCAAGACAGTAGACTTTAAGAATACTGTTATTATACTTACCTCAAACCTTGGATCACAGTATCTGCTCGAGGGCGTCGGCGCTGACGGCAATATCACTGATGAGGCCAGAGAGGCAGTGCAGGGACTGCTGAGATCGTCCTTCAAGCCGGAGTTCCTTAACAGACTCGACGAGATCATCATGTTCAAGCCTCTGACAAAGAGCGACATAACCAGGATCGTGGATCTTTGCGCAGCTGACATCAACAGGCGCATTAAGGATCGCGATATGGAACTTGAGCTCACAGAAGCAGCTAAGAGCTTCTGCGTTGAAAATGGCTATGACCCGTCATTCGGTGCAAGACCGCTCAAGAGATATATCCAGAAAAATGTCGAGACGATCGCAGCCAGAGCAATACTTGAGGGCCGCGTAAGCGAAGGCGGAACCATCGTTGTGGATGTGGATGCCGCCGGAGAAAAGCTGATAGTAAGATAAAAGCAATCGCAGCAGATTACAATAAGATAAAAAGTGAAATCCCGTCTGATGGTCTGATCAGGCGGGATTTTGCATTAATTGTGAAGGAATTTGAGAAACTCTGTCAGGCGGCGGGAATTTTCGTCAGACAGGAAATCCCTGTCTGACAAAGTTTCAGAGGCAAAGTTACAGAGGCAAAGTTACAGAGACAAAGTTTCACAGATAAAGCTTCACATAAAAAGTTACAGAGACAAAGTTTCACAGATATAGTTTCACACGCAGCTTCGCATGAAATGTATCGACTGCTGCGCGGCTGTGAAGCTATCCGGCAGCTGGTTTATTTCAAATGAAACATACGCCGGGTAACCGGATTTCACAAGAGTTTTATATACTTCCCGGAGAGGCAGACTGCCTGTTCCGGGAATTTTTCTTTCACTGTCGGACATATGTATAAAGCCGATATAGCCCATTGCTTTTACAAGGCTTGCGCAGATATCCGGCTCGGTTATGCCCATGTGGTAGATATCGGCCAGCAGACCGAGCGCGGGAATATCATTTTCAATGATCCAGGAAAGACTTTCGTCTATGGTGTTGAGATTATTGATATTGGTAGGATTCTGCGGCTCAAGAAGCACACGTATCCCGGCCTCAGCTGCTTTATTGCACACATCAAGCGTCACATTAAGCAGATCATCCCTGCTGCAGCCCGGTTCATCACGGAGCATGCCGCGGTATTTGCCATAGAGGACTGGCGCATTAAAATGGCGCCCGAGCTCTATCAGTCCGGTAAATCTGGACCGCGCTTCATCGCGGTTGGCCTTGTCAGGATGCATCAGGAACAGCTTATCCTCGATCTGCATGGGGCTGGTACCGATAGCGGCGATCTGCAGATCATATTCAGCAAGCTTTTCATCCAGCAGCTGGATATCCACGGCAGCTGGATCGCGCGTGAGCAGTTCGACCCCGTCATAGCCGCATTCCCTAAGCCATGAAAACGCTTTGTCATAGCTTTCCATTATAGCCTTTATATTGCCTTTACATTCCGGAGTCGTTACAGGGTAGCAGTATTTCATGAAAATGTCCTTTCATTGCCGTGGTTGTAAGTCAACGCAGAACCCCTGCGAAGAATTATGTGATTCCCTCAGATCCGCTTTACTCCGGCGGCCGGAATCCTTCAGAAACGGAAAGATTTCTTTCAATCACAAAAACGTTCTTGAGTTCAGCTTAAAGCCATCCTGCAGGCGATCCTGTACGCACTTTCAAAGGCCCCCGGATTGGCAATGCCTTTTCCGGCAATGTCATAACCGGTTCCGTGGGCACAGGTAGTGACAGGATACGGAAGACCTCCCATAACCGTGCAGCCTTTATCGAAGCCCTGCAGCTTCATGGCGATCTGTCCCTGATCATGGAACAGAGTTACTGCTGAATCATATCTGCCCTTAAACAGGTTGTAGAAAAGAGTATCTGCAGGATATGGTCCACTGACATTGATTCCCTCTGCGGCTGCCATCTCCACGGCAGGAATAATGGTATTGATCTCCTCCATACCACAGGTACCGCCCTCTCCGGCGTGAGGATTGAATGCAGCTACTGCAATGCGCGGATTTTCAAAACCGGCTTTTTTCTGGGCGTCATTTAGCAGCTTGATAGTGTCGACGATCTTTTCTTTTGTAAGCGCCCAGCACACCGAACCAAGCGGAATGTGGCTTGTCACGCGGGCAGTCCATACATCCCCGAGGACACTAAACTCGCTTCTTTTGCCTTCATAGCCCATGAAGCCGGAAACAAGGTCAATGGCGCCGTTAAGATGAAAGCCGGCTTTCTTAAGCATTTTTTTATTGTTTGGCGCAAAGCATACCGCGCCGGTATAGCCATGCATGCAGAAATCAACTGCAGCCTTGATATTGAGACCTGCGCAGCGCGCACCATCGAGAGTATCCTCTCCGACAGGACAGGAGCCGGCATCCAGTTCATTGACAGTCAGAAGTGAAATACCGTCCTGAGCGCAGGCCTCTGCTATAGTGGCTGCTTTATTGTATGCAAAACTTACTCCGGCGATCTGCATGCCGCGCTTCAGTTCTCTTTCATCAGCGATGATCACGGCATGTCCGTATTTCTCCAATGTACCGTTTGCGGCAGCCTTGCATACTATCTCAGCACCGATTCCCGAAACATCACCTAAGGTAACTCCTATAACCGGTTTGTTCATAACGAAATCTCCCTTCAAGGTTTATTATTGATTACAATTTCATATTATAACACAATAATTATGATGTTGGGGTCAAAAGTACATTTTTTCAGGAGGGGAACATGCTTAAGGATCTTATACTTAAAAACAGAAGCTACAGAGGCTTCAGACAGGATAAGCAGTTTACTAAGGAAGAACTCATGGAGCTTGTGGATCACGCAAGACTTACCGCTTCTTCGCTCAATAAGCAGGCACTTAAATATTACCTTGTCTGGAAGAAGGACGAGGTCGATGCTGTACAGAAGGAGACCAAATGGGCCAAGGCTCTTAAGGAAATAGAGCTTCCGCATGAAGGCAAATGTCCGACAGCATTTATAGTTATCATGCAGGATAAGGATGTAGATGATTCTGCCCAGAGATTCGTAAGAGATGTGGGTATAGCAGCTCAGACGATACTGCTTGCGGCAGTGGAACGCGGCTGGGGCGGCTGCATGATAGGCAGCTATAATGGCGGAGGCGTCAGAGATGCGCTCAATATCCCGGAGCATCTGCAGCCTATGCTTGTGGTTGCGCTCGGAGAGCCTGACGAGACCATCGTGCTTAAAGAAATAGAAAACGGTGAGTCAACGACATATTACCGCGATGAAAATGATGTACATTATGTGCCTAAGCGTAAGCTAGAGGATATCATTGTCACATCCGGGTCATAAGCCTGACGATATTCTTCATGGCCCGCTTCAGTCAGAAATATGGTTGAACGCGTACTCCACAGCGTCACTGCTGTAGCCGTGCCGCATGAGATACGCATATGCCTTCTGGCGAAGCGCATATATTTCCCTGCGCCGCCCGGAAGCTGTCTTATCCTCATCAGTGCCGGCAAAGTCTGCTGCCTCGTCACCGACGCCATATGTATCATCAGTATCGCCTGTGCTGCTGCCATACAGCGGGCAGTTCTTCGGCAGGTATTTCTTAAGCAGCTTCAGGCAGGATGCATACTCGTCTTCTTTATCTGTTAGCTCATCAAGCTTTTCCTTGATGAGCTCTTTTTTTATGCCCTTCCGGGCGAGCTTGACATAAAGCTCCTTTGCCGAGTAACGGCCGCGCCCCGACTCAATCATATTTTCCGTAAGCCGCGCGTCATCAGTGAAGCTGTATTTTTCTGAAAATGCAAGCGCAGCTTCAATAGCTTCATCCGGGTAAAGTCCCTCCTTAAGCTTACGCCGTACCTCAGCCTCAGACTTATCACCGGCTTTAAGATAATAGAGCAGACGCTTTTTAGCGCGCGGGATAAGTATATCAGTAACTATATGCTCGTGAACCTCAGGCTCCAGAGTGTCACCTGCTGAAAGCCCAAGCCCCCTGAACTCGCCCTGTAAAGAAGCAGCTCATCTTCCCCGTCGTCGAGTACAAGCCTTAGGCGCTTTTTGTCATATTCGGTTATTGAAGAAATGATGGCAGGAGAATATCCCCTGCCACCGTTAACAGTGTGATCTTTCATGAAAGTTTTAAATCATCCTTCTCCGCAGACCCGGCGAAACCAGCAGACCCGGTATCAACCGACGCCTGCAGCACCGACTGTATCAGTCATCCTTCTCAGCAGAACCCGCAGAGCCGGCAGCAGCTGCTGCATCTGCCGAATCGTCCTCGATAAGTCCGTACCTGACTCTGAGGGCGTGGTCTACTTCCTCGAATACCTCCGGATGCTCAGCAAGATAGATCTTGGTGTTCTCACGTCCCTGCGCGATCTTGTTGCCCTTGTAAGCAAACCACGCGCCGCTCTTCTCGATAATGTCCTCCTTGACTGCAAGGTCGAGCACATCACCCTCCTTGGAGATACCCTTTCCGAACATGATATCGAACTCGGCCTCCTTGAAAGGCGGAGCGACCTTGTTCTTGACTACCTTGGCCTTTACATGGTTTCCGACAGCCTCAGAAGCAGCCTTAAGAGTCTCCACACGTCTGACGTCGATACGCACGGAAGCGTAGAACTTAAGCGCGCGTCCGCCGGTCGTAGTCTCGGGATTGCCGAACATGACGCCGATCTTCTCGCGGAGCTGGTTGATGAAAATGACTACGCAGTTTGACTTGGAGATAATGCCTGTCAGCTTGCGGAGCGCCTGGGACATAAGTCTCGCCTGAAGACCTACAACGGAATCTCCCATATCACCCTCGATCTCCTTCTTGGGAACGAGAGCCGCAACAGAGTCTACTACGATGATATCGATAGCGCCGCTGCGCACCATGGTGTCGGCGATCTCAAGAGCCTCCTCACCATTGTCAGGCTGGGAAATATAAAGATTGTCTATATCCACTCCGATGTTTCTGGCGTATACAGGGTCAAGAGCATGCTCAGCGTCGATAAAGCCTGCGATACCGCCGCGCTTCTGTACCTCCGAAATGATATGGAG